>ERZ761602.4763-NODE-4763-length-16844-cov-4.757579_pt1 | contig 16844 bp, 8 predicted proteins | sample MGYA00512165_ERZ761602 | MGnify/ENA primary metagenome ERZ761602 (study PRJEB28899, sample SAMN02445085) | bioreactor sludge metagenome | biome: EBPR sludge; isolation source: Thorneside wastewater treatment plant | place: Australia: Brisbane, Thorneside...
CGCCACGGCCGTCGCGACCAACGAGCAGCGCTTTGCCCCGAACATCAAGAATGTCGTCTCGACCGACTCGCAGGGCGACATCCTGGGCAGCAACGTCGGTGAGTTCCTAAAGTTGCTGCCCGGCGTCTCGGGTGAATACAGCGGCGCCGAACTCATCGGCATTTCCGTGCGGGGGTTTGGTGGTGGCATGACTTCGTTCACCAACAACGGCGCGCCGATGGTCAGCGCGTGGTTTCTCGGCGGCGTGGCCGGAGGCGGGCGCGACTTCAACATCAACACGATGGCGATGAACGATGTCTCGCGCGTGGAGGTGACCAAGGTCCCCACGCCGGCGATGCCCGCCGACACCCTCGGCGGTTCGGTGAACATGGTGAGCAAGAGTGCCTTTGAACGGAGCAAGCCGGAGTTGCGCGTGGGGCTGAGCCTCGCGGGCAGTGACGAGAATCTCACGCTGGACGAGACGCCCCACACCAACGGTGACCAGAACACTCGGAAGGTTCTCGCGGGTTTCGATTTTGACTACACCCTGCCGCTGGGCAAGAATTTCGGCATCGTCGTCGCCGGGATGCAGAGCCACCGGTTCAACGAGCAGCACCACTCGACGATGACCTACTCGGGCGCCGGCACCGGCACCGGCGCGTCGTTCGACCGGCCGTACCTGCAATCGTACGCCCTGATCGATTCTCCCCGCACGCAGATCCGCCGGACGCTGAGCTTGAATGCCGACTGGCGCCTGACTCCGCACGCGGTTCTCTCGTTCAACAGCCAGCTCAGCCGTTACAAGAATTACATCGGGGCGCTGACGTGGACGTTCAGTCCAGGCACGGTGGGCACATCGGCTGTCGCCGGGGGCGTGCCGATGCAATTCGGGCCCGACTTCGTGAACGGCGCCACCGGGCGCGGCTCGGTGACGATGAATGGCGGCGGCCAGACGTACGGGGGCAGCGGCTCCAACGTCGGCCTGAACTTCCGGCACGACGACGGCTCCTGGCGGATCGAGGCAGGCGTCAACCGCTCGGTGTCCGAGATCTACCGGGCCAACCTCGAGCACGGGATGTTTGGCGGCATCTCCGCCAACTTCTCCAGCCCGGTCCGGGTCTCCCTCGGGCAGATCAACCCCATCCGGCCCGGCACCATCCAGGCGGCGAACAATGCCGGCACGGCGGTCGATCTGTATGACATTTCCAATTACGTTGCCACCACGGCCACGGACACCCCGGTGGAGAACCGGGGCGGCATGCGGGCGGCCAACCTCAGCGTCCTGCGCCGGCTCCCGTTCCTGCCCTTCCCGGCGTCGCTGCAGGTGGGAGGAGCCTTTCGCGAGCAGACGCTCGACGCGCGCCGCGGCAACCTGACGTGGAACTACCTCGGGCCGGACGGCAACGCGGCCACGGCGGATCCGGCGGCGCCCTTCCTCATGCAGGTGTACGTGAATCAGGATTCCCACTACGGGTTCCGGAACGTGCCGTGGATTTCGCCGAGCCGTGCGTGGAGCGCTTTTCAGGAGAATTCGCGCCTGTTCGCGCAGACGCCGGCGCAGGTGGTGGCGGCGGAGAATTTCCGCATCACGAACTCCGAGTTTATCGCGGAGGCGGTCGACGCGTATTTCGTGCAGGCGGACATCCGGCTGTTTTCGAACAAGCTGCGGCTGTTGACCGGAGTCAGGCGCGAGGAAACCACCGACAAGGGGGAGGGATTGCTGTTCGATCCCAACGCGGTGTTTCTCCGCAACGCCGACGGATCGTTTGCCCGCAACGCCCAGGGGGCCCGCATTCGCCGTCCGGAGGCCGGGCTGGCGGGCTCGATGGAGGAACTCCGGCTGGTGCGTCGGGAACGGGCGTACAAAGCCCGCCGGACCTACGACGGCTATTACCCGAGTCTCCACGCTTCGTGGCAGTTCACCGAGAATCTCCTGGCGCGCGTCGCGTACGCGAGGACCTACGGCCGGCCGGCGTTCACCGACATCATTCCGAGTGCCACGATCAACGAACTCGACCTGGGCGCCGATCAGATCGCCGACCCGACCATTGCCAAGGGGACGATCACCGTGCGCAACACCGGCCTGCAGCCGTGGACTGCCGACAACTATGACCTGTCGCTCGAGTATTACCATTCGACCGGCGGCGTGCTCAGCGGCGGCATCTTTGCGAAGGAGATCCAGAATTTCTTCGGCGATGAAGTGCGCCTGGCGACCGCGGAGGATCTCGAGGCCGTCGGCCTTGATTCCCGCTACATCGGCTGGAATCTCGCGTCCAAGTTCAATTCAGGCTCGGCGCGCATCCGGGGAGCGGAAATCAATGTTCGGCAGTCGCTGCGGATGATCGGTACCTGGGGGCGCTACTTCGCGGTCTTTGGGAATATCACGAAGCTGGAATTGGAGGGTGGGCAGGGCGCCTCCTTCACGAGCTTCATTCCGAAGACGGCGAACTGGGGATTCTCGTTCAGCCGCCAGCGCGTGACCTTTCTCGCCAAGTGGAATCATCGCGGTCGCGACCGGCGCGTTGCTCAGCCGCTGTACGGTCCGGACGGCTACGAGTTCTTCAAGGCCCGGACGAATCTGGACCTGAACTTCATCTACAGCGTGAGTCCGCGCATCTCGGTCGTCGCGAATGCCAACAACGTGTTCAATGTGCCGCAGACGATCCTGCGTTACGGTTCCACGACGCCCGGCTACGCGCGCCAATGGCGCCGATCGGAGTATGGCGTCGCGCTCGCCCTGGGCGTGAAAGGTACTTTCTGATCCGGCGGGCACGAACCGTTACGCCAGGAGGTGGGCCCTGACGGGGAGGTTTACGTTCGGCCCGATGGCATGCGGCGTGCAACAGTGTAATCTGTTGCCAACAAAACGGTGCGTGTTCTCTTCACTGGCAATCCCACCGCGCCTCATCCGTCGCGAGTCCCCTTGTTTCGCTGATGTCGCAATGAAATTTTCCGACCACGCCCGGGTTGTCCTTGTCGAACCCTTGCTGGGAGCGCGGACGTCCCCGTCCGCAGGATCGGAGCTTGCGGACGAGGGCGCCCGCGCTCCCAGGAGGATCGGCGTCCTGCTCGCCTGGCGTTGCGCACTGGCGCTGGTCCTTCCGGCCGCCGCCTCCGCCGCCATCCAGGCCGGCTTCGCCGAACGCGACATCACGCCACAGATCGGCCAGGAGCGGCCCGGCGGGTATGGGAAGGCGTTTCACCGCCAGTTGCTCGATCCCTGCAAGGTCCGGGCCGCGGTCTTCGCGGATGGCACGAAGACGGTCGCCCTCGTGGGGCTCGACGCGCTGATGATCGACCGGAAGGTGGTACAGGAGGCACGCACGGAAATCGCGCGCGTGACGAAGATTCCCGCGGCCGCCGTGATGATCGCGGCCTCGCACTCCCATTCGTCGGGGCCCACCGGCATGGTGCAACCCGGACAATACGACCAGGCCGGCGTCGAGATCCGCCAGCTCGCGTACGAGCAGTCGTCCGCTGCAGACCCCGCGTACCTCAAGCACGTCACGGCGCAAATCGTCGCGGCCGTTGCCGCGGCGTCCGCAGCGGTCGTACCGGCGCAACTCGGGTTCGGCAACGGCCGCGAGGACAAGGTGGGCTTCAATCGCCGCGTGCGCATGAAGAATGGCCAGACGTGGACGAATCCAGGCGTCGGCAATCCCGACAACGTCGCGCCGGCCGGGCCGATCGATCCGGATGTCGGTGTCATCGGCGCGTGGGACCTTGAGGGCCGGTTGCTCGGTTCGATCGTGAACTTCGCGTGCCACACGAACGTCATACCGGACGGCATCTCCGCGAACTGGGTCTATCATCTCGAGCGCACCATCCAGGGAGCGTTCTACAGCAAGGCGCCGGTGGTTTACCTGGCGGGGGCGTGCGGTGACATTTCCAAGATTGATCCGTTTGCGCGTTTCGAGCGTCCGTCCGAAGCCCGCTGGATGGAAATCGTCGGCGGCCGGGTGGGTGCCGAGGCGGTCAAGGTGCTGCTCGCGGCGGAGCGCGGCGCGGACGTGCCGTTGGATGTGCGCACGAAGGTCTGGACGATCGACCGGCGCGCACCGTCCGCCGCCAACGTCGAGCGGGCCCGCGCGATCATCGCCGCGGGCAAGAAGCCGGGCGTGCCGGCGCAGACGGCGTGGACCTTTGCGAAGGAAACGCTGATGACCGATTTCCTGGTGCGGACTCAACGTGCGGTGGAGGTGGAGGTGCAGGCGATCCAGGTCGGGCCCGCCGTCTATGTCAGCAATCCCGCGGAGTACTTCGTGGAATACGGCCTGGAGATCAAACAGCGCAGTCCGTTCCCCTTCACATTCCCGGTGGAGCTGGCCAACGGCTGCGTCGGCTACGTGCCGACCGAGGAGGCGTTTTCCGCCGCGGGCGGTGGCTACGAGACGCGGCTGACCTCGTACAGCAATCTCGATATCCGCGCCGGCCGCCAGTTCGCCGAGGCCGGCATCGAACTGGCCTCCGGCTTGAAGCCCGGTCCGGTGCCGCAGCCGCCGCCCCTCCGGAAGCCCGGCGAACCCTGGCTGTTCGGCAACGTTCCTCCGCAGGTCGACTGAACCGCTCTTCGCGATGGCAACGATCCCCGCAATGCCCGCCCCGGCTGTATCCGTTTCCCCGGGACCCGCGCCCGCCCGCGATCCGGCCGGCGGCCGGCTGATGTCGCTCGACGCGTACCGCGGCTTCATCGTCTTCATCCTCGCCTCGGCGGGCTTCGGCACGGTGCAGCTTGCGCGCACGTTTCCCGATTCCGCCTGGGCGGTCGCGGGACGGCAGTTCGTCCACACGGCGTGGGAATGGGGCGTGTTCTGGGATCTGATCATGCCGTCCTTCATGTTCATGGTGGGCGTGGCGATGCCGCTGTCGTTCGCGCGGCGGCAGCGCGAGGGCGATCCGTGGTCGCGGCAGCTGGGGCATGCCTTCGTGCGGGCGGGGGTGCTCATCGTGCTCGGCATGGTGCTGATGGGGCAGCATGCGCGCTTCCTGAACGTGCTCACGCAGATCGGGCTCGGCTACGTGTTCGTCTTCCTGCTGCTCAACCGGCCGTTCCGCACCCAGCTCGCGGTGACGGCGGCGATCCTCGCCGGCTACTGGCTGCTCTTCGCGCTCTATCCGCTGCCCGGCCCCGAGGCAGCGGCGCGCTACGGGTTGAAGCCGGGCGAACTGCTGGAGGGCTTCCGCGGACACTGGAGCAAGCACGCCAACATTGCGGGCGATTTCGACCGCTGGCTGCTGAACCTCTTTCCGCAGGACAAGCCGTTCGTCACGTATGTCGGCGGCGTGCAGACGCTCAACTTCATCCCGTCGATGGCCAACATGATCCTCGGCGTCATGAGCGGGCAGGTGCTGATGAGCGCGCGCCCCGGCTCGGCCAAGCTGCGCTGGCTGCTCGTCGCGGGCGGGATCTGCCTCGCGCTGGGCGTCGGGCTCGGGCTGACGGTCAATCCCGTGGTGAAGAAGATCTGGACGCCGTCCTTCGCGCTCTACAGCGGCGGCTGGACGCTCTGGATGCTCGCGGCCTTCTACTGGATCATCGACCTGCGGGGCTGGCGCGCGTGGGCATTCCCGCTGGTCGTCTTCGGCATGAATTCGCTCGCGGTCTACATCATGACGCTGCTCTGGCCGGCGTGGATCGTGAAGGTGCTGAAGACCCAGTTTGGCAGCCAGCTCTTCACCGGCACCTACGGGCCCGTCTGGGAGAAACTCAGCGTCCTCGGCCTGATGTGGCTGTTCTGCTGGTGGCTCTACCGGCGCAAGCTGTTTTTCCGCATTTGAACTCCTCCTGCATGCCCCCCCTGAATCGATTTGTCCTCCGCGGCGTGGCCGTCGTGACGTGCGCGCTGGCGCTGACCGCGGCCGCGCGGGCCGCCGGCGCGCCCGGCCGCCCCAACATCCTCTTCCTGCTCGCCGACAACTGGCTCTACGATCACGCCGGCGCGAACGGCGACAAGGTCGTGAAGACGCCGGTCTTCGACCGCATGGCGCGGGAGGGCGTCCGCTTCACGAACGCCTTCTGCCCGGTGCCCTCGTGCGGTCCCACGCGCTCGAGCCTCGTGACCGGCCGCGCCGCGCACCAGCTCGAGGAGATCGCCAATCACGGCGGTCGTTTCGCGGGCAAGTTCCGGGTCTTCGTCGATGCGCTGGCGACCGCGGGGTACCACACGGGCTACAGCCAGAAGGGCTGGGCGCCGGGCCTGTACCTCGGGTACGGCCGCACCGAGTCGCCCGCGGGAAAACTGTATCCGAAGTTCGAGGACTTCCTGGCCGCCCGCGGCGCGGGCCAGCCGTTCTTCTACTGGTTCGGCCCGATGACGACGGCGCTCCGCAACTGGAAGCCCGGCTCGGGCGCGAAGGCCGGCATCGATCCGAAACAGGTGCGCGTGCCGGCCTACCTGCCCGACGTGCCGGAAGTGCGCGAGGAGATCACGAACTACCTGGCTTCGGTCCAGGAGATGGACGCCGCCTTCGGCGAGGTCATCGCGCGGCTCGAGCAGATGGGCGAACTGGAGAACACGGTCGTGATCCATGCGAGCGACAACGGCTGGCAGATGCCGCGCGGGCTCGGCAACGTCTACGACGCCGGCACGCACGTGCCGCTGGCCGTGCGCTGGCCGGGAAGGATTCCGGCGGGGAGGGTGGTGGACGAGTTCGTGTCCGTCACGGACTACGCGCCCACGATCCTCGAACTCGCCGGACTCGTGCCCTGGCCGGAGATGACGGGCCGCAGCTTCCTCGACTTGCTGGTGGGCAGGCCGTCCGCGGTGAAGCGCGATCACGTGTTCGTCGAGCGCGAGCGGCACGCCAACGTCCGCCGCGGCGACCTGAGTTATCCGATCCGCGGCGTGCGCACGCGCGACTTCCTCTACATCCGCAACCTCCGGCCCAACCGGCAGCCCGCGGGCGACCCGATCGTGTACTACGCGGTCGGCGACTACGGCGACATCGATCCCAGCATCACGAAGGAGTATATGATGAAGCACCAGCACGCGCCGGCGATGCAGCGGCTCTTCGCGCTGAGCTTCAAGAAGCGCGCGCCGGAGGAACTCTACGACTTGCGCCACGATCCCGACCAGGTGCGCAATGTCGCCGGCCGGCCCGAGTATGCGGCCGCTTTGCGCGAACTCAGCGGCCGCGTCGACCAATGGATGAAGGACACCGCCGATCCGCGGCTGGATCCGAAGTTCGACGAGTTCGACAAATACCCGTACTTCGGTGGCGGGCCCGCGGCGATCCTCCGCGCGTGGGACGCGGAGAAGTACGTCGAGCCCTGATCCTCCCGTGCCTTCCTCCCTCATGCCTTCCCTCGCGACTTCCGCTTCGCCCTCCGCGGCTGCGCCGTTGCTTTCCCGCCGATCCATGCTCCAGGCCGGAAGCGTGGCCCTCGCGGGCCTGGCCTTGACCCTGCGCGGCGCCGGCGCGCCGGCCCGCAAGCGGGTGATCGTCGCCGGTGCCGGCATCGGCGGCCTGAGCTGCGCGTTCGAACTCATGAAGCTCGGGCATGACGTGATCGTGCTCGAGGCGTCGGGGCGGACCGGCGGCCACGTGAAGACGCTGCGCGAAGGCTTGCCGGGCGGGCTCTACGCCGACGCCGGTGCGGAGCAGTTTCCCGGGCGCCCCGCCTACGCGCTGGTCTGGGACTACATCGACCAGTTCGGGCTCAAGCCGCTGCGCTGGCGGCGCAACGAGAATGTCTTTCGCCGCATCGGCGACCGCTGGTACTCGGACCAGGAACTCTCCGATCCCGCGGTGCTCAAGCGCCTGGGCTTCGCGGCCCACGAGGCGGACTACGTCGCGCAGCATGGGCTCTCCGAACTGCCGGTGCTCTACCTCCGGGACACCTTCGCGAAATTCAAGGACGAGTTCCGGCCGCTGGGCATCGGGCTCGATGACCTCGATGGCCAGCTTCCCGCCGACCTCCTCGCGCGCGAGGGGGCTTCCGACGCCGCCATCCGCTTCTCGCGCATGGGCCGGCGCTCCACGCCCGGAAAGCCGCCGGGCGACGGCGACGCTTCCGCGCTGTACCGGATCTGGACCGCCGCCACGATTCACAACCGCGGCCTGCGCCAGCAGCCGAAGGAGCTGTATCACCTCCAGGGGGGGAACGACCTGCTGACCCAGGCGCTCGCGTCGCGGCTGGGCGACCGGGTGCGGCGTCACATGCCGGTCACGGCGGTGGAGTACGACGGCTCGTCGGTCACGGTCACCGCCGGCCCGGCGGGCGCGAGCCGGCAGCTCCGCGCGGATCACCTGGTGTTGAGCATGTCGCCGCTCGCGGTGGCCGGCATCACGGTGAAGCCGGGCTGGCCGGCCGACAAGGCGTTCGCCCTGGCGCACACGCGGGTCGGCATCCACTCGCGCGTGCTCCTGCTCACGCGCACGCCGTTCTGGAAGGGCGACTGGCCGAGCATCAACCTGCAGACCGGCAACCCGAAGATGGGCTCGACCTGCGAGACCGCGGAGGAGGTGCCGGGCGACCAGCGGTTGCTCTTCGGCACGGGCGGCGCGGTGCAGACTCCGGAGGAGACCGTGGCCGCGTTTCGCAGCTTTTATCCCGGCAAGGCGAAGGACACCATCGAACGCGGCATCGTGCACCAGTGGTGGAAGGAAGAGCCGACGTGCGCCGGCTGCGAGCGCGAGCCGTTTCCGTTCGGCAAGTTTGCCCGCATCTGGCCCTTCCTCACCGAGCCGGTCGGCCGGGTTCACTTTGTCGGCGCGGCCTACGACTCCCTGTGGCGCGGCATGGAGGCGGCGACGCGCACGGGTCACCGGGCGGCGCAGCGCATTCACGCGGCGTGAAACGGTCGCCATGAAACTGCCTCGTCGCTCCTTCCTGGGCACCGCGTTCGGCGCGGCGGCCGGCGCCGTGCTGGCGCGGGGAGCGTCGGCTCCGGCCCCGGCCGCGTCGCTCGCCGGCGAGATCGGCATCACCACCGGCTCCTTCTTCCGTCATCTGAGCCCCGAGCGGGCTGGGGGCAAGCTGCGCCTGCTCGACCTGCCGCGCCTCATGCGCGACGAGCTGGACATGCGGGTCATCGACCTCATGACCGCGACGCTGGTCGATCTCACCCCCGCCTACGTCGACGCGCTGCGTCGGGCCGCCGCCGATGCGGGTTGCGTGCTGACCAACCTGAAGATGAACCAGCCCGGCCTCGATCTCGGACATCCCGATCTCGCGGTGCGGCGGCACGCGATCACGAGCTACAAGTTCACCATGGATGCCGCGGTGCGCCTTGGCGTGCGCTGGGTGCGGCCGCTGCCCGCGGCGCGGCGGCCCGACTACGCGGTCCTGGCCGAGGGACTGCGCGAATTGATCGACTACGGCGGCGAACGCGGACTCGGCGTGCTGATCGAAAATTTCGGCTGGCTGATGGACGATCCCGACGCGATTCCCGCCGTCATCCGCGCGACCGGTCCGGCATTGAGGGCGCAGCCCGACACCGGCAACTGGACCGACGCCGCGCGTTACGAGGGCCTGGCGAGGGCGTTTCCGTTTGCGGTGTCGTGCGACTTCAAGGCCTTCGAGCTGGACGCCGCCGGCGAGCACAAACGTTACGACCTGCGCCGCTGCTTCCAGGTCGGCTGGGATGCGGGTTACCGCGGTCCGTGGTTTTTCGAGCACTTCCACGCCGAACTCCCGGCGCTGGTCCGGGAGATGGGCCTCCTGCGCGACCGGATCAGGCAGTGGACGAAGGAGGCGTCGGCGCGATGACGGCCCGGCCGACGAGCGCCTGTGCGTTGTTGCGCGAGATGAGCGATTCCGCGCATGAAGTTTGCCGGTGGTTGGCCGCCGGGCAGGCTTCGCCATCGGCCCTTCCGCAGGGCGTGCGCACTCCCTCCTCGCCCCGGCTTTCCGGCAGTTCCCTCGTTTCCCGTGCCACCGCTGACCCACACCAACCATGAAAAATCCGATCGCGCTCGTCCGCGTCCTGCTTCTTTGCCTCAGCCTCTTCCCCTGCGTGGCTTCCATCCCGGCGGCCGACAGTCCGCCCGCGACCGGCGGCATCACCGGCCGCGTGCAGAACATCGTCACCGGCCAGTACCTCGGCCGCGCCCGCGTGACCGTCAAGGGGACCGAGCAGGTCGCCTTCACCGATGAATTCGGCACGTTCCGGCTCGCCGAGGTGCGCAGCGGGCCGGTGACGCTCGAGGTCTTCTACACCGATCTCGACGTCCAGGAGGTCGCGGTCGAGGTCCTGGTCGGCCGCGTCGTGGAGCGGGACGTCGGGCTCACCAGTGTCGCGCGTTACGGCCAGAGCGGCTCCGTCGTGCGGCTCGACGCCTTCAAGGTCGCCTCCAACAAGGAAACCGACGCGCAGGCGATCGCGACCAACGAGCAGCGCTTCGCGCCCAACATCAAGAACGTCATCGCGACGGATGCGTTCGGCGAGGTGTTCAACAGCAGCGCGGGTGATTTCCTGAAATTCCTGCCGGGCCTCGCGGCGGACTACGACAACGCCGAAGTCAGCACGATCTCCGTGCGCGGCATGGGGGGCGACAAGACCAGCGTGATGTTCGACGGCGCGCCGATCGTGACCGGCTCCAATGTCGGCCCGACGCGCGCGGTCGAGATGCGCACGCAGGCGCTCAACAACGTCTCGCGCATCGACGTCACCAAGCTCCCGACGCCCGCCACCGCGGCCGACACGCTCGCCGGGTCGATCAATCTCGTCAGCAAGAACGCCTTTGAGCGCAGCCGGGCCGAATTCCGCTATGGCGTGAGCCTCACCGCCACGAGCAACACGCTGCGGCTCGGCAAGACGCCGACGTCCTACAAGGACGAGGAGATCTACAAGATCAAACCGGCCTTCGATTTCGACTACACCCTGCCGATCGGGAAGAATTTCGGCGTCGTGCTCACCGGCGTGTACACGCAGAAATTCAACGAGCAGAACATCACGCGGAAGACCTGGAACAACGCCGGCACCGGTACCGGTGCGAGCGTCGCCAACCCATTCCTGCAGCAGTTCCTCATCCAGGACTCGCCGCGCTACACCAATCGCTCCGTCTACAGCGTGAAGGCCGACTGGCGGATCACGCCCAACGCGGTCCTCACGCTCGGCTCGCGCTACGGGCGCAACGTCCGGGCGAGCACCGGACACACGATCATGACGCCCAGTGCGGGCACCGTCGCGGCGCCGCTGCCGGCGACGGGCGTGCCGTTCAGCTACGGGCCGGACTTCACCGTGGGGGCGACCGGCCGCGGCGCGCTGACCGTCACGGGCGGGTGGCAGTACAGCGTCGATTACACCTCGGGCACCAATCTCGGTTTCCGGTTCGACGACGGCAAGTGGCGGATCGAGGCCAACGCGAACTACTCGCAGTCCGAGACGCTCCTGCCGAGCACCTCGCGCGGGCACTTCAACAACGTCACCGCGGTCAACCGCAACCCGGTGCGGGTGACGTTCCGCGGCATCGGCGAGTCGCGCCCGGCGACGATCGAGGCTTTCGACAACAGCAACGCGCCCGTGGACTGGCGCGATCCGGCGAACTACCGCATCTCGGCCGCGACGCACGACGACCGCCGCCACGTGCTCAGCTCCAAGTTCGCCAACGTCGACCTCCAGCGCCGGCTCGACCTTTTCCCGTTCCCGTTCTCGCTGCAGACGGGCGGGCTTCATCGCATCCAGGATGTGGATGCGCGCCGCGAGTCGGCCACCTACACGTTCACCGGCGCGAACAATGCGGTGGAGCCGTTCCTCTACGACGTCTATGTCCGCCAGGACCTCTACGACGGCTTCCGCGACCCGGTCGGGATCAACCCGGGCAAGGCCTGGCAGGCGAACCAGGCGAATCCCACGCTGTTCACCCAGACGGCCGCCCAGGTCGTCGCGGCGGAGAACTTCCGGCTCAACGCCTCGCAGTATGCCGAGGAGACGGTGTCCGCCGGCTACCTGCAGGCCGAGGCCCGGCTGTTCAAGAGCCGCCTCCAGGTGCTCGGCGGCGTGCGCTACGAGCGCACCGAGGTGACGGGGCAGGGCATGCTCTTCGATCCCACCGCCGTGTTCGTGCGCAATGCCGACGGCACGTTCGCGCGCAACGCGCAGGGCGCGCGCATCCGGCGGGCGGACGCCGGGGCGGCAGGGTCGCTCGAGGAGACACGCCTCACCCGGAAGGAGCGCGCCTACACCGCCAACCGCGACTACGACGGATTCTATCCGAGCCTGCACCTGACCTGGAACATCCGGGAGAACTTCCAGGCCCGGCTCGCGTGGGCGCGGACCTACGGCCGGCCCAATTTTCCCGACATCATCCCCAGCGCCACCGTGCAGGAGGCCGATCTCACCACCGGCGAGCTGGCCGATCCCTCGATCTCGCGCGGGAACATCACCGTCACCAACACCGGACTGAAGCCCTGGACGGCGGACAACTACGATTTCTCGCTCGAGTACTACACTCCGCAGGGCGGCGTCATCAGCGCGGGCGCATTCCTGAAGGAGATCAGCGATTTCTTCGGCGATTCGGTGAAGATCGCGACGGCCGCCGACCTGGCGGCGCTGGATCTCGATCCGCGTTATGTCGGCTGGACGCTCGCGACGAAGTTCAACGCCGGCGATGCCCGGATCCACGGCTTCGAGTTCAGCGTCCGCCAGTCGCTGCGCCCCTTCGGCGAATGGGGCCGGTATTTCACGGTGTTCGCCAACGCGACCAAGCTGCAGCTCAGCGGCAATCCCAACGCGTCGTTCACCAGCTTCGTGCCGGAGACCGCGAACTGGGGCGTGCAGTTCAACTGGAAGCGGCTGACGGTGATGCCGCGCTGGAATTATCGCGGGTTGAACAAGCTGCTTCCGCAGCCGGCCTGGGGGCCCGACGGCTACCAGTACATCAAGGAACGGCTCATCCTCGACATCAGCCTCGCATACCAGTTGTCCGCGCGCTTCTCGCTCGTCGGCAGCATCGGCAACGCGACCAACGACGAGCTCACGCAGCTGCATTACGGCTCGGCGACGCCGGAGTACGCTCGCCGGTCATTGAATGGCGAATACGGGGCGTCGTACTCCCTCGGGATCAAAGGCCGCTTCTGATGCCCGGGCTGCCAACGCTCGCCAGCGGCTGCGGCGGGACCCGCCCGGCCGGGCGGTGGAGCCTGCTCGTGCTGGTCTGCGCCGGCGCCCTCGCCGGCCAGGCCCAGGCGACGCCGCCCGCGGTGAGCGCCGGCTTCGCGGTGCGCGACATCACGCCGGCGCTGGGCCAGCGCGAGGCGCACGCCGTGGCGCGGCATGTGTTTCACCGCTATGTCGACCCCTGCCACGTGCGCGCGGCGGTGTTTGCCAGCGCCGGCCGGCGCGTCGCGCTGGTCGGCGTGGACGCCCTGATGCTCCCGCGTTCGGTCGTGCTCGGGGCCCGGGCGGAGATCCACCGTCGCATCGGCCTGGAACCGGGTGCCGTCATGATCGCGGCCACGCACTCGCATTCTTCCGGCCCGGTCGGGTTGGTGCAGCCGGGCGAGTTCGACCATGCCGCGCCCGACATTCGTCGGCTCGCTTACGAGGAGTCGTCGCTGGCCGATCCCGGCTACCTTACCCGCGTCCAGGCGGCCATCGTCGAGGCTGTCGAGTCTGCCACGGCCGCGCTCGTGCCCGCGCGGCTCGGCTACGGGTTCGGCCGCGAGGACCGGGTGCCGTTCAACCGCCGGCAGCGCATGCGGCAGGGCGTCACCTGGAGCCATGCGGGGGCGATGAACCCCGACATCCAGGGACCGGCGGGCCCCGTCGATCCGGAGGTCGGCGTGCTCGGGGCCTGGGATGCCGGAGGGGAACTGCTCGGGGTCGTCGTCAACTTCGCCTGTCACGCCACGACGAATCCCGGCGGCATCTCGGCCAACTGGCCGGGCGAGATGGAGCGGGTGGTGCAGGGCGCGCTGCGGACGCGTGCGCCGGTGCTTTTCCTCGCCGGACCCTCCGGCGACGTGACGCAGGTGGACAACCTGAGTCCACTCGCGCGGCCGGATCCGCAGACCTGGCTGAAACAGGTGGGCGGGTTGATCGGAGCCGAAGTGGTGAAGACCCTGCTCACCCTGCCGCGGACCGCGGCGGCGACGCTGGCGGCGCGCAGCCGGACGTGGGAGATCGCCCGCCGCGTGCCGGCGCCCGAGCGGGTGGAGGAGGCGCGACGCGTGATCGCCGCGGGCAAGCCCGCGCGCGAAGTGACCGAGTGGACGTTTGCCCGCGAGACACTGCTGCTCGACGCCATCCTGCCGCGATCGCCGTGGGTCGAGGTCGAGGTGCAGGCGCTGCAGGTTGGCCCGGCGGTGTTCGTCAGTTCCCCCGCCGAGTATTTCGTCTCCTTCGGGCTCGAGATCAAACGGGAGAGCCCGTTCGCATTCACCTTCCCCGTGTCGCTCGCGAACGGCTGCGTCGGCTACGTGCCCGACGAGGTGGCGTTCGGTCCCGGGGGGGGCGGTTACGAGACGCGGCTGACGTTCTACAGCAATCTCGAGATCACCGCGGGACGGCAGTTCGCCGCCACCGGCCTCGCGCTCGCCCGCGAACTTGCGCCGGATTCGCCGCCGGCGGCTCCCCGGATCGCGGTTCCCGGCCAGCCGTGGCCGCATGGCCGGGTGGAACCGCAGGTTCGCTGATCCCACCCTATGCCCTCCTGGTTCCTTCCCGCTTGGCTCGCCCTCGCGTTCGCGTGGGCTTCAGCCGGGCATGCCGCGGCGCCGCGTCCGCCCAATCTCGTCTTCATCCTCACCGACAACCAGGGCGCGTGGTCGCTCGGCTGTTACGGCAACCCGGACATCCGCACGCCGCACATCGACCGGCTGGCGGCGGAGGGAGTTCGCTTCTCGCGGGCGTTGAGCAGCAATCCGGTGTGCTCGCCCACGCGTGCCACCTTCCTCACCGGCCTGATGCCGTCGCAGCACGGGCTCCACACGCCGCTCAGCCCCGCCTTCATGATGGGGCCGCGGGCCTACCTGCCGCTCGCCGACTTCACCTCGCTCGGGGAGGTGCTGCGCGACGCGGGCTACGTGTGCGGCCTCAGCGGCAAGTGGCACCTGGGCGACAATCTCCGCCCCTCGGCCGGCTTTTCGTTCTGGATCACGAAACCCGAGGGTCACACGCACGAGTTCTACGACCAGCCGGTGATCGAGGGCGGCGCGGTGCGTCAGGAAAGCGGATACACGACGGACCTCTGGACGCGCGAGGGCATCAGGTTCATCGAACAGAACCGCGAGCGCCCCTTCTTCCTGTATCTCGCCTACAACGGGCCGTACAACCTGGGCGCGCTCATGCTGAAGCCGGCGCGCAACCGCCATGCCGGGTATTACCGGGGGCGGCACTTCGCCAGCTTCCCCGTCGACGCGATGCACCCGTGGCAGTTTCACAACAAGCAGTTTCACAACCGGCAGGAGGCGATGGAGCGCGTCGCGGCGGAAACCAGCGGCGTCGACGACGGCGTGGGCGAGATCCTGGCGGCGCTGCGCCGCCTGGGGCTCGATGACAACACCCTCGTGGTGTATGCCGCCGACCAGGGCTGGATGGGCGGACAGAACGGGCTCTGGGGCATGGGCGACCATACCCGCCCGCATGGCGCGCACGAGCTGATGATGCAGATCCCGCTCCTCTTCCGTCATCCCGGCCGGATTCCCGCCGGTCGCGTCGATGACCGGCTCGTGAGCAATTACGATTTCCTGCCGACCGTGCTGAGCTATCTCGGCCTCGGCGACCGGATGCCGCGCCAGAATTCGCCCGGACGCGATTTCTCGGACGCGCTGCACGGTCGCTCCGGCCCCTGGGACAACGAGGTCTTTTACGAGATGCTGGATACGCGCGCCATCCGCACCGACGAGTGGAAGCTGGTGCGGCGGCATCCGGCCGGGCCGCATGAACTCTACGACCTGAAGGCCGACCCGCGCGAGCGGTTCAACGTGTACGGGCAGCCGGGGAGTGCCGACCGCGCGCAGGAGCTTTCCCGCCGCCTCGAGGCGTTCTTCAGCCGGTACCGCGATCCGCGTTATGACGTGTGGCAGCAGGGCCGCGACCGGGCCCGATGAATTTCGCTCCAAACAAAAACAATATGTTGCCCACATGAAACGTTGTGTTCGTCTGCCCGTCATGCGCGCGATGACCTTGCCCCGTCTGAGCCTCGTGCTGCTCCTCGCCCTGGGTGTGGGCGCCGTCGTGGGCCGGGCGGCCGGCGCGGGCCCGCGGCCGCCCAATATCCTCGTGTTCTTCGCCGACAACCTCGGCGTGGGCGACATCGGGCCCTATGGCCCGACGCCCAACCGCACGCCTCACCTCGACCAGCTCGCCCGGGAGTCGCGGAAGTTCACTCACTTCTACACCGCGGCCAACGTGTGCACGCCCTCGCGCGCGGGCCTCATGACCGGCATCTACCCGCGCCGCCTCAATATCTATCTCAACCCGCGGCACGGGCCGGTACTGCAGCCCGGGGAGGCGATCGGCCTGCACCCCGCCGAGACCACCGTGGCCGAGGTCCTCAAGCAGGCGGGGTACACGACGATGCTCATCGGCAAGTGGCACCTGGGCGACCAGCCGCCGTTCCTGCCGACGCGGCAGGGCTTCGACCGCTACTGGGGCATTCCCTTCAGCGACGACATGACGCCCCGCGAAGGCCAGAAGTGGCCGCCGCTGCCGCTGATGCGGAACGAGACGGTGATCGAGGCGGGCGTCGATCGCGACTACCTCACGCAGCGCGAGACCAAGGAGGCGATCAGCTTCATCGAGGAGCACCAGGACCGGCCTTTCTTCCTGCTGATCTCCCACGCGATGCCCGGCAGCACGACCACGTCGTTCGCCAGCCCCGCCTTCAAGGGCAAATCGCGCAACGAAACCTATGGCGACGCGATCGAGGAGCTCGACTGGTCTGCCGGCGAAGTGCTGGCCGCGGTCCGCCGGCTC
>ERZ761602.4765-NODE-4765-length-16843-cov-3.682928_pt1 | contig 16843 bp, 11 predicted proteins | sample MGYA00512165_ERZ761602 | MGnify/ENA primary metagenome ERZ761602 (study PRJEB28899, sample SAMN02445085) | bioreactor sludge metagenome | biome: EBPR sludge; isolation source: Thorneside wastewater treatment plant | place: Australia: Brisbane, Thorneside...
GCGCTGGGAAGCAATCGCCCAAGCGGAAACGCAAAGCAGGCGATCACAAGATTGATCCAGGCGCCGATCCACAACGTCGTCTCGAAGCTGAAGCTTCGCATGAAGTACCACGTGGTCACGAATGCGCCAACCGCTGCGCCAAGCGCATTCATTCCATATAGCGCGCCTACGCGTTGCGCTGTCGTCTCCAAATCGAATGAGAGAGAACGTGTAAGTAGTGGCAACGACATTCCCATAAAGAAGGTCGGCCACAGAAAGCCAATGAATGCGATCGTGCTCAAGGCTATGTAAGACTGGGTGTATGCACCAACCTTGAGATATAACAGGTCATAGAAAAGGTACTCGCTGAACAAAGCGAACCCGCCAATGCAGAGTTCGCAGATCGCGAATAGCTTGAGGCTTCTGGATCGAGTGACCTTATCGGCAAGATGCCCGCCGGCGAGGCTTCCTGCTCCGATCCCCAACATGTATGCTGCGACCACGATCGTAGCCGCGCGCACATCCACACCGGTAAACAGTCCAACTACTCGGTACCAGATTACCTGGTACATTAGCGCCGCAAAACCCGATGCGAAAAACATCGTCAACAATACGCGATAAACAGCCGTGCTCTTATTTACTGAAAGGAAAACCACTCCCCTACTCTGCCTGTGACGCAGCAGTGATTTCCAGTTACGAGCTCTCTCGAAAAGTGAACGAGAACTATCCGTTCTTTGCGGCGAAGTCCTTCATGAATGCCGCAAGCGCTTTGCTGCCTTCCAGTGGCATCGCGTTGTAAATGGACGCGCGGATTCCGCCAACGCTGCGGTGTCCTTTGAGTCCGTCCATGCCCTCGGCTTTCGCGTCTTTCACGAACTTTGCTTCGAGCTCTTCGCTGGGCAGGCGCCACGTCACGTTCATCAGGGAACGGCAATCTTTCTGGGCATGACCGCGATAAAAACCATTGCTGGCATCAATCGCGTCGTAAAGGTAACCTGCTTTTTCCTTGTTGCGCGCCTCAATCTTTGCGAGTCCGCCGATATCGTTAATGAGCCACTTGGTAACCAGCATCACCATATAGATCGAAAAACACGGCGGCGTGTTGTACATGGAGTCGTTTTCTACAGCGAGCTTATAGTCAAGCATCGACGGCAATCCAGCGGGCACGCGTTCAAGCATGTCTTCCCTGAGTATTACGGCGACGACGCCGGCGGGGCCAATATTTTTTTGCGCACCCGCATAGATGAAGGCGTACTTGCTCACATCGGTGGGGCGGCATAGAAAATCGGAAGACATATCGCAAATAAGCGGCACGCCGCCGGTTTCGGGCTCCGTCTGAAACTGGACGCCTTCAATCGTTTCGTTGGAAGTAAAGTGGCAGTAGACAGCATTTGCGTCGAGCTGCAGTTCTGATTGCACCGGCACGCGGTTGTATCCGAGTTCCTTGCCAGACCACGCAGTATGCACCGCGCCTTCTTTCTTGCCTTCCTTTATGGCCTTCGCTCCCCACGCGCCGGTGAGAATATAGTCCGCGGATTTACCCGTGCCCCGCAGAAAGTTCATAGGCACCTGTGAGAACTGCATGGACGCGCCGCCCTGCAGAAACAATACCTTGTAGTTTGCGGGAACGCCGAGTAGTTGCACGATGTTGGATTTCGCCTGCTGCAAAACCGCTTCGAAAGCCTTCGAACGGTGGCTGATTTCCATGATGGAAGCACCCGCGCCCGGGTAGGCAAGCAGATCGCGCTGGGCCTCTTCGAGCGCGGCAAGCGGCAAGCCGCCGGGGCCGGCAGAGAAATTGAAGACTCGGTTTTCCATGTTATTTCGCTCCCTTGTAAATCGGAATCGGTGCGTAACCCGTTGGAAATTATCGCGCCGAAAGGCTCTGGCTGTGAAAGGAATAGCTTACTCGACCGATTCCACCGGGCGCAACTTTACAGGCCCGATCGATGCCTATTGAACGGTAGGTCCATTCCCCTTATCATGAACCTGCGGCAAGGCAGACCTCGAATGAACTGGGCAGCTTGTATGGTCGGAGTCGCATTATGGTGAACCTTATTGAGAAGGCCATTCCGGTCTTCTTTCTGCTTATTTTTCTGGAAGTGATTCTGTCTTTCCTGATTCGCCGCCGGGTTTACCGTTATTCGGACAGCATCAACGACTTGAGCATGGGCATAGTCGACCAGGTTGGCGGCGCCTTCCTGAAGTCCATCGTCTTTGCCGGCTATCTCTACCTGTATCACAACTGGCGACTCTTCGACATTCCCGCGAACTCGGTCGCGGCGGCGATCGGCTGCCTGCTGATGTATGACCTGATGTACTACTGGGCGCACCGCGCCAGCCACGACGTGAACATCATTTGGGGTTCTCACATCCCCCACCATCAGAGCGAGGAGTACAATCTCACCGTTGCATTGCGCCAAGGCGTGTTCCAAGGGTGTTTCTTCTGGATTTTTTACCTCCCCATTGCGCTTGTGGGTTTCCCTCCCGCGCTCTTTATCATGATGGCTTCCATCGATACGCTCTACCAATTCTGGATTCATACGCGGACCATCGGAAAGCTTGGGCCGCTGGAATGGGTCCTGAATACGCCCTCGCACCACCGCGTGCATCATGGAAAGAACCCGAAGTATATCGATAAGAACCACGGCGGCATTCTCATCATCTGGGATCGGCTATTCGGGACGTTCACGGAAGAGGAGGAAGAGCCGGTATACGGCACGGCGACGCCGCTGCGCAGTTGGAACCCGGTTTGGGGCCAGATTCACTATTGGGTCGATCTCTTTAAGCTGGCATGGCACGCCCCACGCTGGCAGGACAAGTTCCTCGTGTGGTTCATGAAGCCGGCGTGGCGTCCGCAGGGTCTTGAGAAGAAGGGCCCGCCAGCCTACCTGACGGAAGCGTTTTATCAAAAATATCACCCGCGAATTCCAGCCGGGCTGAGTCTCTATACCCTCTTTCAGTTTGTGCCCGCATTGATAATCGGAACGGCGTTTCTCGCGAAAGAATCGAGCATGGTCTTGCAAACCCGCGTTGGCGTCGCTGGCCTCGTCATTATCACGCTCGTGTGCATTGGCGGGATCTTCGAATCAAAGCGCTGGGCGATGTTGTTGGAACTCGTGCGCCATCCCGTTATGGCGGTTGCCGCCTTCATCTGGGCGAGCCTGACGTTTGGACTCGAAACACCCTCTGGCGTGATCGCGGCGGCTTTCGGCACCGTGTATTCGATGCTCATGCTGGTTTGGTTGCTACAGTACCGCTCGGTTTTCGTGCGGCACTTTGGGCCGATCGAGAATACGACAGAAACCACAACCCCCATCGAACCTGAGCGCGTGCCGGACCTGGTGTTGGCAAATCGGGAGATTACCGCTCCTGAGGGCCACGCACGCTAGGCCACAATGTCATGGACGACGTTGCCGTAGACATCCGTTAGCCGGAAATCACGCCCCGCATATCGATAGGTAAGCTCTTCGTGATCGAAGCCGAGCAGATGCAGCATGGTAGCGTGCAGGTCGTGCACGTGAACGGGCTTCTCCACCGCTTTAAAGCCGAACTCGTCGGTTGCGCCGTGTATGTGTCCGCCTTTCACGCCGCCACCCGCCATCCAAGCTGAAAACCCATAGTGATTATGGTCTCTGCCAGCGGCGAGCACCCCCTGGTTGACGCTTTGAATCTCGACCGTAGGCGTCCGGCCAAACTCGCCCACACACACCACGAGCGTGTCGTCCAGCATGCCGCGCTGCTTCAGATCTATCAGCAGGCCCGCGATGCCTTGATCGCATTGCGCGCAAAGGCGCCGGTGCGCCGCATCGATTTCGTCATGGCTATCCCAGGGCCGGCCCGGGCCGTGCCACAATTGAATAAAGCGCACGCCGCGTTCCAGCAGGCGGCGCGCGATCAGGCACTGCCGTGCCTGCACGGTTTCGCCGTACAGGTTGCGAATGTATTCGGGCTCCTGACTGATATCGAACGCGTCTGTTGCATCGAGCTGCATGCGATAGGCCAGCTCGAAGGACTGAATGCGTGACTCAATCGCATCGTCTGCCTGCCGCGCGGCCTGGTGCAATGAGTTCAACTCGCCAAGCAATTCCAGTTGCCGGCGTTGACCATGCGCAGAGGTATAGTGGCTCTTGATATTTTCGATCAGCTTTTCAACGTCCGTGTGCTGGCTGTCGATGTAATTGCCCTGATAGTTTCCGGGGAGAAATCCCGCCTGCCAGTTCTTCGATTCTTCTTCGGGATACCCGCCGGGGCACATCGTGATAAATCCGGGAAGGTTCGCGTTCTCGGAGCCAAGTCCATACGTGACCCAGGAGCCAACACTGGGGCGCGGCAGGCGCGCATCGCCGCAATTCATCAACAATAGCGACGGCCCATGCACGGGATTGTCAGTGTGCATGGAGCGGATGACACACATGTCGTCGACGCATTGTGAAAGATGAGGAAACAGTTCACTCACTGGAATCCCGCTCTGACCGTGCTGCGTAAACTTGAACGGTGTCGGCAAGGCTCCGCCTGTGGGACGCTCGGTGAGTATGCCTTCCAGTGGCAGTTTCTTGTCCGCATATTTTTCCAGCGAGGGCTTTGGGTCAAACGTATCCACATGCGACATGCCACCGTTCAGAAAAATATGAATGACTCTCTTGGCCCGTGGCGCGAAGTGTGGCGAAGTTTTCGACGCGCGCGCGGCAAACGCTGCTTCGACGCCGCCAAGCGTCGCCAAACCAAGCGCGCCAAATCCCATTCCTGTCCTGCGCAAGAAATCGCGTCGGCTCAGAATGAAATTCTCTACAGTACATTCATCGTGGCACATATTTCTGCTCCGTAAGCGTCAATCCACGAACATAAACTCATTGCTCATCAACAATACCTGGGCATACTGCTCCCAGGGCGAAAGAGGAACCGGGGTCGCCGGGGGCGGCCCGCGAAAGTCGAATCGGCTCAACCAATCCTGCTTGGGTAGCTTTCCCGCATTCGGCGACTTCAGATACAGACGCGGATGCCAGCGGAATTGGTCCGCTTGATCGTTGGCCTTGCACGCGACCACCAAATCGATCGTATCGCCGGGTTCGATCGTCGCGCCGTCGAACACCGTAATGGTCATACCGTCCTGCACTTCGCCTTTCCAGATAATCCCCTCACGGCTGGACACTACGTAGCCCGCGACGCCGTCTCCTTCTGCGGAGTAATGGTGTAATTCACCGACGCACGAAAGGGATGCGCTGGCAGGTGCAATCCACCGGCGGATGACGACGGTGTCGGGTCCACCCGGATGACCACCAAGCCGATCGAGCCGTGCAAGCCCACTTGAAGGAGCGGGAAGTTTGTCCGCACCTTGATATGTTTCGTCTACCCAATGAGTGAACTCAGTAAAGGAAGTCACTTTGCCGGAGTCGGCATCAAGCGTTCCGTACCCGTATCTCCATTCCGACGGCTCATAATACGGAACGGACGGCTCGGCAGTGTCCTGACCCGCAATAAAATCCTTTGCGAGTTCTATCTCGATCGGCAGAGGATCGCGCGTCAACACTGCGCGATACATTCTGGCTATGCGGTCAGCGGGCTCTGCATATTCCGCTCCGGCGTTGGCGAAGATCAGGCGCGATTGCTCGGCTACAAACGCGCTGTTCATCATGAACAACCCCTGCTGCGGAACGGTCGTCTGGAATCGGTTGGGGCTGTGCGAGCTGGGCGGCGCGAAATCAAAAATACGAAACATTGCCGGCAGATTTTCCCGATCCACTTCGCCGTAGACAGTACGTGTGTTCGCGAAGGGCACGCGCGTGATGTCGGACGGGAAGCCGCCACCCCCCAGATTCAGGTTCCCTGCCGCCTTTAAGATCGTGTCTCGCATGGCTTCGAAATCCAGGCGGCGGCGATTCTGTCGCCATACCAGCGTATTCGCAGGATCGACAACCATCCCGTCGTGGTATTCGTCGCTACGCTGCTGATATGCCGTCGAGAGCACGATCCGGCGAATCAGACGTTTGACCGACCAATTGTCTTCCATGAAGGTCCATGCAAGATGGTCCAACAACTCCGGATGGCTTGGCTTTTCTCCTTGCAGTCCGAAATCGCTTGGCGTTGCGACAATCGGATTTCCGAAGAGATGCATCCACACGCGGTTCACGAACACGCGCGCGGTGAGCGGATTGTTTCGGTCCGCGATCGCATGCGCGAGTTCGAGTCGCCCATGCCCCGTGTAAGGTTGCGGCGCTTCGCGCGAGAGCGCAACGAGAAATTGTCGTGGAACTTCTTCACCCTTCTTCCCAGGGTCGCCACGCACAAACACGTACGGATCAAACGGCGTTGGCGTGTTCTCAACGGCCATTGCATGGTCTGGCCGACCCGGGTGCGTGACTTTGTGCCGCTCTATGGCGAGGCGACGTTGCGTCAACTGCAAGCGGCTTTCGCGTTCCATCAAACTTTCGAGTTCTGACGGCAATACTTTCACCGGCGAATCTTCGGCCTCTATCGCCTTCTGCACGAGCGCCTCGCCACCATCTTCAAGCGCGGCAAGTTGAACTGCGGGGCCCTGCCCAAATGCCTTCACCGCATAGTCGCGCCAGCGTTTGAGCAGTTGCGGGCGCAGCGACTTGGCCTTGGCCTCCGCGGCGAGCTGCGTATCGTCCATATCGCGCGCATCGAGCGCGGCCTGGAGGTAAACCGCGGCATTTTCGCGCAGGAAGCGCGTCATTTCCTCGTGAACGGTGTTGAGCAATCGGCTCCGCTCGGCCTCAAGCTTGGCCAATTCCGTCGCATACTCCTGATACTCGGGATCTGTTGCGTCGGGCTCTTCAATAATCGGCAAATCCGCCGGTGCCTGTGTGCTTCGGAAGATTCCATAGAGCGAGTAGTAATCCGCAGTGGGAATCGGGTCAAACTTATGATCGTGACACCGCGCGCAGTTTACCGTCAGCGCCATGAGGCCTCGTGACACCACGTCTATCTGATCGTCGATCATGTCGTGCACGCTTCCCGGCCGTCCCAACGACAAGAATCCGAGCGCCGCCAGAGGTCGCTTATCGTCACCGAGGTCGATCTGATCCGCGGCGAGTTGATGCAAAAGAAACGTGTTGTACGGCAGGTCTTCGTTGAAAGCGCGAATCACATAGTCGCGGTAGGTATACGAGAACGGAAAGTAGCGGGTATCTTCAAAACCCGAAGCGCGCGTGTCGCTATAGCGCGCGATGTCCAACCAATGGCGACCCCACCGCTCACCAAACTGGGGCGAGGCCAGCAGCGCATCCACCACTTTCTCAAAGGCATCGGGCGAGGCATCGTTCTCAAACTGAACGATCTGATCGAACGTTGGCGGCAAACCGGTCAGGTCATAATGCACGCGCCGCAGCAGTGTACGTTTGGCCGCCTTCGGCGATGGCGCAACGCCCGCCTTCTGCATCGCGGCAAATAGAAATGCATCAATCGGGCTCTGCCCCCAACCGGCATCGTCCAATTGCGGTACGGGCGGATTCGCAACCGGCTGAAGCGACCAATGTGTCGCGCGGGCCGACGACACGAGGCGCTCCATGGAGGGACGCAGCCCGGCGAAGGGCGCATCCTTCGGCCACGGCGCGCCCTGCGACACCCAGTTCAAAACGTGATCCAGGTCGGCGGGCGTTACCGTCACGCCAGCGTGATGTTCACCCATTTTGTTGAGAAAGACGCCGGGGACCATCTCCCGCATCGCGGGGTCGGGCCGTTTGTCGAGGCGAATGCCTCCATCCTGTTTTTCCGCGCCGTGACAGCTATAGCAGGAATTGGAAAGCAAGGGCCTAATGTGCTGTTCAAAAGCCGTGATTTCCGCGGCAGAAAGCGCAGGTTCAGGGGGTGCCTCCGCGAACGCGGACAGGCCCAGCGTTGCCGCAACAATAAGGCGGACGCCGCCCTCCAAAATCGAGTGGCGTTGCCAAAACACTACCTTGCGAAAGGTGATGCCCAATCCTTTCACGATTACTCCGTCTCTCGCACGGAACAACTCCCGTTCCGGCGACTCCCAAATGCCCTCTAACCGACCGTCCGCAAACCGCTTCCGCGACCTGCAAACCCCGGCCCTGTACCCGTCTAACCACAAGAGTGCACGCCATCCCGGAGGATGTCAAGATCAGGGCGAGATTGAAAATTTGGCGCCCGCTCAAACGCGGACGAGTGATGGCGCGGCGTTGTTTGCCAGGTAGACGTGGGTGCGGGATTCGAAGAAGCCCCGCGTGCGGAGTAGGCCGTCGCGGAGGTCAACTTTGGGCTCCCAGTTCACGGTGGCGCGCAACTTGTCGTTGGAGATTGATACGTCGCCGACGTCCATCTGCGCCCAGTCTTCCGGCCACGGCACCTGTTTCACGCCGCCGGACCCCAGGGTTTCGACGACCATGCGGGCAAAATCCGCGATGGTATGTTCGACGTTACCCGCCGCGAAGTAGACCTGCCCTTCGGTCTTGGGTTCGAGGGCGACCGCGAGTAATGCATCGACGCAGTCGTCGACATAGAGCAGGTTGCGGCGCTGGTTGCCTTCGCCGTAGATCGTGAGTTCCTTGCCCTGCAGCGCCAGCCCAATGAAAAAGTTCAGCACGCCACCATCGCTGCTGCGAATGTTCGCGCGGGGTCCATAGATATTGGCGAGTCGGACCACCGTCGCGCGTATGCCATGCGCCCGGTGATAAATCATGTGGTACTTCTCGGCGACGCTCTTGTTCGCGCTGTAAATGTCGAGTGGAAACTCCGGGTGGTTCTCATCCATCACTTCGCGCACGCGGGGACCGCACTGTGTGCTCGTGCCGATGTAGATCACGCGGGCATTGGCGTTCTCTCGGCGCACGGATTCCAGCACGTTCATCACGCCGATGCAGTTGATTTGAATGTCGAGATACGGGTCGCGCATGGAGTATGCATGCGAGGTGTGACCGGCGCAGTTGAAGATGATGTCTTGATCGCGGATGGCGCGGCTGACGAGGTTGAGGTCGCGGACATCGTTGATAACCACGCGTATTGCCGGATGCCCTTCTAGATTCGCCGTATTCCCCCCGCCGTGGTCCATCAGAGAATCGTAGACGGTGACGTTTGCACCCTCGTTCTGGCAGCGAAGCGCAAGGTTGCTGCCGATGAAGCCGAGTCCGCCGAGTACAAGCACGTTTTTGCCAAGGAGCCTTGAAGGCATGCGAATCCCTTTCCCGTTTTCCCGCACCCGGGAGTAGTGTACGGGGAAAGGCCGGAATAGTCTACTCCTTACAATTTCGCAGGAAACGCGGATTCGAGAGACCTAGCTACGAACTACCGGTGGGGCGTCCACGCTGCCGCGTCGGGGGAACATGCTGGCGCGAACGGCACGATAGAGGAATAGCGGATTCCCGATGAGGTAGCGACGCCACAGCTTGAAGGGCTCGTTTACCAGACGATGAAACCATTGGAGGCCGTTTCTGCGCCAGAACTCGGACGCCTCTTTCATGGTGCCCGCGTATATTCGGATAGTGCCTGCGCCAATGCCCCAGACGATGGATTCCGGGCAGCGCTTGCGCGCAATCTCACATACCCGCTCGGTTCGCGGGGTGCTCATACCGATGAAGATGAAGTCTACTTTGCCCAATCGGCGAAAAAGTGCGTCGTACTCCTCTTCGCTCAAAAAACCGGAATGCGCCTGGAGGACATGGCAGTGACTGGTGGAAGCACAAATGCGGCGCGCCGCCAGGTCTGCTTCTTCGTGGGTTAACCCAATCAACACAGCCGTACTGGGTCGCATATTTTCGGCATGAAGGAACGCGCGAAACGCCTCGGTCATGTTGCAGCGCTGCGGCACGTGCGCGCTCCATAATCGGGAAAACCAGACTATCGACATACCGTCCGCTGTGACAACACGCGCGTTGTTCAATGCCTCGCGCAGCTGCGCGTCCTTGTATGCGATGTTAAAGATATGGGCGTTAATGCAGAGAAGCGAACGCGGTTGAGCAACCTTGTGTTCCAGCAAAAAGCGAATCTCGTCGAGCAACTGGGGAATGGTGTGCGTCGAGCACTTCACATCGCCCATCGCAAACTCGAACGGAGATCTTTGCGTTGCCGCGGACACGTCAGACAACCTGCGGCTTTCGGGCTTTTGCGCCCTGCTGCAATTCCGCCGAAACGCGCTGCGCAGCGGCTTTATATCCCGCGATGAGATTTGCGTAGTATTGATTCGCCGTGTAGGACTGCAAGGCCTTTGCGCGCGCGGCGAGTCCGAGGCAACGGCACAAGTCAGGGTCTCGCCACAACGTCAACATGAGTCGCGCGAGGTCCTGCGCATCACCGGGTTTGAAAAGGTAGCCCGTGACGCCGTGCTGCACGAGTTCCGGCAACGCGCCTGCGTTTGCCGCGATGACCGGCAAGCCCAGCATCATCGCTTCCGCGACAACGAGCCCAAACGCCTCGAACCACCGGCTGGGCACAACGAGGAAGCGCGCATTCGCATAGAACTCAACGAGATCATTGCCGCTGAGGTGCCCCAGCCATTGCACGTTTGGCGGTACTTCTTTCGGCACGTTCGTGGCATGCCCCGCGATGTGCAGGGGCATTGCGGTGCGCCATGCCGCTTCGATAAGGGTATCCACCCCTTTCTCCGGCGCGACGCGCCCTGCGTACGCGGCGTACTTGCCCGCTCCGGCGTCGACAACTTGATTGGGGACGCGCACCATGTTCGGCACAACGCGGAAGCGGTCGCGCGACAATCCCGAAGCAATCAGTTTTTCCTGCACAAAAACGCTCGGGGTAAAAAACATATCGACGTTGGAACGGAACAGGTCAAATGATTTTGCAATGCCGCCGCGCAGCGCGAATGCAGCACTTTCCAGACGATTGCCCCGGCAGTTTTGGGTCAAGCAGGACACGGTTGAGCCGGTCACACACCGGTCACAGGGTGTTCCATTCGCCAAATGCGTCGCGACCGGGCACGTAAGCCGAAAATCGTGACACGTCATCACTACGGGCACGCCGGCGGCTTTGCAATCGCGCAGCACCCACGGCGAATGCGCGGGATACACTTCATGCACATGTACGATATCCGGCTGGAAATCGCGAAGAACTTCCCGCATTTCCCGGCGGCTTGCGAAGGAATACACACCCCGCGCGGAAGCTTTCGCCTTTCCAATGATCGAGTTGTCGTAACCGCTGCTTTCACTCGTCATCATGAATACGTCGTGTCCGTTGGCGCGCAACACTTCGGCCGTGACTCTGGCCATAAAATCCGAGCCGCCACCGAACCGATGCCAATTCATGATTTGAACAACACGCATGAGCGTCCGAGTCTCCTAACTGTTGTGGAAGAGCTTGCGCTCGCTGCGAAAATCAATGGCGGATGCTTCCGAAGAGGCCCCAGCCACACTCGGCACGCTCATCTGCGCCACACGCTTGGCATAGCCCCAAACGCGCCAGAGACTGCACCGTGAAGCGAGGGCCTTTGCTTCGTCGCGCTGCAGTCGCGCCAGTAGCAACGCCGGAACGTGCCTGGAAATGCCGTGAGATACTCGGGCGATGCACGCAAACCAGGTAAAGAGGATTCCCCATTCGCGCAGGTCACGGCGCGCGTAGCAGTCGCCGCCGCGGAGGGACGCCCAGAGAAGGTACGCCGATTCGAGCCGATACTCCGGAATGATGTGATGCACCAGTGCATACGGCGTGAACCAGCATTCATGCCCTGCGCGCCGCAAACGCATGAAGAGATCGGTGTCCTCTCCCCCCTGCGTCAGCGATTCGTCGAATCCGCCCAATTCCTCCACAAGCGCCCTGCGAATGAGTAGATTGCCCGTACACACGAGCGCATCGCGGGAACAAACGTGTGGCGCGCCGCTCGCCTCAATCTCGCCGAGGATTAGCCGAATCTGGCGCGGCAGACCTGCAAGAACGCGTGCCGGCAACTCGAGCATTCGCGCCCCGCCGATCGCGTTCGCATTGGTTTGCTGCTGCGTGTAGCAAAGGTTGCGCAACCATGCTGAATCCGCGATTTGATCATCATCGGTGAACGCGAGCCACGTGCCGCGCGCCGCGCGGACGCCAGCGTTCCGCGCGGCTGAGATACCGATGCCGTTCTCGCGCAGATGTACAACCGGCCTGTCAGTGCAGCGCTTCGCCTCGCGAATAACTTCCGCTGTCGCATCGGTTGAACCATCGTCCACCACGACCACTTCGTAGTTCAGGCCATCCGGCAGATTTTGAATGGCCAACGAAGCCAATGCGCGGCGCAGCATGTCTGCGCGGTTGTACGTGCAAACAATTACGCTGATATCCATATGTCGCTCTTTCGCGCTCATGGTTGGAAGTAACCTTTACTTAGACAGCAGCCTTTACGCGAGATGCCCACGCCTGGGAATGCGCCAAAACAGGCGGACGTCCGATCGAGTAGTAGTCGTAGCCAAGGGTTTTCATGAGTTCCGTGGAATACACATTGCGCCCATCGAAGATCACTGGGCTATTCAATAGCGCTTTCATGCGATCGAAGTCCGGGTTTTTGAAGTATGACCACTCCGTCACCAGCAACATGGCATCGCATCCCTGCAATGCGCTGTAACTGTCCTCGGCATAGGTGATCCCCTCTCGCGGGCCAAGATAGCGCTGTGTTTCGCGCGTGGCCTTCGGGTCATACACCTGGACTTCCGCGCCGGCTTTCAGCAGCGCATCTATCAAGACCAGCGACGGGGCTTCGCGCACATCGTCAGTCTCCGGCTTGAACGAAAGCCCCCAAATTGCAAAACGCTTTCCGGCAACGTCATGGTTGTAGTAGGCCATAAGTTTTCGCAGGAGTGAGGATTTCTGCTCGTTGTTGACATCTTCCACCGCATTAAGAATCTTGGGCTCGTATCCGGCGCCCTTTGCGGTGCTCACGAGCGCTTGCACGTCCTTTGGGAAGCAGGAGCCGCCGTAACCAATTCCGGGAAAAATGAACTGATAGCCGATACGGCTGTCCGCACCGATTCCGTTGCGCACGTCCTCGACGTTTGCGCCAACACGTTCGCAGATGGTCGCGACTTCGTTAATGAACGAGATCTTCATCGCAAGCATGGCGTTGGCGGCGTACTTCGTCATCTCCGACGACATCGGGTCCATCGTCAACACCGGATGTCCGTCGCGGATAAAGCTTGCGTAAAGCTCCTTCATGAGCACTTCAGTCCGGCAATCGCTGCACCCGATCACGATGCGGTCCGGGTTCATGAAGTCGTCAATGGCGCATCCTTCGCGGAGAAACTCGGGGTTCGACACCACGTCGAAATCCAATCGCATTGCGCGCTCACGCAATTTTGCTTCGATGGTGTTACGCACTTTGTCGGCCGTTCCCACGGGTACGGTTGACTTGTTCACAACGATCTTGTAGCCATTGATGTATTCGCCAATTGAACCGGCGGCGGCGAGTACGTGCTTCAGGTCCGCCGTGCCATCTTCCATTGGAGGCGTTCCCACCGCGATAAAGATGAACAGGGCTCGCTCAATCGCCGCTTTTAGGTCGGTCGTGAACGATAGGCGTCCCTGTTCGACGTTCAAAGCGACCATCTCGTCCAATCCGGGTTCGTAGATGGGGATTCTGCCGAATCGCAGGGCTTCAATCTTCGCTGCATCGATGTCGACGCAGGTCACGTCGTGGCCCACTTCGCTGAAGCAGGTCCCCGTGACTAATCCAACATAACCGGTCCCGATGACGGCTATTCTCATGATGCGGATCCTTTCTTAACGCCGGACACCGGCGGTGTTGGCAGGTTGATGCACAAGAAGCGGCGTGGACGAAGGTTGGGTTTCGCGCGAAACCCCTAAGCGTCCTTCGACCAATGCGTAGTACCAATTCTCAAGCCCCATCACGAGCTTGTCCCATGCAAATACTTTCTCGGCGACTTCCCGGGCGACCATGCCGGCGCGCACCGCGCGCGCGCCGTCATTCAGAAAATCGCGCGCGGCAGCGGCCATCCCCTCGGGTGTCTCTTCGCAAAGCGCGCCGATGGGGAATCTTTCGAACAGCCGCTTCACTTCACCGACGGGATTCGAGATCGTTGGCCGGCCAATGCACATGTAGTCGCCAATTTTGTTTGGCCAACGGCCTACATTGCTGACTTTCTGCGAATACGGCATCAGGAATACGTCGGCCGCGGACAAATAGTTTGGGAGTTCCTTGTAGGCCACCGGCCCGAGCGCTTTGATGCCTTTCATCGACTCTGGATTCGATATCATGCCGCGTACGTCGCGTTCGGTAGGGCCAACCAACAACAGCACAACGCGCGAATCGGTCTGGCGCAGTATTTCGAACGCCTTCACTGCCATGGGCAGGTCGATTAACACGTCGAGTCCGGAAAAACAGACGACGGGCGCATCTTCGGCGATGCCAAGCATGCGTCGGCTCTGTACCTGCTCCGGGATGCGAGAGAAGGTTCGAATATTGGCGCCGCCAGGAATCACCACGCAGCGTTCGCGCGGCACGCCAAGCGAGGCGCCGCGTTCCGCCAGCGCATGGCTGATCGTCGTTAGTCCATCAAGCTTGTTTCGGTAGTACTCTTCAAAAAAGACTTCAATGCCCGCGAACAGCCACTGGTACCAAAGCGGACGACGTTCCTTGATTAGACCACCATGCCCCCACCAGTCAATCCAGTCGCTCACGATTGGGATCTTTCTCTCCCGCGCATAGGTGAGCGCTGGCCACACGACGGCGAGACGCGTATCGAGGCAATGGATCAAGTCGTACTTCTTGTTCTCCCGGCGGAGAAAGCGAAGACGCCGATACGCACAGACCGGGTCCCAACCCTGACGCAATGCGCCGATCAGCAGGTCAGGATTTTCTATGATGCGAAACCCGTCGACTTTCTCTATCTTGGTGCGCCATCGTTCCGTGTTGGCATGGCACATCACGTCGACTTCGTGGCCGCGCGCGGCGAGCTCGCTGGCCCACGGATGCGCACGAAAGTTGATCTTGAACCGCCGGTGATTCGATACCAGCAGTATCCGCAAGGGACGTTTCTTGCGCGGCGTGTTCATGCCGGAATCGCTTCGCGATGTTCGACGTTTGCGGTATATACCTCGCCGAGGATTCGCGGCACGTCGTAGGTGATGCGCCAATCCGGATAATGCGACTCGAACTTCTGCAATCCGGAGATCCACCAAATGTGATCGCCTACGCGATTGTCATCGACGTAGGCTGTCTCCATCTTATTGCCGCAGATCGATTCGCAAATCGAGATCGCTTCCTGCATCGAACAGTTACTGTAGCGTCCGCCGCCGATGTTGTAGACCTCGCCGTGCCGGGGACGCTTGTAGAATTCATAGAACGCCTGAATCAGGTCATAGCTGTGGATATTGTCGCGAACCTGTTTACCTTTGTATCCAAAGATGCAGTATTCGCGGCGATTTGCGCAGCATTTCATCAGGTACGCGAGGAAACCGTGCAACTCTGCGCCGGAATGCCCGGGACCGGTGAGGCAACCGCCACGGAATACCGCCGTCTTCATCTTGAAGTAGCGGCCATATTCCTGGACCATGATGTCCGCTGCGACCTTGGATGCGCCGAATACGGAGTGCGTGCTGGCATCGATCGACATGCCTTCCCCGATTCCACATTCGTACTCGTGGCCCGCCTCGATCTCCCATCGCGTATCCAACTCGCGCAGGGGCAGGGTATTGGGTCTGTCGCCATAGACTTTGTTCGTGGAGGTGAAGATAAACACTGCTTCCGGCGCGCAGAGCCGCGTGCATTCTAGTAGGTTGATCGTACCGGTCGCATTCACGCCGAAATCCACCAAGGGCGCGCGCGCAGCCCAGTCGTGCGAAGGTTGTGCGGCCGTATGCACGACAAGGGCAATGTCGCTCCCGTACTGTTCAAAGATCAGGCGAATTGCCGCCATGTCGCGAATATCCGCGGAGTAGTGCTTGTAATTCAGAAGGTTCGTTTTGAGCTCATCGACGGACCACGCAGTGGACGCCTCGGGACCGAAGAACTCCGCGCGCATGTTGTTGTCTATTCCGACAATGTAGAATCCACGTTTGCTGAAAAATCTGGCTGCTTCCGCCCCGATGAGGCCGCCGGACCCGGTTACGATTGCTACTTTCATGGTGCCTTCTCCTTTGTTCGGTGCGGTGCTTACGCGATATTGGCCAAACCAGTCACCGTTTGCCGCTCCGCAACGGCACCGGTAGCCAGTTCATAGATACTGATCAATCGCTTGTAATACGTTTCGACGCTGTATTCCCGTTCCACCTTCCGGCGACCGGACTCCCCCATTGCTTTCGCCAATACAGCATTGGCCCAGAGCTGTTCCATTCGCTGGGCAAGCGCGATCGCATCGTTGGGTGGAAAGTGAAAACCAGTTTCGCCATCGTCGACAATTTCAGCCAGACCCGCCATGCGCGTGGCGATTACGGGAATTGCGTAACTCATGGCTTCCGCGGCGACAAGCCCAAAGGCCTCGTACCACCTGCTGGGCACAACGCATGCCCGCGCATTTGCGTAAAAGTCGCCGAGGTCCGCCTTCGAAAGTTGTCCGACAAATGTGACGTTTGCCGGGGCATCGGCGCGCAGCGCCGCTTCCAGCGGGCCTTCGCCTGCAATACGAACGGGAACATGCGGAACCAGCCGCGCGGCATCGAGCAAGGTCTCGATCCCTTTCTCTTCGCTGAACCTGCCTGCAAGGGCTATGTACTCGCCAATGGCAGCGTTGCCGGTCGAGCTGGGCAAGGGAACGACATTCGGGATGACGCGAATGCGTTCTTCTGGAAATCCCGCCGCAACCAACCGTGACTTCACAAAGTGGCTGGGCGGCGCGAACACGCGGACATGCCTGTGAAAGAATCCATGCATGCGGGTCAGCATATTGCGCGTTGCGAAGGCGACGCTTTCGAACACATTGCCACGGCAATTGTTCAACGCGCAGTTGTACTC
>ERZ761602.4766-NODE-4766-length-16836-cov-5.381086_pt1 | contig 16836 bp, 11 predicted proteins | sample MGYA00512165_ERZ761602 | MGnify/ENA primary metagenome ERZ761602 (study PRJEB28899, sample SAMN02445085) | bioreactor sludge metagenome | biome: EBPR sludge; isolation source: Thorneside wastewater treatment plant | place: Australia: Brisbane, Thorneside...
AAAGTACAAGGCGGCCAAGATAAAAGGCGATGGCGGCCGCACACCTCTTGAATCTTCGCAGGCGAAACTTTTTGCATCGGAAATGTGCGTAAAAAATTCTTGGGCCGCCGTGCAGATTCATGGCGGCTATGGCTACATTGAAGAATATATTCCCGAGCGCCTCTATCGTGACGCCAAAATCTGTGAAATTTACGAAGGAACTTCGGAAGTTCAGCGTCTGCTCATCGCCAATCAAATTTTCCAGCATGCGCACGAACTTTAAAAGAGAGACGTATGGATTTTGAACTTTCCCCGGAAGAATTAGAGACGAGAAACTGGGCGAAGGCTTTCGCAGAGCGCGTGATTGCTCCGCATGCAGAAGCGCATACGAAGCAAAAATTGAATCCTGCTTTACTCAAAGAAATATCTGCTGAGGGATTTATGACCTTACTCGTGCCGGAATCGCTCGGCGGACTCGGCCTGACGCCGGTGAGTTTTGCGCTGGTGATGCAAGAGTTGGCGCGCGTGTGCGGGTCCGTGGCGGTGAGTGTGGCCGTGACCAATATGATCGCCGATGTGCTCGTTCGCGAGGGGACGCCGGAGCAGCAAAAGAAATATTTGAGTTTGCTTACTTCTCAAAAATCTCTTACGGCAAGTTTCTGCCTCACGGAGAATCAAGCCGGCAGCGACGCCAGCGCGCTTCGCACTACGGCCACTAAAAAGGGCAATGAGTACGAAATCTCCGGCGAAAAAATCTATGTGACCAATGGAGCTTGGTCGGAATTTTTTCTGGTGATGGCGCGCACGTCTGACGCCCCTGGCTCGAAGGGAGTTTCTGCATTTTTGGTGGATCGAAATGCCAAGGGCCTGATGATCGGTGGCGAGGAAGAAAAGATGGGTCTAGAGGGATCGAGCACCATTCGCATTGCGCTCGATCATGTGAAAGTTCCGGAGTCTGCGCGCGTTCAAACGGAAGGTGAAGGGTTTAAAATTGCAATGCGGGCGCTAGATGGCGGAAGGATTTCGGTTGCGTCGCAGGCGCTTGGAATTGCGCGAGCTTCGTTGGCAGCGGGCGTGCGCTATGCGAAAGAGCGCGAGGCATTTGGAAAGCCCATCGCGGAGTTTCAAGCAATTCAGTGGAAAATTGCGGACGGTGCGACGGCGCTAGCCGCGGCGGAAGCGCTCATCTTGAGGGCAGCCTATTTGAAAGGGCAAAAGAAAGAATTTACTCGTGAGGCCAGTATGGCGAAGGTATTTGCGACTGAGTCGGCCATGAAAGTCTGTGACGATATGATTCAGATTCACGGCGGCTACGGTTATATCAAAGAGTATCCTGTGGAGCGCTATTTTAGAGATGTCCGAGTGACGACGCTGTATGAAGGAACTTCGGAAATCCAACGGATGGTGATCGCAAGAGACATCTTAAAAACAGGAGTTCGCTAAATATGGCAGAGGCGATCATTCGAATTCTCGTGGGGAAAGTAGGGCTCGATGGCCACGATCGTGGTGCCAAGGTAGTGATGTCCGCGCTTCGCGATGCGGGGATGGAAGTCATTTACTCCGGCCTTCATCAAAGTCCCGAGGCTTTGGTGCGTGCTGCCGTGGAAGAGGATGTGGATTTGATCGGTGTGAGTATTTTATCGGGCGCCCACAATACGCTCGTCCCCAAAATCATCGCTGAGCTAAAAAAGGAAAAAATGGGGCACGTGCCTGTGTACGTGGGTGGCATCATTCCGCAGGATGATTTTCCGAAACTTAAAAAGTCGGGAGTGGCAAAAATTTTTACTCCCGGCACGACCTTAAAAGACATCGTTGAATCGGTTCGATCGGATGTCGCAAAATCGAAAAAGAAGAAAAAATAATTATGGATTTCGAATTAAATGCCGACCAAAAAGCGATTCAAAAATTAGCGCGAGATTTTGCGCAGGGGGAATTGCGCCCGCACGCCCGAAAGTGGGATGAGTCGGGAGAATTTCCGAAAGAGATCGTCCCGAAATTGGCAGAGCTTGGCTTCATGGGCCTTACTTTGCCTGAAAAATATGGTGGTGCAGCGCTGGATATGGTGTCTGCGGTACTCGTCATAGAAGAAGTGGCGCGTGAGTGTGGCTCCACAGCCCTTACGCTGGCTGCGCACAATGGTCTTTGCCAGAAACATATTTTTCATTTTGGGACCGAAGAGCAGCGGATGAAATATCTGCCGGATCTGGCAGCGGGAAAAAAGATGGGAGCTTGGGGATTGACCGAGCCGGGCAGTGGAAGTGATGCCAGCGGACTGCAAACAAAGGCGGTGAAGCAGGGGGATCATTATGTGCTCAATGGTTCGAAAGCTTTCATCACGCACGGCTCCGTAGGCGATACATTTTTGCTTTTAGCCTCCACCTCTCCAGAAAAAAAACAAAAGGGTATTACCGCTTTTGTGGTCGAGCGCGGCACTCTGGGGCTCAAGCCGGGCAAGCCTGAAGATAAACTTGGATGTCGAGCGAGCGATACCGCGCAAATTGCCATTGAAAATATGAAGGTGCCGCTCGATCAAGTGGTCGGGGGGATCGATGAGGGGTTCATTGATACGCTCAAAATTTTGGATAAAGGGCGAATCATCATTGGCTCCATGGCTCTCGGGTTAGGCATGGCGGCGCTGCAGGCGTCTGTGCGTTATGCCAAGGAGCGCGAAGCATTCGGAAAACCGATCGCAGAGTTTCAAGCGATTCAGTGGAAGATCGCCAATATGGCCACTGAATTGGAAGGCGCTCGATTGCTTCTCTATCGCGCTGCCTATTTGCAGGATCAGGGAAAGCGCACTTCGCTCGAGTCGGCGCAAGCCAAACTCTACGCATCCGAAGCGGCGATTCGCGCCTGCAATGAGGCTATTCAGATTCACGGTGGTTACGGCTACATCAAGGAATATCCGGTCGAGCGCTACTGGCGAGATGCCAAGCTGTGTGAAATCGGAGAGGGTACTTCAGAAGTTCAGCGTATGGTTATTGCACGACATACGATATCGGGCTCTGCGTAGCCGCCGAGCGTTTTTGAAAGCGAATCTTAAACGTGGTTCCGCGATTCACATCACTTTGAACGGCGATAGTGGCCCCAACCGCCGTCGCCGCTTCGCGAACAATGGCGAGTCCTAAACCCACGCCTTCGGAAGACTTTTTCTCCAAGGGTTCCAGTTGTTCGAAGGGTTCGAAAATTCTTTCCAAATGTTCGGCGGGAATGCCTACTCCAGAGTCGATAACGCAAAACTGAAAATCAGTCATGGAGTGAACGTCGTACGCTACTCTTACTCTGCCTTCATGAGAGTACTTGAGTGCATTGACAAGAAGGTTTCGGAGAATGAGGCGAACGATTGCGGGATCTGATCGAACCAGATCAGCATTCGAATTCTCTTGTTGGATTTCCAACTGAATGGATTTCGAGCCGATTTGGCCTTTCACGATTTCCACCTCTTCTAGAATCAGGCCTCCCAACTTGAATTCCTCCTCTTTCATTTGACGAGTGCCAGATTGTAGATGGGCCAGTTGCAGCAAGGAATCCATCAGGTTGAGGCTGCGGCTTGCAGCCATCAGCGCGAGATCGAGATGCTTCGATTCTGCAGATTTTAAGGGATCTGTTAGAGATCGCTTTAGCATCTGGAGATTCATCATCAGTGCGGTAAGCGGCGTTTTTACCTCATGCGACATGAGTCCGACGAACCGGCTCTTCACCCCTAGGGCTTTCTCGGCCTGATCTTTGGATTTCTCTAACTGGATTATGGAAGTTTCTAGATCCTTTCGTCTGGAAGCCACTTCCTCCACCAAAGAGCGCATGCTCTCAGTTTTGGAATCCAGTTCCTTTTGAAGCAAATCTTTGGCGATTTTTAGATCTACCAAATTTTTCACCCGCGCCCGTAACTCATCATGTGAAAAAGGCTTGATCAGGTAGTCTTGCACAGATGTCGCCAGGAGTTTGTTTTGTAGTCCTTCATCAGCACGCGCCGTAAGAATGATAATCGGAATGTGACGAAATCTGTCATTGGCGCGTAGCTTTTCGATCAGTACATCTCCGCTCATGATGGGCATCATGAGGTCAGTGACAATGAGGTCGATCGGTTGACGATCCAGAATTTGAAGGGCTTCCATGCCGTCGCCGGCTACAATGGGCAGGTAATCTTCACTCAAAATTTGAAAGACATACTGTCGAAGATCGGCATTGTCCTCGACAATGAGGACGTGAGGTCGACTCCCGATGGTGGTGGCGGCGGATCGATGATTGCTGAGTGTCTCCATCTTCTGAACCTGAAAGTTCAATTGATCGAGTAGCCCCGGTAGCTCCGAATTTTCTCCTACTGCCTCTACATCGAACTCGCCGTTGAAAATCTGAATATCTTTGGGCGCATAGCGAGGGGCCTCAATGCGAATACAAGTGCCCCCACCAAAAATTGAATCGGTGACTTCAATGCGACCGTTCAGCAGTAAGACAAGCTCCTTTACGATGGAAAGCCCTAGCCCAGTACCTCCGAACTGAAGGTGCTTCGTCGATTTGATCTGAGTGAATCGTTCAAAGATTTGCTCTCGTAACTCGCTCGGTATGCCAGGCCCGGAGTCGTGAATCTCTAAACTTAGGCTGCGGGAATTCACAGGGGAAAGTCTCAAGAGGATCGATCCTCCGCTTGGCGTAAATTTGATCGCATTGGTGAGAAGATTCATGAGAATGCGTTGCCAGAAATCTGGATCGACATCTCCATTCAGGGCTTCTGGGGTTTCAGTTTGGAATTTTTGATCTTTTTGTTCGCAGAGAGAAGCAAATCCGGCAGCAATACTTCGGGTCCATTTCGCGAAATCAATATTGTAATATTTGGGTGTGATCTTTTTGGCATCGAGCTTTGCAATTTCAAGCAGGTCGTTGACGTGTTTCAGGAGCAGCCTTGCATTTCGGTTCGCGACGACCATTCCATTACGCTGATCCGCATCTAAATTATCGGCGGCTGAAATCTGTCGAATGTGATGAAGAATGAGTGTGAGCGGCGTTCGGAGCTCATGGCTGATGTTGGCAACGAACTGATTTTTCATTTCGTCCAGATGCTTCGCTCGATCAAAGAGCTGATGAAGATCGCGGTACGCCGTTTCGAATCTTATCCCTTGTTCCCTCATGAGGCGCGCACTTCGGGCGAAAGCAACGATGTGAGGGACGAGCGGCGGGAGTAAGACGGCAGTGACGACAGAGGCTATCGCCGTGATCGCGCGAACGTAGCCGTCCCACCAGTAAAGCGGGTGCCAGATGACGACAATATCCATAAAGTGCGTGAGCCCACAGGCCACGATGAAAACGCCAAAGGCCACGTACATCTTTTGAAAGGGAAGATCGCGAATTTTATACACCAAATAGGCGAGCGTTCCAGAAATCGCGACATAGGAAAGTCCGATGAGCAGATTTGTGCCCACTTGGAGAAAGAGCAGAGCAGGTTGCCAAAGATAGCAATGCCCGTGCGGCATAAAGCCGGAGGTGTGAAGCATATGATCGAGATGTTCTGACATAGACTTTAGTCCCTATTTGACTACCTCAACTGAGGTTTTACTTAGGTCTTCGATTTTGAAACTATAGGCCAACAAAAAGCATGCGACTTTGGTCGATATATGGGAGGGATTTTTAGATATGACCACAGAAGACTACGTTTTAGTCGTCGAAGACGACGATCTTATCCGCGAGAGCATGGTCAGCTTCCTACAAATGGAAGGTTATAGGGTCTTAAGCGCCTCTAATGGAAAGGAGGGGCTAAAACTCGTGGAAGAGGGGTCAAAGCCCATCTGCTTGGTATTTCTGGATTTAATGATGCCTATTATGAATGGCTGGGAATTTTTAAAGGAGCTTGAGCAACTAAGGGAAAGCCGCAATCCCAAAGTCGTCATTGTCACCGCGCTCAGTGAAGACCGAATCGAGGATTTGAAAAATTCGTTTCCCCTACTCGTGAAGCCCTTTGGGCTCGAACAATTAAAGAACCATGTCGATCGCTTTTGTGCTCACGCCATTTCGTCGTAAGGAATTCCCCGCCCTTCATTTCTGAAGAACGGGGATCCTTTGTCGTTCGTCTATGGATCGATGGATGGATGATGGAATGAGGTTGGTTGCAGCAAAGCTTAGAACCTCAACTTATGATTCTTTATGCCTGCTGAGTGGGGACTACCTCAATCAAGGCTTGATGACATTGTAATGAGTAACATTGAGGCTTACGTGCTCGGTGATACGAACAATGATTCAGGAAGTTTTACGCCCGAGCGACGAGCTTCATCCATGAACGAGGGCAGGATTCCCGTCGCTCGAAAACGAGTTTCGAATTTTCCATCAGATTTCATGCTGAGAATTTCCAGTAAGAAAAGATCATTCAGTAAATAATTTCCCTGCTCATCTAAACCCACCAGTTCAGAGATATGTGTAATTTTTCGAGAACCATCGGCGAGTCGGTTTGCTTGAATAATAATTTGAATGGCGGTCGCAATTTGGCTTCGGATGGCGAGAAGCGGCATTTCGAGCCGATTCATCATGATGAGCGTTTCGAGTCGAGCAAGAGCCTGCTTCGGATTATTCGCATGTAGTGTGGCCATCGATCCTGCGTGTCCGGTAGTCATGGCTTGCAGGAGATCGAGCGCTTCAGGTCCGCGAACTTCTCCGATGACAATTCGATCGGGGCGAAGTCGAAGCGAGCTCTTTACGAGGTCTCGAATCTCTACTTGAACGCGATCATTTTTTAAAACCTCCATGCGGAGTTGATGGGGCTGCTGAAGTTGAAGTTCCGATGCGTCTTCGATCACGACTATGCGTTGGTCCGGCGGAATGAATGAGGACACAGCATTTAGCAATGTGGTTTTCCCGGAACTTGTAGCGCCCGAAATGATCGTATTTTTCTTGAGTGTGATTGAAGCATGTAGAAAGCGCGCCATTTCCACGGAGAGAGCGCCAAAGGAAATCAGATCCTTGACCTGAATGGCTTCTTTTCCAAACTTTCGAATCGCCATGTAGATTCCATCTTTGGCGCACGGGGGAATCACGATGTGAATTCGACTGCCATCGGGAAGTCGCGCATCGAGAATGGGCTCGTTTTCATCAATTCGTCGACCGACATATTGCGCTACATTTCGAACAGCGGCGAAGAGGGCGTCGTAGTCATCGAAATACGCATCAGTCTTGGCGAGTTTCCCAGCTCGCTCGACCCAAATTTCGGAAGGCGAGTTGATTAAAACTTCGGTGACGGTTTCGTCGTCGAGAAAGGGCAGAATGGGCGCGAGAAAAGCCCGAGTCGTTTCATTGTCCATTACCCCCATAGAATGAGACCGCCTGCTGAAATTATAGCAGACGATCCTCTATTGACTCGGAGCGGCGGGGCGAAGTCCGCGATCTAGCCAAACTTTGTTTAACCATATCAAACCGGCTATTTGCAAAATGACAGGGAAGATATGAAGAGGCAAATCGCTCAATTTCGCCTCGGTCCCCGGTGTAACGACAAAGAAAAAATCTTTTAAACCCGCAGCCGCCAAAAATGCGATCGGAATGCCGTATCCGAGAGTGATGTAAATGACGGCGAGGACCGAAGGCCTGATCGATCGAGTGAATCGACACCATTGCAGGAAGAGCATATCTCGCAAAATAAACAGAGCAAAGATAATGGCCGCGGGACGTTCACGATATTCAGGAATGAGGATGCAAGCTAGTACGGCAAAAATCAAAAGTATCGTTACGCTCTGGATCCACATGGGAGTGTAATTCCATTTCTCAATTCCCTTTCGATGCTGGAGCCAAATCTTCCAATGATCGATTCGCTCATCATTGGCGAATGCAGCGATCCATGAAAAAAGGGCGACGGCGCCTAAGGCTGTCGAAGTGACGTGAGATGAGATGTAAAAATTTGATGCACCAAATCCCAAAATATAAACGATCAAGAAGAGAAGGAACGAGGGTAGGCGCCATATCTTTCGAGATTCCATCAGATCCTTCCCAATGCGCCATTGCGCTCCAAAAAAAGCCCAGAAGCCGAAGAGGACGGTTGCAATGGTATGGAAGTGAATCGTTGGGAGGGAAATGCCATAGTAGAATGTTTCATCTGGAAGCTTGGAAAGAAATGAAGTGGAAGAAGAAAATGCTGCAATAAAAAAAAGTCCGATGATTCCAGCGCCGCGACTGTTGGTTTCCGTGTAGGAGGAAATGAGTAACGATAAGGCGTAAAGAAATAAGATCAACGCAATGGCAAGTTCGTAGTGAGTGAGTGCGGAACTTCGTAGCTCAGGCACTCCCATCCACAAGAAAATTAGCATGGGCAAAAAGCATGCGCCCAAAAACAAGGCATAGAGTGGAGCGCCGATAAATTTCCCGAAAGTTATTTCAAAAGAAGTGAGCGGCGTGAGTCTCTGGAAGTCCCAGGTCTTTTCCAATCGCTCTTTCGACACGCTCTCCGCCAGCCTTTGAAAACCGAGGCCGCAAATCACAATGATTTGAAGCCAAAACAAAGTTTTAAAAAGACCTGACTCGAACCCGGGGGATTGCGAGAAAACGGAGTAGATTGCTAAAGAAAGAAGCTGAACGGTAAAAAAACTCAAAACGAGTTTAAGAGGTTTAAAGTCCGAGCGTGTGGCTCTAAAAATTTCAGGAAACGTCATGTCGTCGGCTCCTTCATAAGAGACATATAAGTATCTTGGATAGAGGCGGTGCCATCGGCTCGCAACTTTCCGATTTCATCAAGAGATCCTGCGGCAATGAGCTTTCCCTTTTTCAAGATGACGATGTGAGAACAATACTCCTGAAGCTCTGTGAGAATGTGAGACGAGACGATCAGCGTTTTTCCATCCGCAGCGAGAGTTTTGAATAATTCCTGTAATCCCACACGAACTTCCGGATCCAATCCTGCCGAGGGTTCATCGAGCAAAAGTAAGGGCGGATCATTGACGAGCGTACGAGCGATGGCAACCCTCTGGGCCATCCCGCGAGAAAGAGTTCCTAAAATTGCAGTCCGTTTGTCCATCAGACTTACTTTCTCTAAAACATCGCGGACGCGCGCTTCTCGAACGCCGTCGGGGAGGCGGTAGGCCTGAGCAAAATAGAGGAGATAGTCTTCAACAGGGAGGTCGGAGTAAAGACCGTAAAAGTCCGGGAGGAAACCAATTTTCGAGTGAACTTCTCGTGGTCGAAGTCGAACGTCTATGCCGTCCACCCAAACCGTTCCATCCGTAGGCTCGAGTAAGCCCGCGGCGATTTTCATCCAGGTAGATTTACCAGCTCCGTTCGGACCGACGAGCGCGACGACCGCGCCCTTCGGAATTTCAAAATTAAGGTTGTCGCAGGCGAGAAGATTCCCAAATTCTTTTCGAACATTCTCACTCTTTAAAAAGCTCGTCTCGCGCATGGAAGCGAGCATAAAAGAAATCAATTTCCATGCACAAGGAGCAAACGCTTCGCCTCTTTGTGGACGGCATCAAGGTTCAGCTGAGCCGTATAGCTGACATCTTGGATCAGCATTTTGCCCTTGGAATTGATAAAGAAGATTCCATGGAGGGGTTTTTCTTCGAAATCATCATAAGCGCCGAAGGCTTTAAAGATTTCGCCTTTTGGATCGCCGTGAAATTCTACCCATGAAGACTTTCCATCCTTTGATGTGAGCTTAGCGAATCCTGGTCGAGCAGCGTCATCTTCATTGGTGCTTACGAGTATTGTGCGATAACCGAGGTTATGAAGTGCTTCAATGGATTCTCCAAGTAGGGTCATTTGTTCGGAGCAGGCGATACAGCCGAGGCTCAGATAAAAAATCACCAGCGTGGGTTTGCCCGACTTCGTCATATCTTTAAGCGCGGTATCGGTCGGAGCTTGAATGGGCTGCCAAGTGAGAGGGCCCATTTGATCGAGCGCATATTTGTCCGACGCCGTGGGGAGGGATGCAGGCGGAAGTGGCTTTGTCACCACGTTCTTATTTTGAAGGAAATCAAATAACGGAGAATTCACATCGGCATTTGAAAAATATTTTTCATATTTTTTAAATTGCTCTTTTGCTTCTTTTTCTTGGCCACTGGCAATGAGTGAACGGATGTATTGAGCATTGGCGAGAGTAACGCGGCGAATGTGTTGGTCCCGAATATCGTCAAGGGTCATATAATCGACATAACTTTTAGCAGCTTTAAGAGCGCGCTTAGGAAGACCCAACTTAAGAGCGAGGGAAGGGAGTTCAACCGGTCTTACAAAATCAAGATCGACCATCTCTTCAAAATCATTTTTGTTCTGCTCAGGGTCAGACGATGCGGACATCTTCAGCATAAGATTCAAGGTTTTCAAAAGATCCGCGTAATCGCTCGTCGCAGTTTCATTAAGCTTAGAACTTGCCATGCGTTTTTCAAATTCTTCGACGGCGGCTCTTCCCTGATCGAGCGTCAATGCGCCAAGGGCTGCTGCTTTCACTTTAAACAGGGTTCGTTTAGCGTGAATCTCAATATTGTTGGTTAGCAGGACATCCGGGCGATCTGCGAATTCCAACAACGTCCATAACTCAAAGACTCGCGCAAATAGCAGGGCCTGGTCGATGCCATAATCGGACAGTCCCACAAAATATTTTTTTCCCGAAACCGGAAGAGCGTTCGGAATATTTCGAAGTGACATCATATACTCAGCGGCTTTCGTGCCTTGTCCGGAGGAAAAGAGAAATTGTGCGAAGTAGTCCGAATGGTGTCGATAGTTGTGAACTTCATAGGGCATCGTTTGATATTCGCGGCCATTCGCTGGATTTCTCCGGGTAAGCACGCGGTTATCCGTTCGCACAGATGCTTCCGTATTCCACGCGCCTTCACTCAGCATGTCGAGATCGGCGAAAATGTGAGATGCCATATGCCACTGGTGTGCAACATTGGGAGAAGAAGGGCCGGAAAGTTGGGCGGAGGCGAGAGCACGTAGAGCGGTTTCTCGTTTGTAATAATCGAACAAATGAATTCGAAAGTGATGAATGGGATGATTGGGTTGTACAGCAAGGACGCTATCAATGACTTTAGATAGCTCTTCCTGATCAGAATCCTCGAGATTCAAATATTCCCACTTCATAACGACATAGAGTGCCTTCGCTTCCAGATCCTTCGGAAACTTTTTTGTGAGCAGGCGAAGTTTTCCAATTGTATTACGTTTGCGATCTTCTCGGTGCGGAACAGATTTATCAAATCGAGTAGAGAGCACATCAATGTAGAGCTGTTCTCTCTTAGTCGTTCCTTTTTTCAACGATTCTGCGATGTGAGTAAACTTGCAGGCGCGAGATTTTAGGCCGGATTCAAACATATCGTTAGCAAGCGCCATACCTACATAGGCCAACGCGCATTTGGGATCGATCTTCGCCGCTTGTCGGAACGATCGCTCCGCTTCGTAAGTTGCAAAGCCGTGAGTGAGACCCATAGCCTGATCCATATAGGGCTGCACTTTTGGGTCGCAAGAATCAGCGGTGAAGTGCGATTCTCCCACACCCGTTAAGAGATAGGCTTCCTGTCGAGGCCCGACATCAAAGGCCTTTCCATGCTTGGAATGACCGGGCTCGTCTAAGGCGACCTCTTCCTTTTGAAAGGAGGCGACGGCGTCGGAGTCATCCGTGAAATTGATATTGTCGGCTTCCCCGCGGCATTCGGCTTCAGCCGTGATGGGCGTGCCTCGATCTTCTTGAGGCGCCTTTCGGACACCGGGTGCGGATCCGGAGATCACGTCGGTGGAGCTTGATCCGCAGGCGGATACAATCATAGAGGAGATTAAGATGACGAGGCGGCGAGTGGGTGTTCTCATGCGCCGGCTTCTAGCACGCGGTCTTCTCCCTTTGAACCCCCCAAACACTCGATTTTGGCCCCAAGCGGGCGCTCTTCGATGGCACGGCCTTTGCATTCTAGGGTGACGGAGTAAACCATTGGGTAGCGACCCATTAGGGAGTTATATGAACGTAAGAGCGCGAAAACATAAGGGAATTTCCAATTATATCCGTACGGTCTGGACCCGTACCATCCTCGTATTCTGCGGCATCCTTGTCGCAGGTTGGGCAGTGGCGGCTGGGGAGCCTGAGCTCGACAAGAAGCCGAAGGACGAAGCGGAAAAGCGCGAGCGACTTTATCAAGTGCGCGTTCAACTCATCCAGAAGCTGGAAGAATTTAAACAATCTCATCCTGAATACATGCGCCGAGCGGAATACAAACACCGTTTGGGGGAAAATTATTTCGAGCTAGCGAAGTATTACGATTATCAAAACCGTCCCACCGAATCGAAGGCCTACATGGATAAGGCCATCGCCCTTCTAGAAGACATTCGAGCGAATGAATCATCCTATTCGGAATATCCAAAGGCGATGTTCATTTTGGCCAGTGCTTATAAAGAAGCTCAATCACAATCCAAGGCTGGGGAAGTCTTGGCCGAGTTGTCTGGAAAATTTCCGAATTCTCCGGTCATGAAAGAGGCCTCCATGCTTCTCGGAGATTATTATTTTGATAAGGGTCAAGCCGCGAAGGCCGAAGGATATTACAAGTCTGCCGCCGCATCCGATCCTAAGATGCAATCCTATTTGTATTACAAACTCGGTTGGGCAAATTTAAACCAAGGTCGCTCTTCCGCAGCGCTCGATTACTTTGAAAAGGTTTTAGCCATGCGTGGAACCGAAGCCGCTTCGGTGAATGACTATTCCAAGGAAGCCGCTCGTGAAATGCTCTGGCCCGCTCTGGATATTTATAAGCCGAAGGGCCTGATCCCCTATTTGGAAAAAGTCCAAATCGATGCCGAGACCATTCAATCGAATTTAAATTCTCTCGCTCAAGGTCTCATGAAGAAGTCTGCATTTGCCGCGGTTTCTCAAATCTACGAAGAGTTGCAGATCAAATATCCGACGAGCTCGCTTATGACGGAATGGGTAAGCGGTCAGATCAAGGCTGAAGAAGCGATGGGTCGTACGCAGCGAATTGGCGAATTGATGGCGCGCTTAAAGGGCGCGGGAGTGGAAGCGGTTTCCGTAGAAGCTCAAGTGCAAAACTCTGCGAAGAAGTTCCACGCCGAAGCTCTCAAAGCAAAGACCGCCTCAGAAAAGATTTCTCGTTTGAACCTTGCGTCGGGTTATTATCGCGCAGCTCTCTCCTCGATGGATGCGGCGAAGCCCGAAGCTTTAGAAACGAAATTTTATTTAGCTGAAACACTGTATGCTCAAGGCAAGTTCCCGGAGTCCACCGCTTTGTATGAAGAAGTGGCTAAAGGAAATCACAAACTTTCAGGTCAGGCCGCTTGGGCTTGGTTCTTGAGCGCGGAGAAGAACGCCGAAGGTTTTAGACACACCGGTAAAACTTTTAAACCTGCGACTTCTTCCGATGAAAAATATTTAGAAGCGGCTCAGTACATTCAAAATATTTCCACGGTTACGGCTGAGCAAAAACGTCGAGCCACGTATCAATCCGCTCGCTTGCTCTATCAATTGCAAGACTTAGATCGCGCCTTGCCGATTTTTCAAGGTCTTGCCGATGGATCTGGCGCGACGACCGAAGGAAAGCTTTCAGCTCAATTGGTTTTGGATATCTATAATCAAAAGAATGATTTCAAAGCCGTGGCCCAATATGCCCGTGCTTACCAAGCGAATGCCGATGCGGGCACGAAAGCAGAGTTAAGTTCTCTCGCGCAAAAGGCTTCCTTGAAGACTTTGGAACAAGAAGAGCGCGACGCCAAAGCTCTGCAAGGAGAGGCTCGATTCACCGCTTTAGAAAATATTTCGCGTAAGTTTGTAGAATATGCGGAATCCAAAGGCGAATTGTCTGATCAATTGCTCTGGGCTTCCGTTCAAAACTTCGCAGAAGTTGCCTTGGAGCGAAAGGACAATGAGTTTCGAGATGTTCGATCTAGCTTCAAGATGTTGGCTTCTCGCTATCCCAATTCTTCTTATACGAAGAAGGCGATTCCCTTCATGGGTAAGTTCTTGGGATATCGGGGTGGGCTCAGCAACGAAATTTTGCGCGAGTTCGCTGGATATCGAAACCAGTGGAGAAACTTGGTGGATGACGAACCTGCGGAACAACGCGGTCGTTACATCATGATGCTCTATAAGATGTCCGATTCTTCTTCTGAAAAGCGCGCCTTCATTCGAGATGCCGCACGACTTCCAAAGACCGAGGGAAATCGTGAAGCTCTGGCCTACGTACAACTCGCCAAAGTGGAAGATTTGAAAGACAAGATCGAAGGAATTTCGATGAAGAATGTGAAAACTTTAGGTCGTGCCACAGCGCAGCGCGCCAATTTGTTGGATGCTTTGCAGGCGGAAGTCACGAACCTCGTGAAGATGAAAGTTGCGGAACCGGCGATCTCAGGATTGAACTTGCTTGGAGATGCGAATTTGGAAATGGCGTCTGCCATTCGGCAATCGCCGATCCCTGCAGCGCTAAAAGGTGCGGATCTGCAAAAATATCAAGGGATCGTCCGCGAGAAAGCGGAAGAGTTCGAAGCGAAGGGTCGTGAAGCTCAGCGATTGGCCGCAGAGCGTGCTTCTGATCTCAAGTTGAACGGCTCCGCAGGATCCTGATACAATAGGCCATGATTTTACGTTGCATCTTTTGCACTCTGGCCTCTGCCGTTCTCTATTCATTTTTAATTTCCGTGGTTCACGGTCAGGCGCCAGGTTCGTCTGACCTGCCCTCGGCGCTCGAATCGCCTTCCACGATTAGCCCTACACCCGCGCCTGCAGAGCCCCGAAAAAAAATCGTTTATCGTGAAAAATCTTATTACGACTTTGAAGATACGCTCATCAACGGGAATGTTCGAAAGCCTGATGGCTCCTTCATTTACCGTAAGTCTCAGAATACATTTTCAAGCGCCTTGAATCTTCGCCGCTCGTTCATTCCGGAGCTAAAAGAATCTTCTCACGACGCTCGCTAGCTAGTTCTCCAGCACCTTGATACGTTGCCCGCATGAATTTAGTATTTCTTGCCTTCGTGCTCTTTCAGGTTGCTTCGGCGTCGCCCTCTCAGGCTTCTCCGTTGAGCCAATTGAAATCCAATATGGCTGGAAAGTCTGGATTTGAAGTTTCATTCACTCAAGAAGTTAAAGAGGAATTGTTTCCCGATGAAACCGAACTGGCTTCGGGCATGATTCGATTAAAAAAACCTGATCAATTGGAGTGGTCTTATCTAAAGCCTCGAAAGCGAATCATTCGGTATGTAGATAAAAAACTTACGATTGAGCAGGGTGGAGAAGTGACGGACGTGCCTCGCTCGGATCAGGTGAGCTTACACGAGAGCTTTTCATTTCTTTGGGGGGAGACCGATCCGAAAACTTTTTCGATTAAGATAATCGACGCGAAGCGGTTTCGCATTAGCCCAGTGAAGAAAGAGAATGTTGGGTTTGAAACGATTGATGTGACCCTTGGAGAGCGTTGGGTGAGGGAAGTGCGCATCAAAAACAAGTTGGAGGGTGAAAGTGTAATTTCATTTTCCAATTGGAAGGTTTTAAACTGATTTCATTTCGCATTGAGTTAATTCATTGTCACGAAAGCGTCGCTCGACGCGTGGATCGAAATCCAAAATCCTAGGAAATTTCAAACTCTTGTCTCATAATGTGAGAGAAGCAGACTTCATCTATTCATCGGAGTGGGTTGTGAAAATTGTCCTTCAGGTCACGAATACAAAAGATAAGAGCACTCAAGAACTGACGTTTAACCGGTCTCCATTGTTGTTTGGCCGATCGCGGATTTGTGATGTGGCATTGAGCGATCCCGTGTTGTCGCGTCAGCATTGCTCTTTAGAAGTGCGCGAAAAGAATCGCCTTCAACTGACGGATTTAGAGTCTGCCAATGGAACCTTTTTTGGGGGCCAACGCATCAATGTGCAATTGATGAATGAAGGTCAGACCTTCAAGGTCGGCGATTTCGACATCAAAGTGGAGGAACTTGATCTCGCGGAGGACGAAGAGCCGACAATTGAGCCCCAAATCATGCCGCCGAAGCGGGAAGCCACAGCTGCCGCTGCCGCCACCATGATCAAGCCGTCGTCTGCACCCATTGCGGAAGGCGAAGTCGATTTAACTTTAAAAACTCCTCTGGCGCTTAAGAAAAAGCAGCCCATGGAGCTCTATAAAACAAAAGACTGGGTTCAGGTTTCGCTCCTTTGGAAAGGTGAGCTCGTCGATATCCACTGTTTTGATCGCGGAGATGTGGTGACGATCGGCTCCGCACCCGGAAATGACTTTCTCATTGCGGTTCCTCAACTTCCGGCCACGTTTCGTTTTCTAAAAATTCTGCCGACGGGTCTGGAAGTGAATTTGCACGCCTCGATGAAGGGTGTGATTGAGACGCGAAAAGAAGTTCGAGATCTAGATGAACTGCGTAAGGTCGCAAGGCAATCTGATATCGGAATTACAGCGTTCGTTGAATTTGACGACCGCTGCCTGATTGAGGTGGGACCTTTCGCTCTCTACATTCAAAGTGCTCGTCTCAATTTATCTGCGCCCATTACGGCACCTCTGGTAAAGGATCCTCTCTATTCGAGCATTCTCTCTGTCGTGTTCGTCGCGATGACTCTTCTGACGGTGATGTTGCAATCGGTTCCGCAACCTCCGGAAGAAGAAAAGAAGGAAGAAGAGCTCGTCGTAAAACTTGAAGATCCAAATGCGGAAGTTCCAAAACCTCCGCCACCACCACCGCCTCCGCCACCACCCAAACCAAAAGAGCCGCCGAAGGTCGGCCCGAAGAAGCAAGTGGCTGTGAAGCAGGGTGGAAATCAAGGTGCGGGTGCTAGAGCAAAAGGCGCTGAAGGAAAATCAGGTCGAACAACAGGAACCATTGCGGCTCGCGCTCGACCCATTGGAATTATTACGAAGGCTCCGCAACCGCTTCGATCTGCACCGAAGGGCGCTCTTGGAAAAGTGCAGGAT
>ERZ761602.4767-NODE-4767-length-16834-cov-10.145539_pt1 | contig 16834 bp, 12 predicted proteins | sample MGYA00512165_ERZ761602 | MGnify/ENA primary metagenome ERZ761602 (study PRJEB28899, sample SAMN02445085) | bioreactor sludge metagenome | biome: EBPR sludge; isolation source: Thorneside wastewater treatment plant | place: Australia: Brisbane, Thorneside...
GGTGCGCTTCTCCTGATCGTCTACCCCTTCGCGGGCTTCTGCGCGACGAGCCGCAGCACTTCCTCGCCTACAACAACGGGATCGTGGCCACGGTCGACGGGATCGACCTGCAGAGTGCTCGCGACGGATCGGTGTCGGTGTCGCGACTCATCGGTCTCCAGATCGTCAACGGCGGCCAGACCACCGCTTCGATACATCGGGCACTCACCGTCGACCGCGCGGATATCTCCAGCGTTCGCGTGGCCGCGAAGGTGATCGCCGTACGGAAGGATGACCTTTCGCGGATGGTTGCCGCGATCTCGCGATCGGCCAACAGCCAGAACACGGTCCAGCCCGCCGACTTCTCGGCGAATGACCCGTTCCACGTGGCGGTCGAGTCGCTCGCAGCGAACACGTGGTTGCCGGGCGAGAGGGGGCGCTGGTTCTACGAGCGCGCCCGGGGCAGCTACGGTGCCGCGGAGGCGAAGTCGGCGGCAAGGGCACGTGACCGGCAACGTTTCAAGCGCGAGACTCCGACGGAGCGGCGCTTCTCGAAGACCGATCTGGCGAAGTTCCTCAACACGTGGGACGGGTATCCGCAGCAAGTCAGCTTCGGCGGCCAGAAGAACTTCCAGTTCTTCATGCAGCGCCTGAAGGAACGCTACCCGGACGGCTTCGTGCCGGACGAGGCATGGTTCCGTCGTCTCATCGCCATCGCGATCATGCACAGGGCGCTGACGAAGATCGTCCGCGGCATCGGATTCCCGGCGTACCAGGCGAACATCGTCGCCTACGTCCTGGCGTGGCTCGGTTGGGTCCGTATCCCCGGGGCTTGCAGCGCTTTTCGATCAGTGGGCGCGGGCAGCGGACTCGGTACTTCGTTCTACAGCGGAGCCCCGAATGCCCACCGAGTGGGCTAAGAAGGAAGCCTGCTGGGAAGCCTTCAAGGCTGCGCTGCCGGCACTTCCGGACCCCCTGCCCCCGGAGCTTGCGCAGCAGAGCGATGCCCGCACCGGCACTCCGCATACAGTTCCCGCTCTGACTGGCGATGACCTGATGCTGATCAGCAAGGCTCGGGGGATCGACGCGATGGAATGGCTGCAGATCGCCAACTGGGGCAAGCGCCATCGGCACACCTACAGGCTGGCGGGCATCGCCTCCACGCTGGCCCAATATGCAGCGGACGGGTGGTCGAGGAGCCCATCCGTGAAGCAGGCGAAGTGGGGGCTGGAACTCGCCCGCATGCACAAGGAAGCAGGTGACGAACCAGCAACCTGGTTGCCGGTTGGTGACCCTCGAACCTGAGCTTCCATCGTTCTCGCGACAAGGCGAGGATCTCCTCGCACGTTTCGTTGTTCCGTCTGCGCCCGGACGGCTCGCGAAGATCGCTCGATAGGTATCCGGCCAGGGCCCTGGTGAGGCTCGCCGCGCGGCACGACCCACCGCGCCCTCTTCGCGTCTACACCATGTCCAAGACACGACGCAGCACTCTCAGCGTATCGAGACTGCAGTCAGCCGTCACGCTGTACCTGCGCCTGCACGCGGCGGCCACGACGATCGGCGTGCAGGGCGAGAACGTGTGGATCAACGCCGACCTCGCGCACGACGACCTCGACGGGCAGACGCGAGGTGTCCTCGAGGGTCGCCCCCGCCGCATCTACGTGTCCTTCCCGTCGATCAAGGCCGGCGACACGCGCTTTCACACCGCCGAGATCATCGCCTTCGTCGATGCCGAGGCTTTCGGTGCCTGGCGCACGCAGCCCAAGGGTACACGCGGGGCCGGCTACTCCGCACTCAAGGCCCGCACCGTCGAGGGCCTGCTCGAGCTGACCGAGAGTGCGATTACCGTTCTGCGCGGTCTGGTGCGCCATGCGGAGCTGTCGGCGCCGCTGAACGTCGAGCACTACACGTCCCACGCCGGCGGCGCGATCTACGGGCTGCCAGCCACGCCCGAGCGCTACCGCGCGACCGTGCTCGGCCCCTGCACGCCGAGCGACGGGCTCGTGCTCACCGGAGCCGATGCCGGTTGCCTGGGCATCGTCGGGTCGCTGATGGGCGGCGTTGGCGAGACATGCCAGGTCCTCGGGTCGCGCGGCTTCCCGACGATCCAGCGGGCGGTGAGGAAGGGGCCCGCGCGACCCGCCGGCACGGCGCCGATCCCGCCCCTTCGGGAACGGGCCCGCCTGGCCGCCAAGCAGCAGCTGACGCCGACGATCTGGGGCCTGGACCTCGACCTCGAACGGCCGCTCGAATCGTTCACGCCGGGTCAGTACGCGCGCCTGCACGTCGGCAACGGGCAGTGGCGCGACTACTCGATCGCCGGCTTGTGCGAGCAGCGCCTGCGACTGCTGGTCAGCACGCGCACCGGCGGACACGGGTCGAGCTATGTCGAAGGCGTCGCGGCGGGTGCAGTCACCGAGATCGAAGCACCGATGGGCCACTACACGCTCGCGGGCAGCGGACGACGACAGGTGTTCGTCGCGACCGGCACGGGTCTCGCCCCTTTCTTGCCCATGTTCGCGGAACTCGAGAGCAGCAGCCGGCTCGACGACGCGACGCTGCTCTTCGGCTGCCGGACCGCGGGAGACGACCTGACGGCAACGCAGGGGCCGCTGCCGGGCCGCGTGCTGCGCTGCGTCAGCGGCGAGGGGCCACCGGCGGGCGCCATTCGCGGCCGCGTGACCCAGGCGCTGGCCGACCTGGAGTTCGATCCCGCCGAGACCGACGTCTACGTCTGCGGTTCGTCGGCGATGGTGGCCGACTGCCAGGCCTTGCTGGAGGCGCGGGGCGCGCGTCACGTGCACGTCGAGGTGTACTGAGTCACCGCAGGCCGGCCCGGCCCGCCGCTCGTCGTCGCCGAACGGCCGGGGCGGATGGTCCGGGCAAGCCGCGGGCAGGGGCCGTCTCGCGGGCCCAGTTCCGCGCAGGCCGCGACCCCGGGGCCGCGGGGGGTCTTCCTCGACCATCCGCCTGCCTTGAGCCGCCTCAAGGCAGGCTGGGGCCGGGCGGCCCACGATGCCTCTGTGTCCGTTCCCGTCTGCGGGCTGGGCCACGATCCTTGGCCGTTGCCGGCAGGCGGGTCTTTCGGCCGACGCATCCATCCGGGCGCTTCCCGATGGTCGGGGCAGCCGGCGATGCAGCGGCAGTGACCGCATCTTGGCGCAGCCAGCGCCGAGCAGGAGGGAACATGGCAGCGCGTTCGATGACTCGGTGGCTCAGGGCCGTCGTGCTGGTCTTGGTGACGACAACGGGTTGGCTGCCGGCGTCGGCCAACGACGCGGCTCACGGACTCTGGGGGGTCGGCGTGCAGATCGGCATCGCCGAGCTGGCGTCGAACCAGGGGCTGGAAACCGGGTTCGTCGCATCGGCACTGACACATGCGCGCAATCTCGCGCAACAGAGCGGCTGCATCCCCACGCAGGAGATCGACGGCCTGCTGGCCGCCGTCCGCGCCACACGCGACAGCCGATCCGTCTATCCGTCGATCACCGGCTACCGGCAGCGCCTGGCCGGGTTCGTCGCCGCGAACTGCACGCTGGCGGTTGCAGCGACGCCGCCCGTCGACGATCGCCGGGCCTTCTGCGAGCAGTACACGCGCACGGCGATCGGCCAGAACGAGGACAACCTGCGCCGACGTTGCGGCTTCACCGGCGATCGATGGCATGCGTCGACCGACATCCACTTCAACTGGTGCATGGCTGTGGACCGCGCAGCGGCCAACGGCGAGACGCGATTCAGGGCCGATGCCCTGGCGAAGTGCGCCGCCCCGCCGGTCGCCGGTTCGTTCGACCCACGGCGGGTCTACCGACTGGTGGCCAAGCACTCGGGACGCGTGCTCGACGTCAACCTGCCCGACCGCGACCAGGCCAACGTCGTGCAGCACACCTGGCACGGCGGCGACAACCAGCGCTGGCGCATCGAGCCGGTCGGCGACGGCTCGTACCGCCTGGTGGCCAAGCACTCGGGGCGCGTGCTCGACGTCAACCTGCCCGACCGCGACCAGGCCAACGTCGTGCAGCACACCTGGCACGGCGGCGACAACCAGCGCTGGCGCATCGAATTGGTGGAGTGACACCTGGCGCGGCGCCCGCGGCATCCGCGGCAGTGCCAGGATCGGGGCTTCGCGGACCTTGGCCGGGACTGCGGCGAGTCCCGTCTCGCATCCCGCGAGTGGGCTGCCTACCCCCGCGAACCCGTGACCCAGCGCAACCCGAAGCAGCGACGTGCTCCCTACGATTTCCCCATGGCCGAACGACATCCGCACAAGGGCCGGCCCAAGGCCCTGCACCAGGCGCTGGAGTGGCGCGCCTTCCTCGAGCTGGCCTGCCTGCCGTGGTGGACGCCCGCCCTGGCCGCCGCGCCCAAGGGCGACGGGCACCCGGTGCTGCTGCTGCCCGGCTTCATGGGCAGCGAGACCACGCTCTTCGCGCTGGAGTGGTACCTGCGCAGCCGCGGCTATGCCGTCGAGACCTGGGGGCTCGGGCGCAATGTCGGCTTCCACGCCAAGCACGCGCGCGCGCTCGAGCAGAAGATCCGCTTCCTGCACCACAAGTCGGGGCGCAAGATCAGCCTGGTCGGCTGGAGCCTGGGCGGGCTGTTCGCGCTCTACGGCGCTCACCAGGCCAGCGAGTGCGTGCGCAACGTCGTGACGCTGGGCAGCCCGATCTCCGTCGATGCCGAAGGCAGCGCGTCACCGCCGCTGATCAAGGCCATGTACCGGCTGATCGCGCACCCGATGGGGCCGGTGGCGCACACGATGCAGCCGCGCGCGAAGAAGCTGCGCGACCACGCCTGGCTGCCGCTGCCGCTGAGCTGCCTGTATTCGCTGAGCGACGGCGTCGTGCCCCCTCAGGAAGCCACCGTGCAGGGCAACCCGCGCATGCACGAGAACGTGCGCGTGCCCGGCAGCCACATCGGGCTGGGTTTCAATCCCGTGGTGCTGTGGATCGTGGCCGACCGCCTCGCCCAGGACGAGGGCGGCTGGCGTCCGTTCGCGCCGCAGGGGCCGATGGGCTGGACCTACCGCGCGCTGACGCACGCCGCGCTGCCGATCTAGCAGCCCCGCCGCGTCCCCGACGCACCGGCCCGTCCGGCGGGGACAGCGGCCCCGGGCGGAACTCGGTGCCGTCGGCCAGCGCCAGGTACTCCTGGAAGCTGTCGCGCACGCACTGCGTGAAGGCCTGCGGGTCGGGCATCAGCTCGCGGCAGGAGGTCGGCGAGACGACGAGCCTGCCGTCGTAGGCACTGACCGCGAAGACCAGGCCCATGCCGTCGGCGATCGGCAGGATGGCCGAGAAGTAGGTCATCCGCGCGCCGCACAGGTAGGCGGCGCCATCGGGGGCCGGAACGTCGCTGATCGTGCAGGTGGCCTGCGGGATCCCGCGCACGGCGTTGACCGCCGGGCGGCCGAACCAGCGGCTGGCCATGGCCAGCGTTGCCGCCGAGACCTGCTCGTCGGCCTTCGCCCGGGCATCGGCCTGCGCCGCGCGGGCCAGCGCGTCGTCGCCCGCGGTCTGCTCGCGGATCAGCGCGAGGCGCTGCACCGGGTCGTCCACGGTCGTGCCCAGCTGCACGCGCAGCCACGCGGGCTGGCCTCGCCCGGCAGCCGGCGTGCGGTCGGCGCCGCTGATCGCCAGCGGGGCGATCGCCGCGAGGTCCGTCTCCGGCAGTTCGCCGTGCTGCTCGAGGTAGCGGCGCAGGCCGCCGGCGCAGACGGCGAGGACGGCATCGTTCACCGTGGCCCCGTCGACGAGCGAGCGGATGCGGTGGAACTCGTCCACCGTGAAGCGGCGCGTGTCGAAGACGCGGTGCGGCGAGACGACCGAGTTGAAGCGCGTCGCGGCCTCGGGGTGCTCGGGGCGCACGACGTCCTTGACGAAGGTGAGCGCCGCGGGTGCCAGGCGCAGCAGGGGATCGAACCAGCGCCGCGGCGACACCGCCGCGTGCAGACCTGCCCGGCACAGCAGGCCGGTGGCACCGGGGGAGCGCTCGGCGAACCAAGGCTCGGGCGGCGGCCCGATCGGCGGCAGCGCGACCGGGTCGTGCAACACGTCGACGATCTCGTGCCGCCCCTGCACATCGACGGCGGCGTGGTGGATCTTCGTCAGCAGCGCGAAGCTGCCGCGCGGCAGGTCGGTGATGGTGTCCAGGCCCTCGATGACGTAGATCTCCCACAGCGGACGGTTCAGGTCCAGCGCGCGCGAGTGGATGCGCGAGGCCTGGATGCAGAACTGCCGCCAGTCGCCCGGCGCCGGCAGCGCGATGTGGCGCACGTGGTACTCGAGGTCGAAGTGCTCGTCGTCGACCCAGTACGGGTAGTCCAGCTCCAGCGGCACGCGCAGCAGCTTGCTGCGGAAGACGTGCGAGCGGTGCAGGCGGCTCTCGATGTGGGCCAGGATGCTCTTGAACCGCACCTTGCCCCCCGGGGCACTGCTCTGGTCGTAGATCTGGATGAAGGTGATGTTGGAATTGGCGTGCGGGCTGTCCGAGTAGAGGAAGCTCGCGTCGTGACCGCTCAGTTGGCGCATGACGGGGTCCGGTGGTTCGGGTGTTCACCCGGGGCGACGTGCCGAGCGTACCCGATGGCGCCGCCACCGCGGCTTGCGCTGCCTCATGGCAGGGCGCCCGGGCGCGGGGTGCGGGCACCCTGCCCGGCGGCGGCGCGCGCTCAGTGACGCATCGCCCGGGCCAGCAGCACCACCGGCAGCAGCCCCACCCCGACGATCGCCAGCGACGGCAGCGCGGCCTCGGCCAGCCGCTCGTCGCGGGCGAGGTTGTAGGCCACCACCGCCAGCGTGTCGCTGCCGAAGGGCCGCAGCACCAGCGTCGCCGGCAGCTCCTTCATCGTGTCGACGAACACCAGCAGCCCGGCGGCCAGCGCCGAGCGGCGCAGCAGCGGCACGTGCAGCCGCCAGAAGATGCGCGAGCGACTGGCGCCGAGCAGCCGCGCGGTCTCGTCGACCGAGCCCGGGACACGCGCATAGCCGGCCTCGACGGTCTGCAGCGCGACGGCGCTGAAGCGCACCAGGTAGGCCAGCACGACGCCGGCGATGGTGCCGGTCAGCACGGCACCCAGCCCGGCCTGCGGCCAGCGCGCCTGCAGCCAGCCCAGCGGCACGAGGATGCCGATCGCGATGACGGCGCCCGGCACGGCGTAACCCAGCCCCAGCGTGCGCGCGGCGGCCGCCAGCACCCGGTCGAGCCACTGGCCGCGTCGCCGCAGCACGAAACCGAGCGCCAGCGCCAACAGCGTGGCCAGCAAGGCCGTCAGGCCGGCCAGCCGGAAGCTGGTCCAGGCCCAGTCACCGAAGCGCTGCCAGGGCAGGCCGGCTTCGTTCAGCGAGGCCTCGCGCCACAGCATCGCGAGCAGCCAGGCCGCCGGCAGCGCGAACCCGGCCACCACCGGCAGCGCGCACAGCGACCAGGCGATCACGGCCGCAGCACCCCGCAACGGCACCGGCTGGGCTTCGCCGCCCTGCAGGTTCCCGCTGCGGCTGCTGCCGTAACGCAGGCGTGCCTGTGCCCGGCGCTCCAGCAGCAGGAGCACGGCCACCAGCAGCAGCAGCATCGACGCGAGCTGCGCCGCGGCGCGCGGCTCGTTCATCGAGAGCCAGGCGCGGTAGATGCCGGTCGTGAACGTGGACAACCCGAAGTACGCGCCGACGCCATAGTCGGCCAGCGTCTCCATCGACGCCAGCGCGACACCGGCCATCACGGCCGGGCGCGCCAGCGGCAGCGCCACGGTCAACAGGCGACGCCGCAGATCGGCCCCGAGGAGCCGCGCCGCCTCCATCAGGTGCACCGCGCGCTCGGCCAGCGCCGCCTTGGTCAGCAGGTAGACGTAGGGATAGAGACACAGCACGAACAGCACGACCGCGCCCCACAGGCTGCGCACGTCGGGCCACAGCGCGCCGCGCCATCCGAAGCGCTCGCGCAGCGCGGACTGCAAGGGGCCGCTGAACTGCAGCGCGTCGGTGTAGGCGTAGGCGAGGACGTAGGCCGGCATTGCCAGCGGCAGCAGCAGCGCCCACTCGAAGACGCGCCGGCCCGGGAAGTCGAACAGCGTGACCGCCGCCGCCGCACCGACACCGACCAGCGCCGAACCCGCCGCGACGCCGAGCACCAGGAGGAGCGACTGCAGCGCATAGTCGCCGAGCACCGTCTCCCACTGGTGGCGCAGCACGGCTGCCGCGCCGGCGTCGAAAGCCAGCCAGGACAGCAGGATGCCGGCCACCGGCAGCGCCAGCAGCCCGCAGATCGCGATCAGCAACGGACGCATCGGGATCGGCGGGGTCTCCGCCCGTCATTGCGAACGAGTTGCATTTGCATGGCGCAGCTATCATAGGGGCATGTTCCTGCAGGTCGAGAACGCCAGCGTCCGCTACTCGCGCAACCCGCGGGATGCCGCGGCGGTGGACCGCGTCTCCTTCTCGCTCGTGGCCGGGCAGATCGGTGTCCTGATCGGCCCGTCGGGCTGCGGCAAGACCTCGCTGCTGCGCAGCGTCGCCGGCCTGGAGAGGCTGGCCGGCGGGCGCATCGCGATGGACGGGGCGACGCTGGCCGACACCGCAGCCGGCGTGCACCTCGCGCCCGAGCAGCGGCGCGTCGGCATGGTCTTCCAGGACTACGCCCTCTTCCCGCACCTGAACCTGCGCGACAACGTCGGCTTCGGGCTGAACCGCCTGCCGCAGGGCGAACGGGCGGCGCGGGTGCAGCAGATGCTGGAGCTCGTCGGCCTGGCGCACGCGGCGGCGCGCTACCCCCACCAGATCTCCGGCGGCCAGCAGCAGCGCATCGCGCTGGCCCGGGCGTTGGCGCCGTCGCCGCAACTGCTGCTGCTCGACGAACCCTTCTCGAGCCTGGACGTCGACCTGCGCGAGCGGCTCGCGCAGGACGTGCGGCAGATCCTGAAGGCCGCCGGCACCACCGCGCTGATCGTCACGCACGACCAGCTCGAGGCCTTCGCGCTGGGCGACACGATCGGCGTGATGAACGGCGGGCGGCTCGAGCAGTGGGACAGCGCCTACGAGCTCTACCACCGCCCGGGCACCCGCTTCGTCGCCCAGTTCATCGGGCACGGCGTGTTCGCGCCGGCGCAGATCGTCGCCTGCGCGCACGGGCCCTGCGTGCACACGCCGGTGGGCGAGCTCGACGATCCGGCCGAGTGCCCGCTGCCCGATGCGTACCCGAACGGCGAGTGCGACGTGCTGCTGCGCGCCGACGACATCGTCCACGACGACGAGAGCCCGGTGAAGGCGCGCATCGAACGCAAGTCCTTCCGCGGCTCGGAGTTCCTCTACACGCTGCGGCTGGACAGCGGCCAGCAGGTGCTGGCGCACGTGCCGTCGCACCACGACCACCAGGTCGGCGAGCAGATCGGCATCCGCGTCGCGGTGGACCACGTCGTGACCTTCCGGCGGGATGCCGCGAGCCGCCCGGGCGCCTGACGCTGGCCTGGCGGGCCCGCGTGCGGGCCGCGGTCCCGTCCGGGGCCCGCCGTCGCCCCCCGTCGGTTCGAGCCGGCACCCCCGGCTTCCAGGGGGCCGGCGCGGCGGATTCCGACCGGATCCGGGGGTGCAACTTTTCCCCCCTCGCCCCATCGAAGGCGCGTGGCCACCTATACTTGCCTAACGTCCGTCACCCGTGGCGGTCGGCCTTACCTGGAGCGCAGATGGGCGCCAAACTGAAGATCGCCGGAGTTCTTGCCCTCGGAGCCGTCGCCGGTGCGCTGGCGACGATGCAGGTGCAGGCCATTGCGCAGCGTTCGGTCGCGCCGCTGCCGCTGGCCGAGCTGCAGCAGCTGGCCGCCGTGTACGGGCTGATCAAGAGCGACTACGTCGAGTCGGTCGACGAGAAGAAGCTGATCTCCGACGCGATCAGCGGCATGGTCTCCGGGCTGGATCCGCACTCGCAGTACCTGGACAAGAAGACGCTCAAGGGCTTTCGCGAGGGCACGACCGGCAAGTTCGTCGGCGTGGGCATCGAGATCGGCATGGAAGACGGTGTCGTCAAGGTCGTCTCGCCGATCGAGGGCAGCCCCGCGTTCCGCGCCGGCATCAAGTCCGGCGACCTGATCACGCGCATCGACGACACGCCCGTCAAGGGCCTGACGATCGACGAGGCCGTCAAGCGCATGCGCGGCGAGCCGAACACCAAGGTCGGCCTGCAGATCTTCCGCAAGGCCGAGAACCGCAGCTTCCCGGTGGTCATCACCCGCGAGGAGATCCGCGTGCAGAGCGTGCGCGCGAAGATCGTCGAGCCCGGTTACGCCTGGATCCGTGTCAGCCAGTTCCAGGACCGCACCGTCGAGGACTTCGCCCGCAAGGTCGAAGAGGTCTTCAAGTCCGAGCCGAAGCTCAAGGGCTTGGTGCTCGACCTGCGCAACGACCCGGGCGGCCTGCTGGACGCCTCGATCGCCATCAGCTCCGCCTTCCTGCCGCCGGACGTCACGGTGGTCACCACCAACGGCCAGCTCCCGGACGCGAAGGCCACGTACAAGGCCTCGGTCGAGCACTACGCGCGCCGCGGCGCCGACCCGCTGCGCCGCCTGCCGGCCGCGCTGAAGACCGTGCCGATGGTCGTGCTCGTCAACGAGGGCTCGGCGTCCGCCAGCGAGATCGTCGCCGGCGCGCTGCAGGATCACAAGCGCGCCACCATCATGGGCGCGCAGACCTTCGGCAAGGGCTCGGTGCAGACCGTCCGCTGCCTCTCGGGGCACTACCGCCTGGAGGACTGTCCCGGTGCGGCGCTGAAGATCACGACGGCGCGCTACTACACGCCGAACGGCCGCTCGATCCAGGCCAAGGGCATCGTGCCGGACATCTGGCTCGACGAGACCGCCGAGGGCAACATCTTCGCGGCCTTGCGCATGCGCGAGGCCGACCTGGGCAAGCACCTCTCCGGCAACGACGAGCAGCGCGACGCCGCGCGCGAGAAGCAGCGTGCCGAGGAGCGGCGCAAGATCGAGGAGCAGCTGGCCAAGCAGGGCGACGCGATCAAGCCGCTGCCCGAGTTCGGCTCGCCCGAGGACTTCCCGCTGCAGCAGGCGCTGAACCACCTCAGCGGCAAGCCGGTGGTCGTCAGCAAGACCGCCGTCGAGCGCAAGGCCGAGGCCAAGACCGATTGAGCAGGCCGGCCGGGGTCTTCGGCGCCGCCTGTCCGCCCGCCCGGCAGCCGAGCGCGGCGTCATGACCGACGAACAGCTGCTGCGCTACTCGCGCCACATCCTGCTGCAGGAGATCGGCGTCGAAGGCCAGGAGCGGCTGGCTGCCGGGCATGCGCTGGTGATCGGCGCCGGCGGGCTGGGCTCGCCGGTCGCGCTGTACCTGGGCACCTCGGGCATCGGCGAGATCACCATCGTCGACCACGACACCGTCGACCTGACCAACCTGCAGCGGCAGATCGCGCACGACAACGCGCGCATCGGGCAGCCCAAGGCGCAGTCGGCGGCGCAGAGCATCCTGTCCATCAACCCGCAAGCCCTCGTCAGGCCGCTGGTGCAGCGCGCCGACGAGGCACTGCTCGACGAACTCGTGCCGCAGGCCGACGTCGTGCTCGACTGCAGCGACAACTTCGCGACACGCCAGCAGATCAACGCCGCCTGCGTGCGTCACCGCCGGCCCTTGGTCTCGGGGGCGGCGATCGGCTTCGACGGCCAGGTCTCGGTCTTCGACACGCGTTCGCCCGATGCACCGTGTTACGCGTGCATCTTCCCCCCCGAGGCGACCTTCGAGGAGACGCGCTGCGCGACGATGGGCGTGTTCGCCCCCCTGGTGGGCATCGTCGGCGCGACGCAGGCCGCGGAGGCGTTGAAGATCGTCGCCGGCATCGGCCGCTCGCTGGCCGGCCGCCTGCTGATGCTCGACGCCCGCTCGATGGAGTGGAACGAGGTGCGGCTGCCGCGCCAGGCCGGCTGCCCGGTCTGCTCCGGCGGGCGCTGACGCGGCGCACCCCCCTGCCGTCCGCCTCGCGGCCTGCCCTGCCCGAACCGGCTTCCCGAAAGGATCGTCCTTGGACACCAAGCGCCACGAGCTGACCGCCCGCAACTTCCCGACCGCCGAGGAGGACGCCGCGGCCACGCGGCCGCTGGGCCGGTACGACCAGCCCGGCAGCGCCTACCGGCTCGCCTTCACCGACACCGAGTTCCTGCTGCGCGAGGAACTGCGGCCGGTGCGCATGCAGCTCGAACTGCTCAAGCCCGAGCTCGTCCAGCAGGAGCAGGGCATCCACTCGACGATCGTCATCTTCGGCAGCGCGCGCATCCAGCCGCCCGAGGCGGCCGCCGCGCGGCTCGAGCGGGCGCGCGCCGGCGGCAGCGCGCAGGAACTCGCGCAGGCCGAGACGGCGTTCGCGATGAGCCGCTACTACGACGAGGCACGCCGCTTCGCGGCGATCGTCACCGAGCGTTCGCGCGAGCACGACACGCCCATCGTCGTGGCCACCGGCGGAGGCCCCGGCATCATGGAAGCCGGCAACCGCGGAGCCTACGAGGCGCGCGGCAAGAGCCTGGGCCTGAACATCGTGCTGCCGCACGAGCAGGCCCCCAACCCGTACATCACGCCGGAGCTGTGCTTCCAGTTCCACTACTTCGCGATGCGCAAGATGCACTTCCTGATCCGCAGCATCGGGTTGGTGTGCTTCCCCGGCGGGTTCGGCACGCTCGACGAGCTGTTCGAGGTCATGACGCTGCAGCAGACCGGCAAGATCCGGCGCCGGCCGATCCTGCTCTTCGGGCGCGAGTTCTGGGAGGGGCTGATCGACTTCCGCCAGCTCGTCGACACGGGCATGATCTCGGCCCACGACCTCGGGCTGTTCCACTACGTCGAGACGGCCGAGGAGGCGTGGGCGCATCTGGCCGGGCACTACGGCTTCGACCTGCCGCCGACGCAGACCGGCGAGTTCGCCGACGACATCTGAGGAGCCCGATGAGAGCCAGGGTTTCGCTGATCGGCGCCCCGACCGACATCGGGGCCGGGGTGCGCGGCGCCAGCATGGGCCCGGAGGCCTTGCGGGTCGCCGGCCTGCAGCCGGCGCTGCAGGCCCACGCGGTCGAGGTGATCGACCGCGGCAACCTCGCCGGACCGGGCAACCCGTGGCTGCCGGCCGTCGACGGCTACCGCCACCTGCCGGAGGTCGTCGCGTGGAATCGCGCCGTTCACGATGCCGTGCACGCCGAGCTCGTCGACGGCCGGCTGCCGGTGCTGCTCGGGGGCGACCACTGCCTGGCCATCGGCTCGATCAGCGCGGTGGCACGCCACTGCGCGCAGGCCGGTCGCCGGCTGCGCGTGCTCTGGCTGGACGCGCACGCCGACTTCAACACCAGCGTGCTGACGCCCAGCGGCAACCTGCACGGCATGCCGGTGGCCTGCCTGTGCGGGCACGGTCCCCAGGAGCTGATCGCCCTGGGCGGCACCGTGCCGGCCCTCAACCCGCGCCAGGTCCGCCAGATCGGCGTGCGCAGTGTCGATCCGGGCGAGAAGCGTTTCGTCCACGAACAGGGCCTGGAAGTCTTCGACATGCGCTTCGTCGACGAGATGAGCATGCGCGACACGATGGAGCTGGCCCTGGCGGGTCTGGACGAGCGAACGCACCTGCACCTGAGCTTCGACGTCGACTTCCTCGACCCGGACATCGCGCCCGGCGTCGGCACCACCGTCCCCGGCGGACCGACCTATCGCGAGGCGCAGCTGTGCATGGAGATGATCGCCGACAGCGGCCACCTCGCCAGCCTGGACATCATGGAGCTGAACCCCGCGCTGGACGTGCGCAACCGCACCGCGCTGCTGGTCGTCGACCTGATCGAGAGCCTGTTCGGCAAGAGCACGTTGATGCGCCAGGGGCGTTGACCGGCGCGCGTCCGGCGCCCATGGGCCGTCGCGGGCGGATCCCCGCCCCGCCTCAACCGCGCCGGCCGTCGTCCGGGCCGGCGAACACGCCGGCCAGCGGCAAGCGCTGGTGCACACCTTCGCACACCATCACCTCGGCCGGCAGCGCATGGCCCAGGAAGCCGACCGGGCTGGCCGTCAGGCCGTAGGCCCCGGATTGCAGCACGGCGACCAGGTCGCCCGCGCGCAGCGCGGCGGGCAGCGGCGTCTGGCGGCCGAGGGTGTCCAGCGGCGTGCACAGTGGACCGACGAGCTGCGCCGGCGCGAGTTCCGTGTCGTCCAGCCGCGTCGCGGCGACCAGCGGGTAGTCGAGCTTGATGACCTGCCCGAGGTTGCCCGACGCCGCCAGGTGGTGGTGCATCCCGCCATCGCAGACGACGAAACGCTGGCCACGCGACATCTTCACCGAGCGCACGCGGGCCACGTAGACCCCCGCCGGCCCGGCGAGCCAGCGGCCGGGTTCGACCAGCACCTCGGACGGCGCGAGCCAGGGGTCGGCGCGCTGGCGCCGGGCCAGAGCGGCCGCGCCGTCGCGCACCGACGCCAGGTCCAGCGTGCCCTGCCCGGCATGGTACGGAATGCCCAGCCCGCCGCCGAGGTCGATGCGCCGCAGCGGACGGCCCAGCCGCTGCGCCAGGCGGCCCGCGAGCTCCAGCCCGCAGGCCCACTGCTGCAGCAGGACCTCGGCCTGCAGCACCTGCGTGCCGACGAACAGGTGGATGCCCTCCAGGCGCAGGCCGGCGTGCCGCTGCACCGCGGCCACCGCGTCGTCGAGGATCTCCTCGTCGAAGCCGAAGGCCGCCGGCTTGCCGCCCATGCGCATCGCGCCGCCCTGCGCGGCCGCGCCGGGGTTCAGGCGCAGCGCGACGGCGAGCGAGCAGCCGAGCTGCGCCGTGAGGGCGCCGCAGGCCTCGATCTCCTCGAAGGACTCGAGGTGCACCTCCCCGATGCCGCCCGCGATGGCCTCGCGCAGCTCCTCGAAGCCCTTGCCGGGCCCGGCGAAGAGCATGCGACCCGGCTCGCAGCCCGCGGCCTTGGCCAGCCGGAATTCACCGGCCGAGGCGATCTCCAGGCCGGCGCCGAGCGCGACGAAGCGGCCGGCGACCGCCGGGTGCGGGTTGGCCTTGATCGAGTAGTAGACCTCGGCAAAGCCCGCCAGCGCCTCGCGCAGCTCGCGGTAGCGTGCCTCGAGCACCCGCTGGTCGTAGGCGTACAGCGGCGTGCCGTGGGCGCGGGCGAGCTCGCCCACGGGCACGCCGCCGACGAGCAGTTCACCGCCACGACAGCCGAACAGGCTGTCCACCAGCTGCCGCGCGAGCGCCGGCACGCCGGCCATCGCCGCCTTCATGGCGGGGACGCCTGCGACGTGCGCTGCGCGACCAGCCGCTTGACGTCGACCTTGCCGTTCGGCGTCACCGGGAGCTCGTCGACCAGGTCGATGCGCGACGGCACCATGTGGGGCGGCAGCTGCCGCGCCGCCTCGGCCAGCACGGCCGCCACGTCGACGCCGTCCCCCGCGGGCACGGCGACCGCGCAGACGCGCTGGCCGACCCACTCGTCGGGCACACCGATCACCGCGACCTGCCGGAAGGCGCCGACGTGCATCAGAACGTCCTCGACCTCGCTCGGGCTGATGCGGTAGCCCGCGGACTTGATCATGGCGTCCTGGCGCCCGACGAAGTACAGGTAGCCCTCGTCGTCGGCGTAGACCAGGTCCCCGGACCAGCACACCGTCTCGCCGCCCTCGACGGCAGGACGCAGCGGGTTCGGGCGCAGCACGCGCGCGGTGTCCTCGGGGCGCCTCCAGTAACCCATCGACACCGTCGGACCGCGGTGCACCAGCGTGCCCGGCTCGCCTGGCGCGGCGCGCTCGCCGCGCGCGTTCAGCACGAAGACCTCGGTCTCCGGGATCGCCTTGCCGATCGACGTGGGGCGCCGGTCCACCTGGTCGGGCGGCAGGTAGGTCGAGCGGAAGGCCTCGGTCAGGCCGTACATCAACACGACCTGCGTCGTCGGCAGCAACTCGCGCAGCCGTCGCACCGTCGCCTCCGGCACCGCGCCGCCGGAGTTCGTGATGTAGCGCAGGTGCGGCAGCGGCGTCTTCACCAGGCTGGGCGCGGCCCGCGTCAGGATCGCCCAGATCGTCGGCACCCCGGCCAGGCCGGTGATGCGGTGCATCGCGAGCTGGCGCACGATCTGGTCGCCGAGCTGGAAGTTCAGCAGCACGATCTGCGCGCCCTGCTCGACGACCGTCAGCAGCTGGTTCAGGCCGTAGTCGAAGCTGAACGGCAGCACGCTGAGGATGCGGTCCTCGGGGCCGATGCCCAGGTAGCTGCGCACGATGCGCGTGCCGGCCGTCAGGTTGGCGTGCGTCAGCATCACGCCCTTCGGCGCCCCGGTCGAACCCGAGGTGTAGAGGATCGCGGCGAGGTCCTGCCCGATGCCGCAGGCCGGCGCCAGCTGCGGCAGCTCGGTGGCGTCGGCGGCGTCCAGGTCCAGGATCTGCAGCCCGGGCAGCCCGTCCAGCACGTCACCCAGAGCAGCCAGCAGCGTGCGCCGGGTGACGAGGACACGTGCCTCGCAATCGGCCAGCACGTGGCGCACCTGCGCCGCACGCAGCACGGGGTTGACGGGCACGACGACCGCGTCGGCGCGGCTGGCGGCGAACAGCGCCGCGCACTCCTCGAGGCTCTTGGGCAGCAGCACGGCGACGCGGTCGCCGCGCCGTGCGCCGGCCCCGGCGATGCGCGCAGCCAGCCGCTCGACCTGCACTCGAAGCTGCGCATGCGTCCAGCACCGCTCGCCGTCGATCACCGCGACATGCTCGGCGCGGATCGCCGGGCTGTCGAGCAGGTCGTGAAGCCGCACCGGCACGAAACCCGCGCTCGCTCGCGGCGCGCTCACGGGAGCACCTTCGCCCTTGAAGGGCTCCGGCATGAGTGCTTGGGAGCGGCCCGGCGCGCTCACTGGAC
>ERZ761602.4770-NODE-4770-length-16831-cov-4.869576_pt1 | contig 16831 bp, 8 predicted proteins | sample MGYA00512165_ERZ761602 | MGnify/ENA primary metagenome ERZ761602 (study PRJEB28899, sample SAMN02445085) | bioreactor sludge metagenome | biome: EBPR sludge; isolation source: Thorneside wastewater treatment plant | place: Australia: Brisbane, Thorneside...
CCGCCGCCTCCGGTGCCCTCGGGGGCCCGCACCTCGACCTGCGCCACCTCGGCGGCCGGCGGCACCTGCTCTTCGGTCCCTTCGCGACCTGGACGACGCGGTTTCTGCACCGGACCGGGCGGCGCACCGATCTCGCCGCCTCGCTCCGTCCGGCAAACGTCCCCACGCTGCTTCGCACCGGGCTGCGCCAGCGCGTGCTGCTCCAGTTTCTGGTCCGGCAGGCGCTCCAGAACATGGATACGCGGCTCGCGGCGCTGCGGGCGTTCTATCCCGCGGCCCGCGCGGAAGACTGGCGCCTGGTCGAAGCGGGGATCCGCGTGCAGGCGCTCAAGCGCGCCGACGCCGGCCGGATCTCCTTCGGGACCGAAGTGATCACGGCTCCGGATGCGTCGCTCGCCGCGCTCCTCGGCGCCTCACCGGGCGCATCGGTGGCGACCGACATCGCGCTGCAGGTCCTCCAGGCATGCTTCCCGGCGCTGCTCAGCGCCGCGCCCGCCCGCGCGCAACTCCGCAGCATGGTGCCGGCCTGGGACCTCGACCTCACCGCGCCGTCAGCCGCACGCGCGTTTCAACGCCTGCGCGCCGAAAGCGACGAGCGCCTGGGACTTTCGCCTTCCGTCGCAGGTTGAACGAAGCACGCGATGGAAGGTTTCGCAGTTGCCACTCCTGCGACGTCCCCGCTCAGCTAGCGCGCGTCGCCGCCCCATGATTCGTCTCCTCACCCTGCCACCGGGCTGCCGCGCGGCCCTCGCCCTCGTCTTCCTGGCCCTGTTCGCCGCCGGGTGCGGCCGGGCGCCCGAATCCGGGTCGAAGGATGCGATCAAGATCGGCTTCCTCGTGAAACAGCCCGAGGAGCCCTGGTTCCAGCTCGAGTGGAAATTCGCGGATCAGGCCGCCCGGGAGCTGGGTTTCACACTGGTCAAGATCGGCGCCACCGACGGGGAGAAGGTGCTTGCCGCCATCGACAACCTCGCGGCCGGCGGCGCGCGTGGCTTCGTGATCTGCACACCCGACACCCGGCTCGGACCGGCCATCGTCGCGCGGGCTCGCACCGCCGGGCTCAAGCTGCTCGCGGTCGATGACCAGTTCATCGGCGCGGACGGCCGGCCGATGGAACAGGTGCATTACCTCGGCATTTCCGCGCGGAAGATCGGCGAGACCGTCGGCCAGACGCTCGCCGCCGAGATGAAGCGACGGGGCTTCGCGCCGGCCGACACGGCGGTGTGCGTCGTGACGTTCGACGAACTCGCCACCGCCCGGGAACGCACCGAGGGCGCCGTCGCCGCGCTCACCGCGGCCGGGCTTCCCGCAGGCCGGATCTTCCGGGCGCCGACGCGCACGCTCGATATTCCCGGCGCGCTCGACGCGACCAGCGTGCTGCTCACCCAGCAACCGGCGGTGAAGCACTGGCTGGTCTGCGGACCCAACGACAACGCCGTCCTCGGCGCCGTCCGGGCGCTCGAGGGCCGGAACTTCCCCGCGGAGAGCAGCGTCGCCGTCGGGATCAACGGGACCGACTGCATCGTCGAACTCGAGAAGGCGAAGCCCACCTCCTTCCACGGCTCGATGCTGCTCTCGGCCCGCGCCCACGGCTACCAGACGGCCGTGATGATGCACCGATGGATCCGGGACGGCGTCGAGCCGCCCCTCGATACGCGCACGGTCGGCGTGCTGATCACGCGCGACAATTTCCGGCAGGTACTGCGGGAACAGGGCCTGCGCGACTAGCCGGGCCCGCCTCGCTCCCAACCCGATTCCCGCCGTCCGTTGCCTCCGCCACCCGTCCTCGCGTTCGCCGGCATCACCATGGATTTCCCGGGCGTCCGCGCGCTCGAGGAGGTGTCGTTCGACGTGCACGCCGGTTCATGCGCTCATGGGCGAGAACGGCGCAGGCAAGTCGACGCTGCTCCGCATCCTGAGCGGCGCGCATCGCCCGACCGCGGGCCGGGTGGCAGTCGACGGCGCGCCGCGGGTGTTTCGCCATACCGGCGACGCGCTCGCCGCGGGCGTGGCGGTGATCTACCAGGAGCTGCACCTCGTGCCCGAGATGAGCGTGGCGGAGAACCTTTTTCTCGGCCACCTGCCGCACCGCGCCGGCTGCGTGCGGCAGGCGGTCCTCGCGGAGGCCGCGCGCCGCCAGCTCGACCTCGTGGGCGAGGCGATCGATCCGGCCACACCCGTGAAGCACCTTTCACTCGCCCGGCGCCAGATGGTCGAGATCGCAAAGGCGCTGACGCGCGGCGCGCGGATCCTCGCCCTCGACGAGCCGACGAGCAGCCTGTCCGAGCGTGAAGTGCAGCGGCTTTTCGCGATCGTGCGCGAGCTTCGTGACCGGGGCTGCGCCATCCTCTACGTTTCCCACCGCATGGAGGAGGTCTTCGCCCTCTGTGACCGGATCACGATCCTGCGTGACGGACGGCACGTGGCCACGGCAGCGCGACAGGATCTGACGCGCGACGGCGTCGTGCAGCGGATGGTAGGACGCGACCTCGCGACGGTTTTTCCGCGGCAGCCGCGTTCGCCCACGGGCCCGGGTCTCACGGTTCGCGCGCTCACCGGACCGGGGCTCGCGGCGCCGTGCACATTTTCCGCCGCGGCCGGGGAGATTCTCGGCCTTTTCGGGCTCGTCGGCGCGGGTCGCACCGAATTGCTGCGCCTGATCGTGGGCGCCGCCGCACGCACCGGCGGAGAGATCGAAGTGGCCGGCCGGCGTGTCGACCCCGGCTCCCCGCGCGAGGCTATCCGGGCAGGCATCGCGCTCTGCCCCGAGGATCGCAAGCAGGAGGGCATCATCGGACTCCGCTCCGTGCTGGAGAACATCAACCTCACCGCGCGCCGCCGCGCCGCGCACGGCGGCGTCCTGATCGCGGAGCGGTGGGAGCGTCGCAACGCGGCGGACCGGATCAGCCAGCTCCGCGTGCGCCCCGCCTCGCCCCTCCCCCTGGTCCGTCACCTCTCCGGCGGGAACCAGCAGAAGGTGATCCTGGGCCGGTGGCTTTCCACTCCGGTGAAGGTGCTGTTGCTCGACGAACCGACGCGCGGAATCGACATCGGCGCCAAGAGCGAGATCTACGGACTGATGCAGGAACTGGCCGCCGCGGGAGTCTGCATCGTGATGGTCTCGAGCGAGCTCCCGGAAGTGCTCGGGCTGGCCGATCGCGTGCTCGTCCTGCGCGAAGGCCGGCTCGCGGCCGAGGTCCCGCGCTCCGGCGCCACCGAGGCACGCCTCCTTGAACTCGCCCTGCCCCGCGCTTCCGCTCCCTGATTCCGATGTCGTCGTCCACCTCGCCCAGCCTCGTCCGGCCGCGTCCGAACCTCGCCCGCCTGCTCGACCGCGCGGGCATGCTGCTCGTGCTTGCCCTGCTGTTCGCCGGCTGCGCGGTGTTCGTGGAGAATTTCCTGTCGTGGCGTAATCTGCAGGGACTTGCCCTCGCGGTCTCCACGACGGGCATGGTCGCCTGCACGATGCTGTTCTGCCTGGCGGCGGGCGACTTCGACCTCTCGGTCGGCTCGGTGGTCGCCTGCGCCGGCGTGGTCGCAGCCGTCGTGATGACGCGCACCGGCAGCGTGGCGCTCGGCGTCGCCGCGGCGCTTGGCCTCGGGATCGCCGCCGGTTTCACCAATGGCTTCATCGTCGCGCGGCTCGGGATCAACGCCCTGATCACGACGCTCGCGACGATGCAGATCGTGCGCGGGCTCGGCTTCATCATTTCCAACGGCCAGGCCGTCGGCATCAGCCAGGAGGGCTTTTTCCAACTGGGGAACTCCGCGCTGCTCGGGCTGCCGACCCCGGTATGGATCACGGCCGGCTGCTTCGTGGTGTTCGGATTTCTGCTCAACCGCACGGTCTTCGGCCGCGACACGCTCGCCGTGGGCGGCAACGCCGAGGCGGCTCATCTCGCCGGCATTCCGGTCGCGCGGATCAAGATCGCCATCTTCACGCTCCAGGGACTCATGGCCGCGTTCGCCGGCATCGTGCTCGCCTCGCGCATGACCAGCGGCCAGCCCAATGCCTCGCTGGGCTTCGAGCTCGAGGTGATTTCCGCCTGTGTCCTCGGCGGCGTGTCGCTCACCGGGGGAGTCGGCAGCGTGGGGTTCGTCGTGGCCGGCGTGCTCATCATGGGCATCGTCCAGAACGCGATGAACCTGCTGAACGTGCCGACGTTTTACCAGTACGTCGCCCGCGGCCTCATCCTGCTCGCGGCGGTGTTGTTCGACCGGTGGAAGCGGGGACGGAGAACCTGAGATGGAGCGGTGGAGCCGCCGGTCCCCAGGCGGCTGACGTTCGACGGGGCGGCCCAAAGCGGCTTGAGGACAGGCCGCTCCACCTTTCGGTGCGGCGTTCTCGCCGGCGATTCGAAGGCGAGATGCATGGTCCCGGCTGCGCCGGCACCGCCCGGGATTGAGGCGGGTTCGCTGCCGGAAGACTCAGGGCCGGGCTTCGGCGTTCTTCCGCCGCGACTGCGCGAGCATCCAGGCGTAGAGTTCCTCGGTGCCGTAGGTCTGGTCCCAGCAATTGTGACCGACGCCAGGGTACTCGGTGTAGGTCGAAACCGCCCCGGCCTGCTTCAGCGCCTCGGCCATGTCTCGGTTGGCCTTGACGGTCTCCGGCCGATCCTGGTCGCCGCAGAAATTCCAGACCGGCAGTCGCGCCGCGGCCAGTTTCGCGGCGCTGCCCGGATCGGGGCGACCGCACATCGGCACGATGGCCGCCCAGGCGGACGGGTCGCGCGCGGCGATGCTCCACGTGCCGCTGCCACCCATCGAGAGGCCGGTCAGGATCACCCGGTCGGGATCCGTTTGAAACTCCGCCTGCACCTGCCGCAGCATGGCGAGCGCGCGCTGCGCGTCCGGACCCTCCACCAGCCAGTTCGAACCCGCGCCGCATTGCGGCAGCACGACGATGAAGGGGAACTTCACCTTCCGCTTCCAGAGCGCCGGGCCGATGCCGGCCATGAGCTGGTCGAGGTTGTTCGCTCCGCGTTCGCCGCTGCCATGGAGAAACAGCATGACCGGCGGGTGCTGGCCCGGCTGATACGTCGCCGGTATGAAGACCACGAACGGGTGCTTTCCGCCCTGCGCGTCGACGTATACCCGGGGCTGGAAACCGCGCGTGCCCGGCTCCGCGGCCACCGCGAAAAACACCAGGAGGGGCAGGAGCAGGCACCAGCGCGCAGCGGAGATCATGCCTCCGTTCTGCACCACGCGCCTGCGGCAGCAATCCGTTTTCCGCCGCCGCCCCACGTCGGTCGCGCGCCTGCCGCCGCCGCTTCGCGCACGCGGCCGGGCCGGCGCGCGTCGGCCGACCCACCGAAGTGCCGGCAGGCTCACCCGCGAAGGCGTGCCGGTTCAGCCGGAACGATGCAGTCGAGGTGGAGCCGCCTGTCCCCAGGCGGCTGACATGCGACGGATTCGTCCTCAGCGGCGTGAGGACACGCCGCTCCACCTATCAGTCACTCAGAACCGGGTCGTGACGCTGAAATTCCAGGTCGTCGGCTCGGCGTAGCGATAGATGAAGTTCGGACGGCGCTGGGTCGTGTTGTACGAGGTCGCCCCGGTGATCCGGTAGCGGCTGTCGCCATTCATGATGTCGTAGAGGTTGTTCAGGCCGAGGCGGAACGTCGTCTGGTACTTCTGCAGGATCCGGCGATCGTACATCAGGTAACCGTGCACCGGGAACGAGGCCCCGGCCCGGTAGGGGTTGCCCTCGAAAATATAGACGTTGTAGTCCGGCGTGAAAATGCCGTTGAGGCCGAGCCGGAAACCGCGGACGCGGGGCACCTGGTAATCGAGGACGAAACTGCCGGTGTACGGCACGCTGCGACGGCCGGCAACCTCGTCGGTCAGCGTATTCGAACCAAGCACATTGCGGGCATTGTTGAGCACCGCCGGAAGCTCGGCCATCGTGGGGTCGCCGCCGGGGCCGTTGGCGGCCGCCGTGCGCTCCTCCGCGGCGGTCAGGTAAGCGCGGAACTGCGAGAAGTCCGCCTGGGCGCGGACGCGATTCGCCGAGAACGAGACGCGCGACTGCAGCCCGAGCCAGCGCCGGGTCTGCAGCGTCATCTCGACGCCGCGCGACTGCTCATTGGAGTTCACGGTGCGACGCTCGTTGTTCAGGCCGTTCACGACCTCCACATAACGCGAGTCGCCCGGCAGGATGTTGTTCGGATTGATGAGGTCCTCGAGCTGGGTGAGGTTGAGGACATCGGGCAGCCACGCATAGGCGGCGTTGACGCGCTTCGTGTCGTAGAACGAGACCGTGTAGGTAAGCTTGTTGAACAACTCGAAGCGGAGGCCGACCTCCTTCGTCTTGCCGCGAACGGGCCCGATGTCGGGGCCGAAGAAGACCTGACGCGACTGCCAGTTGAACGACTCCGACTGCGAGGCAATCGCGATCACGCGCGCCCACTCGCCGCGCCAGGCTTCGACGGTGAGGCCCGCCATCTTGCTCTGCGCGGAGAGGTCGAAGCGCGGGTCGTATTCGTAGGCACCGGGATTCTCGTGCGGCATGCCGGGATGGATGAAGATGCCGCGCGCGTCCGTCGCATGGGCGGATTCCTTCGGCACTTTCCGGGTGAGGGCATTCCAGCTCACGCCCACGAGCGTGTTCACCCGCCCCTTGAAGTAATCGCCGGACAGCGACGCGGTCTGCGTCCGCGCATAGCGGATGTCGACGAAGGGACCGGTCACGGTCGTGCTGTGATAGAACGCCGGCTTGAAGGTCGGCGTCTCGGGAAGGTTGGGGATGAGAAACCGATCGAAGTACTGCTCGCTGCCAAAGTCCGGATCGTCGAGGTAGGCGCGGAACCGGATGCCGTTGCTGGCTGCGAGGCCGGGCGCGGCGGAATTGTAGAGACCGAAGCGTTCGGAGAGCTTGAGGTCCTTCTGATGGAGCGCGGTCACGACGAGGAGCTGCCTGCCGAAGCGGCCGAAATCGAAGGGATAGACCGCGGCGACGCGCCCGGCCTTCACCACGTTGCCGAACACCTTGAACGCGGCGCCCCCGAACGCGGCATCGATATAGGGCCGGCCGGCGCCGTCCACGCTCAGGACGGGCGGCGTCTGGCTCGTGCCGAAAGAGTTGTCGTTCCGGTCCTCATGCTGGTACTGCTGGTTATAGGCGAACTCGAGCGATAGCTTGCCGATGCGCTGCTCGACCGTGACGTTGGCGACGTTGAAGGTGCGATTGTTGTAATCCACCGTGCCGAGCATGTTGGTGTACTGGTCGAAGCCGCTGAACGTCTTGAACGTGCCGTTCGGCAGGCGCACGGCCTGCGTCTGGCCCTGGAGCAGGGAAACCTGGTTGCCCGAGGGTCCGCTGCGATCGATCGCGAGCGGCGGGTTGGTGGCGGTGCGCTGGATGATCTCGCCGTCGGAGGTGTAGTACCACTGGTTGTTGGTGCTGAAGCCGCGACCCGCGGCGGCGCCGTCGTTGATGGCCAGCGCGCTGTCGGCGCGTACGCGGTGGGTGGTGCCCCGCTCGCCCTCGATGCGGATCGTCGTCGTCTTGAACGGCTCGTAGGTGAGCGCAAGGTGGCCGGCGCGGAAGACGTCGTTGGTGCCCTTGACGTACGTCCGGTTGCGGCGGTTCGCGAGATTCACCCGCACGAACACCTTGTCGTGCAGCTTCCGGTTCACATCGAGCTGGAACCGGAACGTGTCGTAGGCGCCGTAGCTGGCGAAGAACTCGGTCGCGTTGCGCGCGCGCGCGCGCTTCGTGTAGATGGTGGCCGCACCGCCGGGGGAGGAGTCGCCGAACATGAGGGAATTGGAGCCCTTCGCGAAGTCGTAGCGCTCGACGTTGTAGGCGTCCGAGGGGACATACCAGGTGAAGAAATTGCGCGACATGCCGCCGGTGCTGAGGCCGCGGTAGTTGATGCGCTCGTCATTGCGCGACTCGAGCCGGGGCGTCACGTCGACGCCCGCGACGAACCGCGCCGCATCATCCAGGCTGAAGGCCCCCAGGTCGCGCATGAACTCGGAGGTGATCACGTCGACGTTCACGGGGACCTTGATCAGCTCCTGGTTGGTGCGGCTGCCGATCAACGTCGTCGTGGCCTGCCAGGACTTGTCATCGGTGTCGGAGACCGTGAAGGGCGAGAGCGACACGACGTCGGTCGCCGCCGGCGCCGGCTGAGGGGTAGGAACGGCAGCGGCGGCGACGGACGCGGACGCTCCCAGGAGAAGGAGACGAAGGGCATTCATGGGGGTTGAGAATCGCAGGGCAGCGATACGCGGGAGCATTCCGCGGCGGGCCGCCAAGACAAGCCGGCAGATGAGCGCAAGCGTGCGACGACGCGGTCCGGCAAAACGGGATTCCCTCGGGGGGCGGCGGGATTCTTCGCGCCGCGGGAGGTTGCGATTGCCATGGGGCGGCGCGCGCACTCGCATGAACTCAAACCCCCGACCCCGCTCGATCATGACTTCATCGATCGCACCCTGCCGGCTGCTCCGCGGCCTCTTCGCCGGCGTCGCCGCCGCGCTCCTGAGCCTCTGTTTACTCGCGCGCTCCGCCGGGGCCGCCGCTCCAGCCAGCGCCGTCATCACCGGCACGGTCAGCAATGCTGCCACCGGCGACCTGCTCGAAGGCGTGCGGGTGACCCTGCCCGGGCTCGACCGCACCGCGTTCACCGACAACACCGGCCGTTACCTTCTGGATGCCGTGCCGGCGGGCACGCACACGCTGCAAGTCTCGTACACCGGCCTCGATCCCGTGAGGCAGGAGGTTACCGTGAACCCCGGCGACCGGGTGACCCGCAACCTCGACCTGACCACGCGCGTGTACCAGCTCGAGGCCTTCACCGTCGCCGGCGAGCGCGAAGGAGCGGCGGCCGCGATCACCGCGCAGCGCAATGCCCCCAACACGAAGAACGTCGTGGCGATGGATTCCTACGGCAACCTGCCCAACATGAGCGCCAGCGAGCTCGCGATCCTGCTTCCCGGCGTCACCGGCGCGCTGAATCTCGAGAACGGCGTCGACGGCTTCGCGGTCCGCGGCATGCCTTCAGGGCTGAACACCGTCACGATGGACGGCGGCATGATCTCGACCCAGGGCGCGTTCAACCGCGCGGTCCGGATCAACAACCTGACCGGCGCGATGTTCGAGGGCCTCGAGGTGATCAAGGGGCACACGCCCGACAAGGGCGCCGATTCGCTCGGCGGCACGATCAACCTGAAGAGCCGCTCGCCGCTCAGCATGCGGGAGAAACGGCGCGTCACCTACAACGCCACGCTGCGCTGGGCCCCGCCGTTCCTCGAGACGATCCCGCTGCGGGACGCCCACCGGCTGCACCCGCTGCTCAACGTCGGCTACTGGGAGGTGTTCGACGTCGCCGGCGGCAGCCGCAACCTCGGCGTGGCGGTGAACACCTTCTACAGCGAGAACATCGGCGCCTCGCACAGCACCACGCGCGAGTTCGAGGATACGTTCAGCCCCACGGCGTTCCTCTACGACTACAACACCTTCGACCAGTACAACAATCGCAAGCAGGCCAGCGTGAACCTGAAGGTGGAGTACCGGCTTTCCCCGGCCACCAAGCTCACGCTCAACACCATTTACAACGACGCCAACGAAATGGGGAAGCTGCGCTTCACCACCCGCGCGTTCACCAACCAGGTCGTGGGCACCACCGGCACCGCCGGCATCCTGCCGGGCTATACGGACAAGATCACGCAGGTGCGGCCCTCGACCGCGTCGAATTTCGACGTCGGCACCCTCGGGCCGAACAACTATTTCCTGCGGATGCGGCATCTCGACCTCGGCGCCGAACACCGGTGGAGCCGCGTCGAGCTCGATTACAGCGCCATGGCTGCGCGCACCTACATCAACAACGGCAACGGCGAGCGGGGCGGCAACCTGACGATGCGCGTCAATGGCGTGGGCTGGATTCTCGATCGTACCCAGTCGGAGATGTACCCGCGCTTCACGCAGACCGCCGGGCCGGACATCTCGCGGCCGGAAAACTACCGCGTGAGCGGATTTTTCCGGAACAACAATCAGGACAACGACCACGACGTGCGCGAGGCGCGCGCCAACCTGAAGGTCACGCTCCCGGTCTTCGCGGCCTCGCTGAAGACGGGTCTCTTCTGGCGCGAACAGACCGTGGAGGACGACGTGCGCGACCGCCGCTGGAGCTACCTGGGCACCACGCTGCCGGCGGACTCCTCGATCACGATCATCAACACGCGCAAGACCGGGCGCGTGGTGCCGTTCTGGTACGCCTCGCAACTCTTCCGCGACCGCGCGCCGATCGAGCCGTCGCTCTGGCAGGAGGACATCTACTGGGGCCGCCAGATCATGCTGCAGAACAGCCAGGGCGTGACGGAGACGGTGCAGGCCGGGTACGCCATGGCGCAGGGGCGGATCGCCGGCACGGGCTTTCTCACCGGCGTGCGCGTCGAACGCACCGAGACCGAGAGCTGGGGCAATGTCCGGGCCCGCGTGCTCTCCACCACCGCCCAGCGCAACGCCGATCCGATCGGCGCCGCGACGCGCGACTACGGCAACGCGCGGGAGCTGCGCGGCCAGTACACCAAGGCGTTTCCCAGCGTCCACCTCACGCGCGACCTGGCGCCGAACTGGAAGGCGCGGCTGAGCTGGTCGACGAGCTTCGGCCGGCCGTCGCTGAATTCGCTGGTGCCGAACGAAACCGTGAACGAGAACCAGCGGACACTGACGGTGAACAACCCGTCGCTGCTGCCCCAGACCGCGAGCAACTGGGACGCCTCGCTCGAGTACTATTTCGAGCCCGCGGGCAGCCTCTCGATCGGCGGGTTCCGGAAGGTGATCAAGGATTTCATCATCACGGGGCTCGACAACGGCATCATCGCGACCGGGCCGGACAACGGCTACTCGGGTGAGTACGGCGGTTACACCCGGCTGAGCTCGGGCAACGCGGGAACGGCGACCGTGCATGGCCTGGAGATCACCTACCAGCAGCAGTTCGTCTTCCTGCCCGGCTTCCTGAAGGGCCTGGGCGCGACGGTGAACTTCACCGCGCTCGAAGCGGAGGGCGATTTCGGCAGCACGAGCGAGCTCGGCACGCGGGACGTCGAGGGCTTCGTGCCACGCAGCGCCAACGCGAGCCTCTTCTGGCGCCACCGCGGTCTGACCGCGCGGGTCATCGTGAACCATACCGGCAGTTTCCTGAACGCCCGCAGCGCGGTGTCGCCGGCGCTGAACCGCTACTGGTTCGACCGCACGGTCGTGCACGCGGGGATCGGCTACCAGTGGAAGCCGTCGGTCACGTTCTCGCTCGACGTCAACAACCTCACCGACGCCCCCCAGTCCGCCTATCGCGGCGTGAAGGAGCACATGCAGTTCAAGCTCTACGGCGGCACGACGATCACCGCCGGGGTGAGCGGACGGTTCTGAGCCGGACGCATGCAGCTGAGGTGGAGCCGCCTGTCCCCAGGCGGCTGACCCGCGACGGCCCGGTCCACAGCGGCTTGAGGACAAGCCGCTCCACCTTTCCGTGCGGCCGTTCGCAGGGCTGATTCGAAGGCCAACGGCATGAGTCCGGCTCAGCCGGTTCATCCAGGGTGGCGGAGGCGAACCGCGGGGACGCGTGCATCGCCCGGGGAAAATCCGATTGCCCCTCACCCGGACGCGTTTCAGACCAGCGTGACCCACGTATGTCCACGCTGCTTCCGGTTGGCCTCGACGTTCTCCCGGTCCGGAGTCGCTTGATCAGCGCGCGTCTGATGGCAGTGGTCCATGAGCGCGACAATTTCACGTGCCGCTTCTGCGGCTTTCGCTGCACTCAGTACCAGCAGGTGGTGGTCGACGGGGAAGACTGGCGGGACCTGGACCAGGTTGTCACGGCGTGCATCCACTGCCAGCAGTGCCTCAGCCTCGATCTGGTCACGGAGCAGAAGAGCGGCTTCGTGATCCATTTTCCGGACGCCACGCAGGCGGAGATCAACCGCGTCCTGCCGGAGCTTTTTGTCGCCGCCATGGCCGAGGGCGACTATTTCGAACGCGCCAAACCGACCTTGGAAATGCTGCTGTCGCGCCGCGCGCAAGCGGCGGAGCTGATCGGCAGTCACGACGCCGGCCCGTTGGCGAAGCAACTGCGGGGATGCCGGACGGAGGAGGAACGGTCGGCCCTGCGCTCGAAGCTGGCCGACATCAGGCTGCTCGCGGCCAACCGCCGCATCACCTTCGGCGGCAAGATCAGCTACAACCAGTTTCCCCTGATCCTTGCCGCCTGGAGAGCGACGTTCGGACCAGGACGGACACCGGAGGCCGGATCCCTGCCGGCCCTGGATCGATTCCTGTCGCTGAGTGCGATCTCGTCGCGAGCCGTGGCCATCAAGCCAGCGGAGCGTTGATGCGCAGCGGCAGGTCCGCGGCGATGGGATCATCGTCCAACATCGCCACCTTGCCATCCGCCCCCAGGGAGAACTTGGCGACAAACAGGGCATTCGAATACAGCACGACTCCGGTGCATGCGAATCCGCCGTCGGCTGCGCTCTGGCATTCCAGCGGCCGGACCGCGGACGCCAGCAGGTTTCTCGTCACCTCGGCCTCCGGGTGGCGCAGCAGAGCGAGATCGCCAAGCGCCGTATCGTCCGCCGACTCCACGAGATAGAACGGTCCCTCCTCTCCGCGCACGAAAAAGCAGAAGAAGAAGAGGTAGCTCGCGGCGTTCGCGGCCGTGAGCTTGAGTTGCGATTTGTCATTCACCTCGTGAATCGGAGGGGACGTGCCGTTGAGGCGAAAGAGCGCGAGATCCGGACCCACCAGATAGTACAGCCTGAGATTGGCCTTGCCCCATGCCTCGTCGGCGAGCCGCACCAGCCGGAACGAGTCGTACCAGGAGAGCGGGCTGACATCGATTTCCGTCTCGGACCGGATGCGGTAGATGCCGTCCACCGTACGCACCGAGCTGACGAAATGACGCTGCAGGGGCTCGTCGGCCCTGGCCCAATCGTACGCGTCGAGACGGGCCGCGCGGGAGCCCACCCGGATGGCGCGCTGTGCCGGAGGGCCGGCCGGCGCCACGATCCGGGCGCTGCGCTCTGCGTCCAACCTCCGGATACACGCCTCGAACGTCGCCGCGTCGAAGGGAAGCGGGTGCCCCGTGCGCAGCAGGTGAAGCCCCAGCTCGGCCTGGGCGCGGTTGATGTCGCGCGGGAATCGCGCCTGCCACTGGCGCACGAACGCTTCGACCAGGAGGTCGGTGGGGGCGGAGCTCATGACGCGGTGGCTTCGGCGAGGTTCAGGGCCGCGAGTGCGGTGGCGAACTGCGCATTTCGTACTGCAAGAAGCGCAGCGGCTGACGCCATCCGTCTCCGATCGGCGGCGGCGAGTTGTTCCGGCAGGAGGAGGCCGATCAAATCGGCGCGTCCCGCCGCGGCGGCGAGCTCGAACGCCGTGCGGGCAGGCCTGGCGGCGGCGGTGCCGATCCGCGCGCCAGCCTTCAGCAGCATTGCGATCGTCTCCGCGTTGCCGTCCTGGGCGGCATGATGGAGTGGCGTCCATCCCGCGTCGTCCTCGGCGTTGATGTCGCTCTCCGGATGACGGAGAAGCAACGCAGCCACCTCGTGCTGACCTTTCCTCGCCGCATGGTGCAGCGCCGTCATGCCGCCGGCGTCGCGGGCCGCGGCTCCCCATGTTCCGATCAAGTCCTCCACCAGCATCCGGTCCCCGCGCGCGGCGGCGATATGGAGCGCCTTTCGACCAAACGCATCCGCGGCTTCGATCAGATCGGGAAACCGCTGCAACAGGGCGTGCACCGCCCGGTGGGAACCGGCCGCAACCGCAGCATGGAGCGCGCTGGTTCCAGAAAGATCGGCGACATGGCAGTCGACGCGTTCCGCCAGGAGTTCGACGCTGGCGACGGCGTTCTCGCCCGCCGCCAGGTGCAGCGCGGTCTGGCCGAGCTCGTTCCGCTCCGTCACGTCGGCGTGGGCCAGCAGCAACCGCAGCATGCGGATGTCGTCGCGCTGCACGGCGTCGAGGAAGGGCGAGCGCCGCTTCTCGCTCCGATTCGGTTTCGCCCCGGCATCGAGCAGCAGGCGCACCAGCTCCGCCTTGCCCGCGGCACACGCCTGCCCCAGCGGCGACTGGGTCTTGTCCGCCCCGTGGTCCGGATCGATCCGGCCGTGAGGATCGTTCAACAGTTCGGCCAGCACGGCCGCGTCGCCCTCATGCACGGCCATTTCGACCGGCGTCTTTCCTCTGGGCGTGACCGCCACCGCATCGATCCGGAGATCCTCCAGGAGCGCTCGCACGATCTCCGCCGAACGGCTGGCGATGCCGAGATGGAGGGCGGTCCAGCCATCCTTGTTTTTGCGGAGTGGATCGGTGGCGGGATGTTTCAGGAACGCCCGCACCATCGCCGCCGTGCCATGCCGGCAGGCGGTAAGGAACGGCGGCCACGTCTGGTCGTCGACGGGGTGTGGCCGCACCCGATCCCCCTCGAGCAGCCAGATCGCCAGCTCCGGGGCGGCGAACCGCGCTGCCAGCATCAGCGGCGTCCATCCCGATTCGTCGCAGACGTTGGGATCCGCCCCATGGACCCGCACCAGGTGCCGCAGCATCTCAAACTGGCTGGCGGAGGCCGCGAAATGAAGCGCGGTGCTGTGCGCGATTCCGACGGCGTGCGGGTCCGCGCCTGCCGCGACGAGGCGGTCGAACGCCGCGATATGGCCGCGAAACGCGGCGAAATGCAGCGGTTGTGACTTTTCGTCGTTCACCGCCACCGGATCGGCGCCGTGCCGCAACACCAGGTCGAGGACGGCTTCGTCCCCGTTGTGCGCCGCCATCATGGCGGCATTGGAGCGCTTGGCGGTGCGATGGTCCCGCGCCGCGCCCGGCTCCACCAGCAGGTACTTTTCCGCCAAGGCGGTCTGCCCATAGAACACCGCGAGAAGGAAGTGGGTGGTATCGACGTCCCTCCATTTGGCACGACGAGACGGCGTCAGGGCCGCTTCCAACGCCGCAAAGGCGAATTCCCGCAGGAGCAGGTCCTCCGGACGCGGCGCCGCCGCGTCTCCCGGCAGGAACAGGTCCGACCACGCCACCAACAGGCGACCAAGCGTTTCCCGCTGTTCGTCGTCGAGACGCGCGCCCGCCAGTTCGGGACGTCGTTTCGACTCGTTCCACCGCTTCACGAACGGCAGAATTTCTCCGACCGCCCGGTGAAGTTCCTCATCCTTGGCGACCCGCTCACGCGCCGGAGGCCAGTTCGTGACGAGCGCCTCGTGGACCAGCCGGACTTGATCACGCTGCACGGGAATCAGCAGTCGATATTTCCGAAAGACTTCCACGAAGACCCGGCGTGGGCCGCGCAAGGGTATGGAGAGGGCCGGAAGGGAGTAGCGATGTTGCTGCGCGTCGTGCACGCGGACCAAGCCGCGGAGCAAGGTGTCGAGAACTTCGTCCGTCCAACGAACACCCGGGGCACTGCGCACCTCGTTCATCGCCCGGTCGGCCAGAGCCGAGATCGCCGTGTCCACTTCGAGCAGCGCGTCGGGCACGTCCCGCCGGGAAACCTTCAGCTCTCCTTCCGCCGAAAGGCAGGTTTCCGGCAGTCCACCGGCCTTGCCGATCGCCACCGGGGCGGCAGTTCGGCGCACCCGTTCCTGGCGCAGCTTGTCCCGCAGGCCACGGCAGTGCTCGTAGAGTTGAAGCAACGTCACCGATACCAGGGGCAGCAAGGTTGCCTGCACATCCCTCAGCCCATCCGAGGCATTCTCCACCAGGATCCGATCCTCCGTGAAGGCATGGACGCGGCGATAAAGATCACCGACGACCTCGCGCACATCCATGCCGGCGTGCGCGAATTTCCGAATGGCAATCTCCTTGATGCATTCCTCGCTCAGAAACGGGACCGCCTTTTCCTGTGCGTCCGAGACGAGCGATTTCAGGACCTCGTCGTCACGGAGCAGCTGGCGCCGGTTCGACTGGCAGGTGTAGATGAAGCCGATGCGACCGGAGGCACAGGCGAGGGTGAAAAACTGAAAGAGCGGCGCCAGAGCCGCAGTCGTGCTCGCGGCGCCACGCAGGTCCAGGAGTTCTTCAAACTGGTCCAATCCGACCACCAGGCGTGCTTTCCCTTCGGTTTCGCCCTTGCCCGCGGCAATACGGTCGAGCGCTTCGATCAACGCGGACACGGTCCAGCGCGGGCGGTTCGCCACGATGCGCGTCACCCCACGATCGAAGTCACGGGTACGATCCGAATCGGCTCCGACGCTCGCCAGCGCCCGGAAGAAAATCCGGCCGAGCACCGAGTCGGCGAAGGAACGCGAATCCGATCCGCCCGAAGGCGCGAGCTCGGCGGCCGTCAGGGTCGTGGCAAAATGGAGCCGTGGCGTCCCCGGGCGGTTCAGGCGGGCAATCATACCGGCGCGGAGCAGCGACGATTTGCCGGAGCCGCTTCCGCCCACGATGCCGAAGAAGGGAGCGCCGGTCGGCGACCAGGCATGCTCGAACTCCGTCAGCGCGTCTTCCAGCCAGCTGTCCCGTCCGAAGAACACCGGCTCGTCCTCCTCGTGATACGCCTCCAGGCCTTTGAAGGGATTCACGTCCTCGTCGCGGCGCGCCATCACGGGGCGTCGCGGCGTGGCCACTGGGCTGGCGGCTTTGGCACCCGTCGCTTCGAACACGTGGCTGAGGGCGAGCGAGACCATCCGTTCCACGCGGTTTACACTGGCATCGACCCGATCCGTGACCTGCTCGAGTCGGGCAACACTGTCTTCGATCCGGTCGATGGCCGCGCGAAGATCCGTATCCAGGAACCGGAGGGCATCGGCCAGCCGCGCTTCGAACTGCGACCGGCGAGCGGACGCATCCTGGTCGGCCAGCAGCTGGAGCTGCGCGGCG
>ERZ761602.4775-NODE-4775-length-16819-cov-6.707110_pt1 | contig 16819 bp, 15 predicted proteins | sample MGYA00512165_ERZ761602 | MGnify/ENA primary metagenome ERZ761602 (study PRJEB28899, sample SAMN02445085) | bioreactor sludge metagenome | biome: EBPR sludge; isolation source: Thorneside wastewater treatment plant | place: Australia: Brisbane, Thorneside...
ATATAGACTAAGTATATTTTATGATTTCAAAGAAAAGCAAATACGCGCTTAAAGCGCTTGAGGTTTTAGCAGAGAATTACACGCAAGCGGAGCCTCTGCTTATCTCCGGAATCGCGGCCAAAGGGAAGTTACCCAAAAAGTTTTTGGAAGTTATTTTGCTGGAGTTGAAAAATAAAGGTATTTTGGCAAGCCGCAAAGGAAAAGGGGGCGGATATTTATTGGCCATGCCGCCATCCGCAATCAAAATTGGAAATGTGTTGCGAGCAATCGAGGGACCTCTGGCTCCTTTACCGTGTTTGAGTAAAACAGCTTACCGCAAATGTGATGAATGTGAAAATGAAGAGAATTGCGGAATTCGTTTGGTGATGAAGGATGCGTTTGAAGCTCAGTTAGCAAAATTGGAGTCCGTTTCGCTACAGTGCATGTTGGATCGTAAATGCACGGCGGAACTCGTCGGAAGCTACGAAATTTAATTTAGGAAAAAGAAAATGGATTTTCAGATTGTTTGGACATTGGTGATTTTGGTCGGCATGATGACAGCGCTTGGCGCTGGAATCGGCAGCGCAGACTTTGTGATGCTAACCGCTCTGGTGTTGCTTTTAATGGGCGGGGTCGTCTCTCCCAAAGAAGCGCTTTCAGGTTTTTCGAATGAGGGGATGATCACGGTTGCCTTGCTCTTTGTACTGAGTGAAGCCATCCGCAACACGGGTGTGCTTAATGGAGCCGTGGTTGGTTATTTAGGTAATCAAAAAAGCAAATCCACTTCTGGGATGATGCTGAAAATGATGGCGCCGATTGCCGCGCTTTCCGCTTTTTTAAATAATACCGCGATAGTCGCGATTTTTACGCCCACGGTAAAAAAATGGACAAGCCAGCTTAATCTTCCTGCCTCCAAATTTTTTATTCCGCTTTCCTATGCCACGGTGCTTGGTGGCTGTGTAACGCTGATCGGAACTTCTACAAATTTGATTGTGCACGGACTTTTGCTGCAAAAGGGATTGAAGGGCTTTTCTTTTTTTGAATTGGCCTGGGTCGGAATCCCCTGCACTTTAGTCGGGATGGTTTACCTTATGACGATCGGTAAAAATCTTTTGCCGAATCATAAAGGGGCGACCGATTTAATCACAGAAAACAGCCGTGAGTATGTCGTGGAAATGAAAGTGAAAAAAGATTCGCCACTCGTCGGAAAATCAATTGAGCAGGCGGGTTTGCGCAATTTGCGCGGGCTATTCTTGGTGGATATTGAGCGCGGCGGAAAATCGCTGGGAACGGTGGCTCGCTCTGAAATTTTGGCAGCAGAAGATCGGCTCATGTTTGCGGGGGTGACTTCTGCCGTGCTTGATTTACAGGAGATTCCCGGACTTGTGCCAGCTGAACATGAGGTTCATGAAAATGATCTCAAAGCTCTACGCATGCATTTAGTGGAAGCGGTGGTTTCCTCTACTTCGCCAATTTTGGGCAAAACAATTAAAGAGTGCGGTTTTCGTTCTCGCTATGATGCGGGCGTGATTGCGGTTCACCGTAACGGCGAACGCATTCAGCAAAAAATCGGAGACATTGAATTGCGCTCCGGAGATACTTTGCTGATTTTTGCGCAGGAAGATTTTGTGAAAAATTGGCGTGATTCTCAGGACTTTTATCTCATTTCTTATTTGGGGGACAAGCCGCCGACCGTGACGTGGCAAGGGGTTGCGTTGGTTCTTTTAACCGTCGCCATGATTGCCGCCGCGGTTTTTGGAGAAACGGCAAATATCAAAATTGCCGGTAATACGATAAGCATTTTTCAAATGGCGCTTTTGGCGGTGATTGCCGCCTTTTTACTTCGCACATTAACCGCGCGTGAAGCCAAGCGCGCTTTGCGCACGGATGTTTTAATCGCAATCGCATGTTCATTTGGAATTAGCAAGGCGCTTGAAAATACAGGGATCGCGCAATACTCTGCCGATCAAATGGTTTCGGCCTTGTCCCAGTGGGGACCTTATGCGGTTTTGGCCGGAATCTATTTACTCGCGAATTTATTTACCGAGCTGATGTCGAATAATGCGGCCGCGGTTTTGGTTTTCCCGATTGCTTTGGCAATCGCTGAGCAAATGGGAGTGAGCCCTATGCCGTTTGTGATTGCGGTGACAGTTGCGGCATCTTATGGTTTCGCGACCCCTATTGGTTATCAAACGCACTTGATGGTACAAAGTGCGGGCGGATATAAATTCAGCGATTATTTAAAAGTGGGTCCTCTTTTGAATTTGATTTGTTTTCTCATCGCTGTCACGATTATCCCGCTTATCTGGAAATTTTAAAAAATGGTGCAGATTTTTCACGTTGTCGCGATGGCGCAAAATAAGGTGATCGGAAAAGATAATAAATTGCCGTGGCATTTTTCGGCGGATTTGAAGTTTTTTAAGACTTTGACTACCGGTCAAACTGTGATTATGGGACGCAAAACTCATGAAAGCATCGGAAGACCGCTTCCAAATCGCGAAAACTTTGTTTTATCCAAGAAGGGATCGGCCAACCCATTGTTATCTGGAAAAGCACCTGAGGTTCGATACTTTGGGTCAGTTGAAACTGCGCTTCAGAATGTTAGAACCGAAAAGGCTTTTATTATCGGCGGAGCTGAGATTTACCGCCAAACAATCGACAAAATTGCGGGGATTTACCTGACTTTGATTCATCAGGACTTTGACGGGGATGCCTTTTATCCCGGTGTTCCGGCAGGCTTTAAAGAGGTTTTCCGAGAGCGACTATCTGCCTCGCCGGCGGGCGGGCAGGAAAGCCCCTTAATCGAAATCATTTTCTATCAGGCCGACAAGATTCCGTCCTAAGCCCAAAAAATCGTCGCCTTGTTCGTTGTTCTTTGACCGCTGTCCCGCTATAATACGCTCTTTCCTAACCCCAAGAGGACTCGTGTTTTGTGACGGAAGATTTTAATTCTGATACAGGCCAGGCAGAACGTCTTTTTCATGATGCTTATGAAAAGCAAATGGCCGGCCAAATGGATGAAGCGATTAAGCTGTATCAGCAGTCGATTGAAATTTTTCCGACCGCGGAAGCGCATACTTTTTTAGGTTGGGCATATAGTTTTAAGGGCCGCCTTGAAGACGCCATTGCCGAATGTCAAAAAGCGATTGAAGTCGATCCCGATTTTGGAAATCCATACAACGATATTGGCGCTTATTTGATTGAACTCGGTCAGTATGACGAAGCCTTGCCCTGGCTGGAGCAGGCGACACAGGCAAAGCGGTATGATGCCTATTTTTACGCTCATTACAATATGGGACGTGTTTGGGAGCAAAAAGGGAATTGGATGCGCGCGTTGTCTTGTTATCAGGAGGCGTATCGCTTGAATCCGGATTACACCTTGGCTGAGAGAGCAATGATTCGAGTGCGGGCGAAATTGAATTAGGTTTTGAATATGCAAATCGGAGTTTTGCGGTGTTAAACGAGTATCTCGGAATTTTATTTACGGTGATTCTTGCGGCAGGTTTGTCGGGCGTGTTTATTGTGCTCGCAACCATTTTGGGGCCTAAAAAACCAAACGCGGTGAAGGATCAGCCATTTGAATGCGGGCAGGCGCCGTTTGAAAGCCCTTCGGGACGCCACGCGGTTAAATTTTATTTGGCGGGCATGCTTTTTGTTTTGTTTGACGTGGAAATCATTTTTCTTTTTCCCTGGGCGGTGATCGCCAAAGATTTAGGAGCTCAAGGGTTTTGGGCTATGATGATTTTTCTCGGGCTTTTTCTTTTGGGTGACGCGTATGCGTGGCGCAAAGGGGCGTTTAATTTTAAATGAGCGCATAAGTTACGAATCATAGATTCGTAACTTATTTGCGCGAATTTATCCTGAGCGAGCTTACGAAGTAAGCGTGTCGAAGGATCTGGATTCCCGCCTTCGCGGGAATGACGCGGAAAGATTTTAGTTTTAAGGATTTATGGAAACAGTACCTCAGCAAAATACAGGGTTCGTAACATCGAAGCTCGAGGAGATGATCGGGTGGGCGCGTAAATTTTCTATTTTTCAATATCCGTTCGTGACGGCTTGCTGCGGAATGGAATATATGTCGACTGCCTGTGCGCATTATGACGTCGACCGTTTCGGCGCAGGGCTTCCGCGTTTTTCTCCGCGTCAGTCGGATGTTCTTTTCGTCGTTGGAACCATCTCGCATAAAATCGCACCGGTTTTGAAGCAGATTTACGATCAGATGGCCGACCCGAAATGGGTTGTGGCTTTCGGTGTTTGCACTTGCACGGGCGGGTTTTACGATAACTATTCGACTGTGCAGGGGATTGATACGATTATTCCCGTGGATGTTTATATTCCGGGTTGTCCACCGCGCCCTGAAAATGTGCTCGATGGACTCATGAAGCTGCAGGAAAAAATGCAGCAGCAAAAACAACCGATGTAATACCGATGCAAGAACTCCATTTAAAACTCAAAGAGAAATTCGGCGAAGATGTTTTAGGCGTGCATGATCAGCATGGCGATGAAACCATTGTGATTAAGCCCGCGGCATTAATCAAAATCGCGCAGTTTCTTCGTGATGATGCTGATTATGATATGAATTTTCTCATGGATTTAACCGCGGTGGATGGTTTGAAGTTGGGCTGGAATCCGCGTTTTCAGGTTGTTTATCATTTCTTCTCTTTAAAGCATAGCCATCGCCTGCGCGTGAAGGTGCCCGCGGCGGACGGCGGATCCGTGCCTTCGCTTACGGGTTTGTGGGCAATCGCAAATTGGTTTGAGCGTGAGTGCTGGGATTTGTTAGGGATTAAATTTGACGGCCATCCGAACTTAAAACGTATTTTGATGTATGAAGAATTTGTCGGACATCCCTTGCGTAAAGATTATCCGATTAACAAGAGACAGCCTTTAATCGGGCCCGGGGCGGTGCGTAAATGAGCGAGCTTGTGACGGAAAAAATTTCTCCCAAGAAGGAAACCATGATGCTGAATGTCGGGCCTTCGCATCCCGCCATGCACGGCATTGTGCGCATGATTGTTGAGCTAGACGGTGAAACAGTGCAAAGCGCGGATGTTGAAATTGGATATTTGCACCGCGCTTTTGAAAAAGACTCTGAGCAATTCGGTTACCTGCAAGTGATTCCCTACACCGACCGTCTTAATTATGTTTCGCCTTTGATTAACAACATCGGTTATTGCATGGCGGTTGAAAAACTTTTTGGCCTCAAGGTTCCCGAGCGCGCGCAATATATCCGCGTGATTATGAGCGAGCTTTCTCGCGTGTCAGATCATTTGACCTGCGTTGCCGCTTCCGCGATGGAATTGGGCGCTTTCACGGTTTTTCTTTACATGATTAAACAGCGCGAAGAAATTTATCAGCTTGTGGAAGAAGTGACCGGCGCGCGTCTCACAATTTCTTATGCCCGTGTCGGCGGAGTGAAAGGTGATTTGCCCGAAGGGTTTGAAGCCAAATGCCATGAAGTGATTAAGAAGACTCGTGAAGTTTTGCGCGAATGCGATCAGCTTTTGACCCACAATCGTATTTTTGTTGATCGCGTTAAAAATGTCGGAATTATTTCGCAGAAAGACGCCATTTCTTACGGCATGACCGGGCCCTTTTTACGTTCAACCGGCATTGATTTTGATGTGCGCCGTGCGACGCCTTATTTGGTTTATGACCGTTTTGATTTTGAAATTCCCGTCGGCAGCACCGGCGATTGTTTAGACCGCTATCTTGTGCGTATGGATGAAATGGAACAAAGCTTCCGTATTGTGGAACAGGCCTATAAACAGATTCCCGCGGGACACGTTTTGGTGAATGAACAGGGTGAAGTGGTAAAAGGTGAAGATTTAGTCGATGCCGCGAAAATGGGCGAAACCGAAGGCATTGTTACGAAGTCCGCGACATTCGATCCGACATTGGCCGGATACCATAAAGACAATCGAGCTGAGGTCGGAACCTGTAATAAGCGCGCTGCAATGCCGCCTAAAGAAGAAACTTATTCGAATATTGAAGGATTGATGAATCATTTTAAAACCGTGATGGTAGGTCACGGAACGCGCCCGCCCGCGGGTGAAGCGTATCACGCCGTTGAAGGCGCAAATGGTGAGCTTGGTTTTTATGTTGTTTCCGATGGTACGGGCACACCGTACCGAGTCCGTGTGCGTCCGCCGTGTTTTACGATTATGGCGGGATTGCATAAGGTAGTTGAGGGCGATTCGATGGCGGATATTATTGCGAGTTTTGGATCGGTCAACATGATCGGCGGAGAATTGGACCGGTAATCAAATTTTCTATTCCTTAAAACTCAAACAGTCCTCGCTTCGCTGCGGAACTCGTTTTAAGAAATAAGAAAATTTAATTACCTTAAAGAAGGCAGTTTAAAGGAATCGGGCGTTGCCCGATCAGTTGAGATATTAAAGATGAGTGATTTATTTAATAAAATTTTTACGAAGGAAGTTCTGGCGAAAATCGACCCGGTGGTCGTGAAGTATGAAACTCGCCGCGCGCCGATGCTGGAAGTTTTGCATCTTTTGCAAGAGCATTACGGGCACATTTCGCTTGAGATGGAAGAGGCTGTTGCGGAATACCTCCAGGTTTCGCCCATGGATGTTCGCGAAGTGGTCACTTTCTATACGCTTTATTACACTCAACCTAAGGCTAAAGTTCGCTTTAATGTTTGCCGCACGCTGACTTGCAATTTGCTGGGCGCGGAAAACATCGTGAAATGCTTTGAAAAGCATTTAGGGATTAAATCCGGCGCAAAAACACAAGATGGAAAATTTGAAGTGAAGGAAGTGGAATGTCTCGGTGCCTGTGAATTAGCGCCAATGCTCCAGTTAAATGATGATGAATACTTTGGGCATTTAAATGAAGCCAAAGTCGCGGAATTAATCGAAAAGAATAAGAAATAGCAATATGACCGAAAAGCTGATTTCAAAATATTTTGTGGAAGGTAAAACTTTCTCGCTCGCGGAATACGAGCAAGACGGCGGTTATCAGGCTATCCGCAAAGCGCTGGATATGAAGCGCGAAGATATTATTGAAACAGTGAAGAAGGCGAATTTGCGCGGGCTCGGCGGCGCGGGTTTTCCGACCGGTATGAAGTGGAGTTTTATTCCGCAAAATACAGGCAAGCCTGTTTATCTTGTGATCAATGGCGACGAAGGAGAGCCCGGAACTTTCAAAGATAAGTATATTCTTCGTCACGCCCCGCATCTTTTTCTTGAAGGTGTGATGATCGCTTCGGTTGCGAACAATGTGCATAAGGCCTATGTTTACATTCGCGGCGAATATGTAAAACCGATCCAAATCTTGAAGAAAGCTATTGGAGATGCCACCGCCAAAGGTTACTTGGGCGATAAGATTTTTGGTAAAGATTACAAACTCGAAATCGTGGTGCACCGCGGCGCCGGCGCCTACATTTGTGGAGAAGAAACCGGGCTTTTGGAATCACTCGAAGGCAAAAAAGGTCAGCCTCGCTTGAAGCCGCCTTTTCCGGCCGTGGTAGGTTTGTTTGGTTGCCCGACGGTTATTAACAATGTCGAAACGGTTTCTTACTTGTCTTTCATTTTAAATCGCGGGCCTGAATGGTTTGCCGGTTTGGGTTCCGAGAAAAACGGCGGCATGCGTTTGATCAGTTTAAGCGGGCATGTCCGCAATCCGGGTGTGTATGAATTACCGCTTGGTTTTTCTCTGCGTAAATTAATATATGAAGTTGGTGGCGGGATTCCGGGCGATAAAAAATTGAAAGCGGTTGTGCCGGGTGGATTATCCGCGGCGATTTTATCGCCTGAAGAAATTGATGTGGGTTTGGATTTTGATCAATTACGTAATTTAAAAACCATGGCCGGTTCCGGCGGCGTCATTGTGTTTGATGAAACCACCGACTTGGTGAAAGCCTTGACTGTGACCATGCGTTTTTACGCGCATGAATCTTGCGGACAATGTTCGCCTTGCCGCGAAGGAACAGGCTGGATTTACCGCATTTTGAAGCGTATTTTGGAAGGTAAGGGCCGCCTCGAAGATTTAAATAATATGGCGGATATTTGCGCTTATATGGGCGGTACCACGATTTGCGCTTTAGCGGACGGAGCGGCAATGCCTCTTCGGAGTTATCCGCAAAAATTTCGATCTGAATTTGAGAATTACATTAAAAACTCAGAAGCAAATAGTAGAGTTTTGCAATCAACGTAGTTGACTCTGATTTATAGAAATGAATATGGCAGAAGAAACAGCAGTAAAAAAATTAGTAAAGTTGACGGTAGATGGGAAGCCAATCGAGGTTCCGATTGGCACGCGCTTGATTGAAGCCGCGCGCATGACTCAGGAAGATGTTCCGTATTATTGCTATCATCCCGGACTTTCCATCGCGGGCAATTGTCGTATGTGCCAGGTCGAGATCGAAGGCATACCCAAACTTCAAATTGCATGTCACATGGAAGCGAAAGACGGCATGGTAGTGCACACTAAGAATGAGAAGGTTCTGAAAACCCGTCAGCACATGCTCGAGTTTTTACTCGTGAACCATCCGGTTGATTGTCCGGTTTGTGACCAGGCCGGTGAATGCTGGCTGCAAGATTACTACATGAAGCATGGCTTGCATGATAGCCGTGTGAATGAAGACAAGGTATCAAAGCCGAAAGCTGTTCCGATCGGTCCGAATGTGATGCTGGATAATGAACGCTGCATTCTTTGCTCGCGATGCGTGCGTTTTACGGATGAAATTTCAAAAACACGCGAACTGGGCATTTCTAATCGCGGCGACCATTCGGAAGTACAGGTTTTTCCTGGCAAGCAGCTCAATAATCCGTACTCAGGCAATGTCGTTGATATTTGTCCTGTCGGCGCTTTAACCGACCGTGATTTTCGTTTTAAGATTCGCGTTTGGTATTTGAAATCGGGAGATTCGGTTTGCGGCGGCTGTTCCCGCGGGTGCAATATTCAGGTGCATACCAACTTAGACCGCCCCCAGCATGGCACGGGCCGCGTGAAGCGCTTGAAGCCGCGTTATAACGCTGAAGTGAACCAGTGGTGGATGTGCGACGCGGGCCGTTATGATTATAAATACCACGATGAAAACCGCGTTTTAGCCGCGCGCAAAACCGGAGCGCAAGCTTTCGAAGAAACGGTTTTGAAAGAAATCGCCGCGAAATTGAAAGCGAGCAAAAAAACAGCTGTGATTCTTTCACCGCAGATGACGAATGAAGAGCTTTATCTCGCCCGCAAACTTTTTCGTGATGAATTAAAGCTTCAGCACCTTTATTTAGCTTCGCCGAAAAAAGATGGTTTCTCGGATGATATTTTAATTAAGGCCGATAAAAATCCTAATCGAAAAGGCGCCGAAAATCTTGGGTTTACGGAAACTCCCGAAAAATTTGAGAGCTTGTTTGGTTTGTCCGCCAAAGGCGAAGTAGACGGCTGGATTATTTTTGGGCAGGATCTTTTGAGTCTTTACCCGAAAGCCCGCGAAGTTTTCTCAAAATTAAATTGGTCATTATTTATCGGCTCCAATGAAAATGAAACTTCCAAACTTGCGGGCTTTGTGCTTCCTTCCGCGACCTCGGTTGAAAAGGACGGAACTTGGACTAATTTTGACGGCCGCACCCAAGCTTTCCGCAAAGTTTTAGAGCCCGCCGGAGAAGCAAAATCTGAGATTCGATTTTTAACTCAATTAGGCGCATTAGTTTCTTCAGGGTGGAGCGCGCAAACAGCCGAAGCGGTTTACCAGGATTTAGCCGCGAAAGAAAAAAGTTTTCCGGTACGCAGTTACGCTGATTTAAGCGGAACTGCCAGTGCGATTCGCGTTCAAGCGGCTCCGACAGTACCTTCTCTCCAACAGTACGACAATATTTTATAAACCGATGAAAAAAGTTACTTGCATCGTTGCAAACTTCGCTTCCTTGTGCGGTGTAGGTTTTACTACACCTCCGCGGGCGCTTGTTTGCGCCTTGCAATTGAACTTTTTTGATCGGTTTATTGCAGCCGGAGTTAACTAATATGGATTGGGTGAGCGTTGCGATCACTTTTGTCTTGGCTTTCGCGGTGAATCAAACCGTGATGGTTTTTGCCGCTTTGCATACCTGGATTGAACGCAAGCAAAGCGCACTCATGCAGGATCGCATTGGTGCTAACCGCGCCCATATTACTCTCCCCTGGAAATGGGCCGCACCGATCAATTGGCTTATTTTCGCGCCGCTGAACGGGCTGGGTCTTTTTCATCCGATCGCCGATGCGATTAAGATGTTCATGAAAGAAGATTTTATTCCTCCTTCGGGGGATAAATTTTTGCATACCTTGGCACCTATTCTTTCTTTGACTTGCTGCTTTTTGGGTTTTGCCGCGATTCCTTTCGGGGATTCGATGCATCTTTTTGGCCGCGACATTAATTTGCAGGTGGCGAATATTAATGTCGGTATTCTTTATGTTTTTTCCGCCGCGTCACTGGGGGTTTACGGAGTTATTTTAGCGGGCTTTGCTTCGAATAATAATTACGCGTTTTTGGGCAGTTTGCGCGCGGCGAGTCAGATGTTGGCGTATGAACTTGTTTTGGGTTTAACTATATTAGGTGTTGTTTTGGTTTATGGTTCATTGGATCTTCAGCAAATCGTTCGCGGCCAAGGTGAATATCTTTTATGGGGCTGGATTCCCAAATGGGGAATTGTGGTTCAGCCGATCGCCTTTTTCCTCTTTGTTGCCGCCGGTATTGCGGAAACAAAACGTATTCCCTACGATTTGCCCGAAGCTGAATCTGAAATCGTCGGCTACTTCACCGAGTACAGCGGCATGAAATTCGGCATGTTCTTTTTTACTGATTTTATTGAAACAATTTTGATCGCGGCTTTGACTGTCACTTTGTTTCTTGGCGGATGGCAAGTTCCTTTTCTTGCTGCGGACGGATTTCATTTTCCGTGGGGAGCGGTTGTGAATTTACCGGCAATGCTTGTGGATTTAATGCAAATCGGAAGTTATCTATTTAAGGTTGTGGCTGTTTGCTGGCTTTTCATGACCATTCGCTGGACTTTACCGCGCTTCCGTTATGATCAGTTGATGTCGATGGCATGGAAGGGGATTTTCCCGATTGCTGTGGCCTCTTTGATTATTACCGCCGCCTTTGTTGTTTTTCTCCCCTGACTGTAATTAATTTCGATCTTCGATAAAGCTCAGATCGTAAGTATTTCTAAATAAAAAGGCCCCGGAGTTTATCCGGGGCTTTTTGTTTTTAAAATCGCTTAGGCTAGATAGGTGATTTTGGGTTTGGTGATTTCATCGGGGGCTGTCTCGATGATCTTCGCGGTGATTTTATAAGTTCCATTTTCATTCTTTTTGACGGAGACTTCGGAAACCGCAAACTTTTCTTTATCCGCTTTGCTTTTAAAGGAAACCTTTACCGCAGGTTCTTTTTCTTCTGTTTCATTTTTTTTCTTTTCAATCACCTTATAGTCGATCTTATAAGACTTCTCGCCATTTTGGCTTTGTCCGAATAAAACAGTGACATGAATTTCTGCGAGCGCTGATTCTCCGATTTTGCCTGACTTGGCGGATTCGGGCGTTACATTTTCGTTTGGCAGCGCTGCTTCTGCCGCAGCCTGTTCGGTCGTGACTGGCTGAATCGGACTTTTTTCACGAGGCGGAAAATCAGGCGCCGCCCAGGCTGTTGAGCAAACTCCCAAAGAAGTTAGAAGTAATAATACAAAAACAGAGCCGTATTTCATAAAGAGCCTTTAGGCTGGAAGTTGTTTGGGCTGATGTTAATCATCACCTGTCTTGTCTATATCAAGGCTACGCTATATAAGACAGGAATACAAAGAATAGATTTAATAAAAAACCTCCGGGATTTGTGGTCCCGGAGGTAAAGTTTGTAGAGCGAGATTTAAGCCGAGAAGTTTTTTTCAGCGAAATCCCAGTTTACGAGCTTCCAAAAAGTTTCGAGGTATTTGGGACGCAAATTGCGAAAATCGATGTAATACGCGTGTTCCCAAACGTCACAAGTGAGAAGCGGCTTTTTTTTATCTGTCATCGGATTGCCCGCATTGGACGTACCGACGATTTCAAGTGAGCCATCTTCTTTTTTAACAAGCCAGCCCCAGCCGGAGCCGAAAACGCCCACAGTTTTTGCCGTGAACTCTTCTTTGAACTTATCGTACGAGCCCCATTGTTTTAAGATGGCTTCTCCGATCTTGCCCTTGGGTTCGCCGCCGCCGTTCGGAGAAAGCGAATTCCAATAGAAAGTGTGGTTCCAAATCTGAGCGGCCTGATTAAAAACCGGGCCGGTTGTAGTGAGAATTAACTCTTCAAGAGTTTTATTTTCTTCTGGTTTGCCTGCGGTGAGCTCATTGAGCTTGACCACATAAGCATTGTGATGTTTGCCATGATGAAAAATAAGCGTTTCTTCCGAAAAGTGAGGCGCTAAAGCGTTGATTGCGTAAGGAAGCGGGGGAAGTGTGAATGGCATGATGACCTCTCAAGTTGTTTGTCATTGCGAGCGGTAGCGAAGCAATCTTAAACCAGATCCTTCGCTCATTTTATTCGCTCAGGATAAATTCGCACTTAGCACTTGCGAAACTATGTTTCGCAAGTGCTGTGCTCATTTAAATTTTTCCGACTAAATCAAGACCGGGTTTCAAAGTTTTTGAACCGGGTTTCCAGTTTGCAGGGCAAACTTCGCCGCCGTTTTCACGGACGAATTTTGCGGCCTGAACTTTGCGAAGAAGTTCCGCCATGGAACGGCCGATCGGCAAGTTGTTAATTTCAACGCATTGCAAAATGCCATCCGGATCAATCACGAAACTGCCGCGCAGCGCGAGACCGATTTCTTCCATATAAACGCCGAACTGACGGGAAACTTTTCCGGAAGCGTCTGCCGCCATCGGGTAAGTTACTTTTTTAATTGCAGGCGATACGTCATGCCATGCTTTATGCACGAACTTGGTATCAGTTGAAAAAGAAATCAACTCAGCGCCTTCTTTTTTGAATTGTTCATAAAGCGCGGCTGCGTCTTCAAGTTCAGTCGGGCAGACAAAAGTAAAGTCAGCGGGGTAAAAAAACATAGCAACCCACTTGCCTTTGAGGTCAGACAGTTTCAGCTCTTTAAAAGCTTCATTTTGATAAATATCAACTTTGAAATCTTCAACTTTTTCTCCAATACGAACCATGGTTTTCTCCTTGTTTAAGAATAGTTTGTTTTAAGTGCGAAAAACGTGGGAATTATAGCATGCTTGGCAAGTTTCTACCCCCATCCCAGATCCCGTATCTGGGATGGGGGAGGGACTAGCAAAAACTAGCAGTAAGGAGTAAGTGTTAAAAGCAGCTGCTTTAAAAAGTACCTTTTTTGTTAAGTTGCCATTCATGTGTTAACTTTTCCGAACATTAATTAAATCAACTAGTTAGAAGCCACAATCAAAACGAATGACACAGATACCTCCAAAAAAACATTGGATGAAGGCAACCGCTTTATTAATGGCGGGGATTTTTATTTGGGAGACTGCCGCGTGGTCGGCACCAGCACCGCTTAATGAAGTTCTGAGCCCGGCGGGCGGAGGCTCGAGAGAAATTAGTTTTACACAAATTTCTATTCCTGCACATATTGGTTCTATTCAAGAAATCTTTCAACCATCCGATCTTCGGTCTCCGGCCTCTAGTTTCCTTATTCATATCGAAGACGCTCACGGCGAGCCTGAAGCGCAGAAGAACACTCAGGCCATTCTCGAGCATTTGAAAAAGGAATACGGTATTCAAACCTTCTTCCTTGAAGGAGCCTGGAGCAAGCTAGAGCCTTCTTTATTACAGTTTTCAAATAACGCGGAAAAAAATCAAAAAATCCTTTCTGAATTAACCGAAAAAGGCATTGTGGGTGGACCAGAGAATTTCCTTTATGAAAATTCTCCGCGGGACTCAGGCCACGGGACTCAGGCCACGGACGTGGCAGGGTACGGAATTGAAAGTTTAGAGCTTTATAAAAAAAATTGGGAGCAATTTCGTGCAGTGATGGGCGCGAAAGCCGAGTCGGATGCTTTTTTGAGTGAGATGAAAGCTGGCCTTCTGACGAAAGCTTCCCAAGTTTTGAATCACGAGCTTGCGGATTATTTTAGACAATGGAGTTTCCACGAAGAAATCGAAAGTGATTATTCGGCGCATTTACGTGTGCTCGCGGGAAAGGTTCAGGCGCACTTGGGGTTAGACTTAGGCGACGCGCGTGAACAGTACGATTGGCCGATGTTTGTGCGCTTTATGAAACTCAAGTTCCTTGAAACGCAGACCGCAGACCGGAGGCCGGATGTCAGAGTAGAAGTTCAGCGGTTAGCAGAATGGCTTGAAGAGAAAAAACTCTCATCTTATCGCTGGTTGCTCTCGGGCCTCGGGCCATCGGCCTTTGGGCCTGAAATTACGGTCTCCGGACCTCGTGAAGATTTCGAGGAATTTTATGAAAAAGCCGCGCCGCTTGGCTTTAAGTTCAAAGACTATCCCTCACTTTCAAAAGAGTGGGGTAAGCAAATCCTTGCCCAAGAGCTGGATGTTCAAACTCTGTTAAAAGAAACTGAGACGCTTGAAAATAAACTAATCAAAAAATTAGCGCAAACAGCGGAGGAGAAAAAGTTTGTCGCGAAATACCGTGAATATTTGCTGCTGAAGAAGCTTCTGAATCTTGAGTTGTCTTGTGATGAGTGGCATAAAATTAACCCCGAGGTTGAGGGCCGGAGAAGTGAGGATGCGGGGAGTGTGGTTGGGACTCGGGGCTCTGGCCTCGGGACTGGAATTGAAGCGACGACTCAAAAGGCGCGAGATTTTTATTCAACTGCCGAAGCACGCGATTCTGTGATGGTTGAGCGGACTATTGATTGGATTAAAAAAGAAAAGATTGAGAAAGCCGCGATTATTACGGGCGGTTTTCACTCGAAAGGTATAGGCGGCTTGCTGAAGCAGAAAAATATTTCTTATTTACGCGTCCACCCGCGCATTACTCAAATCCATGGCCGCGAAAATTATCTTAAACTGATGATGCCCGCTAATTCCGCCTCCGAAGTGTCCCGAACCACCCCGGGGGTGACGGCAGTTTCCTATTTGCGTGCTGTTTCGCCGGCAGAGCCCGATGCGCCAGCCGCATTTCGAAATGCTTTAGCTGCGCAAGCTGCAGTGACTTCCTCTCCGCGTTTTAAAATGCGGGGAGACCTCAAAAAATCGGGTTTGGGAGAAATTTTAGACGTTGAAGCCGTTGCGTCATTTTTTGAGCAGGGCTATGGAATTGAATTTCCACTTACCGAGACAGGCGGGATGATTCGAATTCAAAATGCCGACGCCTCAAAATTTCCGGGAGGGCGGCCGGGAAGTTTTATGGCAACAAGAGCGGGAGATGCGATTAGTCTTGGGCAGGTTTTCCCCAATTTACCCGCAAGCCAAGGACTTGGCAGGATTTTTATTGCGCTGTCACTCATGACATATTTTGGCGGAGAGAAGCCTTTGACGGTTCGAAGTCATTATTCTCATAATGCTTTAAGGGATAGCCTTATAAAACTCAATCGTAAAGGCGGGTTTCAATTCGGTGCACGGCAGGTGAACGGAACTTACAGCGACATTGCCGGGACTATGCCCGCCATTCCGCAAGAAGTGATCCGGGGTTTAAAAAAATGGAATGAACACAATCTTGAAAAAAGCCGCTCGGAAGCACGGACTCATGTTGTGATAAATAACGATGAAGAAGTTGTGATTCGTGCGCCGCAAAAAACCTTGGTCGCCCACGACGTGTTTAATCCACAAGCCGTTCCGGGGTGGTTTCGCCATCTCATGCAAAAAAATTTGCAGATCCGCGAAAAAATTCGGTTTGTCATTCATGAAGAAAGCGGAATTTTTTACTCAGCTCATGCAAGACCGCTTCTTCGTAAAGATGGCCAAGGTGTTGAATGGTTGAAGCTTGAAACTTATTCGCGCGAATGGCCGCTCACGTGGGTGGATTGGAAAGCCACCGAAGAAGTGACGCTGGCTTCGACACAAGCGCATGGAAATAATTACTTGCTGCCGTTTTCAAATCGCTCTGAAGCCCGCGAAATGGATATGCGCGGGAAGCATGATCGACCGGCAGATTTTTTGGTTCGATCTTTTATCGCATCTTTTGGCGGTGACAATTCAGACGCGTGGAAAAAAGCTTTGGCCGAACACGGTTCCATCATCGCGCTTGCGGCGGTAGTTGGGGTTTCTAATAATCCTATTCGCAAATATCTTTCCAAGCATGGGTTACTGGAAAAAATGAGCCATAAGCGAAAGAGCCGGCATGAAATTCTGATGCAGCGCATCCAGAGCGCTTATGTGATTGCTGAAGGAGATAAAACCGCAACAGGAGAAAAGGTTGGTCTTTCACAGGCGACTATTTTTCATCATATCCAGAACAATCTGACTCACGCGCAGATCGCAAGGATGGATCAACAGGCGGCAAGGCGAAAAAAACTCAGAAAATGGTATGTCATTGAACAGGGGGATGTGGCCGCAATTGCAAAACGAATGAAAACAAGTGAAGCTGAAATTACCAAGCTTATTCAAGAATGGCAAATTGTAACAGACACCGAAATCAAAAAAGTTTTTCGATGGGTGCGCGCATATCTTGCTGAGGATCGGAATACTCATGCTGCGGCAAGGCGCCTCAAAATCCCTCAAGGCACACTCTACAGCGTGTTAGAGCGGCATGAAGTTTTTAAATATTTGCCTACGGCAAGAACAGGCAGTTCCGCTCCCAGGGTTAAAAAGGATGCGCGCTCTGAAATGCGGCTTGAACTATCAGATGATCTTCCCGGTGCGGTTAAGAACATGTTAAATAAATTCTTTAAAGATCAAGTGATTCGTGATGCCCACGGAATGCCGATTAAAACCTTAA
>ERZ761602.4776-NODE-4776-length-16813-cov-4.378804_pt1 | contig 16813 bp, 14 predicted proteins | sample MGYA00512165_ERZ761602 | MGnify/ENA primary metagenome ERZ761602 (study PRJEB28899, sample SAMN02445085) | bioreactor sludge metagenome | biome: EBPR sludge; isolation source: Thorneside wastewater treatment plant | place: Australia: Brisbane, Thorneside...
GGCGTGCGGACCGAAACTGCTGATCGCGGACGAGCCCACCACCGCGCTCGACGTCACGATTCAGGCGCAGATTCTCGATCTGTTGCGAAAACTCCAGTCCGATTCAGGCTTGTCCATTCTCTTGATCACGCACAATCTCGGCATTGTGGCGGAAATGGCGGACGAAGTGGCCATCATGTACGCGGGCAAGATAGTCGAGCACGGTCGCATGCGCGACGTGTTCAAATCGCCCAGTCATCCGTATACCAGGGGCCTGTTCAACTCCCTGCCGGACATTCGCAAACCCGGTGAGCGATTGCAGGCCATTCGCGGTTCTGTTCCGCCTGCAACGCGTTTTCCCGAAGGGTGTCGTTTCCATCCGCGTTGTCCATACGCGTTCGATCGATGCAGCATTGACGAACCTTCCCTGCAAACCGCGGGAGATGCGCACAACGTTGCTTGCTGGTTGCACGATACGGAAACCATGACACGAAAGGGGCGACCGGTTGGCATGCCGCGCGAGGCGGTTGCTGCGCCATGAACGCGAAGCCCGATCATAAGCCGCTGCTGCAAGTCGAAGATCTTATCGTGCATTTTCCAATTCGGAAAGGCGTATTTTCCCGCGTGGCAGGCGCCGTGCGCGCGGTGGACGGCGTCAGCTTTTCGCTCGCGCGCGGAGAAACCCTCAGCATTGTCGGGGAAAGCGGCAGCGGTAAAACCACCTGTGGACGCGCCATACTCCGCCTGATAGAACCGACCGGCGGCAAAGTGCTGTTCGACGGCATCAATGTCAGCCAGTTACCCAAGCGTGAACTGCGCGCCTTGCGCAAACGCATGCAAATTATCTTTCAGGACCCCTTCGGCTCGTTGAACCCGCGTATGACGGTGTATTCGATGCTCACCGAAATCATGAAGACGCACAAGATCGGCTTGAGCTATTCGCGGCGGGAACGCGTGACCGAATTGCTTTCGCTTGTCGGTTTGCCGCCGGAAGCCGCTGATCGCTATCCGCACGAGTTCAGCGGCGGTCAACGCCAGCGCATCGGCATCGCGAGGGCAATAGCCGTCGAACCCGATCTTATCGTCGCGGATGAACCGGTGTCGGCGCTCGACGTTTCAATCCAGGCGCAGATATTAAATTTGATGGAAGACCTGCAGCAGCGCCTCGGTTTGACCTATTTATTCATCGGTCACGACCTGAGCGTGATTCGCCATATCTCGGACAAGGTCGCCGTCATGTACCTCGGACGAATCGTCGAGTTTGGAACGACGCAAGATATTTTTGAACGCCCCGTGCATCCCTATACGAAGGCATTGTTGTCGGCGGTGCCGCTGCCCGATCCGGATCAACGCAAAGATCGACAAATACTGACCGGCGATGTGCCGAGCCCGATCAATCCGCCCAGCGGGTGTCATTTCCATCCGCGCTGTCCGGACGTTCAACCTTCCTGTTCGCGACGCCTGCAATCGTTGCGAGAGCGCGACGCGGGTCATTTCGCCGCGTGCCATATTCACGCACCGGAAGATGGTACGCGCTGATCATGCGCGTCGACCGCACATGAATCGGTTGGCCTGGGGGGTCGTTACCGGGATGATCGCGGCGGGCGCCTTTGCAGCGGGTTACCTCGCGCATCGAAACCAATGGATACCCCAATCGATTCGCGATGCCGTGCGCGGCCAGAACGTGAGCACGACGACACGGCCATTCGGCGGCGATGCGTTTCCGCTTCAGGAGCGCGGCATGACTTCGGAAGAACAGGACGCGATTCTCGCGCTGGGCTACGCGCAAGGATCGCAGCCACTGCCCGCGTCGAGTGGTGTCAAAGTCTTCGATCCCGGCTTGGCCTACAATGGACTTAATCTGTACACCTCCGGCCATGCGCCCGAGGCTATCCTGATGGACATGCAGGGCAAAACGCTGCATTCCTGGAAGTGCGATTTCGCGACCGCGTTGCCGCGCATCCCGCGCCCGGCACATGTACGCGAAGCGGCCACCAAATCATGGCGGCGCGCCTATCTCTATCCGAACGGTGATCTGCTTGCCATCTTTGAAGGCGTCGCGCTCGTCAAGCTCGACAATACATCCACGCCGCTGTGGACGTATATGCGCGGCTGCCATCACGATCTCAGCGTAATGCCCAATGGCGACATCCATGTGCTGACCAGCGAACTTCGCGACGGCATCATCGACAATGGCATCGCGCGCCTTAATGCGAACGGAGAAGAGCAGGCCTACGTCTCGCTGCTGGACGCGTTTCGCGGCTCGCGCTATGCAACACTGCTCGATTGGCTGCCGAAACAGGGCGATGTTCTGCACGTTAATACGCTCAACGTGCTCGACGGTACACATGCCAACGCGAACCCCGCCTTTCGCGCCGGCAACATTCTACTGTCCTCACTGACGCTGAACACGATTGCCGTGATCAATATGGACACGCGCATCATTGACTGGGCGGCAACGGGACTCTGGCGCGCGCAGCACGATCCCGAGTTGCTCGCTAACGGGGCCATGCTTGTGTTCGATAATCGCGGGGCTGGAACCATGTCGCGCGTGCTTGAAATCGATCCGCAGACACAACAGATTCTCTGGCAGTATCCGAACGATGGTGTCGAGGCATTTTACTCGGAGTGGTGTGGCGCGGCGGCTCGCCTGCCTAACGGCAACACGCTGATCAGCGAAACCGACAACGGCCGCGCGCTAGAGGTTACCGCCGGCCATCAGATTGTTTGGGAATTTATCAATCCGCATCAGTTCGAGGAAAACGGCGTGCAGATGGTGGCCGCGCTCTTCGAGGTGGTGCGTTTGCCCGCGGATTACGCCGCCTCCTGGCTGGCAGCGCGATAGGGCATGGAGCAAAGATCGGCCTTCTGTTATTCTAAAGGTCGTGATCGCACTTGGGGGGAATCGGATTATGGCGCGCGTGTTGCTCGTCGATGACAACGAAGATTTTCGGGCCTCGGTACGCGCCATACTCGTGCACGCCGGCTACGAAGTCGTCGAGGCGAGTGACGGACGCGAAGCCCTGGCAACCTACTCCGAGATAAAGCCCGATCTTGTGGTAACGGACATGGTCATGCCTGGCATGAATGGTATGGAAACCATGCTCGAGTTGTGGCGCGATTATCCGAAAGCGCGTTTCATCGCGATGTCGGGCAGCGCACAGGCGTTTAATGCGGAGTTCAATCTGGATTGCGCGCGCGAGTTCGGCGCAATCTTTACCTTCACAAAACCCCTGGAGCGTGAACCATTCCTGAAAGCGGTTGCCGATGCCATCGCAACGAATTGAGCCTGTGCCATGAACAAACGGATTATTGTCACCGGCGCGAGTAAGGGCATTGGCAAAGGCATTGCCACCTTCCTCGCCATGGACGGATTTCGCGTTGGATTGATCGCGCGCTCCCGCGATCTGCTGGAGGATCTTCGCCAGAGCATCGAGGCGCAGGGCGGCGATTGTTTCGCTGCCGCCTGTGACCTTCGCGATCCGGATGAAACGTCCTACGCAATCAACGCGGTGGCGGAACACTTCGGCGGCGTTGACGCGCTCATCAATAATGCCGGGCTGGTGATTCGCAAATCGGTGTTCGACATTTCGACCGAAGAGTGGCGCGCCATGATCGAGACAAACATCAACGGGCCATTTTTTGCCACGCGCGCCGTGCTTCCGCACTTCACGGCGCAAGGCCATGGCCATATCGTCAATCTATCGTCCATCTCCGGTAAAATGCCGCTGGCAGGCGGCAGTGGCTATGCAGCCACAAAGTTCGCCATCACCGGGTTCTCGCAATCGCTGTTCCAAGAAGTACGAGACATGGGCATTAAGGTGACAACGCTCTATCCGGGTTCTGTTGATTCCGAGTCGCATCGCCACGACTTCGCAGCCGACAACTCCTGGAAAGTGAGCCCGGCGGAAGTGGGCGCCGCGGTGCGCGACGTCCTGATGACCGCGCCGGGCACTGTCATCAGCGAACTCGAGATTCGGCCCTTGCGCAAACCAACAGGAACGTAAATCAATGAACGCATCCGGACAACTTCTGACTTCCCTTGGCCATACCATTCCCGCGCACCGCTTTGGTGGATTGAAAGAGCACACCCATCTCGCGCAGGACGGCGCGGCGATGCGGCAGGCCTTGCAGGAAGACGGCTATCTGCTGTTGCGCGGCGTGCTCCACCGCGACGAAGTGCTCGCCGCGCGCGCGGAAGTTTTCGCGCGCCTTGCCTCGGTTGGGGAACTGAAGGAGCCGTCGATTGAAGGCATTCCAACGGGCACAAGCAAGCGCGCCGAACTCGAACCCGATCTCGGCGCGTTTTGGCGTTCCGTTTGCGAAGGCCCGGCGGTACGGCGCGTCACGCACCAAGGGCCGATGTTTGACGTGATGGGGCGCATACTCGACGGGCCGGTGCGCTCGTTCGATTTCCTATGGCTGCGCGCGATGGCGCCGGGCCGCGCATCCGCCTTTCACTTCGATCACGTTTACATGAACCGGGGCACTGACCAACTCTATACCGTGTGGACCGCGCTCGGCGATGTCCCGCTTGAAGATGGCCCCATGCTGCTGGTCGAAGGTTCACACCTGTGGGAAGACCTGATCGCCGAGTACAGGGGTTTCGACGTTGACCAAGACAAGAGCAAACCCGGCCATGTAACGATGGACCCTGTCGAACTCGCCGAAGCGCGCAACTGCCGCTTGTTGTCCACCGAGTTTCACGCCGGCGACATCCTCGTCGTCACCATGTTCATGCTTCACGGGTCCCTGGACAACCGCTCGCAACGGGTCAGGCTTTCCTGCGACACCCGATACCAACGCGCGGATGAACCGATCGATCCGCGATTCATCGGAAATCCGCCCATGGCGCACGGCGAAAGCTACGCAGGCGTAAGCGGCGCAAAGCCGATGACCGCGGAACTTATTCGCCGCTGATAGCTTCAGGTAGCCTTTCGTAATCAATCCCTTCTCCCTTTGAAGGGGGGGGCGCGAAGCGCCGGGGGATGTGATCGCGGCACACTAGATCATATTCTTCGCCAAGGGCCACAACTTCTCGATGGTATCCGGCGGTTTCAGGTTGCGATAAACATAGATCCGGATCTCGCCCTGCTCCGCCAGCGGATGCACCGAGCGCGCGACCTCGCCACCCGAATCGAACATCTTGCGACGGGCGAAGTCCGCTCCAATACTACCGACGGCCATGATGATTTCTTCCGACGCATTGCGGGGTCCCCACAGCCAGTAATTATTGTGCGTGGCAATGGCCTGGGGCAGGCCGAGTTCCCGGCCAAAGAAATCGATTGCCGCCGCTTCGCCATAGTTGCTGCAAATGATCGCGCACTTCGCGCGGTCCGACTCCGGCAGCGCGTTGTACGCTTTCGCAACGTTCTCCGCGAGTTCTTTCCAACCGAATCGATCGGCGAAGTGCTGGCCCAACGCCGCATCATGCCCCTTTTCGTCGCGTGGCGGCTTCAGGCCGAGGGCCTGCTCATACCGCAGAATTCCCTCTGGAGAAAGTAGTGGCACCGCCATTGGCGCGATGATAAGCCCCGCCAATGCGGCCAGCGCGAGCGCGGCGGGTCGAAACCATGCGCCCCGTCTCTGCGCGAACCGTTCGATGGCGAGTGCGCCTGCCGGCAGCACGAGCGAATACGCCGGTGCCAGATAGTAGGACTTGCCATTGGTCAGCGAGAAGAAGAAGAAAAGAAAGACAAACATGACCGCATAAATGCGATAGGCCCGCAACGACTGCGCGCGAAAAAGGTATACGATTCCCGCGATCCAGATCGGAAGGTAAAGCGGGTGCGCCATAAGCAATTGATCCAGAAAATACTTGAGCGGGTTTGTCGCGGCATTCTTCATGCTGCTCGCATTGCGCATGAATTCCAGTGTCACCCAGTCGGTCGAGTGCATCCAGTACACGTGCGGCAGAAAGATTAGAAAGGCGATTGCGCCACCGATATACGGGTATGGCGAACGCAGGTACTTCCATTGCATGGTCAACACGATGCCGGCGGCCAGCGCGATGGCCAGAAAGGCGACGCTGAACTTGTTCTGCACACCAAGGCCGGCGATGACTCCAAAGAGCAGCCAAAGTTTTGCGTTTTGCGTGGCGATGATCCGGCACAACACGAAAATCAGGAGCGCCCAAAACAACACGTCGAACGCGTTCATGGAATAGAAGGATGATGTGCCAAGATAAACAGGAAGCAAGGCGGCCAATAGCGCGGCGAGCGATTGCCCAAAACGCGCCGCGCCCAGTTCTCGCGCGATGAAACCAAAAACAACCGCGGTCGCCGCATGCGCGAGACCCGGTGGCAGCCGCAGCGCAAACAGCGATTCGCCAAAGATGGCCCGCCATGCCGCAAGCAGTACTATCGAAAACGGCGGCTGATCGACATAGCCCAGCGCAAGTTCCTTGCTGCATGCAATGTAGTACAACTCGTCCCGGAATATCCCATACCCGTTCGCGGTCACGACGTGCAGCAGAAGCGCAAGCGCGCCCATGGCCCATACGCCAAGCGCGACGGGCGGGCGAGGTGTAGCGGTTTCGTCTGTCATTTGGAAAGTCCTCCCATGGCCCCTATGATGGTACTCCCAAACAAATGGTTTATGGGCATGGGCCCAAACGCATGGCAGGCGCCGCCCCCGGAGCCGTCCATGTCCGGTCTTGGGAATAATTTAGCGTCATTCGGCATTTCCGAGTGGCGTGTGTTGGCGCAACAACTCCAAAATTCTTTGAAAGGACTTTAATATGCTGCGTAAAACCCTGCTGCGTGCCCTGTGCCTCCCGCTTGTGGCGGTGATGAGCTTGACCGCGACCCCCGCCTGGGCCGCTGACACGTACGCCCTGGACCTGAGCCATTCCTCGTTCATTTTTCGGGTGAAGCATCTGGGTGTCAGCTATTCGTACGGGCGGTTCAACGATGCCTCGGGCAGTTTTACCATCGACGAAGCCGACCCCAGCAAGAACGCAATCGAAATCGAAATCAAGACGGCGAGCGTTGACACGTACAATGAAGGACGCGACAAGCACCTGCGCAATCCGGATTTTTTTAATTCCACCGAATTCCCAACGATGACGTTCAAGAGCACCGCGTTCAAGAAGAAAGAGGGCAACCTCTATGAAGTCACCGGCGACTTTACATTGCTCGGCGTAACAAAAAGCATTACCGCGGAAGCGGAACTCGTTGGTGTCGGCAAAGGCATGAAGGGGGAACAGCGCGCCGGTTGGGATGCCGTATTTACGATCGACCGCACGGACTTTGGAATGAACTACGGCCAGGAAGGCATCGGCAAAGAAGTGCGCATCATCGTCGGCATTGAAGGCATAAAGAAATAATCAGCGTGCCGCTACTGCCGAAACTGGCGGATGTGGTGATCGAAATGCTTGTAGCAGAAGACACCCCAGTCCTTGCCGGAAAGTTTTCCGAAAATGGCGTGTAGCGGCCATGGACCATTGACGTCCTTGGCAACAAACCGATCGACCAGGCCAAGCAGTTCGCTGAGGTCCGCGGACCACTCCGTTGGTTTCGTCACGAAAGCCTCGGGCGGCCCCTGCGCGCGTCCCTTCGGCCAGGGTATTACGTAGATCGCAAGATAGCGTATGCCCGGCAGGCGCATCGGCGAGATTATCGGTTTGGCGGTCGCGTCGCCCAGGGTGTGATGCATTTGGTCAATAAGATGAACGATCATTTGTGGAGCGGACATCCGGCCCCAAGCGGGCCGGGTGTCCGGTTCGATACGCTTCAGGCGCGCAATCAATTCTTCCCGGTCGGCCTTGTTTGCCATGCTTTTCATCGCGCTTCTCCGTGTGAAGGGTCGCGCGTATCATACAGCGAGCGGTGATCCGCCGTACAATACGCCATTCCGGAGCAACCCTCAGCATGACACTGCAACTCGTCGCGGCGATTGGCCCCTGTATTGTCGCGTGCTTCTTATTTCTCGCCGTGCAGGCTGCGCTCCCCCGAGAGAAAACGGCGCTTGCGCGCGCCGCGGAAACGATTGCGTTCATCGTTGGCGCAATCGTCGGCATGATCGCGATCCTCGGAGTTCCTTCCTTCCCCGCGCGGGACGCCGCGCAATGGCTATTCTATGTGGGAGTCGCAATCGCGCTGCTCATCGCGGCGGAACCGCGCTGGTCGAAGAATGCGCCGCTCCGCGTTGGCGTCCGCACCGCTGCAACAGGACTCGCGCTCGTTGCGGTCCTCCGCCCATTGATTGTGAACACGTGGTCCACGTCAACCACCGCGTTGTGGCTGGCGATGTTGCTCCTATTGATGGTTGCAATTGTCGAATCCTATACCACGCTCGCGGAACGTGAGACATCCGCAATTGTCACCGGGTTGTCACTCTTAATCATCGTTGCGGGCAGCGTCGTGATGCTCTTTGCCGGCAGTGCGAAACTTGCACAACTCGGGGGCGCGGTCGCATCCGCCCTTGGTGGCATCGCTATCCTCGGGGCATTTCGAAAACAGCGCTATCCCGTCGCCGGCGCACTTGCTGTTGCATGGGCGCTCACCGCATTGATTTGGGTGCAGGGGTATATCTTCGCGGAAGCGCCGATCACCGCGATGCTTCCGCTAATCGGCGCAGCTTTCGCCCCGTGGGTTTTGCGCATGCAGCTATTGGTCCGAAAATCCGCATGGCAGCGTGCCACCGTCGCCGCGGTAGTAACTGTGATCCCATTAGGCATTGCCATTGCCATCGCGTACCGCGCCTACACCGCATCGGCATCAGGCTACAGCTACTAACCTAAAGTGCGGCAGTCAGGCGAGCAGCTTGCCATCCGTTGCCAACTGCTCAATCCACAACAAAGCCTTCCTTCTCCAATTCCTTGGCGAGGTCGGCCTTCGAAATTCGCGCGACAGCAACGATTTTTCGCGGATCGAGGTTTTCAAAGTGTTTCGCAAAACGCCTGCGATGCAAGAGATCGGCCATGACCAAGGGGTCGTCGGATTCCAGGACGTGCAGCGTGCGCAGCCGGACCCGCTTCATGCCACCGCGCCAATCGTCCAGCGTTTGTAGCACGTTGGCTGGCAGGCTCCCGCCCCGATTGTGATCGAGGAGAAACTTCACGAACGCATCACCGTCATGGCCTTCCTGCACGGCCTTCGTGAACGAATCCTTGGAAAGGGAATACACCGTTGCAAGACCGGTGCTGCCGCGCACGGCAAACTGATCGAGCGGAACCGTCAATAGCGGATCCATGTCCTGCGACGGAACGACGATATCGAAGTTCGGTTGAACGATGATCTCGCCGCGACGCTCCGGAAACTGCGTATGCAAGTGAGGGTCGTCGGCACCCCCGATGAACGCGCGCCCGAGCGGCGAGAGCCGGAAGAGACCGGTGCCGCCGTCATCCGCGCGATCCACAAGGCCCAGCCAGAGGACCGACTCCTCCAGTGAACGCGCCATGCCCCGCTCCGAGTTGGAACCCGTAGCGCCCGCATAAATCCAGTGCCCCCCCGCACACTTGAGAATCGGTTGTTCGCCGTCAAGGCTTTGGCGTTGCGCATACTCGACAAAGTCAGTCACGGCATACCACGAGTCGGGCTTAATCTCGTCAATCAACGCGGCCATGCGGCGGCGCGAAGCCGCTTCGCTGCTCTGCGACATCAGCCAGTCGAAAAGCACGCGATGCCTGCCCACGCGGTCCAGCGCGATCAAGGCTTCAAGCTCTCCGGCGCGCAGCTCATTGTCGACGCGCGCAAGCCAGCCGACACCTTGCGCAAGCCACAGGCACGTTTGCAGCGACGGTTCGCTTTCTTCCGGGCAAAGTTCCTGCAACCGCCGGCGATCTTCGCGGAAGAGTTCGCCATCGCCGCGCATGCGCGCCGGCCGCGCGGCAATTGCCGCGACGAGTCTGCAAATGCGATCGGAAAGATCCAGGCCGCGCGAGTCTGTCGACGTTGGTTTCGATTTTGCGGGCTTCAGCGCGTGTCGGCCCGTGCCATTCGCGCGGGACGCATCGCGCCACTGTCGCAACTCAGTCAAGACTCCCGCAACGCGCACAAGCCGGTCTTCGCTGTCGAAACGAAACATTTCAAAGAGCACGAAGCCCTGAAACAGTTCCAACAAGGCCTGCTCAACGGCATAGTCGGATTTTCCCGCCGCGCTTCGAATCGCAGCCGCGGGAAGCAGGCCCGATTTCGATTGCCACACGATATCGAAGACTTCGCGCGCGGCGGTCGAGAATCCGCGCGAAGCCACATACTCGACAATGGAATCCGGATGCTCGTAGCATCTCGCGACAAGTTCTTCCGCGGCCGCCTTCTTGCCGCCGGGTTTCTCGATGCCGATCTGTTCTTCCAACCGGCGGAATTCGTGCGGCCCCAGCCCCTTTACAAGATTCGCCAGCGAAGGAACATCGCCGCGATTCTCGAGACCGTCGGAAATGCGCTTCACCACTGCCGGTCCTTCCGCGACCAACTTTACCTTGGTGATATCGGTAAAAAAGATGCGGTGGTTCACGTCGATGATGTACTCAATTTCCTCTTCTGGAACTTCGAGTTTCTTCGACAAGAATCGGACGGTGAGGCCGGAGCGGCTGTTCAGCGTCAGCTCTTTAGCGATGCGAAACGCCGGCCTGCTCAGGCCTTCGAGCGCTGCAATCAAGCTTGCGCCATGGCGCATCGCGGATCCCCCTGATCAAAACGCATAGAAATTCCCGGAGAATTAACAACTAAACCAGCAGTATAGCCAACAATGACCGGCCTGACAAGCGTTCAGCTCAGGCATGTTGCGAGCACCGGCGATGGGGCGAGGGGCGAGGCGGTGTTCGGGGATGTATGCGGCACGGCGGGGCGCTTACGGCAGGCAAAGACGTCGCAAGCCAAGACGCCGAAGCGCGTCCAGCGGCTCAACCGGCGCGATTCGCCCTCGGTATCGCCTTACTTCAGAATCCGGCCTGCAACGGCATCAAGCCGCTTTAACACTTCGGGATCGCGCGCGTCGGGCGCGGTAATCAGCGCGAATTCCAGCGCCGTGGCGCAACCTTTCGCGCACGCGCAACCCGGTTCCTTCAGTACCGGCACGAGCTGCTTCACAAGATCGCGCGCGTTGTCCGCGTTTGCGTGCAGCACTTTGATGATCTGGTCAACCGTAACGTGTTCATGATCCGGGTGCCAGCAGTCGTAGTCGGTCACCATTGCGACCGTCGCGTAGCAGATCTCGGCTTCGCGCGCCAGCTTTGCCTCCGGCATATTGGTCATGCCGATGACGTCGCAACCCCACTGCCGGTAGAGATGCGATTCCGCCAACGTCGAAAATTGCGGGCCCTCCATCACGAGGTATGTCCCGCCGCGCTCGACTTTTATGGCAAGGTTCTTCGACGCCCGTTCAACGCAGTCACCGAGGTGTCCGCAAACCGGGTGTGCCATCGAGACGTGGGCAACCATGCCCGTGCCGAAGAAACTCTTCGAGCGCGCGAAGGTGCGATCGATAAACTGATCGACAATTACAAAGTCGCCGGGGTGCAAATGCTCACGCAGCGATCCAACCGCGCTTATCGAAAGTATCTGCGACACCCCCGCGCGTTTCATGACATCAATGTTGGCGCGAAAGTTTATCTCCGAAGGCGGGATCTTGTGGCCTCGGCCGTGCCGCGGCAGAAATACGAGTTGCTCGCCCTGAAACTCGCCGAAGAGCAGGTCATCGGAAGGTTTGCCAAATGGCGACTCGATGGTAACCCAGCGGCGGTTCTCAAGTTCGGCGAAGTCGTATACGCCACTACCACCAATGACACCCAGCAACGGTTTCCGATTCGACATGATTCTTTCCCAAGGGTTTTGTGCGCGCGAAATTGCGCCGGCGCACCCGGATTTTCGCGGAAGCGTAGACTCTACCGGATCGAGCGTTACTGATCCACCACACCGCGCAGCGCGTTGCGCACGGCGCTCACCGCCGCCTGCTTCACGCGATACACCTGGCGACGCCCTTCGATCATGCCGAAACGTGCGTGCGCATCGTCCGTGCAGGGCTTGCCGATGCTCAAGGTTGGCAGCACTGTTGGCGCGGTCGCGTCGGGTGCCTGCGTGGTAATGCTGATGGTAAGGGTCGGCGCGTCGAGGCCAAACGGCGACAGATCAGCGGGCGACTCCGCCGCATCGACCGAAGTCGCGAAGAACGACGCAAACGTGTCGAGAATCGTCTGCATGTCGTCCTGACTTTCCCAGACTTTTCCGGCGGGTTCCTGGACCTTCCACAGTTGCTCGCCGCGCAGGAAGACATATTTGGTGCCTTCAAATGTCAGCGACACTTCCGTGGCGGTGTTCTTCGGGAACGAAAGTAGATCACGGGCCATGAAGTCTTTCGCGCTGACCGCCAGCTTGTCCACATTCGATTGATGGAGTTGCGTGACGACGCCGGAGTCCTGCGTCACGTAGTATCGCGTTTCGTCCGGCGTAGCCGCGCCGACAAGAATCTCCGCGGGCGTTTCTACACCGTCAAATGTGATTGACAGGCGAATCTTGGGAACATCAAATCCAAACTCCGGTTTGCGCTCGGTAAATGAATTGCTGCCTTTCATTTCCAAGAGGTTGCCGATAAACCGGGAGACCGCGGCCTGATCCGATGCCTGCTCCTGCGGTTCTTTCAGTATCCAACCGCGCACAGGATCATTCGCGAGGAGAAACTGCTGTGGTCCCGCCGCATAGGAGATCGAATTGATGGTGTTTCCCTGCCGCGTGATAAGCCGCTTCTCGCGCCAGGCGTCCGGGGAAGACAACGGGAAATTTGAAATGATGCTTGCATCGACAACAAATACCGCGGGGCTTTCTTCAAGACGCACGAATACGCCCGCATCTTCCTTGCGATCGCGCTCAAATGCGCCAAAATAAGCCGTCTGCAAGGGGCCGTCCGCGCCACTCTGCACGCGCACGCGTGCGCGCGGCGGATTGAGTTGATAATCCGCGAGATCTTCGGGTTGATCGACATAGTTGCGCCCCATCGCGTACTGCAATTCGCCTGCAAGCGTTGTCAGCATTTGTTGGTCCGCGGTGCCGGGCTGCGGCGCGGTAATGGACCAGGTTCCCTGCGCGTCTTTCTCCGCGACCACGGTAACCGATTCTTCCACCGCGGGCGCCTGCCCTTCCGGGGTATCTTTCGCGGCGCGCATCGCGGTGAACTCGATTCGCGTAATGCCTTCATTGCCTTCCTTGAAGAGATCGCGATCGCGCAGCCAGTTCAAATCACGGTCGAGTTCGAAAAACTGATCGGGGCTGACAAGAAATACGGGGCCGTCGCCTTCCCGTGCATACCGAAATTTTTGGGTCGGATCCATGACCCCGAACGTCAGGGCGATGCCTTTGCCATCTTTCGTGCTCGCCAAGACTTCAAGCACAGGCTCGGCAAGTCCAAAATCCGCGGGGTTCGCCGGCGCGTCTTCGATCGTGCGCTCATTGCGTAGTTCCGCAATGTTCGTCGCCACGCGCTCCCACACTTGCGGGTTCGCTTTGATGGGTCCGGGCTCGGTTATCCGCCAACCGGAATCGCCATCGCGCGCGCCGCTCGTGGCGCGCTCGGCCTCGCGCTTGATCGTAATGGCGGAGACGTCCTGCGGTGTGAACTCATAGAGTCGTTTGGCCTCGATTGCTTGCTGCTTCTTGTCGTACTGGACCTTTACCATCATCCAGTACCCGCCGCAGAGCGCCGCCAACACTGCCAGCAAGAATACGTTCGTTCGGGTCTTCACGCGTACCGTCTCCGCACCATGAAGACCACCAGCGCGCATACAAGCACACCCTGAACAACACCGAGACCCGCGACCCACCAGATAACGGTTTCGTCCGCGTGCGAAAGCTTGATTGGGGGATTCTCGCGACCCGCAGGTCGAATCGCGATCAACTGTTCGCGTTCCGTCAGCCAGGCTACGGCATTCATAAAGAAATTCAGATTGCCGCCAAGGCGTATCGTGTCCTGATTGATGTACTCGGTGTCGCCCACAACGACAATGCGCGCGCCTTTCATTTGACCCGAATCGCCGACGGGCACTTCCGTCTGGTAAACCGCCGAAGCAGCCAGACTGATGGAGCCCGTCTTCTCCTGCGGATCGCGCGTAGGCGGTGTTCCTTGAAGCAGCGATACCAGATTCGTTTCGGCGTAGCAATACGGCAAAGTCCGGAGCAGCGTGGTGCCCGTTACGTTTGCGGGCGGCGCGTCGGCCAACGATACGGAACACGCCGCGATCAGCATCATCTGCTTGTCGAATCCGCGTGTAATCGGGCTCGATTGCTCGTAACAACCGTTGAACTCAACATCGGGCACGTCGATCTGGCCGAATGTCTGCGTGGCCGCGACATCGGAATAGAGCGTGATTTCGCCCAGACGCGGTTCGACGCGTTGATCAGCGATGACAACGTCCGCGCCCACCACAATGCCGAATCGCTGCTGCAGCCAGTCCAGCAGGCGTTTGCGCGGCGCGGCCGGGTCTTCGGAGAACTGCGGATCAACATGGATTAGCAAGCGTCCGCCGCCGCCGACAAAGGTGTCGAGCGCGGCAAGTTCATCTATCGACAAATCGCCACCCTGCGCGGCGTTCAAACCGTTGATAACAATCAGATCATACCCGCCAAGCACACCGCCTTCGCCGGGCTTAATGGCCATAGGCTCCGCTTTATAGCTCTCGCGTTCGAGCAGTTGCTTCACCGTCGCGATTTCCGGGCGCGAGATATCGGTTTCGCCGTGGCCCGTCAGGAAGCCGATCTTGGGTTCAGCGGTTTGAAGCACGTTGATCAGCGCATTCGTGAAATCGCGCTCTTCAAGGCGCGGCACTGCGCCGGTCAACGATACCGTCCGTTGTCGCGCGCCGGATTTAATGACAATCGACCCCTTTGGATCTGCAAAGCTCAGTTTCATTGCTTCCGCGCGCGCGCGCTCTCTCACCGGGTCCATATACGACACGACAAGATACGGGCTGATTTCGGAGCAACGCTTCAAGAACAATTGCGCTTTGTCGCGCGCGATCACCACGTCGCGCTCCTCGGTCGGCGGAAAGAGCGCGGTAACGGATACTTCCTGCGTCAGACCCTGCAACACCTGAACAGTTTGCGGGGCCATCGCGGTGCGGCCTTCTTCGGTAAGGTCCCAGGAACGGTCCCACCGGCGAAAGAAGGCGTAGGTCACGCTGCAGATTGCGAGAAAGGTGATGGACGCGATGATGCCGTTGAAAGAACCCATCCGGCGCTGCTCTTTTGCGGCGCTTGCTTTCGTAATGAACGTAAGCACGAACCAGACCAGCGCAAGCGCCAACGACACACCAAACGGTATGTAGACAGCGCTCTGAAAAATGTCGCGTTGTATCGCAAGGATGTTGAGCGTTAGCCCAAGTGCTAAAAGCGCGCTGACACCGGCGTATGCACGGAAACGATTCACGTCTACGCCCTCCACTGGCGCGATTCAAGCGCGCGGAAGGTGAGAAACAAAAAGAACGCCGTAAACAACACGTAGTAGGCGATGTCCTGTGGTTGCACGATGCCCTGCGCCATGCGTTCCGCATGACGGTCAAGGGGGAGCTCAACAACCAACTGCCGGAAAATGCCCCAGAAGAATGCGATTGCCCGCGCCGCGTTCACGCCCAACTGCGCGGGAATCTCGGGCGCTGCCGGCAACGATTGACCAAAGGTGCCCACGATATAGGAAATGAACCAAAGCGCGAAGGTGACGATGCCCGCGGTAACCGGGCTGCGCGTCCACGCGGATACAAATAGTCCCAGGCTCATGAACGCTCCGCTCATCAAGAACAAAGTCAACAGGCCAAACGCGAGTACCGCTGGTTCGACGTCCGTGTAGTACCCGACAACCGCGAGGTGTACGCCAACAATCGACATTAGCACAAGCACGATTATCATCGCCGCGCCGTATTTGCCGAATACGATGTCGCGATCGCGAAGCGGATAGGTGAGCAGCAATTCAATCGTGCCCCGGCTGCGCTCTTCCGCAAGCAACCGCATGGTGATGAGCGGGCCGATAAACATGAGCAACTGACCGCAAAACAAGAGATAGGGGCTAATCAGCAGCTCTTCCAGTTTGGGCACGCCTTCATAGCCTTTTTCCGCGGGATTGACGGTAATCGCGCAGAACTCCGTAAACGACGCGGCAAAGCCCAAACCTGAAATCGCGGCGTAGGTACCCACGATCACGTAGCCCACGGGCGTCGTGAAGAAGCTCGATAGTTCGCGCTTCGCTACAGACCACGCGCTTCTCATACCGCCATCTCCTGATCCGATGAGACGGCATTGATAAAAACTTCTTCAAGCGTTCGACGTTTCAACTGAATCCCCGCGAGTCCGCAATCGGCCGATGACAGCGCAGCCACAATGGCTCCCCGCAAATCGGCGCCACGCGGCGCCATCACTTGGTAGCGGCCGTTGCCCAGTGTCTCGACGCCGGTCACGCCTTCGAGCGCGCGCAACTTGCTCACAATAGTTTCGGTAACGCCGGTGGCTTCAACTTCGATTCGTTCCGTGTCGCCTCCGGTCAGATTGTGCATCGTGTCCTGCGCGACGATATGCCCGCGATTGATAATGATGACGCGCTCGCAGACCATGGCGACTTCCGGGAGGATGTGCGTACTCAGCAGCACGGTATGTTCGGGAGCAAGTTCCTTGATGACCTGCCGTATGTCGACGATCTGCCTGGGATCCAGCCCGGAGGTCGGCTCGTCGAGTATCAAGACCGGTGGATTCCCGATCAGGGCCTGGGCAAGCCCGAGGCGTTGCCGATACCCCTTCGACAGGTTGCGTATGATGCGGTTGCTCATGTCCGTCAAACCGCAGCGGCGAATCACGCGATCAACTTCCGATTTAACCGACCCGCGCGCGATGCCCTTTACCTCCGCTGCGTAGCGGAC
>ERZ761602.4777-NODE-4777-length-16812-cov-4.970460_pt1 | contig 16812 bp, 15 predicted proteins | sample MGYA00512165_ERZ761602 | MGnify/ENA primary metagenome ERZ761602 (study PRJEB28899, sample SAMN02445085) | bioreactor sludge metagenome | biome: EBPR sludge; isolation source: Thorneside wastewater treatment plant | place: Australia: Brisbane, Thorneside...
ACAGGAAGCGGGTCGGGTCCTCGCCGAGCTTCACGGCGGCCGTGGCAGCGCTATCCCCCTCGTCGACGAGCTTCTGCAGCCGCGCCTTGCGTGCCGTCACGAGCGAGATCTCGGACATGGCGAACAGGCCGTTGAGGACGATGAGCGCAAACAGTATGGCGATTTCCATGGGGAGGATCCGGAGGGACGATGGCGGTGTTCAGGCGCTCACAGCGCGCTGAGGACACCGGCCTGGAGCAGCGCCAGCACGACGAGGCCGAGCGCGATGCGGTAGACCACGAAGGGCAGGTAGCTGCGCGTGGTAACGAACTTCATGAAGGCGACGATCACGGCGTAGCCGACGCCGAAGGCCACCACCGTGGCCAGGGCGGTCGGCCCCGGGGCGACGGGGCTGCCCACCTCGGCGCTGCGCCAGAGCTGATAGAACCCGGACGCCAGCACGGCCGGCACGGCCAGCAGGAACGAATAGCGTGCCGCCGCCTCGCGCGTGTAGCCCATCAGCAGCCCCGCGGTGATGGTGCCGCCCGAGCGCGACACGCCCGGGATCAGCGCCAGCGCCTGCGCCAGACCGAACAGCAGGCCGTCGCGCCAAGTGAGGTCCTTCAGCGTGCGGCGCTGCGCACCGAAGCGGTCGGCCGCCCACAGCAGCAGGGCGAAGCCGATGAGCATGGCCGCCGTGACGTATAGGTTGCGCAGCGAGGTCTCGATCGCGTCCTTGAACAGCAGTCCCAGCACCGCGATCGGCAGCGTGCCGACCAGGATCAGCCAGCCCATGCGGGAATCGGAGTCGGCATGGCGGCCGGCGGTGGCGACCGACTGCCACCACGACGCCGCGATGGCCGCCAGCTCGCGCCGGAAGTACAGCAGCACCGCCGCCTCGGTGCCGATCTGTGTGATCGCCGTGAAGGCTGCGCCGGGGTCGCCGCCCGAAGGCAGCAGCGGCCCGACGATGCGCAGGTGCGCGCTCGACGAGACCGGCAGGAACTCGGTCAGCCCTTGCAGCAGCCCCAGGAAAGCAGCCTCGGCCCATGCGGCGCCGCTCACGCGGCCCTCGCCAGGGGCCGCGGACTTGCAGGGTCACTCACTCGTCACGGCCGCCGGCCAGGCCCAGCAGGGCCAGCAGCGACTGGAACACGTTGTACAGGCTCAGGTAGACGCCCAGCGTGGCAGTAATGTAGTTGGGCTCGTGGCCGTCCTGCACGCGCTTGAGGTCGTAGAGGATGAAGGCAGAGAAGATGCCGATGGCCAGCACCGACAGCGTGATCATCAGCGCGCTCGACTGGATGAAGAAGTTCGCCAGGCCGGCCACCAGCAGCAGGATCGCGCCGATGAAGAGGAATTTGCCCATCGAGGACAGGTCGCGCTTGATGACCGACGACAGCGTGGCCATGCCCAGGAAGATGGCACCGGTGCCGGCGAAGGCCGTCATGATCAGCGAGGCGCCATTGGACAGACCCAGCACCGCTCCGACCAGCCGCGACAGCATCAGGCCCATGAAGAAGGTGAAGGCCAGCAGCAGGGGCACGCCGGCGGCGGAGTTCTTGTTCTTCTCGATGGCGAACATGAAGCCGAAGGCGCCGACGAGAAAGACGACCAAGCCGATGCCGGGCGACATGGCACGGGCGATGCCGGTGGTGACGCCGATCCAGGCGCCCAGCACCGTGGGCACCATCGACAGTGCCAGCAGCCAGTAGGTGTTGCGCAGGACGCGGTTGCGTTCGCCGAGGCTGGAGACGCCCGTGGAAATCGGATCGTAGGTGGTGGTCTGGTTCATGGTGGTTCCCGAGAAGTGAAGCGTCGAGGTGTCGGCCAGCGGTGCGCCAAGGGCGGCATGCCCGGTCGGACAGGAGAGGGTCGTGGCAGGCGTGGCGACGGCTACGCGGGCGAGGCCGTCCGAGACGGCGTGGCCGAGCTGCGTCAGCCCGTGAGGGCTTCGCTGCAGGGTGGACGCAAGGGTCCAGCCAGGAAAGGCGATCCCGCGACAGCCGACGTGAGACTGCGAGGCAGTGCCGAAGCCAGAGACGCGGCGGTCTGTCTCATCGGGGCCGGCAGCAAGCCGGGCGGCTCGGCCGGAGGATCGCTCTGAGCCTGCGCCGGCAGATCGTCCAGATGGTGATGTTCCACCGACCCGTCGTGCAGGCCTGACGGCCCGCCCGCAGGGGCCAGTGCCTGTTCCTGCTCGTGTGAATGCTGCGCCCATGCGCTGGGTGCCTCAATGGTGCTGAGACCGGACCAGAACAGAACGACGGCGAGGAAGAAGGCGATCACCCGGGTGGGCATACGTGCAATTGTAGTCAGCCGCGGGTTCTCCCCGACTGTCCGCGCTCGGACCTGCCGCGCATCCCTGCGAAGCAGTTGAGTCCGTTTACGTAATGTCTATTTCATCGAAAGAAGCGTATGCTTCGACCATGTGGAGCGCGCTCTTTCTCACTTTGCCGACGCAGCCCAGCGCTGTTCGCCTGCGCGTGTGGCGTGCGCTGAAGACCCTGGGCTGTGGTTCGTTACGTGATGGCGTCTATGTCCTGCCGGAAGCCCAGGCGGCCCTGTTCGATCCGCTGGTCACCGAGGTCCGGGCCCACGGCGGCCAGGCCAGCGTGCTCGAGATGTCGACGCGCGACGAGACCCAACGTGACGAGGTTCTCGCGCTGTTCGACCGTGCCGAGGCCTATGGGCAGTGGCGCACGGATGCGCAGTCGCTGGCCGCCGCGCTGCCTGCGCTGGAAGAGACCGAGGCCCGGCGCCGCTGGCGCGGCACCGCCGAGGCGCTGCAGGCGTTGCGTCGCATCGACTACTACCCAGGTGCCGCCGCGGAGCAGGCGCAGGCCGAACTCGACGCGCTGCGCCAGGCACTCGATGCGCGCTTCTCTCGCGGCGAGCCGGTGGCCCAGGCACCGCATGGCATCCCGCGCCTCGACCTGCGCAAGTTCCAGGGCAAGCGATGGGCGACGCGTGCGCGCCCCTGGGTGGACCGCCTGGCCTGCGCCTGGCTGATCCGTCGCTTCATCGATCCCGAGGCTCGCTTCGTCTGGCTGGCCGACCCGGCCGGCTCCACCCCGGCGCCTCGCGGTGCCCTGGGTTTCGACTACGACGGCGCGCGATTCACGCATGTCGGCTCGCGCGTGAGCTTCGAGGTGCTGGCGGCCAGCTTCGGCCTGGATGCCGACCCGCGGCTGCAGCGCATCGCGCGTGCGGTGCATTTCCTCGACATCGGTGGCATTCCCGTGCCCGAGGCGGCGGGGCTGGAGGCGGTGCTGGCTGGCCTGCGGGAGGTTCGCACCGACGACGATGAACTGGTTCTGGCGGCGGCGGCGGTGTTCAACGCGCTGTACGCCGCACCGGGAACGCTGGCATGAGTACCACGTCCACAAACTCTTCCGAGGATCAGGCCGCAGCGTCTGTTGCACCTGCGCCCGTGAGTTTTGCCGAGGCCTTCCGCTTCTGGCTCAAGCTCGGCTTCATCAGCTTCGGCGGCCCGGCCGGACAGATTGCGATCATGCACACCGAGCTCGTCGAGCGGCGGCGCTGGATCAGCGAGCAGCGTTTCCTGCACGCGCTGAACTACTGCATGCTGCTGCCCGGCCCGGAGGCGCAGCAGCTCGCCACCTACATCGGCTGGCTGATGCACCGCACCTGGGGCGGCATCGTCGCCGGCGCGCTGTTCGTGCTGCCGTCGCTGTTCATCCTGATCGGCTTGAGCTGGATCTACCTGCGCTTCGGCGACGTGCCGCTGGTGGCCGGCATCTTCTACGGCCTCAAGCCCGCAGTGACCGCGCTGGTGCTTCACGCTGCGCACCGCATCGGCACGCGGGCGCTGAAGAACCGCTGGATGTGGGGCATCGCGGCGGCATCGTTCATTGCCATCTTCGCCTTCGACACGCCGTTCCCGGCCATCGTGCTGGCGGCCGGGCTGATCGGGCACTTCGGCGCGCGACGCTGGCCGCAGGTGTTTGCGCTCGGCGGCGGACACGGCAGCGCCAAGGCCGGCTACGGGCCTGCGCTCATTGACGACCACACGCCAACGCCGCCGCACGCACGCTTCACACGCGGCCGTCTGGCGCGTGTGCTGGGCATCGGTATCGGCTTGTGGCTGCTGGCGATGGCGGGGCTGGTGGCCGCAAACGGCCTGCAGGGCACGCTGTCCCAGATGGGCTGGTTCTTCACCAAGGCGGCGCTGCTCACCTTCGGCGGCGCGTATGCGGTGCTGCCCTATGTCTACCAGGGCGCTGTCGAGACGCACCAGTGGCTCAGCGGCCCGCAGATGATCGACGGCCTAGCTCTGGGCGAGACGACACCCGGGCCGCTGATCATGGTGGTGGCCTTCGTCGGTTTCGTCGGCGGCTGGCTGAAGCAGGTGCTGGGACCGGATGCACTCTTTCTCGGTGGCGCACTGGCCGCCACGGTGGTGACCTTCTTCACCTTCCTGCCGTCCTTCGTGTTCATCCTCGCCGGCGGGCCGCTGGTCGAGGCCACGCACGGCAAGCTGGGCTTCACGGCACCCCTTTCAGCGATCACCGCAGCGGTGGTCGGCGTGATCCTGAACCTGGCGATGTTCTTCGCTTGGCACGTGCTGTGGCCGCAGGGCTTCGGCGGCCGCTTCGACGTCCCCTCGGCGCTGATCGCCGCTGGCGCGGCCATCGCCCTGTTCCGCTTCAAGGTCGGCGTGATGCCGCTGCTGGCCGGCTGCGCCGCCGTCGGTCTGGCGGTCTCGTGGCTCGTCCCCCTCTTGCGCTGAAGGAGTCCCCATGGACGCACGCATCCAAGACCTCCCGTTCGACCCGGCAGCGCTGCATCGGCTGTCGCCGGGCCTGATCACCAGCCACCACCAGAACAACTACGGCGGTGCGGTGAAGCGGCTCAACGCCATCCGCGGCCGGCTGGCGGCGACTGCATTCGGCAATGCGCCCGGCTTCGAGCTCAACGGCCTGAAGCGCGAGGAACTGATCGCCACCAATTCGATGCTGCTGCATGAGCTGTACTTCGGCAGCCTCGGCGGCGACGGCGCGACGATGGAGCCGGCGATGAAGCTGGCCCTCGATGCCAACTTCGGTGGCGCCGAACGCTGGCGCGAGGAGTTCGTCGCCATGGGCAAGGCGCTGGGTGGCGGTTCGGGCTGGGTGCTGCTGGTGTTCCAGCCGCGCGAGGGCACGCTGGTCAACCAGTGGGCCGCCGACCACACGCATGCGGTGGCGGGTGGCGTGCCGATCCTGGCGCTGGACATGTACGAGCATGCGTACCACATGGATTACGGCGCGGCAGCAGCGGCCTACGTCGATGCCTTCATGGGCAACATCGACTGGGCTGCGGTCTATGGGCGTTACCAGCGCGCCGTGCATGCGGCCAGCGAGCCGTTCGGTGCGACCGCAGACGAGATCGCCGCCGCACAGGTGCTGGACGTGCGGCGTGCCGGTGTGTTCGAGCAGGCCCGCACGATGATTCCCGATGCGCGCTGGTGCGACCCGGCCGCGGTGGCCGACTGGGCCGCCGAACTGCCCGCCGACCGCGAGTGGGTCGTCTATTGTGTCTACGGCCATGAGGTCAGTCGCGCCATCGCGATGCGGCTGCGTGCCGCCGGCCTGAACGCACGCTACTTGCGCGGTGGCATCGACGGTTGGCAGTCGGCCGGCCGGCCACTGGTCGACAAGAACGGGGCCACGACGCCATGAGCGCCGCCGCCGCCGCGAAGGTCGCACTGCTCTATCCCGGCGACCGAGCCGCGCGAGACCGCGCCGACCCCGCTGCGAGCCGCTTCGCGGCGCTGTTCGAGGCGCTGGCCGCGTCCGGCGTGAGCGCCGAGCCCTGCGTCTGGCACGACGACTTCGCCGACGAGGTGAAGGCCCAGCTGCTCGGCGTGCAGGCCGTGCTGGTGTGGTGCAACCCGATCGAGGACGGCCGCCGGCGCGACCGGCTCGATGCACTGCTGCAGGACGTGTCCGAGTCCGGTGTGCTCGTCAGCGCGCACCCCGAAGCCATCCTGCGCCTGGGCACCAAGGACGTGCTGGTCGAGACCCGCGACCTGCCGTTCGGCAGTGACGTTCACCGCATCGACAGCCTGGGGCAGCTGGCGTCGGAACTGCCGCAGCGGCTGCGCCACGGCGCCCGCGTGCTCAAGCAGCACCGCGGCCAGAGCGGCATCGGCGTGTGGCGGGTGGAGCAGGGCAGCGATGGCCAGCTGACCGTGCAGCACGCCCAGCGCGGCAGCGTGCCGCAGCGCATCGACCTGGCGGCGCTGCAGGCTACGCTGGCACCGTACTTCGAGCCGGCCGCGGGCGGCCACCTGATCGACCAGGCCTGGCAACCGCGGCTGGCCGAAGGCATGGTCCGCGCCTACCTCGTCGAGGACCGCGTGGCGGGCTTCGGCGTGCAGGCCGTGAACACCCTGCACCCCGATGCACCGCTGCCGGGTCCGCGCCTGTACCACGGGCCCGAACTGCCCGACTCCCAGGCGCTGAGGCAGCACCTGGAGTCGAACTGGGTCACGCTGCTTTGCGAGCGTGTCGGCCTGGCGCGCGAACGGTTGCCGCTGCTGTGGGACTGCGACTTCATGCTCGGCGAGCCGGCGTCCGACGGCACCGAGTGCTTCGTGCTCTGCGAGATCAACGTCAGCAGCGTGTCACCGTTCCCGCCATCGGCGATCGCGCCGCTGGTCGAGGCGCTGCGGCGGCGTGTAGGGCTACCGCCACGGAGCCTGTCTTGATCGCGCGCCGTACTCTGGCCAGGCTGGTTGCCGCTCTGGCCGCTGCCCAGGCCCTCTGGTCTGGCGCTGTCGAGGTCCGCTTCGAGCGGGTGGCGGACAACGTCTACGCCCATGTCGGCGACATCGGCGCACGCAGCGTCGCCAACGAAGGGCTGAACGCCAACCTCGGCCTGGTGGTCACGCCCGCAGGCGCCGTGCTGATCGACAGCGGGGCGACCTTCCGCAGCGCCCGCGACATCCACGAAGCCGTCCGACGGGTGACCGGCCAACCCGTGCGCTGGGTCATCAACACCGGCGGCCAGGACCACCGCTGGCTCGGCAACGGCTACTTCGAGGCCCAGGGTGCCGAACTCATCGCCCACGCGGCCGCCGTGCCGGACATGCGCTCGCGCGGAGGCGACCAGCTGGCGGCCCTGCGCACGCTGCTCGGCCCGGCGGCGGACGGCACGGTGCCGGCGCTGCCCAGGCGACTGCTGGAGGGCCCCGAGGCGCGCCTGGAACTCGGCGGCATGGTGTTCGAGTTCCGCCACCGCGGGGGCGGCCACACGCCGGGTGACATGGTGGTCTGGCTGCCGCAGGCACGTGTGGTGTTTGCGGGTGACATCGTCTACGTGGACCGCTTGCTCGCCGTGCTGCCGGTCAGCAGCACGCGGGCGTGGCTCGAGGCCTTTGCGGCGCTGGAACAGATGGCACAGCAACGCATCGTGCCGGGCCACGGCAGGGTCACCGACCTCGCCACGGCCCGCAGCCAGACCCGCGACTACCTCGCCGCCCTGCGGGCGCACATGCGGCGCGCCGTCGAGCAGGGGGTGGACATCAGCGAGGCGGCGAAGTCCTTCGACATCAAGCCCTACCTGCACCTGGCCAACGCGGCGGAACTGCACCCAGGCAATGCCAGCCGCGCCTATCTCGAGGTCGAACGCGAGTAAGGCCGGGCCCGCGCTCAGTGGCGGTGGGCGTGATGCGCGTCCGGCACATGCGGATGCGCATGTCGCAGCGGCTCGTGCCGATGTGCGTGGCTGTGCGTGCCGATGGGCATGGGATCGTGACTGTGCCCGTGGTGCCCGTCGTCGTGGCGGTGTGCGTGTTCGTGCTCCAGCGCCTCGTGCTCGTGCTCGTGCGCGTGGGATTCGGCCAAGTGCAGCACGACGCCCGCCAGCATCAGCACGCTGCCCAGGGCCATCAGGCCGCTGGCCGATCGGTCCCCCAGCGCCACCGCCAGTGCCGCGCCGATGAAGGGCGCAAACGCGAACACCGAGCCGGTGCGCGCGGCACCGAAGGCACGCTGCGCCAGCAGGTAGAAGCGCAGGCTCAGACCATAGCCGGTGGCACCCACGGCGAACAGCGCGAGCGCCGCACCGGCCGCAGGCAGGGGCTCGCCGAAAGCCACCGCCAGCAGCGACGTGGCCGTGGCGCCCAGCAGCGCCTTGGCCATCACCACCTGGCCGGGGTCGCGCTCGGCCAGGGCGCGCGACAAGGTGTTGTCCACACCCCAGGCGGCGGTGGCCAGCAGCACCGCCAGCAGGCCCCACAGCTGCGCACCACCGGCGCGTCCCTGGTCCAGCACCAGCACTATGCCGCCGGCCAGCAGCAGCGCCATGGCCGCCCAAACGCGGCCGTCCATGGTCTCGCGGTACAGGCGCCAAGCCAGCACCGCGGTGAACAACGCCTCCAGCGTCAGCATCAGCGACGCGCTGGTGCCGCTGGTGTTCTGCAGGCCCCAGGCCAGCGCCACCGGCCCGACGACGGCGCCGAAGCCCGCCATCGCCAGCAGGCGGGGCAGGTCGCTGCGCTGCAGCCGCGCCTCACGCTCGATGCGCTGCCGCGACAGCAGGCCCACCGCTGCGGCGCCGGCATACAGCAGCGCTGCCGTGCTGAAGGCCCCCAGCCCGGCACCGAACTGCTGCACCAGCGGCGTGCTGATGCCGAAGAGCGCCGCCGCGAGCAGCGCCAGCAGGCCGCCTTTCAGCGCCGGCCTGTGCGCCGGGTCGCTCACCCTCACTTGACCGTGAAGCGCACCGTGATGGCCTTGGCCGCCGGTGTCGTGAGCGCGGCCACCACCTTGGCGCCGCTGGCCAGCTTCACGCCCTTGGCCTCGAGCTTGTCGCCGGCCACCACGAGTTCGGCTTCGGACTTCTCGGCGCCGTTGAGCACTGTCAGCTTGCCCTTGACGCCCTTGGGCGCCATCGGCTTGCCGTGATCTTCGATGTAGATCGCGGCGCCCGTGGGCGTGCCGACCAGCTCGAAGCCCAGGTCGCTGGCGGTGGCGACGACGCCGCCGTGCTTGGCCTTGGCGCCGCCGTGGGCCAGGGCGGCGTTGAACGACAAGGCACACAGGCCCAGCACGACGGCGGACAGCAGTTGATTTCTCATGTCAATGGACTCCTTCGGAGGTGCGGCGCACTGGAGCAGGCGGCGCCGCAAGGCCTGATTGCAACTCAATAGGCTTCCTGCGTTCCGGCAGCGCCTTGTGGCGACTCGGGCTCAGGTTGAAGCAAGCGCTGCGTGGCTTTCTCGCCAAACAGCCAGAACAGCACCGGCGTCAGCAGCGTGTCCAGCAGCGTCGAGCTGACCAGCCCGCCGAAGATCACCACCGCCACCGGGTGCAGGATCTCCTTGCCCGGCGCATCGGCCGCCAGCAGCAGCGGCGTCAGGGCGAAGGCCGCCACCAGGGCCGTCATCAGCACCGGCGTCAGCCGCTCCAGAGAACCGCGCACGATCATCGCCTGGCCGAAGCTCTCGCCCTCGAACTTGCACAGGTTGATGTAGTGGCTGATCTTCAGGATGCCGTTGCGCGTGGCGATGCCCGCCAGCGTGATGAAGCCCACCATCGACGCCACCGACAGGCTCACCCCCGCGATCCACATCGCCACCACCGACCCGATCAGCGCCAGCGGGATGTTGGCCATGATGATGCCGGCCAGCACCACCGACTGGTAGCGGCTGTACAGCACCAGGAAGATCATCGCCAGCGACACCACGGACAGCCCGGCGATCAGGCGCGTGGCCTGCTCCTGGGCCTGGAACTGGCCCTCCAGGCTGATGAAGTTGCCGCTGGGCAGCTTCGTGCTGGCGATGACGCCGCGGATGTCGGCGATCACGCGCCCCATGTCGCCGCCATCGGTGTTGGCGTAGACGATGATGCGGCGGCGCCCGTTCTCGCGGCCGATCTGGTTCGGGCCGTCGGTCTCCTCGACGCTGGCGATGCTCGACACCGGCACACGCCCGGCCGGCGTGTCGATCAGCGTGCGCGCCAGGTCCTGCGGGCTGCGCTGGTTGTCGGGCAGGCGCAGCACCAGCTCGTAGCGGCGCGGGCCGTCGACGATCTGCGCGCCGTGGGCGCCATCGGTCAGCGCCTGCAGCACGCGGATGGCCTCGCCGGGCGCCAGGCCCATCTGCGCCGCCTTGCGGTGGTCCAGCCGAACGGTGATCTGCGGGATCAGCACCTGCTTCTCCACCGTCAGGTCCACCAGCCCGGGCACGGCGGCCAGCTTGCCGCGCATCTCTTCGGCAAGGCCACGCAGCGTGTCGGTGTCGTCGCCGAAGATCTTCACCGCGATCTGCGCGCGCACGCCAGAGAGCAGGTGGTCGAGCCGGTGGCTGATGGGCTGGCCGATGGCCACCTGCGCCGGCAGGGTGGACAGCCGCTCGCGGATGTCGGCCATGATGGCCTCGCGGTCGCGGTCGGAGCGCTTCAGGTCGACGTCGATCTCGGCCGAGTGCACGCCTTCGGCGTGTTCGTCCAGTTCGGCGCGGCCGGTGCGGCGGCCGACCTGCGTGACCTCCGGCACCTGGCGGATCAGCGTCTCGGCCACCGAGCCCACGCGGTTGGCCTCGGCCAGCGAGGTGCCGGGCTGCATCACCAAGCCGAGCACCAGCGAACCCTCGTTGAAGGCCGGCAGGAAGGCGCGCGGGAAGAAGGGCACCGTGGCGATGGCGCCGGCCACCGCCAGCACGGCCAGCGCGATCAGCAGCTTGGCGCGGCCGAAGGACCAGTGCAGCAGCTTCGTGTCCTGGCGCTTGAGCCAGGCCACCAGCGGGCTGTCGCCATGGTCCAGGCGCTTCATCGTCGGCAGCATGTAGTAGCACATCACCGGCGTGACCGTCATCGAGACCAGCATCGAGGCGCCGATTGACACGATGTAGGCGATGCCCAGCGGCGTGAACAGCCGGCCCTCGATGCCCGGCAGCGCAAACAGCGGCACGAACACCAGCACCACGATGACGGTGGCGTAGACGATGCCCGAGCGCACCTCGACGCTGGCGCGGCGCACGACCTCGATCAGCGGCACCGGGTTGCCGGCCGCCCGGTTCTGCTTCAGCCGCCGCAGGATGTTCTCGACGTCCACCACCGCGTCGTCCACCAGCTCGCCGATGGCAATCGCCAGGCCGCCCAGCGTCATCACGTTGATCGACTGCCCGAGCAGCTGGAACACCAGCGCCGTGACCGCCAGCGACAGCGGGATGGCCACGAGCGAGATCACCGTCGTGCGCACCGACAGCAGGAAGGCGAACAGCACGATGGCGACCATGATGGCGCCGTCGCGCAGCGCCTCGGCCACGTTGCCGATGCTGGCCTTGATGAAGTCGGCCTGGCGGAACAGCACGCGGGGTTCAGACAGGCCCGGCGGCAAGCCCTGCTTCAGCTCGGCCAGCGCCGACTCGATTTGCGCCGTGAGCTGCACGGTGTCGGCGTCGGGCTGCTTCTGCACGCTCACCACCACCGCCGGCACGCCGTTGTAGCCGGCGTCGCCGCGCTTCAGCCCGGCTGCGAAGGACACGCTGGGCACCTGCTCCAGCAGGATGGCGCGGCCGTCCTTCCAGGCCACCGAAATGCCGCCCAGGTCTTCGGCGCGGTTCGTGCGGCCCAGGTGGCGGATCAGGTACTCGCGGCTGTTCAGGTCGATGAAACCGCCGCCGGCATTGGCCGCATAGCCCTTGAGCGCCTGCTCGACCTGCGTGAGCGAGACCCCGAACTGCGCCATGCGCGCGGTGTCGGGTGCGACGCGCAGCGTGCGCACCTCGCCGCCGATGGGGATGACCTGCGAGACGCCCGGGATCGACAGCAGCCGCGGGCGCAACACGAAGTCGGCGTATTCACGCGCCTGCATCGGTGTTGCCACGGGCGTCTTGCCGTCGCCGGGCACCAGTGGCAACGCCACCAGCATGATCTCGCCCATGATGGACGAGACCGGGCCCATCACCGGCGTGATGTCCCCGGGCATCTGCTCGCGCACGATGGCCAGCCGTTCGGCCACCAGCTGGCGGTTGCGGTAGATGTCGGTGCCCCAGTCGAACTCGGCGTAGACGATGGACAGGCCCACGCCCGATGTGCTCCGCACGCGCGTCACGCCGGGCATGCCGTTGAGCGCGGTCTCCAGCGGGAAGGTGACGAGCTGCTCCACCTCCTGCGGCGCCATGCCGCCGGCCTCGGTGAGTACGGTGATCAGCGGCTTGTTGAGGTCGGGGAAGACGTCGACCGGCGTGCGCCAGGCCGTCATCGCCCCGTAGACCATCAGCAGCGCCGCCACCGCCAGCACGAAGAGCCTGTTGTGCAGGCTGGAACGAACAATCCAGTTGAACATGGTGCGGCCCCGTTCAGCGGATCTGCGCGATCAAGGGTGCGCCCTGGACCACGACGCGGTTGTCCGCGCTCAGGCCTTGGGTCACCACCACCGTGTTCGCGTCCAACGGCCTGAACTGCACCGGCTGCGGGATGAAGCGCTCGGCGCCCGACTTGATCCAGACGATGGGCTCGTTGGACGGGTTGCGCACCACGGCCTGGGCCGGCAGCACTACGCCCTTGATGCGGTCTGCCGACTGAGCGACCACGGTCACCGGCTGGCCGATGGCGATCGGCAAGGCGACGCCGGGTTTCGTCGTGCTCACGGCGAACGTCAACGGCAAAACGCCATCACGAAGCGAGCGCGAGGCGCCCAACAGGCGCAGCGTCACGTCGGGCAGACCTTGCAGCGAGGCGCCGGCCACCCGCATCGCGAGGGTGGCGTCGGCCGTCGTCGCTTCCACCAGCATGCGCGCCGGGTCCACGACCTCGAACAGCACGTCGCGCGGCTCGACGACCTGGCCGACGACCAGGTCGGTGCGGGCGATGACGCCGCTGACGGGGGCCGTGAGCGTCTCGCGCGCCACGAGGCTGGCGCCGATGCTGCGCTCGCGCTCCACCAGGCTCGCGGCTTCGGTGCGCGCAGCGTCGATCTCCTTGCGCGGCACCGTGCCTTCCAGGCCTTCCAGGCGCTTCAAGCGCTGCTCGGCCAGCTGTCGCTGCGCCTTGAGCTCGGCGAGCTGGGCCTGTTGCGCGCCAAGGGCATAGGGCTCGGCATGGTGGCGCACGTAGGCCATCACGTCGCCGCGTTTCACGGACTGGCCCGCCACCGGCAGCCCCTTCGGGCCGGGCTCGATGCGGCCACCGTGCACGGCCTGCACGCGACCGCTGGCGTTCGGGTCCATCACCACCCGGCCGGGCATCTCGACCGTGGCGGCGGCCTCGGACTCGGGCGCCAGCACGGTGCGGACGGCCATGCGCCGCTGCGCGAGCTTGGGCACGTTGACGCTGCCATCGGGCAGTCGCGCGAGGCCCGAGGCGTTGACGGCTGCGCCGGGCGCGTCCAGGTGCTCACCATTGGGACCGTGGGCGCCGGGTGCGGCGAGGGCCGGCGCCAGACCGAGCAGGGCCGCCGCCGCGATGAAGTTCAGGCACGTCCGCATCACAGGGCTCCTTTCGGCAGGCCGGCGTCGCGGCGGCGCTGGCGCCACCAGACGATGCCGCCGAGCAGACCCAGCGCGGCGATGCCGCCGCCGATCCACGCGGCGCGTTCGAGTTCGTGGTGATGATCGTGGCCATGGTCGTCGTGGGTGTGCCCGTGGTCGCCATGCGCCACTGCGGCGCCGCCGGGGCTGGCTGCCGCGACCAGCGTGCCGTCGAGCAGATCACCTTCGTTGCCCGCGACCAGCGTGAAGACCAGACCGTGTTCGCCGGGCGCACTCAGCGCCTTCAGCAAGGCGGCGTCGGTGACGACGTAGTCCCCTTGCTCGGCACGGAAGGCGGCGACCGCCTTCACGCCGCCGCTCTCCAGTTCGAGCCTGGCGCCCAGCACCGGCTCGTTGGTCTCGTAGCGGTCGACCACGATGACGAGTTCGGCCGCGCGCAGCTCGGCCACGAGCTCGAAGCTTTCGGACTTGGTTTCCAGGCGGGGCAGGGTCGCTGCCGCCGTCGCAGACGTGGTGGGTGCGTCGAGATGTTCGCCATTCGGGCCGTGGGCGCCGGGTGCGGCCAGGGCGCTGGGGTCCAGGCTCAGCAGCAACGCCGTGGCGGCGGTGGCCAGCAGATGCTGCGATGCGCAGCGCTTGATCATGAGGTTCATGGCAGGAGTCCGAGGGTTTGTTGAAGTCGGGCGCGGGCCAGGCCCAGCGCAGCGTTCTGGCGCGCGACGGCGCTGTCGGCCTGGGCTGCGGCGGCGAGCGCGCGCAGCAGCTCGGGCAGCGGCGTCTCGCCGGCGCGGAAGGATTGGTCGATCAACGTGGCGCGTTCGCGCAGCAGTCGCGCGCGGCCGGACTCGGCGTCGAGCTGGGCCTGGGCGGCACGCTGCGCGTCGCGCGCCGCGGCGATGTCGCTGTCCAGGCGTTCACGGAGGCGCTGTTCCTGCGCCTGTGCGACGTCCAGCTCGGCCAGCGCCGCGGCTTCCAGCGGCCGGTTGCGGTCGTCTGTGCCGAAGGGCAGGCGCAGACCGATGGCGAGGCTGCCTTGTGAAGCCTGGCCGCGGCCCGCCGTGTCCTGCCGCACGCCGACCGTCAGTTCGGGCGCGTCGCGGCGCGAGTGCCGCATCAGTTCCAGGCGCTGGCGAGCCAGCGCCGTGGTCTGGCCGGCAAGCTGCTGTTCAGGATGCAGGGCCAGGTCGGCCCCGGAGGGATCGGGCGCCGAAGGGCCAGACAGGTCGGGCAAGGCGGTGAGCCCGGTCAGCAGCGTCCAGCGCGCCACGGCAGCCTGCAGACGCTGGCGCACATCGGCCAGGGCAGCCGCTGCCGCCAGCTGCTCGGCCTGGGCCGCCAGGCTGTCAGCGCGGGGCAGGTCGCCTGCGCGCACGCGCCGTTCGACGTCGTCGGCCAGCTGCCGCAGCGCCGCATCCTGCGCGTCGGCCTGCCTCAGCTCGGCCTGCAGGGCGACCACTTGCCATGCGGCCTCGCGCAGCTCGCCGGCCAGGCGCAGCCGGGCCACCTGTTCGGCGGACTGCGCCTGCGTTGCCGCGGCGTCCGCCGTGCCGGCGCGGGCCGCTCGCTGCCCGGGCAACCACAGCGGCACGGCGACGCCGATCTCGATCTCGCGCGCGCCGGTGTTGCTTTGCAGGCGGTCGTCGCGGTGGCTCAAGGCCAGCGACGGCGAGGCCGCCCAGAGCCTGCCGGCGGCGATGCGCTCGGCGTCGGCACGGCGGCGCTGGCCCTCGGCTTCACGCGCCGAGACGGCGCGTTGCCAGGCCGCGTCGAGCGCCTGGCGCAGGCTGGGGGCGGAGGGTTGCGCCCCGGCCGCGGGGGCGGGTGCGACCGGTGGGGATGTCGCCGGCTGAGCCCACGCGGGCATGCCGGCAAGGCTGCCTGCGAGAGCGCAGGCAGCGAGCCTTGAAAGATGGATCACGATGCTCCTGACGAATCGACGGCCGGGGCGCGTCGCTGGGCAGATCGGCACGTCAGGGACGCGCCGGGCGCGTCCGCAGTCTGGCCAATGCTCGCGTGCGACGCCCCTGCGGCGGGAGGTCGGGCGCCCATGGCAGGGCGCCCGCCGCGAAGGCGGGTCAGGCGCGGAGGCGAGGCGGCCTGAGCAGGCCGTCGAGAATCGGATCGGGGACTGGCGTGTCGTGCAGCACGCCCGGCGCCTCGGTGGTACAGGGCGGGAAGTGCTGCGCCGCGGCCGGCAGCAATGCCGTCGTCACCGTCAGGTGGTCACTGAGGATGTGGAAAGTCGAGGCCAGCGAGTCATCCAGGTGAAACGAGCCATCCTCGTGATGGTGGTGACCCTCTTCCTGCCAGTGCAGGGCGGCGTGCTCCAGATCGGCCAGCACGTTCACGGTCGATCCTGGTCGCGCCAGTGCCACCGATTGCCAGAGCATGGCAAACAGCATGACGAGGAGGGTGGCGGACCGACGCATAGCGGCGTGAGTGTAGCGAAGCATCGACGCCAACACGAAGGCCCGGTCAATCCGCCTGGAAGAGCGTGAACCCGTCCCACAAGACAAGGCTTCTCTCGACGTCTGTGTCGCGATGCACAGTCGGCTGCAAAGCGAGCCAGAGACGCCGGGCCAATTACAGTGCCGACATGGCCCGCCCAAGCATGCTTCCGCTGCCTGACTACCAGCGCGTGTATCAGGTCATCTACAGCGTTCTCCAGGCCTCCGGCATCGCGACGACCTCTCGCGCCTGCGTGTTCTTTGCGTCGGCCGGAGCGACCTTGCTCAGGGAGCACTACGGGCTGCCTGCGACCATCAGCGCCGGCTGCATGGCACTCATGGTCGAGGAAGCAGGCGCCCAGGTCGTCGTGTACGGCCGGAAGACGGACAACGGATTCGTGGCCGACCTCGAGGCCTTCCACGCCTGGGTGGAGTGCGATGGCTGGCTGATCGACTTCATGGCTCCGATCATGGGGATCGCCCCGCGGGCTGACGGTCACGACTGGCAGATCCCGAGGCGAATGCTGCAGCGACGCCTTGCGGATCGCCTGCCGAGCCCTGGGGACATCCAGCATCAGGGTGAGTTCGCCGCAAACCACGACGCCGCGCTGGCCGAAGTCCTGCTCGACCGCCAGTCGGTGCAGTTCGAAGACCTCCTCAACGTGTGCCAGACGTGGTTTCGCCGGCCGCCCAGGCCACTGAAGCCTCTTGCCATGGCGGACAGCCACGGACCGACGAAGAAGCTGTTGTTGCAAGCACCCTCGATTGACGGCGTCTGGTAGTCGGACGCCGAAGTTTGAGCATCCGTCCGTGCCCTTCTTGTGCTGTACGGGCCAAGGCACCGCGGCCCGTCCTTTCGTTGCTCGCCACCCCTTGAAGGGCTGTGCCTCGATGGGATCCTGACTGCATGGTGGGCCGCCGGCCTGCCATGCAACCGATCAG
>ERZ761602.4779-NODE-4779-length-16809-cov-6.099200_pt1 | contig 16809 bp, 12 predicted proteins | sample MGYA00512165_ERZ761602 | MGnify/ENA primary metagenome ERZ761602 (study PRJEB28899, sample SAMN02445085) | bioreactor sludge metagenome | biome: EBPR sludge; isolation source: Thorneside wastewater treatment plant | place: Australia: Brisbane, Thorneside...
TAAACCGACAGCAGCTGCGCCTGGCCAGTGCCAAACACGCCTCACCCCGCGAAGCAGGTCTTTACTTGTTGTTCAACGTTCGGGAGAAATTTAATACGGCCGCTGATCTGGTCCCCAATTTGCGCTCTGTTTTCCGTAGTTAGGGGGCGAGGCGATTGGGGGGTAGGGTTACCTGTTATTCGAAGGCAATTTTCAATCGCCTCGCCCCTACTTTTCACTTTCCACTTTTTACTGTTCACTGCCTATTACGATTCCAACAAATTCTGGAAAAACCCCGTCGACTTGCCCTTGTTTTGCTGGATGCGTTCCAGCATGGCGGTACTGCGTTCTTCCATGGCGGTGTCGGCGATACGGCCGTACACTCGTTGGGCCAGCTGCGCATGCGGTTCCGCCTTGTCCCAGCGCCCCTGCTTACACAACACCAGCGCCAAACGATAACTCAAATTGGCCACCTCGCGACTGCTGCGCGCCTTTTTGGCCGCCTCCAGCCCTTTTTCCAGCTCCCGGGCAGCCTGACGCTTTTTGCCGGTTTCGTAATAGCTCATCCCCATGCCGCTCAACGCCCCAGCCTCTTGCAAGGCCAGATGGTGCGCCCCGGCTAAATCGAGCGCCTGCTTGTAAAACTCCATCGCCTGTGTATGATCGCCTACCGCACGCCACAAATCGCCTAAATCGGTCAGCGTCCCGGCCTCTTCGGCGCGGTTTTCCACGGAGCGCACCAGCGTCAGGCTCGTCTCATAGGCCTCTACGGCCGGGCGCACCTGGTTTAGCTTGCGGTGCAAATGGCCCAACTCGCGCCAGTGCCACCCCTGTGCGCCCACGTCTCCTTCAGCCTCCACCATCGCCAGGCTCTGCTCCAAGTAGGTAACCGCCCGGCTAAAATCCCCCCACAGCTCATATGCTTTGGCCAGCTTGGTCAGCATCACCTGCTCGATCTGGCGGTTGTTGCGTTCCCGCGCCAGCAGCAGCGCCCGCTTGTACATACGGCCGGAATCAGTGTAATTTTTCTGTGCGTCAAACGCCTCACCTAGCTTGATAAACGCGCCCAACTCCTGCAGCTGGTCCGAGATTTCCTGAGCGGCAACCAAACCATTTTCATAATGCAGCAGCGCCTGCTCCACATCCCGGTTGAGCAGGTAAAGATCACCCAGGCGCACCATGTTTTTGATCGTCTTGCGCCGGTCGTTGCTCTCCTGAGAGATGTTGAGCGCGTGGTTGTAATACTCAATCGCCCGGTCGGTAAAACCCGACGCCTGGTACAGTTCACCCAGATTGCCCAACACCTCACCTTCACCCACGCGGTCACCAATCTGGCGGGCAATGGTCAGCGTTTGCTTAAACAGCTGCGCCGCTTCCTTGTACTCCCCAGAATCCAAAAACACTTTGCCCATGCTGTTTAGGATGCGCTCCACCCGGGTGCGGTCACCAATATCACGGGCAATCGCCAGCGATTGTTTGTAATAATCTTCCGCCTTGGCGCTGTCGCCCAGCTGCCGGTACGTTTCCCCCAGGTTGTGCAGCGCCTCGGCCTCTTTGAATCGGTTGGCCAGCCGTTGAAAGACTTGCAGTTCTTTCTCGTGGAAACGGACCGCCCGCTCCGGTTCACCCTTTTGTCGGTAAACCAGCCCCAGGTTGCCCTGTGACCGACCTTCTTCGGCGCGGTCGCCCAGCTCACGGGCAATGGCCAGATGCTCTTCGTGGAACTCGATAGCGCGCTCGATGTATCCCAGGGCGGCATAGGCCAGCCCTAAATTGCCCAGGCCTCGGCCCTCCAGCTCGCGAAAATTTTCGGCGCGGGCCACGTTAACCGCCTGTTCAAAGTACATCACGGCCACATCTAGCTTACCGATGTCCAGGTAAGAAAGGCCCATGGTGTTGTAGGAATTGCCCGCCGCCAACCGCTCATCGGGGGTGTCTTCCGCACCATCCCATTCCGGCGGCGACGAATTGCCCGTGACCTGGGTGTAGACGCTGGCTAGCGATTTTTCCGTTTCGGCCCAATCGCGGTAGCGCTGCTCGCGGGGAATGGAGAGGGAGCGTTCAATAAACTGACGCAGGGGCAAGGGCACGGTTGTGGGCAGGGGTTGGATACGGCCGTTTACATGCACCTCACGTAACGCTTCCCGGGTATCGCCTTCAGCGGCAAAACGGCCGCTCACCATCTCGTACAAAATGCAGCCCAGGGCATAAATATCGGCGCGAGCATCAAGCGGCTTATGCGCCCATTGCTCCGGGGCCATGTACAGCGGCGTCCCGGCCACCCCCTGCGTCAGCTGGGTACGGCCGATATTTTCCCGGCTGTTATCTAACGTGCCCACCGTCGAACCCGGACTATGCCCGGAGAGCGTGCTGGCCAGGCCAAAGTCGGTTACCCGCGCCAGCCCATCAAAGCCGATGAGAATATTTTCTGGTTTAAGGTCGCGGTGAACCAACCCAGGAATTTTTTGCGTGGCAAAGCGCATACCCCGCGCCACATGCAGCGAAAACAAAATGGCCTGCTCCACCGGCAGCGGCTGCCCCTTCTTCAGCCAGGAGCGCAGCGAAGGCGACTTCTTGTTCTGCGGCTGGACAATCCATTCCAGCACCAGGTAGACCTCACGGCCGTCGCCCACACGCTCTACCCGGTACGCCTGCACCACGTTGGGATGACGGCCGATTTCTACCCACATCGTCCCTTCGCGCAAAAACAGGTCGCGGGCCGCCCGGTGTGACAAAAATTCTGGTTTGAACGTTTTGAGGGCTACTAAAGCCGAGGTGAAATGATCCCGGCACAGGTAAACCAACCCCATGCCGCCTTCCAGGGTATTGACCACTTCGTATCTTTCAGCAATATACCGTTTGGCCGGCTTGCGGTCGGCGGCGGGGCTAGAGAGATCTTCAATTGGAGACCGGGTTGCGGTTTCTGCCATGATGCATTTTGTGCCAGAAAATCAGGTACAGGTTACGGCCGTTACTCGTTGCACTTCCTACGACTCAAAAATCGAGCTGCTTGGCAAAGGTTTCCAGTGAGAGAACCACACCACAGCTGGACAAGCTTTTACCGTTAACAATACAGCACTTATGGCGACAAGTATAACATTGAGTACACATTCTTGTCATAAGTCTGGCAAAAACGGCCTCTATTTTGCGGATTAGTGCCCACAAAGCCGCTTTTTTAGCGAAATGCGGTACAATTCAGGCACAGCTTCTTCAGTTACCTCGCTGCAAGATAGGAAGAGCTCGCAGCAAACTGGAAACAAGTGAATGGAAACCATATTGGTCATCTGGCTCATATTGGGGCTCCTCGCCTCAATCATTGTGGTTGCCGCCTTGATGTTATCTTCAAGACTCAGCCAGGAAGAGGGCGTGTCTGAAAGTTACGACCAACCAGAAACCTCAGAGGTTGTACGAGAGATTTATCCAAGACAGGCAGAACAGTAACGAGCCATCAAAACAGCCTCAGATCACACACCCCTTTGTGCCATCAATTGCCAAAGGTGACGATTGCTGCTTCCACGTTATAATCCTGACCCATGTGGCAATCGCGCAAATCCCCTCTCCTGTCTCTGCCTGCTCCGCTTATCCTCGGTTTATTTGCAGGCCGCTGGCTCAGCGAGCAGTGGGCATTGAACTATGGCCCGAGCTGGTTCGCCACCCTTTTGCTTACTGCTGCCATCACCCTGCTGGCGCTGTTTTGCCTGCGCCACCACCCATTACGCCAGACGTGGCCGCTGCTGCTGCTGGGCAGCTATGTGCTCTATCCCCACCCAAATCCGTTAACGGCCGTTGCTGCTGTGCTCCTGGTAACGGCCGTTCTCGTGCAAACCACACCGGTTCCTGAAACAATTTTGCCACGCAACCGACGCCTGCTCATTGGCGTTGTGGGCAGCACGCTGACGTTTGTCCTGCTCTATATTTTTACCCTGGCTCCCGGTCTGCTGCCCGCCGACAATGGTGAATTCCAGCTGGTGGGCGCAGCGCTGGGCGTAGCTCACCCGCCCGGCTTTCCGCTCTACACCCTGCTCAGCCACCTGATGACCTGGCTGCCACTGGCAGCAACGGCCGCTTACAAAATCAACCTACTCTCCGCCTTAACCAGCGCGGCCACGCTGGGTCTGGTCTACCTGACCGTGTTTCAGCTAACCCAGCGGCACCTGGCGGCAGGAACGGCCGTGCTCGCCTTAGGCAGCGCCACCACCTTTTGGGCACAGGCCACCACCGCCAATATCCGCAGCCTGACGGGTCTTTTTGCTGCCCTGGCCCTCTACGCTCTTATTCGCCACGGGCAGGAAAAAGCCAGAACCGACCGCTACCTGGTGCTGTTTGCTGTCGCCCTAAGCTTTGGTTTTACCCACCATCTCTCCCTGGCGTTTATGGGGCTGGTATTTGGCCTCAGCCTCATCTGGATCGACCCGGCCTTTTTTAAGAGACCCCGCCGCTGGGGACGGCCGTTGCTCGCCGCCCTGCTTGGCCTGCTGCCCCTGGTCTATCTCCCCCTACGCGCCGGGGCCGACGTACCTGGCGCAACCAACGGCCTCAACACCATTTCCGGCTTCCTGAACCACTTTCTGGGGCTGGGCTTTCAGGGCGACTTTTTCTACTATGGGCATCCCGCCGTGCTGTGGCCGCGCCTGAAGGTGATGGGCAACGTGCTCACCTTCCAATTTTCGCCCTGGCTGCTGGCTGGGGCGCTGCTGGGCTGGCTCTGGCTGCTGCGGCGCAGCTGGCGCATCGGCCTGCTGCTGGGCGGTGCGTTTGCCCTTCACACGCTGATCACGGCCACCTACCGTGCGCCGCAAACGGTGGAATACATGCTGCCCGCCTACCTGCTCGTGGCCATCTGCCTGGGCGTGGCCAGCGGCTACCTGACAGATTTTGGACTCAAACGGCCGCTTCCCTGGCAGGCCCTGGCGCTAACGGGAACGGCCGTACTGACCGTGGCTGCGGTAAGCCAGGGCTGGCACAACTGGCCCAGCTACCGCTGGCTGCACCAGTCAGAGGATACTCGTGACTACGCGCAAAGCATTCTGGACGAAGCGCCGCCCAACAGCCTCATTCTGGCCAACTGGCATTGGGCCACGCCGCTCTGGTATTTACAAACGGTAGAAGGCCAGCGCCCCGATGTGACGATTGAGTACATCGAGCCAGGTGAAGGGCCGTACAGCCAGACCTGGGTGGCACAAATTGAGGCGGGGGTGGAAAACGGCCGTTCCATCATTGCCACCTATCGCGATGAGGCGGCCTACGCCAGCCTGCCCCCTGCCGAACCGCTCGGCGAGGCGCTGCTTTTCCGCCAGGAACCGCTGACGCAATTACCCTCCAGCTTTACCCCATTGGCGCTACCGTTGAATGAGACGGTACAAATTTTGGGCTATCGGCTGGAGCAGAGTGAGGTGGAAATTGGCCTGACGGCGCGCCTCACCGTCGCCTGGCGAGGTGAGACAACCGCCCCACTTTTTGTGCACCTGCTGGATACAAATGGCAGCATCGTGGCCCAGGCCGATGTAACGGCCGTCGCCCAGCCAGAAGGCATCACGCTCACCCAGTTTCATCTGACGCCGCGCCGTGGGCCTGGCCAATTCACCCTGCGCCTGGGCAGCGGCCCCGATTTAGCCGAGATTGGTACCCTGCCAGTGACGCTGGCTCAGCTGCCCCCCGCCACGCAAAACCCTCTCTACCGCCCGATCTTAAACGACGAACATGGCCAAATCCTCATCGGCTACGATTGGGACACCACCCTGCCTGGCCAAACGCGCCTCTACCTGCATTGGCAAACCGCTGATGGCTACTTCAGCACGGTCGCCGATTCACCCGCTGAACCCACGGTGGGGAATGTCCTGGCAGTGTGGGGGGTGCCACGGCCGTTTTGGTCTATCCCCCCCGCCCCAGACGCAGCCCACTACGTGCCGCTGGGCCAGGGCATCGTGTGGACGGGCCGCTCGTTGGCCGACGGGGCAACGGCCGTTGCCCCCGGCAGCCGCTACGATTTGACGATGCGCTTTATGAACGGCCGTCCTCTGCTGCGCGACTACGTGGTATCCACCCGGCTGGTGGGGTACGAAGGGGACCATTTCACCTGGGCCTGGTGCGATCTGGTGGATGGCATTCCGGCCATGGGGGGCATTCCCACACTCAAGTGGATTCAAGGCTCGGTGGTTGGGGAGCCGCGCACGGTGGTTTTCCCGCCGCGCAGCGAGCCAGCCAGCTTTACCGGCTTTTGCCAGAGCGAAAAGCCAGCACCTGGGGCACCGATTTTGTATGTGGATGAGACGGCCGTTCCTGGCCAAACCATCGGGGGTCTGCTGGTGGTGTACGACGCCTTTACCAACCGTCCGCTGCCCATTTTGGATGAGCGAATTACGGCCGTTAGCAGCTGGATTCCATTGGGTGAAGCAAAAATTGGGGAGTAAACAGAAGGCGTGCCTACCAGCATTCGAACCTGAACGGGTGTCTTATCTGGCTTTTGCGCGAGAGTGTTTAAGTATTGCGCTCTCGTCAATAAACTTATGCGAACTTTCGGGACACAATACGAATAATTTCGCTGGTTTGTGTGAAAAGTTAGATGTAGGTCGTGTTTAAGCTCATACAACCTGATGAAGGAAAATTGCCTACGCGCTAATCAGGCAATAGCAGGTCTTCTTTGCTGACTAACGTCAGCAGATCCTGGCTTAACCCCAACAACCAGGCCAAAAAGGCATAGCTGGCTAACGAAACGATTAAAGCCAGAAAATTATTGGCGAACCAGGCTGTTAATAAGAAGGCCAGAGATGCGGTTAGTGCTAATTTGCCCACTTTCTTACGGAGATTGACGTGAAAAAGGTAAGGCACTAAACGTATAGCCAAAATAATAACCACAATCGCCTGTCCTTCAACCATAAACCAGCCAATATCTACGGCCGTTACCGCTTTTTGCCCACTGCGCAGCAAGATCCACACCAAGAGCAAAGAATACATGAAGATAGATATTCTTTGTTTGTCTTGCAAACGGTAAAAAACGGTGTGGACTTTGGCAATAAAGTGGAGGGGTACTAGATAGGCCAGCAACTTCAGGTATAGGGCCAGCTGCTCATATTTCTGGAAAATTGAAATGTTGGCAATTGCCTGAGCATGAAAAAAGAAGGCCAGGAAGGCAGGCACTACAATAAAAAACGAAAAAAGCAAATAGCCTGCCAAAATTCCGGGAGCGGCTTCGCGGCGAGCGCTGACTAATACCGGATAAAAAGTCTGATCTAATGCGGTGGCGATCATCATAGCGCTTAACAGCAATGTAATCATCAGGTTAAACGATCCGGCCAGCTCGTTACTAAAGCGGGTTAGAACCAGATAGCTGGCCAGGACTGGTGTGGCCATTTCCAAAATAAGAACGGCCCCAAAGGGCAGCACATGGCGCAGCAGACGCCAGAGTGATTGGAGAGATGGCACAAATCGAGTGATCAGCTGGTACCGTAGCAAAACAACCAGATGAACCAAAAATATGATGCCAAATACAATCAGTGTTGCCAGACCGATCCACCATGCATTGGCGCTGTACCAGGCAGTTAAAACCAGAGTCACTGTGGAGAGCGTAATGCTCAGCAACATGAGCCAAACCTGGGTGGAAACCCGATGTATGGCTCGCAGGGCTGCCTGGCTAATGACGTTGCTGCTGGCGAAGATTGTTGCTGCATTGATGAGTAGTATGGCCCTTTTGCCATCTTCGGTAAGGTCCTGGTAAAAAATAACGGCATAAATGACAAGGAGGCAAAGGCTCCCCAGAGCGAAATTGACGAGCCAGCTTTGCCATACCAGGGGGGCAATGTTCGCACGCCCGTCTCTGGCCCGACTGACGATGTAATCTGGCAGCCCTGCGGCGGCAATCAAGGCTACCAGTAATGACAGTGACATAGCAAAACTGTATTCGGCATAAACCGCCGGGGCCAAAAAATAGGTCATGGAGAGCGTTGTTGCGGCCGAAAGCACCCGGAAGACCAGGCTGGCGCCCAGCATCCAGTTAATCCGCTGCAAAATGTTAGGCAAGGTAGTCATCATCTGGGGTGTCTCGCAAGCTGGCAGGCGTAAAACTATAAATCTTTTTCAGGGGCGCTGGCCAGGCGTAAACGGCCGTTTGCGTGGGCCGTGAAACAAAACCAATGCGCCTCTTGATATCGTATCGGGACATGCCGCCTTTAATGCGCTGAAGGCCCATTTCAAGGCAAGACTCGATTGCGGCGTAGATGAGAAGGCGATAGAGGTTGAAGGTCAGCGATAGATCATAGTCCAGGCCAACGGCGGCTAACTGCGCGGTGGTTTGGTCGTGATACATCATCAGGCAAGCCACGGTTTTTCCTCGATGTACCGCCCGGAACAACTTAAAATGCTCCTGTCCCAAAATCGCCTGCGCATGGACCAAAAACTGCGGGTTATACAGAAGGGCACTCCGGTTTTTTTGCGCCACTTTATCAAAAAGAGCGTAAATATCGGCCGTTTCTTGGGGCAGGTTGGTTGTTATGGTGATGCCATGATCTAGCGCCTTTTTTTGCTGTTTGCGCAGGCTGTTGCGGTGACTGCTTTTCAGCGACAAGGTATACGCCTCAAACGTTGGCCAGGAAAGCAATAAATCGTTTTCCCAGATGCCTTCCGTGATAAGAAAATTGTGCTGCGCGAGGTGCGACAAAAGCGGCCCGTGGTGTGCTTGCTCTAAAAAGACAAGCCGGACCCCAGGTGCCAGCCGCTGCCCCATAAGACGCTGGATGCCCTGGATTAGCACAGGGTAAACGGTCGCTGCTTCTGCACCGGGAGCAACCGTGGGCGGCACCAGAAAGTTGATAGGGTTGGACGGAGCCAGCACAATTTGAGCCAGTCGGCGCAGCCAGCTGGCCGTAAATGGGCCAGGCAGAGGATACCGGTAGGCGCTGGCCACCCCGGCCAGTTGACTGCCAGACCAGGCGGTGATGAACATTGTCCAGGCTGGTGGCCAACCACTGGCCTGGGCATATTGTTTATATTTTTGCCACCGGTACCCTTTTTGCAGCGTATCTCCGGTGACGGCGTTCCACTGTGTGGCGTCGATCTCGTCAATGTGCCGGATCAGCCGCAGCCGACAAGCAGACATTTTGTGTCCTTTAACGAATGCCTAATGGTTGTTTTAATCCTTCCAGCCACCGGAAGTGATAAAAAGCAATAAACAGGGCCAGGACAATGTGGACGCCAATAAAAATAAACGCTTCATATTTGGTGGGAAAGTGCCCCAGGCGCACCTTGATGTGTGAAGCCCAATCCCACACTTCGGGGATAGGGTTGTAGCGTCCGGGGGCGTGGGGATTGAGCGTCAAAAACATCAAATCTTCCAAACCGGAGAGCATCAAGGAGAGCGCGCCAAAGGCTACGCGCAGGGTGTTGCCCGTTGTGCCACCACCCAGGCGAAACGCCAGTGAAAAGGCTAAAATCATCAGTGGCGTGATCACCAGTGTCAGATAATAGGTGTTACTTGCTTCGCGAAAGGCCACATCAAAAAAGAGTTTAGGGATGTAGAAGAAGAAAAACAGGCCAAAACAGCCGTAAATGACGACGATTTTTACCCCGTTGAAGCGGTCAAATACGGCCGTATCAAACAAAGCAATGGCAATAGCCGCCAGAGCAAAAGGCAGCAGCTTGAAGAGAAAAATCGCCAGACTTTTTACCTCGCGGTCGGGCGGAAGAGCAAAAATGGCAAACAGGCCAATTACCAGTGCGGCCACACCAAAGCCAATGCTGTATTTCATTTGCACGCTAATTTCCATGAAACTTTTCCTTTTTTGTTGGTTGGACCACAACAGGAGCAAACTGGTGGTCAAATATGTGGAGAATGTTCTCAATTTCGGCGAGGTGCGGACTAGCCACCATAAAATAACCCAGGCGATGATTAGCCTGGCTAAATGCAGTAACTGGCATACCTGGCTGGACAAAAAGATGTTCTTCAACAAAGGCGGGATGCTGGCGAATAGTTTCTAGATGATCAAACTTTTCCAGCGTTCCCGAAACGGCCGATTTTACAATCAAAATGCCGCCAATGTTTTGTTGGGCTGGTTTCAGGTGCTCCAGTTCACCCCCTTGCCCTAACGCCACACGCAGCGCCATTTCATAGGTGTCCCAGCCATAACATTGCTTTACCAAAAACGGAAAACCATTGCCAGAGAGCCGGGCACCCATCTCTAAAAAGTAGATAGCCTCACCACGAATGACAAAATCCAGGTTTAGTGGCCCGTTGTGAATACCAAAAGTGTCACAGATGGTGGTTATGGCACGCGCCATTTTTTGCGCCAATGGTGCTGGCATGGGCAGGCCAACGACATGTTTCAACGTCAAAAAGTCGGGTGGCCCGCTGTGGTGCCGCTGGCTCACGGCCATCAAGCGAGTTACGCCGTGCAGACGAAAGACTTCCATGCCCCCATGCTGTCCCTCGATGTACTCCTCTACCAGGACGTGTTTGCCAGGCGACTGGTTAAAGGCTCGCGTCAGCGCTGGTACCAGATCTTCATATGTTTGCACGCAGGTAACGCCTTTATTGCCCGAGGCGTCAATCGGTTTGACGATGAGCGGCAGGCCGACGGCCCGGGCGTAGGCTTCCAACTCAGCGGCATCCCGGCTGCTTTTACCGCGCGGCACACAAATGCCTTGCTGCGCCATCTGTTCACAGAAGTACGCCTTGTTGCAAGATGCTTCTACGGCCGTTTCCGTCAGCAGTGAAGGCAGTTGATAATAGTTGGTCAGGTAATAGATGGTTCGGTGAAAAGAGTCGTTTCCCGGAGAAACCACTCCGTCAGGAATCGTGTCGCCCAGCAGCTGGACAATTTCATCGCCGGATGTCGTTTTTATGGGCAAAAATTGGTCTGCCCAGGGCCTGGCCACGGCATCGCTACGGCCGTCTGCGCCAATGATCCTCAGACCCAAACGGCGCGCTGCCTTGTAGATGGGCAGCTGGTCCGGCCCTGCGCCAAGAATCAAAATGGTTTGTTTAGTCATGCAGTAAATCTCTCGTGTGGAAGTCAATCTGGCACTGGGGGATGTTGGATTCACGCACGTAAATCTGTTTGTAGTAGGGTTTGCTGGTAAACGGCCGTTTGACATACTCACCCATGATGCCCAGCGAAATCAGCTGTAATGCCGCCAGCCCGCTCACCCACACCAACACGGCTTGAGCCGATACCTGGTTAAAAAAGAGCGCAACGAGACCAATCAGCAGCGCCAATGCCGCTAAAAGCCAGCTCAACGATAACGGCCGTAGCGAAAATCCCCAATACAAATCCAGCGTATGATCACGAATGTGCCGCCAGCGCCATTTGGAACGGCCCGCGCGCCGCTGGTGATGTTCCGTCTCGACAAATGTGTAGTTGTGCGTCACGTAAGGCACCGTAGCAATGAAAAATTGGGCGCGAGTGGGATGATTAATTACGTCACGGGCTACGCTGGTACGCAAAATACGGTAGACCGAAGCACCTGGCGGAATATTGATGCCAAAAACCGACTTGCCCAAAAATTGTTGGAATCGTGTTCCCCACACCCGGTAGAGCGGATCTTGCCGCTGCTGGCGAATGGCAAAAACCACGTCCCAACCTTCCTGAGCCTTAGCAATAAGCTTGTACGCTTCTTCCGGCGGGGATTGCAGATCCGCATCAAATTGAATGGACCAATCAAAAGAAGCATAAAGATAACCAACCCGAAAAGCGGCACAGTTTCCAAAGTTACGCGAAAAAGAGATGTATTTGACATGTGGGTCTTGCTTTGCCAGCTCCTTCACAATTTTTAGCGTATTGTCGGTGCTGCCGTCATCGGTGATAATGATTTCATAGTCGTCATACCCTTTTAACGCGGCGGTAATACGTTCATAGGCATGGCGAACGTTTTCTTCCTCGTTATAGCAAGGCAAAATAGCAGACAGTCTCATCCTAAAACTTGCACTCCTTTCATAAAGGCGAGCCGATCGAACGTCGTAATCGACCTCCCAGGCTTTTTCTTGATGTTAGACTACGATGTAAGTTTTTAGACGATAGGAATAAGTGGGGGAATGAAAGCTGTGATGCCTATCGTCTTGCTGTCAAATAAAGCTGTTCATTTCTGCTGCCAGGCCAAAGCCAACTGCATCGCCCGATTCAGCAGAGGATTGCGCAATTTCACCAGTGCGATGCGCTCTTCCAGTCGTGCACCGAGCTGCTTTTTGAGGGTGAATGCGGTCCCACCCAGCTTCAATTGGCGTACCCCTCGCTCGATGGCAACGCGCACAGTTTCGCTCATCAACAAGTGGTAGGTGAAATTATCACGGGTGCGTTCATAGTCCAGCCCTGCCCAGCGCACCAGCATCACTCCTTCGCTGATAAACAGAGTCAAGGTGCCAACAACTTCTCCCTCATGTCGAGCAATCAGGTGGGCATAATCGGAAGGTTGGAGAAGTGCAGCGGTATTTTCCAGCATCTCCGCTTTAAAACTATAGGAACTGCCGTGGTGCTGATACACCTCGCGAATCAATGCTTCTACCTGCGCGGCCTCTGTCTCAAATAAAGAACATTCCTGGATTTGAACACCAGCATCGGCCGCCCGGTTACGAACACGGCGAATTTCGGCCCGCTTTTTGCCAGGCAGCCACATCTGGTACGCGTCGTAGCTGTCCCAAGCAATATCTAGCACAGCATCCGCCACGATATGGGTTGGCCTAAAGCCGGGCCACTGTTGGATGATAGCCTTATCGGTAGTAGTCAGGGGATTGATGGATAACAACTGAGAATGTTCAGTACGCTGCACTTTTTTCAATTCGTTGAGGAGTTGTGGTAACACCATTTCAGCAGATACATTCTCTGCCAGGAAAAGGCCTGGATAAGCAAAAAGGGGTAAATGGCAAGACAGCGGGCCAACCAGCCGTAAACCTCGTTGGGTGACCCCAGCCAGCAAGGGCGAGGAAAGGTGCGCTGACAGGTGGAAATGACGCTGTGCAAAACACGCCGCCCCTGCTACCAATTGATCCCCTTGCCAAAGCTGCACGTAATAGGGGTGGTAATCTCCGGTAATCTGTTCCAGCAGCATTAGCCAGCGTTTATGGGCAAACGGCTGACGGGTACCACACATTTTGTCCCAGATTAGTTCGGGCAGCTCCTCAGATCGCCGGGTGATAACTGCTTTGTACTCTCTCATAAACCGAAACAGAAAACGACTCTAAGTTCGGCGCGCCCCACAGAAGTTTGCAAATCCTCAAAAACAGACGTTGGTCAATCACAAGTTAGGTTTTAGAGTAAATCAGGCAGGTCTTCTTTAAAGCTACAGCGTGATTTGCATTTGTTAACTTCCGCGGACAATATTAACCTAATTCACAATTATGCAAAAAATTCATTTTCCCGATTGTCTAAAATGTCAAAGGCCTAATGTAGAAGAGCCAACAACCACTACGAAAGAATGGTCCAAATCTGGCTTGACATTTCTCTCATTTTACTTTACTATTTGACCAATTAGTTAAATATGTGGAAGGATGCTCAACTATGGATGATACGCTCAGTCTGACTTTCGCTGCCCTGGCGGATCCAACTCGCCGGGCGATGCTGGCGCGGCTGGCACATGGTCCAGCTACGGTAACCCAGCTTGCCGAGCCGTTCAAAATCAGCATGCCCGCGATCTCCAAGCATTTGAAAGTGCTGGAGTATGCCGGACTGATCGAGCGGGGCCGCGAAGCTCAATGGCGGCCTGCGCAGCTGCAAGCCGCTCCGCTAAAAGATGCATTTCAATGGCTGGAGCAGTATCGCCAGAATTGGGAAGAAGCGCTTGACCGCCTGGAAGAGTATTTACGAGAGATTCAAAATGAGCCGCCAGGCAAATCGTAACCAAAGGAAAATGAAAGATGGCAAATACAATGGCAGATCGAGAAATTGTCGTTACTAGAGTGATCGACGCCCCGCGTGAACTTGTTTTTGCGGCATTTACCGAACGAGATCATATTGAACAGTGGTGGGTGCCAAAAGGTACAACCATCCACGAGATGGACGTGAAACCCGGAGGTATCTGGCGCTACAGCCAGCCAACTCGGGATGGCACCCAAAATCCATTTAAGATCCAGTTCATCGAGCTGGAAAAGCCAACGCGGCTTGTTTACGATTATGGAGCTGAGGGAGCGTACGCGTCTGAACCCGTGCGCACCATTGTGACTTTTGAAGATGAGGCGGGCAAAACCAAAGTTACTTTACAGCTCCTGTTTGCCACGGCCGCCGAGCGGAAACAAGCCGTCAAATACGGCGCGATTGTGGGTGCCATGCAGGCGCTGGAAGGTCTCGCCGATTATCTGGCCAAAGTGCGCCGCTAATTTACCCCATCGTTAAGCCGGGCTTGATAAGATCAGCCGCCGACACCGCCTGAATTTTTTGAGGTAAGAATGAGTGAAGCCAAACAGCAGGAATTTATAGAGATCCGTGGAGCGCGGGAAAACAATCTAAAAAACGTGACGCTTCGTATTCCTAAACGCCAGATCACCGTTTTTACGGGGGTGTCTGGCTCTGGAAAATCATCGCTGGTCTATGACACCATCGCCACCGAAGCGCAGCGGCAGCTGTACGAAAACTTCAGCATGATGGTCCGCACTTTTTTGCCGCGCTACTCCCAGCCAGATGCTGATTCGATTCGCAATTTGGGCATGGCGATTGTGGTGGATCAAAAGCGTTTAGGCGGTGGATCGCACTCAACGCTGGGCACCATCACAGATACCTATACTTTGCTGCGCCAGCTGTTTGCCCTGATTGGTGAACCATTTGTCGGCTATGCCAACGTTTTTTCCTTTAACGAACCCATCGGCATGTGCCCGGAATGTAATGGTTACGGCCGTAAACTACAACCCAGCGTTGAAAAATTCTACGATCCGGCCAAATCGCTGAACGAAGGCGCGCTCCAGGGTCCCATCTTCGACGAAAGCATCTACCCAACCAGCGGCTTCTTCGACAACGACAAGAAGCTGGCCGACTTCTCCGCGCAAGAACTGGAGCTGCTTCTCTACGGCGAGGAGCAAAAGTTTGAGTATGACGGCATGAACCGCACTTACCGCGGCGTGATCACCAACTTCAGCCGCGCCTACATCGAGCGCGATCTAAAAACACGCTCCGCCAAAACGCAAGAAAAGATTGCCCAATACCTGACCGAAGGTCCCTGCCCTGCCTGTAAAGGAGCGCGGCTAAACAAGGCCGTGCTGAGCTGCACGGTAAACGGCCATAACATAGCCGAGCTTTCCTCAATGGAAGTGGGTGATCTGATCGGGGTCATGCAAGAGATCAAAAACGCAGCAGCGAAAGAAATTGTGGGAGACCTGGTGCGTCGGCTGCAAAACCTGGTGGATATGGGCCTTGATTATTTAACGCTCAATCGGGAGACCGATACCCTCTCTGGTGGCGAAGCCCAGCGTGTTAAATTGGTCAAACATCTGGGCAGCAGCCTGATCGATGTCATGTATATTTTCGACGAGCCCAGCGTTGGCCTGCACCCACGGGACATCCATCGGCTCAACAAACTGCTGCAAAAATTGCGCGACATGGGCAACACAGTGCTGGTTGTCGAGCACGATCCCGACGTGATCAAGGTGGCCGACCATGTGGTGGATCTCGGCCCACACGCTGGCACCCGCGGCGGTGAAGTTGTCTACCAAGGCAGCTATACGGGCTTGCTTCAGGCCGATACGCTGACCGGCAAATCCTTGCAGGCAAACATGCCAGTTAAAAGTGCATTCCGCCAGGCCAAAGGCCAGCTCAAGCTGAGCCGGGTAAACGTCAACAACCTGAAAAATGTAAGCGTGGACATCCCGGTTGGCGTGCTGACGATGGTGACCGGGGTGGCGGGTTCTGGTAAAAGCTCGCTGCTCAACGAGGCGTTTGTGGCGCACTTTCCCGAGGCGATTGTGGTGGACCAAACGGCCGTTGGCGCAAATCCCCGTTCTAACCCGGCCACCTACACCGGCATGATGGACGATGTGCGCACCGCTTTCGCTAAGGCCAACAAGGTAAACGCCGGACTGTTTAGCTTCAACTCCAAAGGTGCCTGCGAAAACTGCAATGGCCTGGGCGTGGTGTACACCGATCTTTCCTTCTTCGAAAGGGTGAAATCGCCCTGCGAAGTGTGCCGCGGCAAGCGTTTTAAGGACGAGGTGCTGGATTATAAGCTGGACGGCAAATCTATCGTCGACGTGTTGGAGATGACGGTAAGGCAGGCCCTGGAGTTCTTCAGCATTCCAGAGATTACCCGCACGCTCCAAACGATGAGCGACGTCGGGCTGGACTACCTGACCCTCGGACAGCCGCTGGATACCCTTTCGGGCGGTGAGTGCCAGCGTATCAAGTTAGCCAGCCAGCTGCACAAAGAAGGCAGCATCTACGTGCTGGATGAGCCCACCACCGGCCTGCACAAGTCGGACACAGACAGGCTGCTGGAGACGTTGAACCAGATAGTTGATGGCGGCAATACCGTGATTGTTATCGAGCATAACATGGACATGGTGCGCAACGCCGACTGGGTCATTGATTTGGGGCCGGAGGGGGGCAGCAAGGGCGGGCAAGTGATATTTGCAGGCACACCCGCTGACTTAAAGAAGGCCACGCAGTCGATTACCAGCCACTATATTTAACCGAAGAACGCTTCATTACGCGACAGAAGGCCAGGGAGACAGCCGGGGGAAACCTATTCCGGGTGGCTCGTACTGGTGCCAAACTGGCAAAAATCAGCAACCGGGCAGCTTGGGGCCGCGGGACAGATCGGTTGCGCGGGCTGGCGCTGAGCACAGCCATAGCGACCCAGGGCATCAACCGCATCAAAAACAGCAGCGGACACTTTGCCTGCCGACAGCGCCAGGGCGTCCAGGGC
>ERZ761602.4780-NODE-4780-length-16807-cov-7.892192_pt1 | contig 16807 bp, 16 predicted proteins | sample MGYA00512165_ERZ761602 | MGnify/ENA primary metagenome ERZ761602 (study PRJEB28899, sample SAMN02445085) | bioreactor sludge metagenome | biome: EBPR sludge; isolation source: Thorneside wastewater treatment plant | place: Australia: Brisbane, Thorneside...
CGAAGTCCTCGCCGCCCAGGAAGGTGTCGCCGTTGGTCGAGAGCACCTCGAACTGGTGCTCGCCGTCCACCTCGGCGATCTCGATGATCGAGATGTCGAAGGTGCCGCCGCCCAGGTCGTAGACCGCGATCTTGCGGTCGCCTTCCTTCTTGTCGAGGCCGAAGGCGAGCGCGGCCGCCGTGGGCTCGTTGATGATGCGCTTCACCTCCAGGCCGGCGATGCGGCCGGCGTCCTTGGTGGCCTGGCGCTGGGAATCGTTGAAGTAGGCCGGCACCGTGATCACGGCCTCGGTCACGGGCTCGCCCAGGTAGTCCTCGGCGGTCTTCTTCATCTTGCGCAGCACCTCGGCCGAGACCTGGGGCGGGGCGATCTTGCGCCCGCGCGCCTCCACCCACGCGTCGCCGTTGTCGGCCTTCGCGATGGCGTAGGGCATCAGGTTGATGTCCTTCTGGACTTCCTTTTCCTCGAAGCGGCGGCCGATGAGGCGCTTCACCGCGAAGAGCGTGTTCTTCGCGTTGGTGACCGCCTGGCGCTTGGCCGGGGCGCCGACGAGGATCTCGTCGTTGTCCGCGTACGCGACGATCGAGGGCGTGGTGCGCGCGCCTTCGCTGTTCTCGATGACCTTGGGCTTGCCGCCCTCCATGATCGCCACGCACGAGTTCGTGGTGCCGAGGTCGATGCCGATGATCTTTGCCATGTTCGTCTGTCCTTGTGTCCGGGAGCTCCCGGTCTCGTCCATCAAGTCGGGGTGTCGCCGGCCGGATTCAAGCGGCCGGGGCGGCCTCGCCGGCCGGGGCGGTGGGGCGGCCCGTGGAGACCACCACGAGGGCCGGGCGGATCACGCGCTCGTGCAGCCGGTAGCCCTTCTGCAGCACGGCGACCACCGTCTGGGCCGGCTGGTCGCTTTCGGCCTGGCTGATGGCCTGGTGGAAGTTCGGGTCGAAGCGCTCGCCCGCGGGGTCCACGGGCGCGAGGCCGGCTTTCTCGAAGGCGGCGCCCAGCTGGCGGCCGGTGATCTCGACGCCCTCGCGCAGGGACTCGAGCGTGGCGTTTTCCACGGCGAGGGCCGCCTCGAGGCTGTCGCGCACCGGCAGCAAGGTGGTCGCGAAGCCCTCCAGCGAGAAGCGGTGGGCCTTGGCGACGTCCTCGACGGCGCGCCGGCGGACGTTCTCGGTCTCGGCCTTCGCCCGCAGGAACTCGTCCTTCAGGCGGGCGATCTCGGCCTGGGCCTCGGCGAGGCGCGCTTCGAGGTCCGGCCCGGGCGCGGTGGCGTTTTCCGGGGGGGCCTCGGCCGTTTGGGTGGGGCGATCTGGGGTATCCGTCACGGTGGTTTTCCCTTGTCTCCTGGCGGGTTTTCGCTTGTGCGCCAGCCACTTGGGGGCGAAGGGCGGAAATTCAAGCCCCCACGGCCGGACGGGCAATTGAGGGATGGTTGACTCAAGTCAACGGTTTCTCGCGATTGGGAATGACACTTCGTCCTGACGAAACCACGCACTTCCCAACCGGAGAAAACCGCATGAAAAAGACCACCGCCCTTGTCCTCGCCGCCGCGGCCGTCGCCGGCGCCCTGGCCCAGCCCGCCGTCGCCGCCGAACCGTGGATGATCCGCGTCCGCGCGCTCTACCTCGATCCGGCCGACAAGTCCCAGGCGATCCCCGCCCTGGCCGTGCCGACCGACGCCATCACGGTGAGCGACAAGTGGTTCCCGGAAGTGGACATCTCGTACTTCCTCACCCCGAACATCGCGGCCGAACTGGTGCTGACCTATCCGCAGAAGCACGACGTGACGGTCCAGCAGAGCGCGCTGGGCGGCCCGGTCCAGATCGGTTCGTTCAAGCACCTGCCGCCGACCCTGTCGATCCAGTACCACTTCGCGCCGGACGCGCAGTTCCGTCCGTACGTGGGCGTCGGCGTGAACTTCACGAACATCTCGGACGTGAACCTCGAGATTCCGACGGTCGGGCGCCTGAACCTGGACCGCCAGAGCTGGGGCGGCGCCTTCGGCGCGGGCTTCGACTACAAGTGGGACAAGAACCTCTACGTGAACTTCGACGTGAAGAAGGTCTACATCGGCACCGACGTGACGCTCGGCGGCACGAAGGTGAGCGAGGTCAAGGTCGATCCGGTCCTCTGGTCCATCGGCCTGGGGTGGCGCTTCTAGCGGTTCGCCGGCGGACGGCCGGCTCGGCTGCGGCGCCCGGGATCCCGAAGGGGTCCCGGGCGCTTTTCATTTCTTCCCGCCGCCGACGAGGGCGTTGATGGCGAGGCTCGCCACGCTGTAGAGGATGGAGCCCAGGAGCGCCGCGCCGAACCCGGTCACGGTGAAGCCCGGGACCACCGAGGCCACGGCCCAGAAGAGCAGGGCGTTGATCACGAAGAGGAACAGGCCCAGCGTGAGGACGGTGACCGGCAGCGTGAGGATCACGAGGATGGGCCGCACGACCGCGTTGGCGAGGCCCAGCACGAGCGCGGCGATGGCGGCCGCGCCGATGCCCTCGACGCGCACGCCGGGGTAGAGCCAGGCCACCGCGAGCAGGGCGAGGGCGGCGAGGAACCAGCGAAGCAGCAGGGATCCCATCGGGTCTCCTTTCCGGGTCAGTTTCCGGCGCCGAGGGCGCGGGCCCGCGACGCGCTCTCGCGCCGCGCCGCCTCGTCGGCCGCGCGATCGAAGTCCTTCGCCACCCATCCGCCGAGGTTCTCGAGCGCGACGGCGGTGAGGGCCGCGACGAACGCCGGGCGGTCGTTCGTCGTCGGGATGTAGTGGAATTCCTTTCCCCCCGCGTGGAGGAAGGTCTCCTTGCCCTCCATCGCGATCTCCTCGAGGGTCTCGAGGCAGTCGGACGCGAAGCCGGGGCAGATCACGTCCACCCGGCCCGTGCCCTGGCGGCCCAGCGTCTCCAGCGTCTCGGCGGTGTAGGGCTTGAGCCATTCGGCCCATCCGAAGCGCGACTGGAAGGTGACCGCGGTGCGCTCGTCGTTCCAGCCGAGTTCCGTCGCGACGAGGCGGGCGGTCTTCAGGCATTCGCAGTGGTACGGGTCGCCCTGGTCGAGCGAGAAGCGCGGCAGGCCGTGAAAGCTCATCACGAGCCGGTCGGGGCGGCCATGGCGGGCCCAGTACTCATTCACCGCGGCGGCGACCGACTTCACGTAGGCCGGATGGTCGTGGAAATTGCGCACCAGTCGCAGGCCGGGCACGTTGCGCCGGCGGGAGAGGGCGGCGCCGACGGCGTCCATCACCGAGCCCGTGGTGCTGGCGGCGTACTGGGGGTAGAGGGGCAGCACGAGCACGCGGTCGCAGCCGCGACGGCGCAGCTCGGCGAGGCCGTCCGTGATCGACGGATTGCCGTAGCGGCAGGCGGGCACCACTTCCAGCGGGCCTTTCACGCGCTCGCCGAGGTAGCCGCGCAGCATCTGCGCCTGGCGCTCGAGATACACGCGAAGGGGCGAGCCGTCCTTCGTCCACACGCTCGCGTACTTGGCCGCGCTCTTCGCCGGGCGGGTGACGAGGATGATCCCGTGGAGGATCAGCCACCAGGCGGCGCGGGGGATCTTCTCGACCACGCGCGGGTCCCAGAGGAACTCGCGAAGGTAGCGGCGCACGGCCGGCGCCGTCGGGGCGTCGGGGGTGCCGAGGTTCACGAGCAGGATGCCCACGGGCGCGGCGGCGCCGTGGGTGTACGGCGGTTCGGGAAGGAAGGACATGGTCAGTGCTGCGAGAGGGCGGAGGAGACCAGCTTGGCCGTCACGTCCACGATGGGAATCACGCGCTCGTAGGCCATGCGCGTCGGGCCGATGACCCCGACGGTGCCCACCACGCGGCCGTCGACCTCGTAGGGGGCGGTCACGATGGCGCAGTCGTCGAGGGGGACGAGGCGCGAGTCCCCGCCGATGAAGATCTTCACGCCGTCGGCGCGCTCGCTCTCGTCGAGCAGGCCCAGCAGCTGCGCCTTGCGCTCGAAGAGGTCGAAGAGCTTGCGCAGGCGGGCGCGGTCGCCGGAGAGGTCCTCGACGTCGAGGAGGTTGCGCTCGCCCGAGAGCACCACGCCGTCGCCGGGACGGCCCAGCGCCTCGCCGCCGGTCTCGATCGCCGCGCGCATGAGCGCGGAGATGTCGCGGTGCAGGTCGAGCAGCTCGCCGCGCACGCGACGGGCGATGTCGGCGAAGTCCAGGCCCGCGTAGTTCTGGTTGATGGCGTTCGCGGCTTCCTGCAGCTGCGCCGGGCTGAAGGGCTTCTCGGTGACGAGGACGCGGTTCTGCACCTCGCCGTCGGTCGCCACGATGATGAGCAGCACCCGGCGGGGCGAGAGGTGGAGGAACTCGACGTGCCGCAGGGCCGCCTGGCGCCGCGGCGCGATCACCACGCCGGCGAAGTGGGTGAGGTCCGACAGCAGCTGGGACGCGGCCGCCACCACCCGGTGGGGATCGCCCGGCAGCAGGTGGCCCTCGAGCTGGGCGCGCTCGACCTGTTCCATCGGCTGCACGGTGAGGAGCGTGTCGACGAAGAACCGGTAACCCTTCGGCGTGGGGACCCGGCCGGCCGACGTGTGGGGGCTCGAGACGAAGCCCATCTCCTCGAGGTCCGCCATCACGTTGCGGATGGTGGCCGGCGAGAGCTCGAGGCTCGAGGCCCGCGCGAGCGCGCGCGAGCCGACGGGCTGGCCATCGGCGATGTAGCGCTCGACGAGGATCTTGAGCAGGGCCTGGGCGCGCTCGTTCAGCATGCGGGGCATTCTACGGAAAAAATCCCCCGGCAAGGCGGCGGCATTCCGGCGCCGGGCCGCGGGAACCTTGTGATCTAATGGGGGCCATGTCTCCCGTCTTCAAGACCGTCGCCGTCGTCGGCAAGAACGACGCCCCGGTCCTCCCGGACAAGCTCGACCAGGTGGTCGCCGTGCTTCGCGAGCACGGCGCGCGCGTGGTCATGGACGAGCGCACCGCGGAGGCGTCCCGCTCACCGCCCGACGAGATCCTGCCCCTGGAGGCCCTGCCGCCCGTCGCCGACCTGGTGGTCGTCGTGGGCGGGGACGGCACGCTCCTGTCGTGCACCCGGCTCATGGCCGCCCACGGGGTTCCGCTCGTCGGAGTGAACCTGGGTCGACTGGGTTTCCTCACGGACATTCCGGCCGGCGAGGTGGCGGGGCACCTGGGGCCCGTGCTCAAGGGGGATTTCGCCCGCGAGGAGCGCCTGATGCTCGCCGCGCGCGTGAGCCGCGACGGCCGCCAGATCCACGCGACCCACGCGATGAACGACGTCGTCGTGAGCCGCGGCGGCACCGGCAGCATGATCGAATTCGCGATCCACGTGGACGGCGAGTTCATCTACAGCCTGCGGGCCGACGGCATCATCGCCGCCACGCCCACGGGCACCACGGCCTACGCCCTGTCGGCCGGCGGCCCCATCCTGCATCCGGGCGTCGCCGCGGTCGCCCTCGTGCCGATCTCGCCGCACACGCTGTCCAATCGCCCCATCGTGCTCGAGGCCGGGGCGAAGATCGACATCGTCCTCGTCCGGGGGCAGGGCGCCTGCGCCAATTTCGACGTGCAGTCGAGCTTCGAGCTCGCCGCGGGCGACGTGGTGGGCATCGCGGCGGCGGCCAAGCCCGCGGTGCTGCTGCACCCGCCGGGCTACCGCTACTACTCGATGCTGCGCTCGAAGCTGCGCTGGAACGAGCGCACGGCGTAGGAGGGACCGCGGCATGCTGACGGCCCTCGCCCTGCGGGACTTCGTGATCGTCGACGCGCTCGAGATCGAGCTCGCCGCCGGCTTCACCGCCCTCACGGGCGAGACCGGCGCGGGCAAGTCCATCCTCGTCGACGCGCTCGCCTTCGCCCTCGGGGCCCGGGCCGACACCGGGCTCATCCGCCCCGGCGTGGAGCGCGCGGAGGTGAGTGCCGAATTCGACGTGACCCGGCTGGCCGAAGCGCGCGCGCTGCTCGAATCGTCGGGGCTCGACGAGGGCGAGGACGGCCCCTGCGTGGTCCGCCGGACGATCGACCGTGCGGGACGGTCGCGGGGGTGGGTCAACGGCCGCCCCGTGACGGCCGCCCAGCTCCGGGAACTGGGCGATCGCCTCGTGGACATCCATGGCCAGCACGAGCAGCAGTGGCTCGCCCAGCGGGATTTCCAGCGCCGCCTGCTCGACGCCTTCGCCGGGGCCGAGGACCTTGCCGCCGCCGTGTCGCGGCGCCATGCGGACTGGCGACGCGCGTGCGCGGCGCGGGAAGCGCGCGAGCGAACGGCCGAGAGCGCGAGCCGGGAGCGCGCCATCCTGAGGGACGAGATCCGCGAGCTCGAGGCGCTCGATTTCGCGCCGGAGCGCCACGCGGAGGACGAAGCGGAGCACCGTCGCCTCGCCCACGCCCAGGAACTCATCGCCGGCGCCCGCGAGGCCCTCGATCGGCTCGACGACGGGGAGGGCGCGGCCACCGCGGCGCTCGCCCAGGCCCACGGGCGCCTCGCCGCCGCCGCCGAGGTGGATCCCGGGCTCGCCGATTGCGCGCGGGACGCCGAGTCGGCCCTCGCGCTCGCCGGGGAAGCCGCCCATGCGCTGCGCCGCTACCTGCAGTCGATCGAGGCGGATCCCGGGCGCCTCGACGCGCTGGAGCGCCGCCTGCGCGACGTGCACGATTGCGCCCGGCGGCTGCGCGTGGAACCGGCCTCGCTTCCCGATGCGCTCGCCGAGCGCAGGCGCCGGCTCGAGGAACTCGGCGGCGACGGCAGCCTCGAGGAACTCCTCGCGCGCGAGCGCGAAGCGGAGGCGGCTTACCGGGAGGACGCGGGACGCCTCTCGATCGCGCGCCGGGAGGCGGCCGTCCGCCTGGGCGACGAGGTGAGCGCGAGGCTCCAGGGGCTTGCCATGGAAGGCGGCCGGCTCGCCGTCCGCCTCGAGCCCTTGCCCATTCCCGGAGCCGGTGGCCTCGAGGGCATCGAGTTCCAGGTGGCCGCCCACGCGGGACAGGCCCTGGGGCCCGTCGGCCGCATCGCCTCCGGAGGCGAGCTCTCGCGCATCGCCCTCGCGCTCCAGGTGCTGATGGGCGGCCGGGCCGGCATCGCGACCCTCGTCTTCGACGAAGTGGACACGGGTATCGGCGGTCGCGTGGCGGGCATCGTCGGCTCGCTCCTCGCGGAACTCTCGCGCCACCACCAGGTGCTGTGCGTCACGCACCTGCCGCAGGTGGCGGCCTGGGCGCGCCACCAGTTCCGGGTTGCCAAGCAGGGTGGGCCTCGGGGTACCCTCGCGTCCGTGGAGCCGCTCGACGCCGCCGGGCGCATCGACGAGGTGGCCCGGATGCTGGGGGGCGCGAGCGTCACGGAGACGACGCGGCGCCACGCCGAGGAAATGCTCGCCGAAGCCGCGGGCGGGACGGGCGCCCGGCGGGCATCGGGCAAGGGACGGGCGGCCGCGCGATAGCCGGGACGGCAGGCACCGGGGGAGAGGGGAATGGAGCAGTCCTCAGGAAAGACCGCGCTGGTCCTCGCCGGGGGTGGGGCGCGGGCCGCCTACCAGGTCGGCGTGCTCCAGGCGATCAAGGAGATGCTCCCGGACCCGCGTGCCAATCCCTTTCCCATCATCGCGGGCACCTCGGCCGGGGGCGTCAATGCCGGCGCGCTCGCGTGCCACGCGGACGACTTCGGCTTCGCCGTCGACAACCTGCTGGACGTGTGGCGCCACTTCGAGCCGCGCCACGTCTACCGGTCCGACTTCGCCGGCGTCGCGGCCAACAGCGGCCGGTGGCTGGCGGGCCTGTTCCTCGGCGCCTTCGTGCGCAACCGGCCCGTCTCGCTGCTGGACAACCGTCCCCTCGCCGCGCTCCTCGCCCGCAAGCTCGAGTTCGGGCGCATCGCGGGCAACATCTCGTCGGGCGCCCTGGATGCCCTCGCCATCACCTGCTCGGGCTACACCTCGGGCCAGAGCTGCAGCTTCTTCGAGGGGGCGCCGCACCTGGGCGGCTGGAAGCGCTCCCAGCGAATCGGCATCCGCACGCGCATCGGCGTCGAGCACCTGATGGCCTCGGCGGCGATCCCGTTCCTCTTCCCGGCCCACAAGCTCAATCGCGAATTCTTCGGCGACGGCTCGATGCGCCAGATCGCGCCCGTGAGCCCGGCGCTGCACCTGGGGGCCGATCGCGTGGTGGTGGTCGGCACGGCGCGCATCCGCAGCGACACGCCCGAGCGCACGCGCGGCGACACCTATCCGTCCCTCGCGCAGATCGCCGGGCACGTGATGAACTCGATCTTCCTGGACAGCCTCGCCGTCGACATCGAGCGGCTCGAGCGCATCAACCGGACGATCAGCGCGATCCCGCCGGACCGCCTGCGGCAGGCGGGCCTCACGCTGCACCACGTGGACGTGCTGGTCATGACGCCCTCGGAGCCCCTCGACGCCATCGCGGTGCGGCACGTGCGCAATCTCCCCGCGCCCATCCGCTTCCTGCTGCGCTCCGTGGGCGCGATGCGCCGCGGCGGTGCCAACCTCGCGAGCTACCTGCTCTTCGAGCAGGGCTATTGCCGCGAGCTCATCGCGCTGGGCTACCACGACACGCTGCGCCGGCGCGACGAGATCGAGGCGTTCCTCGGCGGGGCGATGTGCCCGGTGCCGGGCGTCTACGCGCGCACGGTGAAGTTCTTCGTGCCGCAGAAGGGCGCGGCCGACGGGCCGGCGCCGGACTCTCCGGCCTGACCCCGTCCGTCCTCAGGCGAGGACGATCCGGCTCGCGAAGCGATCCCGCAGCCAGCGGCCGATCTCCGCGACCTCCTCGCCGCACACCGAATGGGGCATCGGGTAGGCGTGCCACTCGGGCGAGAGCCCCCGTGCCTCGAGCGCGGCGCGGGAGGACTGCGCCAGGTCGAGCGGGATGATCGGGTCCTCGGTGCCGTGGGCCATGAAGACCGGCACGGCGGCGTTCGCGTCGGACGCCTCGCGCGGCAGGCTCTCGGCGAGGGGCAGGTAGGTCGACAGCGCGAGGATGCCCGCGAGCGGGGCCGCGTGGCGCAGTCCCGTGTGCAAGGCGATGGCGCCGCCCTGGGAAAAGCCCGCCAGCACGATGCGGGAGGCCGCGATGCCGCGGCCGCGCTCGCGCTCGATCAAGGCCTCCACCTGTGCCTGGGATTCGCGGATCCCGCGCTCGTCGGGCAGGCGGCCGATGTCGGCCATCGCGATGTCGTACCACGCGCGCATCTCGTAGCCGTTGTTGATCGTGACGGGACGCACCGGCGCGTGGGGGAAGACGAAGCGCAGCGCCAGGTCCTCGGGCAGGTCGAGCTCCCGCACGATGGGCACGAAATCCCAGCCGTCCGCACCCAGGCCGTGCATCCAGATGACGGTGCCCGTCGGCTCGGGGCCGGTGGTGAGCTCGATGCGCTGCAGGTCGTCCATGGTCAGGCTTTCGGGGGGCGGATGGCGTTCTTGGGACGGAAGGCCTTCACGACGGCCTCGCGGGTCTCGAGGTACGGGCCCCCGAGCAGGTCGATGCAATAGGGCACCGCGGCGAAGATCCCGGGCACGACGGGCTTGCCGTCCGCATCCTTCAGTCCCTCGAGCGTCTCGCGGATGGACTTGGGCTGGCCCGGCAGGTTGAGGATCAGGCAGCGGCCGCGGATCGCACCCACCTGGCGCGACAGGATCGCCGTGGGCACGAAGGCGAGGGAGATCCGGCGCATCTGCTCGCCGAACCCGGGCATCTCGCGGTCCGCCACGGCGAGGGTCGCCTCGGGCGTCACGTCGCGGGGGGCCGGTCCCGTGCCGCCCGTGGTGATCACGAGGTCGCACCGGGCGTCGTCCACCAGCTCGCGCAGCGTCGCCTCGATGACGGCCCGCTCGTCGGGAATGAGACGCCGCTCGAACGCGAGGGGATTTTCCAGCGCACCCGCGAGCCACTGCTCGAGCGCGGGAATGCCCTCGTCACGATAGACGCCGGCCGAGGCGCGATCGCTCGTGGCCACCAGGCCGATGCGCACGGCGTCGTGGCTCACGGCTCGCCCTTCGCGCGGGTTTGCAGGATCGCGTTGATGGCCTGGAAGAGTTCGCGGTAGCGGCGGGGAGGCCGCTCGGCCGCGCGTTCCTCGCGGGCGGCCGCGGCGAGCCGGCGAAGCGACTCGACGTCGGCCTCCGGGAATTCCTGCACGAAGCGCTCGAGGCCGTCGCCCTCGGCGAGGAGCGCGTCGCGCCAGCGCTCCGCCCGGTGGAAGCGCGCGGTCTCGCGTGCCGCCGGGGCGTTCAACGCCTCGAGCTGCGCGGCGATGGGGCCGGCCTCGAGGTGGCGCATCAGCTTGCCGATGTACTGCATCTGGCGGCGGATGGCCTCGTGCTTCGTCATCGGGCGGCAGGCTTCGACCGCCTCGCGCAGGTCGTCGGGCAGCTCGATGCGCCGGAGCTGGTCGGCCGGCAGCTTCACGAGCGCCGCGCCGAGGGCCTGCAGGTCGTGCATCTGCTTCTTGCGCCGGGTCTTGCTGATAAGATTCGCGTCTTCCATTCGCCTCGCGGACCGCCGTTGCGCTCCCGCCTCCGGGAGCCCCGCGAAGTGTAGTGGTTTTGGCGCCGCCCGGGGCGCTGCCTTCGCCCTCCGACATCGAACCCGCCCATGCCCGACACGCCCGCCGCCACGCTGCTGCCCCTCGACCACCCCGCGCTGGAAGCGGCCTGCCTGCGGGCGCTCGAGATCGCGAAGGCCCGCGGCGCGAGCGATGCGGAGGCCGAGACCAGCGCCTCGATCGGCCAGAACGTCACGGTCCGCCTCGGCGAGGTCGAGACGGTCGAGTACAACCGCGACAAGGGGCTGTCGGTCACCGTGTACTTCGGCGAGCGCCGGGGCAACGCGAGCACCTCGGACCTGTCCGACGCCGCCATCGTGCAGGCGGTGGAGGCGGCCTGCGCCATCGCGCGCCACACGGCGCCCGATCCGGCCGCGGGCCTGCCCGACGAGAAGCGGCTCTTCCGCGGCGAGGCGGGCGATCTCGACCTCTGGCATCCGTGGAACCTCTCGGTGGAAGCGGCCATCGACCTCGCGCGCCGCACCGAGGCCGCGGCCCGGGGCGTGGACCGGCGCATCGCCAATTCCGAGGGCGCGACGGTGTCGTCGTGGGACGCGGACTTCGTGCTCGCCAACAGCCGGGGCTTCGTGGGCGGCTACGCCGGCTCCCGCGCGAGCGTGGGCTGCGGCGTGATCGCCGCCGAAGGCGAGGCGATGCAGCGCGACTACTGGTACACCGCGGCGCGCGACCCGTCCCTGCTCGAGGCGGGCGAGGCGGTGGGCCGCCGCGCCGGGGAACGCGCGCTCGCGCGCCTCGCCGCGCGCCGGGTCGCCACGGCCGAGGTCCCCGTGCTCTTCGAGGCGCCGGTCGCCGGATCCCTCGTGGGGCACTTCGTCTCGGCCGCGAGCGGCTCGAGCCTGTACCGCCGCTCGTCGTTCCTGCTGGACGCGGCGGGCAAGCCCGTCTTCTCCCCCTGCGTCACGATCCGCGAGGATCCCCACGTTCCCGGCGGCCTCGCGAGCGGGCGCTTCGACGGCGAGGGCGTCGCCACGTCGGCGCGCGACATCGTCGCGGCCGGCGTGCTCACGGGCTATTTCCTGTCGAGCTATTCGGCGAGAAAGCTCGGGCTCGAGACGACGGGCAACGCGGGCGGCAGCCACAATCTCTCGGTCGCGCCCGGCGAGGACGATTTCGCCGCGCTCCTCGCGCGCATGGGACGGGGCCTCGTCGTCACGGAACTGATGGGGCAGGGCGTGAACGCCGTGACGGGCGATTACTCCCGCGGCGCCGTGGGCTTCTGGGTGGAAGGCGGCGAGATCCGCTATCCCGTCGAGGAAGTCACGATCGCCGGGTCGCTTCCCGCGATGTACCGGGACATCGTCGCCGTCGGCCGGGACGTCGTGCAGCGGGGCGCCCGCACGACCGGCTCGATCCTCGTCGGCCGCATGACGGTTGCCGGAAGCTAGGGCCCCTGCGCTATCCTTTGCCGCTTCGCGCCGCGCGCCGCCGCGGCATGACCTTCCGGAGGAGACATCCATGAAACGCCGCGCATTCGTCGGTGCGGCCGGCGGCCTCGCCGGCATCCTGTCCTCGGGCGCCGCGCCCGCCCTCGCGCAGGGCGCGCCGGCCGAGGTCAAGTGGCGCCTCGCGTCGAGCTTTCCGAAGAGCCTCGACACGCTCCACGGCGCGGCGGACGCCTTGTCGAAGCGCGTGGCCGCCGCCACGGGCGGGCGCTTCCAGATCCAGGTCTTCGCCGCGGGGGAGGTGGTGCCCGCGCTCCAGGTCGCCGACGCGGTGCAGAACGGCACCGTGCAATGCGGCCACACGGCGCCGTACTACTACGTCGGCAAGGATCCGACCTTCGCCTTCGGCACCGCGGTGCCCTTCGGCCTGAACGCCCGCCAGATCAACGCGTGGTGGTACGCGGGCGGGGGCGAGGCGCTCATGAACGAGTTCTTCCGCGAACACGGCTTCCGCGCGCTGCTCGCGGGCAACACCGGCGCCCAGATGGGCGGCTGGTACCGCAAGGAGATCAAGGGCGTCGCCGACCTGAAGGGCCTGAAGCTGCGCACCGCCGGCATGGCGGGCGAGGTGCTCTCGCGGCTGGGCGTCGTGCCCCAGCAGCTCGGCGCGGGCGAGGTCTACTCGGCCCTGGAGAAGGGCACGCTCGACGGCGCGGAATTCGTCGGGCCCTACGACGACGAGAAGCTCGGCCTCGCGAAGGTCGCGAAGTACTACTACTACCCCGGTTGGTGGGAAGGCGGTGCGGCGCTCGCGCTCATCGTGAACCTGAAGGCCTGGGAGGCGCTGCCGAAGGAGTGGCAGGCGATCCTCGAGGCGGCCGCCCACGAGGCCAACACGCTCATGCTCGCCCGCTACGACGCGGCCAATCCCGCGGCGCTGCGCAAGATCGTCGCGGCCGGCGGGCAGCTCCGGGCCTTTCCGCGCCCCGTGCTGGAGGCCGGTTACCAGGCGACCCAGGCCCTCTTCGCGGAGATCGCCGCGAAGAACCCGCGCTTCCGCAAGGTGCTGGACCACCAGTCGAAATTCCTCGAGGACCAGGTGCTGTGGTTCCGCGTGGCGGAGGCGGCCTTCGACAACTTCATGGTGACGGGCCGCAAGTCGCCGGCCGCGGCGCCCGCGAAGGCCGCGCCGAAGAAATAGCTACTTGCGCTCGAGCAGCCTCTGCAGCTCGGCGTCGGGGTCCTCCGGCCGTGCCTCCTCGGGCGGCAGCTCGATGCGGATCGAATCGGTCGGGGCCGCCTTCGCCGGGTCGAGGAACATCGTGACCTGCGCCGGGAAGGCGATCACCAGCGCGACCAGCAGCAGCTGCAGGCCCACGAAAGGCACCGCGCCCCAGTAGATGTCCGCGCTCGGGATCTCCTTGGGCGCCACGCCCCGCAGGTAGAAGAGCGCGAAGCCGAAGGGCGGGTGCATGAAGGACGTCTGCAGGTTCACGCACAGCATCACGCCGAACCACACGAGCGCCGCGTCCTCACCCACGACCGGCGCGAGCACGGCCTTCGCCACGGGCGCGAGCAGCGGCACGATGATGAAGGCGATCTCGAAGAAGTCGAGGAAGAACGCCAGGAAGAACACGAAGAGGTTCACGAAGAGCAGGAACCCCCAGACGCCTCCCGGAAGCCCCGTGAGCCAGTGCTCGAGCCAGGGCCCGCCGTTCACCCCCTGGAAGACGACGGAGAAGCACGTCGAGCCGATGAGGATGAAGACGACCATCGCGGTGATCCGCATGGTCGACTCGAACGCCTGCCGGATGAGGCCCCGCAGCGGGGCGATGGCGATCGTGCGCGCGGCGAGGAACGCCGCGCCGGCATAGGACGCCGCGATGGCCGCCTGGAACGCGGGCGACTTGAAGGCAAGGATGCCCGCGATCGCCGCGACGCCGGTGGCCGCGATCGTGAAGGCGAAGGCGCGGCGCCCGGCCCGGCCCAGTTCCGGATGCCGCAGGGTCGCGATGAGGATGGCGCCCACCGCGCCCATGGCCCCGCTCTCGGTCGGCGTCGCGAGGCCGAGCAGCAGCGTCCCGAGCACGAGGAAGATGAGCGCGGCCGTGGGCACGATGCCCCGCAGGCACTTGGCGAGGAGCGCGCGGCCCCGGAGCGTCCTCGCCTCCGGCGGCACGGCGGGCACCCAGTGGGGCTTCACGATCGACAGCACGAAGGTGTAGGCGGCGAAGAGCAGCACCTGCAGGATCGACGGCCCCCAGGCGCCGAGGTACAGGTCGCCCACGCTCTTGCCGAGCTGGTCCGCGAGCACCACGAGCATGAGCGAGGGCGGCACGAGCTGCGTGATGGTGCCCGAGGCCGCGAGCACGCCCGTCGCGTAGCGCCGGTCGTACCGGTAGCGCATCATCACCGGCAGCGCGATGAGGGCCATCGCGATCACCTGCGCGGCCACGGTGCCGGTCACGGCCCCGAGGATGAATCCGACGAGGATCACCGAGTAGCCCAGGCCGCCGCGGATGGGGCCGAGCAGCTGGCCCATGCCGTCGAGCATGTCCTCGGCCAGGCCGCAGCGCTCGAGGATCGCGCCCATGAAGGTGAAGAAGGGGATCGCGAGCAGCAGCTCGTTCGAGAGGATCGAGCCGAAGATCCGGCCCGGGATCGCCTGCAGGAAGGCCGGCTCGAACAGGCCCGCCTGGATCGCGGCGAGCCCCGAGGCGAGGCCCAGCGCCGAGAGCGCGAAGGCCACGGGATAGCCCGAGAGCATGAAGAGCACGAGGCCCGCGAACATGAGCGGCGGGAACCACTCGGCCGGGATCACTGCACGGGCCTTTCGTAGCGGCTGTCGAAGGCGGCATGGCCCGAGAGGGCGGCCACGCGCTTCACGATCTCCGAGAAGCCCTGCAGCGCGACGAGCGCGCAGCCGGCCGGCACCAGCAGCTTCACCGGCCAGCGCAGGAGCCCCCCGGCGTTCGGGCTCGTCTCCTGCACCGCGAAGGACTGCAGGCAGAAGGGCCAGGCGAGCCAGGCGATCGCGAGCATCGACGGCACGAGGAAGAACACGAGCCCCGCGAGGTCCAGCCATTCGCGGCCCCGTTCGCCCAGGCGCAGGTACAGGATGTCGACGCGCACGTGCTCGTTCAGGCGCAGCGTGCGGGCCGCGCCCAGCATCACCGCGCCGGCGAAGAGGTACCACTGGGCCTCGAGCCAGGCGTTGGACGACAGGTCGAACGCGTAGCGCAGCGCCGCGTTCACCGCGCTCGTGAGGCACGCGGCGAGCACCATCGCGCTCGCCACCGTGCCCAGGCGGTCGTTGAGCGAATCGATGGCGGCGGCGAGGCGGAGCAGGGCGTTCACGTCGGATCGGGGCCGGCGGGGCGGGGCGCCCACGATAAGCGGGCGTCGCCGCGCTGGCAACCGGGGGCGGTCGCGAAGGGGTGCATGGTAGAATTCCGCCACGCTTTCAATCACTTCCCGTGCCGAGCCCCGGGGAGATTTCCCCCGCAAAGGCCCCACGCCATGTTCGCCGATTCCCTCACCCTCGCCGCCACCGATCCCGAGCTCTGGCAGGCCATCCAGTCCGAATTCCGCCGCCAGGAAGACGGCATCGAGCTGATCGCCTCCGAGAACTACGCGAGTCCCGCGGTGCTCGCCGCGCAAGGCAGCGTGCTCACCAACAAGTACGCCGAGGGCTATCCCGGCAAGCGCTACTACGGCGGCTGCCGCTTCGTGGACGTGGCCGAGCAGCTCGCGATCGACCGGGTGAAGGCTCTCTTCGGCGCCGAGTACGCGAACGTCCAGCCCCACTCGGGGTCGCAGGCGAACCAGGCGGTGTACATGGCCGCGCTCAAGCCCGGCGACACGATCCTCGGAATGTCGCTCGCCCACGGCGGTCACCTCACCCACGGCGCGTCGGTCAATCTCTCGGGCAAGCTCTTCCACAGCGTGGCCTACGGCCTCGACGCGAACGAGGCCATCGACTACGACCAGGTGCGCGACCTCGCCCGCGAGTTCAACCCCCGCATGATCGTCGCCGGCGCCTCGGCCTACGCGCTGCGCGCCGACTGGCGGCGTTTCCGCGACATCGCCGACGAGGTGGGCGCCCTGCTCATGGTGGACATGGCCCATTACGCCGGCCTCGTCGCCGCGGGCCTGTATCCCAGCCCCGTGGGCATCGCGGACTTCGTGACGAGCACCACGCACAAGACGCTGCGGGGGCCGCGCGGCGGCCTCATCCTCGCGGCGGCCGAGCACGAGAAGGCCCTCAACGCCTCGATCTTCCCGTCCATCCAGGGCGGCCCCCTGATGCACGTGATCGCCGCGAAGGCGGTGGCCTTCAAGGAGGCGCTCGATCCGGCCTTCAAGGCCTACCAGTCGGGCGTGCTCGCGAACGCTTCGGCCATGGCCGTCACGCTCGCCGAGCGGGGCCTTCGCATCGTGTCGGGGCGCACCGAGAGCCACCTCTTCCTCGTGGACCTGCGGGCCAAGGGCGTGACGGGCAAGGACGCGGAGGCGCTGCTGGGCGAGGCCCACATCACGGTCAACAAGAACGCCATCCCGAACGATCCGGAAAAGCCCTTCGTGACGAGCGGCATCCGCATCGGCTCGCCGGCCATGACGACCCGGGGCTTCGGCGAGGCCGAGGCGAGGCGCGTGGGCCACCTCATCGCCGACGTGCTCGAATCGAAGGGCGATGCCGCGCGGCTCGCCGCCGCCGGCGCCGAGGTGAACGCGCTGTGCGCGCGCTTCCCCGTCTACGGCCCGGCCATGCGCGCGAGCTACGGGATGCGCGAAGGCGCCGGCTCATGAAATGCCCCTTCTGCGGCGCCGACGACACGCAGGTCATCGACTCCCGCGTGAGCGAGGAGGGCGA
>ERZ761602.4781-NODE-4781-length-16807-cov-7.165950_pt1 | contig 16807 bp, 16 predicted proteins | sample MGYA00512165_ERZ761602 | MGnify/ENA primary metagenome ERZ761602 (study PRJEB28899, sample SAMN02445085) | bioreactor sludge metagenome | biome: EBPR sludge; isolation source: Thorneside wastewater treatment plant | place: Australia: Brisbane, Thorneside...
CATCAAGAGTTAAAAAGATAATCGTTGACAAATTAGGCGTTGACGAGGCAGAAGTTACTACAGAAGCTTCTTTCACAAATGATTTAGGTGCCGATTCGTTGGACACCGTTGAATTAATCATGGAATTTGAAAAGGAATTTAACATTTCTATTCCTGACGAACAAGCGGAAACCATCACTACTGTTGGTCAGGCTGTATCGTATTTGGAAGAGCATGCCAAATAGTAATTATTAGATTTAATGCTTAGTTTGATATTTCAATCATATTAAGCAATCGTTTTTTTAGCTCCGCCTTTGACAATGGTAACCATGGCAAAGGCGGTTTTTTCACTTAACCAACTAGCACGAGTTTATGGATTTTAAAAGGGTTGTCGTTACAGGAATGGGAGCGCTTACACCGCTCGGAAATTCAATAGATGAATATTGGAACGGGCTTGTTAATGGAGTTTCCGGCGCAGCCCCCATCACTTTATTTGATGCCAGCAAGTTCAGAACAAGATTTGCCTGCGAGGTGAAAAATTTTGATCCCACCCTGATTTTGGACAAAAAAGAGGCTCGAAGAATTGATCGTTTTACACAATTTGCATTGGCTGCAAGCGATCAGGCAATGTTAGATGCGGGTCTTAACAGGGATAACATCAACCCAGACAGAATTGGCGTTGTGCTCGGTAGTGGTATCGGTGGCCTAATCACTTTTCAAAACGAAGTGACCGATTTTGCCAGGGGAGATGGAACGCCTCGTTTCAATCCATTCTTTATCCCCAAAATGATTTTGGACATTGCTGCGGGGCAAATCAGTATGAGGCATAACCTGCGCGGCCCGAACTATGCTGTGGTGAGCGCCTGTGCCAGTAGCACAAATGCTATGATTGATGCCGTAAATCTATTACGGTTAGGAAAAGCAGATATTATTGTTACCGGTGGCAGCGAAGCGGTTATTAGTGAGGCCGGCGTTGGAGGCTTTAACTCTATGAAGGCCATGAGTGAGCGCAACGACGATCCTGCAACTGCCAGTCGCCCTTATGATAAAGACCGCGACGGCTTTGTGATGGGCGAAGGATCAGGGATATTAATTTTTGAAGAACTGGAACATGCCCAAGCCAGGGGAGCAAAAATTTATTGCGAAGTGGCAGGCGGCGGCGCTACTGCCGACGCCCATCATATTACGGCCCCACACCCCTTAGGATTGGGCGCCAAAAACGTGATGCTTGCAGCATTAAACGATGCCGGATTGCAGCCTGGTGATATTGATTACATTAACACACACGGAACCGCAACACCGCTTGGCGATATTGCTGAGGTGAAAGCCATTGTGGATGTATTTGGCGACCATGCTTATAATCTAAATATCAGCGCGTCAAAAAGTATGACGGGTCACTGCCTGGGCGCCGCCGGCGTGATTGAGGCCATTGCTTGTATCAAAACCGTGATGCACGATATTGTTACGCCCACTATCAATCATTTTACTGATGACCCAGAACTGGATCCTAAATTGAATTTCACATTCAACAAAGCGCAGCAAAAAACAGTAAATGTTGCTTTAAGCAATACCTTTGGATTCGGTGGACATAATGCCTGCGTGATCGTTAAGAAATACAAATAACCCATTTTCAGTGAATGTATTAAAAGATTTTTTTAGGAAAAAATCCGATGCTTCTTTAAAAAACGAGCTTAAAAATATACTGGGTTTCGCCCCTGATAATCTTTCTTTATACAAAACAGCCCTCACACACCGATCGCTTAGCGAAAGCGTGGATGAAAATAACGAACGGCTCGAGTACCTCGGCGATGCAGTTTTAAGCGCATTAATTGCTGATTACCTTTTTAAGCGCTACCCGTATCAAGGCGAAGGTTTTCTTACGGAAATGCGAAGTAAAATGGTCAACCGTCAGCAATTGAACGAAGTTGCAGTAAAAATGGGGCTCAAAAAAATCGCCAGGTATAATAAACTGGACGGCTCGTTAAGAACCAGCCATATTTTTGGAAATGCCCTTGAAGCCCTGGTGGGTGCTATTTATATTGATTATGGCTATAAAAGAACCACCCGCTGGGTTTTGAACTATGTCATTATGCCGCACATGTTCATGGATGAACTTGAAAGCCGCGAAATCAATCATAAAAACAAACTATACGGTTGGGTAAACAAAAATGGCAAAAATCTTGAGTTTGTAACTGTTGATGAACGACTTGAAAACGGTCGCCGCCTGTTTACTGTGGCCGCTGTCATTGATGGAGAAAACATTTCTCAGGGAAAGGCATATAACAAAAAAGATGCTTCGCAAATCGCCGCCAGTGTTGCCATTGGTGTGTTAGGCATTAATAATGAATAGATTGGAGTGTTTCCTCAATAAATCTAACCCCCTAAAGTATGAATAAGAGTCTTTTGGCATTTGGCCTTGCAATTGTATTGATTGCCTGTGGATCGGGCAATCGGCCAAAAGAATTTTCCACAGCCGTCGCCTACGACGACTACATCACGTCAAGAATTACCCAAATGCAACAATCCCTGTTTGCGGTGCAAAACGGCAAATTTGATAGCACACAAATCAAACCGGCCATTACCAGGTATGAAAAGCAGATAGACTCAGTAAACAAAACAATTAAAAACATGCCGGCCTTTGATGGGAACAAGGCTTACAGAGATGCAGCCATAAATCTTGGAGAATTTTATAAAAAATCTGTGGGAACCTACTATGCCGATATCGCGGAAATTTACAGAGATGTAAAAGATAGCACAGCGGAGCCGAAAGTGACGGAGCTTATTACGAAACTTCAGAACGAAGAGACAAAAGCAGATGCCAGATTCTTAACAGAAAGAGAAGCTTTTGGCGCAAAGCACAAACTTAATTTGCTGAACAAGGAATAAAAAATCTCTTTTCTAACTTTTACCTAAGCAGCTATTGACAGGCTGCTTTATTGTTTGTGAACGTTTGGCGCTTCAAATTGTTAAATGACAGGTAAATTTGCAGTTTAATTCAAATGTCATGTCAAGAAAGGGTATATTCTACGTTGGGTTTTTTGTATTGCTGGCGGTAGGCTTTTATTTCATGTCGAGCTATCTGATACCGGGCTTCAACGACAGAAAGTTGGAACCGATCAGCAAAGTGGGTTCTTTTAGCTTTGTAAACCAGGATGGGCAGACAGTTACCAATAAGGATGTGGCTGGAAAAATTTACGTAGCAGAATACTTTTTCACCACATGCCCGGGAATTTGCCCGATGATGAACGATAACATGAAACAGGTTTATAGTAAGTATAAAGACAATCCCGATTTTCTAATTCTTTCGCACACCTGCGATCCCAAAACAGATAGTGCAGCGCAGTTAAGGCGTTACGCAGACTCTATGGGAGTTAATACAAGCCAATGGATTTTTTTAACGGGCAGAAAGGACAGTTTGTATAACATGGCGAGGTTGAGTTATACGATTGATGACCCTGCAAACCATTTCACTAATATTGAAGATGATTTTTTACACACGCAGTTTTGGGCGCTTGTTGATCGAAAGGGCAATGTGTTGAAAATATATGATGGCCTGAAGCAAAAAGAGATTAACAGGCTGATAAAAGATATTAAAAAAGAGTTAGAGGCCGTGCCTGAGGCATCAACTATACAATAAACGACGAAAAATGAACAGAGTTGAAACGATATTGAAAGAAAACAAGATGAGTATTACTGCAGGCAGGCAAAAAATCCTGCAACTGTTCTTGAATACTCACGGCGCACTTTCGCACGCTGATATTGAAAAGAAAACGGGCGAACATTTTGACCGGGTAACCGTTTATCGCACGCTCAATTCTTTTGTTGACAAAGGTATCATCCATATCATCCCTTCGTCTGACAATTCCATTAAATACGCTTTGTGTAAAGATGATTGTGAGGAAGGCCATCACCACGATCATCACGTACATTTTCAATGTAGTAAATGTCAAAGCACTTTTTGTTTAGATGAGGTGGTCACCCCCACGATAAATGTACCCTTGGGCTACAAAACCAAAACAATTGAAGTGATTGTGCAGGGGGTTTGCAGGCAATGCAATACTGTTACGCACTAAAAAGCCCTGAAGTGGAAACAGCAGGACTTTTGATTAATGTTTTGATTAGTATGCTAATCTAATCATTAAAGTTATATTTCCCAAATTTTGTTGCAGAAAGTACGGGGCACAACTCTCACTCGTTTTTGCCGCCTACTAATGAGTATAACAGCGAGGAGCCAATTGATAGCAATATGCTAACAACGCCCACCAAAAACCATCAATCTCAACACCTTTAAAAAAATAGGCAGCGGCCATTATCATGAAAGCATTAATCACCAAAAGAAATAATCCTAATGAAAATATCGTTACAGGAATTGTTAATATAACGAGAACAGGTTTTACTATAGCGTTTAAAACAGCTAACACAAGTGCAAAGAGGGCTGCAGTTTTTATGTCAGCAATACGCACGCCGGGTAAAACATAAAGCTGCAACAGGTACGCTATGAGACCGGTAATAAGAACTTTTAACAGGAAATTCATACTGGTTGGGTTTTCGTGCAAAGATAACTTATAGCTAATAAAGTGTTAGTTAAATCAGCAAAAGTCCAGAAAAGCTTGGGGAGATGCTGTGGCGTTCGTAAAAGTTTTGCCGATGTTCGTATATTCAGCATCGTTTGTGCAGACGCCGAAGTACAAATTTGAAACAACCGCAATTTCAACCCGGCGCCTTTGCATTAAAATTGGTTAACAAAAATCAATACCAGAGATACCCTGAATATTATCTGCATGATTTTTGTGTTCAGATGTGGATAGAAAAGTCGTATGTGGATAGAAAAGCAAAATAAACTATATCAACAGTTTGAGTTCAAGAATTTCAGCGAAGCGTTTGCGTTTATGACCCGAGTGGCAATTGAAGCCGAAAAACTTGACCATCATCCGGAATGGAAGAATGTGTACAATATCGTGGAAATATGGTTGTGTACGCATGATGCTGGAAATGTCGTTACTTTAAAGGATAAAAAACTGGCCGAAAGGATTAACGCTCTTCAAAAGAAATAAAAAAAACGTTCACCCTTTTGCGCATTATTTAGAAATGAAATTTTTTAATGTTATAATAGTTACTGTCAGTTTTCTGTTTCAACATTGCAGCTACTCACAAGTAAATACTCCAAAAGACGCCGTAAAAATGAATAAAGAAAATAATCCCGCTTATTCGAGAACCGATACCTCCAAAGTAAGCATTAGTGAAGACGAATGGCGAAAAGTTCTTTCGCCCGAACTCTACTATATTGCCCGCCAGAAAGGTACCGAACGCCCGTGGACAAGTAAGTTTGAAAAATTCAATGAAATAGGTACTTATTACTGCGCCGCCTGTGGCAACCCGTTGTTTAAAAGCGATACAAAGTTCGACAGCGGCTGCGGCTGGCCAAGTTTTTACGAGCCTGTCAGCAAAAACAGTATCATCTATTTAGAAGACCACACACACGGCATGGTACGCACCGAAGTGCAATGCGGTCGCTGCAACAGCCATCTTGGCCACGTGTTCAAAGACGGACCCCCGCCAACCGGACTGCGATACTGCATCAATGGAGTTATTCTCGATTTTGACAAAGCCAAAGAAGCCGAAAAAGAATATAGAAAATGACATCCCCCGGTGTTCAGGTGTGAAAACAGGAGAGGTTCTGAGGTATGTTTTGTCAAGACATTGGCCGTGCTTTTCTTTGGAATATCAACCGGCAATTTTATTCTTTTCGTAAACTTTTTTTGATACAACCCAATAGATAAGAACACTTAATATACATAGCACACCCGAAAAAAAGTATATTTCAGAAAAACCGTAAATGCCTGTTATAAAACCACCGGCTAACATCCCGAATGCCAGTCCAAGATCAAAACTCAATAAATATGTTGCATTGGCGGTGCCTCTTTTGCTGTGCTCGGCCATGTTCACGTATAGCATTTGTGTGGCAGGAAATAGCATGCCGTATCCAATGCCAATAAATAATCCTGATAAACAAAAGGCAACGATGCTGTGCAGAGTGGCAAATGCAAGAAAAGAAATGGCAATGAGCAAGAGTGCGAATGTGTTTACCTGATGGATGTGTCCCCGATCTACCATTTTTCCGGCAAATATTCGCGAGAGCATGATTCCGCCTGCCCAAAAGACAAAAAATATTCCGGGGTTTTCAATGCCAATTTCCAACCCGTACTGCGCCACAAAAGGGCCTATGGTGCCCCATGCAAAACTGGGAATTAGCTGGTTTAGAAATATCGGCCAGCTTTTTACAAGGAAGAACCTGTCCATTGATATAACGGGCCTTTCTACCGCGCGTTTTATATTCAACTGTAAAAGCGAACATGTGAATATGGCAACGGCCCCCATTCCGATAGCACACCATAGCAATACATGAAAATTATATTTATGGTAAATATGTATGGCGATGAAGGGAGCAACCGCCATTGCAATATTATTGAAAGTGCCAAAATAGCCGATTCCTTCAGATCGGCGCGGCGAGGGGATCACATCAATTGAAACGGTGCTGGTGGATACGGTTGTAAGACCCCACCACAAGCCTTGCACAAAACGCACGATCACAAAGAGAAGCACCGTTGTAGCATAAAAATAGCCGAAGAAGGACGCCACATAAAGTAAGCTTCCAAAAATAAGCAGCCCCTTACGCGAGAACACATCCACCATGTAACCCGAAAAAGGGCGAATGAGTAACAACGCAATGGCATACGAAGAAAGTACAATGCCAGTTTGGGTTTGAGGAACGTTCAATTGTTCTGTAATGTACAGGGGGATGGAGGGCATCAGCAGGTTGAACGAACAGGCCAGAAAAAAATTGGCCAGGGTAATAATGATAAATTCACGGTTCCATAATCTCGGGGTCATGCGCGCTGTTTCTACTCAGTTAAAGTAGCCGCGAAGTTACGGAATATAGACCGGGAGAAGCGTAAGCCTTGGCGAAAAAGTAAATATCCCGGCCTTAGCTAATCAATCCTTTCACCTTCTCAATCACCTCTTTCAAACGACTCGCATCCTGACCGCCGGCCGTTGCCAAAGTTTTTTGTCCACCACCACCGCCTTTAATTAAAGGCGTTAGATGTTGTTTAATAATTTGCCCGGCATCTAACCCTTTTGCTGCCACCACGTTATCAGCTATAGCAACCGCCACGAAAGGTTTGCCGCCAATATTTGCAGCCAGAACAATCACAAAGTCACGAAGATGATTTTTAAGGTCACCACAAAGTTTTTTAAGTGCATCGACATTGCTCACTTCCACAATTTCTCCAATAAAATTCACCTGGTTAATGATCTCATCTTTTTGCAAAAGATTATTGCGTATGCCAACAAGTTCGCGTGCTTCCAATGCTTCCACACGTTTCTCAAGTGCAGATTTTTCAGCTATCAGTTTTTCAACTGCTTTCAGCGGTTCTCTGCTTTTCAGCAGTTCACTCACCAGCTTGTTTTGTTCCACTTTTTCAGCCATGTAGCGCATAGCTGCCGGTCCGGTTACCGCTTCAATTCTTCTTACACCTGCTGCAATGGCGGCTTCAGAGGTAATCATCAGTATGCCAATCATTCCCGTTTGGTCAACATGGGTACCGCCGCACAGTTCCACAGAGTAGTCGGGGTCGGCGGTTACAACGCGAACAGTGTCTCCATATTTTTCACCAAACAATGCCATTGCGCCCAATTGCATCGCTTCGTCTTTTGGCATTTCACGAATTACAACAGGAACGTTCTCGCGGACTTTCTGGTTTACAATGCGTTGTATTTCGAGAAGCTCGTCATCCGTAATTTTTGTGAAATGCGAAACATCGAAACGCAGTACATCCGGCGACACGAACGAACCCTTTTGCGCAACGTGCGTTCCCAAAACCTTTCGCAGCGCGGCATGTAGCAAGTGCGTGCCGGTGTGGTTGTACATGGTGTAAAGTCTGTCATTAAAATTCACCACTGCGTTTATGTCGCCATCAATCGGTTCAGGAAGTTTATCCACAAAATGAATAATGAGATCATTTTCCTTTTTAGTATCCGTTACCTGTACCTCGGAATCCGCAACGCGCAATACGCCTTTATCTCCCACCTGCCCGCCGCTTTCGGCGTAAAAAGGTGTCGTTTCTAAAACTACCTGATATTGCTCTTTCCCTTTTGCCTTTACCTTTCGATACTTTTGAATTCTTGTGGTAACGTTCAAATCGTTGTAGCCAACGAACTTAACCGGCACCTCCTCATGCACTTGCACCCAATCTTCAGTATCAACGGCGGTTGCTGCCCGGCTGCGATTCTTTTGTTGTTGCATTTCGGCCTCAAAGCCTGCTTCGTCAATTGCCAGGTTATTTTCCGATGCAATCAGCCTCGTCAGGTCGGCAGGGAAACCATAGGTATCATACAATTCAAACGCACTTTTCCCATCAACGACTTTATTGGAAGTTTTTATAATGTCATCAATTCTTTTCAATCCTTTTTCAAGCGTTCTTAAAAAACTTTCTTCTTCTTCGTGAATTACTTTGGTCACAAAACCCTCCTGTTTTTTCAGTTCGGGAAACACATTTTCAAACTGACTGGCGATTACAGGCACAAGCTGGTATAGGAGTGGTTGCTTATAGTTCAGATAAGAATAATAATAACGAACGGCGCGGCGCAATATTCTGCGGATCACATAACCGGCACCTGTGTTTGACGGTAATTGCCCGTCGGCAATAGTGAAACTTATGGCACGGATATGATCGGCAAGTACCCGAAATGCAACTGCCATTTTCCAAGTTTGTATGTTGTCGGCCGGGTTGTTAGCATCAGGCGTGGCAGCACAATCGTATTTTTTGCCGGTAATTTTTTCAATTTCGGCAATGGTACCGGTAAAAATATCCGTATCGTAGTTTGAAGTTTTGTTTTGCAGCACACGTACCAATCGTTCAAAGCCCATGCCTGTGTCCACATGCTTTGCTGGTAAAGGCTCCAGGCTGCCATCTTTTTTACGATTGAATTGAATGAATACGTTGTTCCATATCTCAATCACCTGTGGATGATCGGCGTTTACCAAGGTTTTACCATCTACCGTGCTGCGTTCTTCATCGGTTCTGCAATCCACATGAATTTCCGAGCAAGGGCCACAGGGGCCTGTGTCACCCATTTCCCAGAAGTTATCTTTTTTCTTTCCTTTTAAAATTCGGCTTTCGTCAATATGTTTTTTCCATTCATCGCTGGCTTCCTTATCAAAAGGGAGGCCTTCGCTTTCATCGCCTTCGAATACACTCACGTACAGGCGATTGCCGGGAATTTTTAGTACCTCTGTGAGCAATTCCCAACTCCAGGCAATGGCTTCCGGCTTGAAGTAGTTGCCAAAACTCCAATTACCCAGCATTTCAAACATGGTGTGATGGTAGGTATCCACGCCCACTTCTTCAAGATCGTTGTGTTTTCCGCTTACTCGCAAACACTTTTGAGTATCGGCTACGCGCGGGTGCGGCGGTTTTTTATTGCCAAGAAAATAATCCTTAAACTGGTTCATTCCCGCGTTGGTAAACATCAACGTTGGGTCGTTCTTTACCACGATGGGTGCCGAGGGTACAATATGATGCCCTTTGCTTTTAAAAAAATCCATAAAAGCCTGCCTGATCTCCGTACTTGTCATAAGGGTGCAAAATTAGGATTTACGACCGACAAGCAGAAAGGAATAATGCTTAAATGCGCGGTTCCCAACCTTTTTGATAAGTTCGGCTCCAAAGCTGCATAGCCTTTGAATTTCCGATAATACGGCCATTATTTGGATTGGTGTTGAGCGTGCCTGATGTTCGCTGTGCGATGTTACCAAGTTGCACCAATAGTGTACTGATGTGCCCGCTTGCGATGTCAGAACGTAGTTTTTCAGTCCCTTTTATGGCATTAAACATATTTTGAACATGGTGGCCATCCAGCAAGCCTGCAGGGTTTGCCAGATTGGTTGAATCAATTTTTGAATCGGGCTTCACTTCTTTTATAAGTTTGTTGTCGAGGCTATAAACTTCATAACCGTTACCTCCTCCAATTTGAAGAGAGCCTTTTTCGCCAAAAAAGGTTACCCCTACGGCTTCACCTTCAGTTTTTCTTCCATTAGCACTTCGCCCTTCCCAGGTAATAGAACCATTATTGCCAAACTCGAGACCAATAACCTGAGTATCCGGCGTTTCCCAATCGTCATTAAAAAAGTACCGCCCTCCGGTGGAGGTAACTTTTGTAGGATAGTCAACCTGCATACCCCACCGTGCAAGGTCTACCATGTGAGTTCCGTTATTCAGCGCTTCACCGGTTCCCCAATGCCAGAACCAGTGCCAGTTATAATGGATTAGGTTATCTTTAAAAGACCTGCGCGGCGCCGGGCCTTGCCAAAGATCGTAGTTAAGCCAGGATGGAACAGCTGTTATTTTACCCGTTCCAATTGGTTTTCGGCTGTTCGCATACCATGTTCTTGCAAAATAAGGTTTACCAATAATGCCATCATGCAATTCCCTGATGCCAGCCACCACATTGGGGAATGATCTTCTCTGATTACCCATTTGAATTAGTTTCCCATACTTTTTTTGGGCTGCAATAAGCATCTCACCTTCGCTGGGGCTATGGCTGCACGGTTTCTCGAGGTACACGTGCTTTCCTGCCTGAAGCGCCAGTAATGCAGCGGGCGCATGCCAGTGGTCTGGCGTGGCAACAATCAAAATATCAAGATCTTTTTCTTTTAGCGCATTTCTGAAATCAGGGCGGGATTGAGGTTTGAACCCTTGTATTTCACTTATAGTGGCAATGCATTTTTCAGCAGCTCTTGAATCAACATCGCTGATGTAGCGAACATGACAGTTTGATTGCTTTGCAAAGGTTGTTGCCAACGCAAGCCCGCGGCTGTTTACCCCCATTACGCCTACGTTAAACCGTTCGTTGCTGCCGATAATACGACGATAGCTTCCTGCGCTAAAAGCAGGTAATGCGCTGCCTACAGTTATGGCTGCCGAACTTAACAGAGTGTTTTTAATGAAAACTCTCCTCGAGTTTTGACCAATGTTCTTTTTCATGCGTATATTTTTTTATGTTCCTTATTGTCGTTGGCTCGCCTGTTCAACCTGGCAGGTAATTCCGCAAAAGTATTGCCTTTACCGAAATTTCGTTCATCGCTCGTTAGAATCAATCGGCTCGAAATTTTTATGTTCTATTTCTTGCCAAATTTTTATTCATTGCTTCCCGATAAAAATTATGGTAACGTACCCGAAGGTAGTGCCTTCTACATCAATTTCAAAATAATATTGCCGAATGCTTTGCTAATGCTGTTCTCTGCGTAACAATTGAAAGGCAAAATACGCCATCAATCCTGTTCCTGTTTCTAAAGCATTTTCATCAATATTAAACCTGGGGCTGTGTAAAGGAGCGGTAATATTATTTTCGGCATTTCCCACCCCCAAAAAGTAAAATACGGAGGGCCTTTGCCTTGAATAATAAGCGAAGTCTTCGGCAGCCATTAGGTTTTCAATTGTTACAATATTTTCTTCTCCGAGAAACTCTTTTGCAATCATATTCATGGCTTCACACAATTCCGCATGATTATTTAAAGCGGGATAACCGCAGTGAATATTAAATTCGCATGTACCACCCATGCCTTCAACCAATGACTTAGCAAGTTTCTTCATTTTTTCGTGGGCTTCTAAACGCCACTCATCATTAAATGTTCTGAAAGTGCCTTCCATATAAACCGAGTCAGGAATAACATTGATAGCGCCATCGCCAATAAATTTTCCAAAACTAAGCACCGTTGGCATTTGCGGATTTGCCATCCGGCTGACTAATTGCTGCAATGACACCACCAATTGTGAAGCAATTTGAACTGGGTCAACCGTAATATGGGGCATCGCTGCATGGCCTCCTCTACCTTTAACGGTTACCACAATTTCATCCATTGATGCCATACACGTTCCGCGTGGGATAGCGATTTTACCCGACTCAATTTGCGGAAACACGTGCTGCCCGATGACGTAAGTTGGAGAGGGATTGTCTAAAGCCCCTCCGGCAATCACTTGCAATGCACCCCCTGGCAATTTTTCTTCGGCAGGTTGAAATATGAAACGCACGGTTCCCGAAAACTCATCTTTGATTGCATTCAAAATGCTTGCTACCCCCAGCAAAACAGAAGTATGCGCATCATGGCCACAGGCATGCATCACGCCATCATTGCCGGATTTGTAATTTACTTCATTTTCTTCTTTAATGGGCAATGCATCCATATCGGCGCGTAGCGCTATTAACGGGCCATCACCCTTCTGTCCTTTGATTTCTGCGAGCACGCCTGTGTTGGCAATTATTTTAAACCCTATGCCGATTTTTTTTAATCGCTTTTGTACATAAGCCGAGGTGTTGAACTCTTCGAATGATAACTCAGGATTTGCGTGGAGGTGCCTGCGGTCGGCAATAACATCGTCCTTGAAGTAATGTGCCTGTTCTTTAATTAGCGTAATAATATTTAAACTCATGAATCAATGGTTTACTGGTAGCAGAAATTTTTTAAATCCTGCGGTTGCGGTATCGGCAATGGTTCCGTCAGGTTTTTTATAGATCATATAGGCTTCTAACTCCTTGTGGGCTTCTAAAAAAGCTAAAGCTTTTTTCTGCCCGAGAAACATCAAGGCATTATCAAAACCATCGGCGGTTATTGCATCTTTCGCCATTACAGTCACGCTTATTAAATCGCTTACAATGGAATAGCCCGTAAAGGGATTGATCAGATGTGTAACACGCGTTCCATCACTATCATAAAACTTTCTATAACTCCCAGAAGTTGTAACGGCCGCATCTTTCACTTTCAAAATAGCGCGGTAAGGTTCAAAGCCTTCGTCATTGGGCTGTTCAATACCTATAGCCCAATCTCTGTTGTTAATGGTATTACTGCCTTTTGTTTTGATTTCTCCACCCACTTCCACCATATAGTTTTTAATGCCGAGTTTATCGAGGTGTGAAGCGAGATAATCTACGCTGTAGCCTTGTGCAATACCGTTCACATCAATTTTTACACAAGACTTTTCCTTGCCTAAAAAATCTACGTTTAGTTTTAGAAACTTGCTTCCTACACACGATAGTATATTTTTTATTGTTGCACTATCGGGTAATTTTCCATGTCCACGAACACCAAATCCCCAAATATCAACCAACGGATAAACCGTAATGTCAAAAGAACCGTTTGTGACTCGGTTAATATTGAGTGCCTTTTCCACAACTGCTTTCAAATGTGCATCAACCGTAATTCCTGTTGGAGATTCGTTGAAACGGCTGATTAAAGAACCTTCTTTATAAATCGAAAGCGATTGATCAAGTTCTGCAAATAACTTTTCGGTAGTTAAAGAAGTTAATATACTGTCGCTTGCGATGTATCTTATTGAGTACGTGGTTCCCTGCGCTTTTCCCTGCTGTTGAAACAATTCTTCCCTAACATTCAAATTTTTTGTTGAAACACAAGAAAAGAGTATTAAAATGACTGATAGTTGAACGCCGATTGTTTTTATCTCGGATAAGTTTTTCAAATAATAACTTTTTGTTGTGCAAATCTGGCGAATATTTTTTATTTATTAATCATTCGAATCAGTAAAACCGATAAGAGAATCCATTTTAAGAGTCTGCAAAGACATTTCAGCGGGACAGGGAGAATCTGCCCAATTCAAAAATATCTTGAAGCACTTTATCATATCTGAGTCAGTAGCAATGAATACTGACTCGCTCCTATCCCTATTTACAGCCAAAAGATTGTAAGAGGAGAATCGATCATAGCCACGATTGAAACCTGGCGCAGCAGAAGGGACGCCTGGAGATCCTTTTTAATACCTACCACCTTTTCAGTCAACTCATTCCTGCAAAAAGGGTTACCTGCTTATCGGTATACTCAATTCTATCGCTTAGTTGAAGATAAATCAGGAATATGAAATTTGACAGGCATTGATAGTGTGCCGTTGAACACGAATGTTAATAGGTTAAATGCAAAGGCAATGACCACATTTCAACGAATACAAAAAAAACTAATCTTCCTCCGGCGTCTTATTCTCCTGTACTTCTTGCACCAGTTCTACTTTGGCTTCAAGTAACGCCTCTTCGTGCAGATAGTCTTTGCGCTTGAGTTCAAAATTTCTTCCGAGGTACAATTTCCTAACCTGCTCGTTGGCAGCAAGTTCTTCTGCGGTGCCTTTTTCAAAAATTCCACCATCAATCATCAGGTAAGCCCTGTCGCAAATTGAAAGAGTTTCATTCACGTTGTGGTCTGTGATAAGAATACCGATGTTCTTGTATTTTAGTTTGGCAACAATTCCCTGGATATCTTCCACCGCAATCGGGTCAATCCCTGCAAATGGTTCATCCAGCAAAATAAACTTGGGGTCAACAGCCAGCGCGCGTGCGATCTCCGTTCTTCTTCTTTCGCCACCGCTCAAAACATCGCCGTTGCTTTTGCGCACATGTCCCAATCTAAATTCGGTAAGCAATGATTCGAGCTTTTCTTTTTGTTGCTGTTTGGGAAGTTTTGTCATTTCGAGTACAGCCGAAATATTATCTTCAACGCTCAGTTTTCTGAAAACGGACGCCTCCTGCGGCAGGTAGCCAATACCCATTTGCGCACGCCGGTACATTGGAAGTTTTGTAATGTTTTGATCATTCAAAAACACGTCTCCTTCATCAGGTTTAATTAACCCTACCACCTGGTAAAAGGATGTTGTTTTTCCAGCGCCATTGGGGCCGAGCAATCCAACAATTTCTCCCTGGTTCACTTCAAATGAAACCTGATTGACCACCGTTCGCTGGCCGTAACGCTTCACAAGATCCTTTGTATAGATCGTCATCTTCATAGCAACAAAAATAATGAAAGCGAAATTGATTTTTCTTCTCTACAATCGGTTTTACGATTTGATTAACGGATTATTATTTGTCCAACTGAGGTAAAGTCCTCTTTAAATATTTTGAATAATCGATTTGTTCCGCCTCATAGTTATCGGTCATCAAGGGTGAACTGAACAGAAAATCTGCGGTAGCTGCATTACAAGCTATTGGCAAATTATATACGGCCGAAAGTCTTAGCAATGCTTTCACGTCGGGGTCGTGGGGTTGGGCTTCCATCGGATCCCAAAAAAATATCATAATGTCGAGTTTCCCTTCGGCGATCATTGCTCCAATTTGCTGATCGCCGCCTAAGGGGCCACTAAAAAATTTCGTAATGTATTGCCCAAGTGCTTCTTCAAGAATATTTCCGGTGGTGCCGGTTGCATAAAGTTTGTGCTTTGCCAGTTTGGACTTGTTAACCATTGCCCATTCCAGCAATTCATCTTTTTTGTTATCGTGAGCTACCAATGCAATTTTTTTGTTTAATCCCAAAACACGCGGAGCTGCTTTCATAAAATTTTGGTTTTTGTAAAGATAGGTTGAATACCGGAGTAGCGTTGTACTTTTTCTAAGAAGCGATTAAGCGCCAGTTTCTTCAAATGAAGCTCCTTTACAGTTCCCTCAGTGATTCTGTTAGGAAGAATGTTCCGTAGGGCGCTATTTCATCGCCCTGCTAAAGAACCGAAGGATACTTACCAAATAGAAATATTCTTCTTTTATCATTATACAAAAACCTGTTACTTTTATCAAATAATTGATTTGGAAAAATTGGAAACGCGAAAAAACATATACTTTCTTTCAGATTTTCATCTGGGCGTACCAACTAAAGAAGAAAGCCTTGTGCGTGAGAAACTTGTCGTTCAGTTTTTGAACGAAATAGAGGATAAGGCCGTAGAAATTTTTATTGTGGGGGATATATTTGACTTTTGGTACGAGTATAAATATGTGGTGCCTCGCGGTTACACAAGGCTTTTGGGAAAGCTCGCTGAGCTTTCTGATCTTGGAATTAAGCTGCATTTTTTTGTTGGCAACCACGATATGTGGGTGACCAATTATTTTCAGCAGGAGCTGAATATGGAAGTTTACTTTGAACCTCAAAGTTTTGAACGGAGCGGGAAAAAATTTCTTGTTGGGCACGGGGATGGCTTAGGCCCGGGAGATAAAGGCTATAAAAGGCTGAAGAAAGTATTCAGAAATCCGTTCTGTCAGTGGGCTTTTGGCGTATTGCCGCCAGTTATCGGGATGGGTTTGGCCAACTATTTTAGCAGGCGCAGCCGGGCTAAAACAAGCCACGTGGAAGAAACGTTTTTTGGGGAAGAAAACGAATGGCTGATTATTTACAGTAAAAAAATACTCAAAGAAAAAAGTTACAACTTTTTCATTTTTGGGCATAGACATTTACCTATTGATTATCGTCTTAGTGAAAATAGCCGCTACATTAACCTGGGTGAATGGATGAATTTTTTTACTTATGCCGTTTTTGACGGGAACGATGTACAACTTCTATCCTTCCTGGGTAAAGAGCATAAAATTGTAAGAAATTATTGAACAGAAATGTTATCATATCCGCATTAGTATTCGCATTGTCCGTTACGGCAGAGGCTCAAAGCATCAGGTTCGACGATTTTAAAAAGGTGCGAACAGTTTCCGGTGCTTACACCTCGTTTTCTGTTGATAATCTTGACAATGTTTACTTGCTCTCCACCAGCAACCAATTAAAAAAACTGGACAGTAACGGAGATTCGGTTGCTGTGTTCAACGATGTGAAAAAGTTTGGCGAAGCCACCCTGATGGATGTTTCAAATCCTTTGAAGATTTTGCTCTATTATAAAAATTTTTCAACGATTGTAGTGCTGGATGGCATGCTTCAGCAAAAAAATATGATTGATCTAAGAAAGAAAAATATGTTTCGGGTGAGTGCCGTGGGGCTGGGCTATGATGGGAAGATTTGGGT
>ERZ761602.4782-NODE-4782-length-16806-cov-7.689511_pt1 | contig 16806 bp, 13 predicted proteins | sample MGYA00512165_ERZ761602 | MGnify/ENA primary metagenome ERZ761602 (study PRJEB28899, sample SAMN02445085) | bioreactor sludge metagenome | biome: EBPR sludge; isolation source: Thorneside wastewater treatment plant | place: Australia: Brisbane, Thorneside...
AACGATGACCGAGGCGGAAACCCCGACGGCATTTCCCCACCAGGCGACGGCATATCTCGCCAGCCTGGATGAGGATTGGCAGCGTCATATTGCCGGCATCGGCCCTTGCCAGCTTCGGCTTCGGCAAGCCCGCGAGCCTTACGAAGCCCTGGTGCGCGCCATCGCTTACCAGCAACTTCACGCCAAGGCGGGCGACGCCATCCTGGCCCGGTTGCTGGCGCTGTACCCCGGCGCGGCGTTTCCATCGCCCGAACAATTGCTCGCCACCGAGCCTGCCCAACAACGCGCGTGCGGCTTTTCAGCCACCAAACTCGCCGCCATTCGCGGCATCGCCCAAGCCGCGCTGGACGGAGTGATTCCCACTCGCGTCCAGGCGCTCGCATTGTCCGACGAGGCATTGATCGAACGGCTGACGGTGTTGCGCGGCGTCGGCCGCTGGACGGTGGAAATGCTGCTGATCTTCAGCCTGGGGCGACCGGACGTCCTGCCCGTGGACGATTACGGCGTGCGCGAAGGTTATCGCCGGCTCAAGGGCTGGGCTGCCGCGCCCACTCCCAGGCAACTGGCGGAAATCGGCCAGTCCTGGCGTCCGTACCGCACGGTCGCCGCCTGGTATCTGTGGCAGGTTCCGAAAGGCTAACCACGGAACCCGTTCGCCGCGACCCTATTCACCACTCGCCGGCTGGCGACAAAACCGACCGATCAATCCCCGCAGCAGTCTCAGCGTCGGTTCGATCATCGCCAGCGACAAGAACTCGTCCGGCTGATGCGCGCACTCCACTCCACCGGGACCCAGAATCACCGTCTCCATCCCCAGCGCGTTCAGATACGGCCCCTCGGTGCCAAAACCCACCGCGCCCGCCGCCGTGCCCGTCAGTTCCTCGGTTGCCCGCACGATGGCCGCCGTCGCTGGGGTCTCCATCGCCTCGATGCCCTCGAACAACGGCAAAAAGCTCAGCTTCAGCTCGCTGCTCGCCAGCAACCGGGTCAACCGGCCATGCAGTTCGTCGCGCACTCCGGCCAGCGTCATCCCCGGCAAGGGCCGGATGTCGATGTGCAATTCACAGTCGGCGCAAATCCGGTTCGGATTGTCGCCGCCGTGAATGCGCCCCAGATTGAGCGTCGGCACAGCCACATCGAACAGCGGATTGCGATAGCGCGCCTGCAACTCCGCCCGCCAGCGCAGCAACTCGCCGATGACCCGGTGCATCCCCTCCAGTGCGTTGATTCCCAACGCCGGATTGCTGGAATGGCCCGATTTTCCTTCCAGCCGGATCGCCTCCATTAAAATGCCCTTGTGCAACCGCACCGGCTTCAACCCGGTCGGCTCGCCGATCAAGGCATATCGTCCCAGCGGTCGGCCCGCCGCCGCCAGCGCCCGGGCGCCCGCCATGCTGCTCTCCTCGTCGGCCGTGGCCAAGATCACCAGTGGCTGACGCAGATCGTTGCCCCGCAACTCCGCCGCCGCCGCGATGGCCAAGGCTAGAAACGACTTCATGTCGGCCGCACCCAGTCCGTAAATCCGCCCATCCGCCACCGTCCCACCGAACGGGTCGTGCCGCCAGCGACCGGCGTCGAACGGCACGGTGTCGGTATGGCCGGCCAGCACCAGCCCGCCCGATCCGTGGCCCAGGGTAGCGATCAGATTGGCCTTGTCCGGCTGGCCGGGCAGCGGTTCGATCCGCACCGCGAAACCGGCGTCCTCCAGCCAACCGGCCAGCAGATCGATCACCGGCCGATTGCTCTGGTCGAACGACGGCGACACGCTGCTGACCGAGGGTATCGCGATTAATTGGCGGATCCGATCCAGCAGAGGAAACGAACGTGTCGGCATGAGATTTTCACTGGCGATAACGGTTGGCGCTGCGTGATAATAACAATAATCATCGGTAGCTACCCCCGCGCTTGCGCTGGCCGCGTCTCCAGGCCGTGCTTTCCGCTCCCTTCACCCAGGACCGCCTCCGTTCCATTCTCCTTTGATTGACCATGCCGCGTCTTGCCACCCTGGATGACCTGCCGGCCCTGCTGACCATCGAACAACAATGTTTCAGCACCGACCGTCTGTCGCGCCGCAACTTTCGCCATCTGTTGACGCGGGGTCACGCCACTACCTTGGTGGACGAGGTCGCCGGCGGCATTCGTGGTTATGTACTGCTGTTGTTCTCGCAAGGAACGTCCATGGCCCGGCTCTACTCCATTGCGGTCCACCCCGACTTCGTCCGGCGTGGTATTGGCGACCGGCTGCTGGAAGCCGCCGAGGAAGCCGCGCTGGAACGCGACTGCGTGTCCATGCGGCTGGAAGTGCGCCGCGACAACCCCGCCTCGCTAAGCCTGTTTCGCCGCCACGGCTACCGCCAGTTCAAGGAAGTGCTGGACTACTACGAAGACCACATGGCCGCGCTGCGCTTCGAAAAGCGGTTGGTCCCGCACTTGCGCGCCGATCTGGTCAAGGTGCCCTACTATCGACAGACGCTCGATTTCACCTGCGGTCCGGCGGCGCTGATGATGGCGATGAAGGCGCTGGGTCCGACCCTTGAGCTTGACCGCAAGCTGGAACTGCGACTGTGGCGCGAGGCCACCACCATCTTCATGACCTCCGGCCACGGCGGTTGCGGTCCCTACGGCCTGGCGCTGGCCGCCTACCGGCGCGGTTTTGAGCTGGAGATCCACGTCAACGAGGACGGCGTGTTTCTGGTGGATTCGGTGCGCAGCCTGGAAAAAAAGGAAGTCATGCGGCTGGTGCAGGAAGACTGGATCGAGGAACTGAACCGCCTGCCGGTCTCGCTGCATCGCGGCAGTCTGGGCGTGGACGAGTTGCGGCGCAAGTTCGACACCGGCGGCATCCCGCTGGTGCTGATCAGTTCCTACCGCATCTACGGCGAGCGCTTTCCGCATTGGGTGGTAGTCACCGGTTTCGACGACCACTACATCTACGTTCATGACCCGCTGGTCAACAGCGAAGCCGGCGAGACCCTCAGCGACTCCGTCAACATGCCGATCCCGCACCGGGAATTCCAGCGCATGGCCCGTTATGGCAAGGCCGGGCAAAAAGCCGTGCTGATTCTCTACCGTTCCCACCGCCGGCCGGAACCGGCGGCGCCATCACTGCCTTAACCACTTCTCCACGGCGTCAGGAGCGCCGAGTTCAACCGATGGCCGATCACATCATCCTGGTGGAAAACCCCACCGACTGGAAAGCGCATTTTCCCAACCTGCCCGTCGTCGCCGCCAAGGACTATCTGGCCAAGCCCGAATACTCCTCCACCGGCCGCAACCTGCGCGTGCTCAATCTCTGCCGCAGCTATCGCTATCTGAGCGTCGGCTATTACTGTTCGCTGCTGGCCGAGGCCCGCCGCCACCGGGTCATCCCCAGCGTGCGCACCCTCAACGATCTCAGCCGCAAATCCATCTACAGCCTGGATATCGAGGACCTGGACGACCACGTTCAACAGGTGCTGGGCAAACCCCGGCCCGGCTTTACCGCCACCGCCTTCGAACTAGACATTTGCTTTGGCCAGTGCGCGGCCAAGGAATTGCAGGAACTGGCCCGGCAACTGTTCGACGCCTTCCGTTCCCCATTGCTGCGGGTGGAATTTCGCTTGCAGGGCAAATGGCGCATCGCCACCATCAAGGCCCTGCACCTACATTCGCTGTCGGTCGAGCAGGAAGAGATGTTCATGGGCGCGCTGACGACCTATCTCAGTCGGCGCTGGCGGCAGCCGCGGGCGCGCAGCAACTACCGCTACGATCTGGCGATGCTGCAAAATCCCAAGGAGACCCTGCCGCCATCCAACCCCAAGGCACTGCAACTGTTCATCAAGATCGGCCGTGAATGCGGGGTCAACGTCGAACCGATCGAAAAAAAGGATTACGGCCGACTGGCCGAATTCGATGCCCTGTTCATCCGCGAAACCACCGGTATCGACCACTACACCTACCAGTTCGCCAAGAAGGCGGAAAGCGAGGGCATGGTGGTGATCGACGATCCCGACTCCATCCTCAAATGCACCAACAAGGTCTATCTGGACGAACTGTTGCGCACCCATCGCATCCGCACGCCCAAGACCGTCATCGTGCGCCGCGACAATCTGGAGCGGGTGGACAGCGAGATCGCCTATCCCATCGTGCTGAAGATTCCCGACGGTTCGTTCTCGCGCGGCGTGTTCAAGGTCAACGACCGCGCCGAGTTGGTGGAAAGCGCCGGCAAGTTATTCAAATCGTCCGATCTGGTGCTGGCACAGGAATTTCTCTACACCGAGTTCGACTGGCGGGTGGGGATTCTCAACAAGACGCCGCTATTCGTCTGTCAGTATTTCATGTCCAAGGAGCACTGGCAGATTTACAACCATGAATCCAATCCGGCGCGTGGTGTTCGCGAGGGCGATTCCAAAACCTTTCAAGTCAAGGACGCACCGGAAATCGTGGTCAAGACCGCGCTCAAGGCCGCCGGTCTGATCGGCAACGGGTTCTATGGAGTGGATTTGAAGCAGACCCCCAAGGGCGTGGTGGTGATCGAAATCAACGACAACCCCAACATCGATCATGGCGTCGAGGATACGGTGCTCAAGGAAGAACTGTACCGCACGATCATCGAGGATTTCGTCTGGCGACTGGACCGCAAGCGGGGCAAGTAACCGGCAAAGCGTCGGTGGACTGGCGTCCGCCAGTCGCCGGCTCGCGCGCCATGCTCCACCAGTGAAACTGATTGGATTTCAAAATGAAACCAGCAAGAGCAACTTGATTCGACCCGTCATCCAAAATGGACATCATTTCCTCCCTCTGTTTCCCTTCCTCCCCTTGGTCATGCATTACATCCTATTGATTGAAAAGCATTCTACCGTTCAATACCCTTTACGACAAAACATTTTGGCTTACCCAATCAGGTTGGTCCATTACTTGCCCTCCGGCTTCCCCCGGCCCCAGCTCAGGCCATCCGTTGAGTCAGCGTGCCAATACGCCGCTCAACGAGAAAAGCTCATGGCAGGTCAAAACTCAAACCGAAGGGGAAATGCAAACATGGGTTTCAGATTGTGGCTGATCAATCTTCTTGGTGGGACAGCCGAGCATCAAAACCAGCAAGCCTCGACCCCGCCACCGGTCACCGATCTGGCGGAGGAAGAGGCGGCGGGACTCAATTTTCGCACCGCGATCGAGGCTCACCAAAAATGGAAAACCCGCCTTCAAGCAGTGATCGATAATGACTCTATCGAGGCTCTTTCCGTCGATGCCGTCTCGCGGGATGACCAGTGCGTGCTAGGCAAGTGGATTCATGGAGTGGGCGAGCACCGATTCGGCGACGACGATCAGTTTCAAAAGCTTCGCAAGGATCATGCTGATTTCCACGCATGCGCGGGCATGGTGTTGGCGTTGGCGCAAACCGGAAAGAAAGCCGACGCCCTGGCCTACCTCAAGTCCAACGGTTATCTATACGCCTCGCAGGAGGTAGTGCTGGATCTCGCTCAGATGTACAACCGAGCGTCTGGAACGCGGAGCCAGGAGGTGTCCTGAAAAGATGTCCCCCCTCTCCCGCTGGCGGGCGAGGGGTTCCCACACGGCTTTAAACTTAAGGATCAGGCCGCCTTCTTGGCCCAGGCGCTACACCAACCCTTGGCGGTGACCAGCTTGCCCTGGAAAATCGAGCAGGGACCCGTGGCGTCTCCAGCCTTGCCGGTATACAGGGCGCAATTGGCGCAGGTCGCCGTGGCATCCTTGCGCTCCGTCGCCTGGGTAGCATCGGCCTTGTATTTCATCGCCGCCGCCAATGGATCGGCCTCGCTGATCGGATCGGCGGCGGCAGCGACATTATTCAGCAGGGCGTTGGCAAAGGGCGCGGCAACCAGGCCGATGGCGGTCAGCTTGATGAAACGACGACGGCTGTTGTCGGGGGCATGATTCATCATGATGGTTTCCTCGGTGTTATTGTTAAGGACCGCACACTCGTGCGAATTGGGCTTGCACGAGTGTGGAAATAGTACCATGGAACGTCGGTAGCCGGCTTGACCCAAATCGTCTCGATGATGGGTGCTTGCCGTTTGGTGGCGAATCCGTCACCCTGCTCCGACTGGAAGCGACGACGGTGACAACGACATGCGCCCATTCGGTAGTTCATCGCAATCTCGTTACCGCCGGTGGCGCTGGGCATTGCTGGCCACCCTCGGTTTCCTGGCATTGCTGATTGGGAGCAGCGGTTGGCTTTATCTCCAGCTACACGGCAGTCTGGCGCAACTGGACGGCGCGGCGCCGCTGACCGGCTTGAGCGCCCCGGTCGCCGTCGAGCGTGACTCTTTTGGCATCCCGACGATCCGGGGTGAAAACCGGCTGGACGTCGCTCGCGCCACCGGTTTCGTTCACGCCCAGGAACGGTTTTTTCAGATGGATTTGCTACGGCGGACGGCGGCGGGCGAATTGGCGGCCCTGGTCGGCGCGGCGGCGTTGAATTGGGATCGCGCCCACCGTCCGCACCGCTTCCGCCAGCGTGCCCGCCACGCGCTGGCGACGACACCGCCTGCCGATCAAGCTCTAATCGCCGCCTACGCCGCCGGGGTCAACGCCGGACTTGCCGCCCTGTCGGCCCCACCGTTCGAGTATTTGCTGCTGCGAACCGCGCCCGAACCCTGGCGGCCCGAGGACACGCCGCTGGTGGTCTACGCGATGTATCTGGATTTGCAGGGCCAGCAATGGCTGCGCGAGTCGGCGCGGGGAGTGTTGCGCGACTCCCTGCCACCCGAACTTGCCGCGTTTCTCGCCCCCCCCGGCACCGAGTGGGACGCACCGCTGCAAGGCGAGCCTTTCCCAGCGCCACCGCTGCCCGGTCCCGCTATTTTCGATTTGCGCCGCAATGGTGGAGCGAAGCTGACCCACCGGACGGATACGGGAGTTCGCCCCAATCGGATGGTTCCGGCGGAAGCCGAACCGCCGCGCGGCAGCAACAACTGGGCAGTCGCTGGTCGGTTGACCACCCATGGGGGCGCGCTGCTGGCCAACGACATGCATCTGGCGCTACGTTTGCCCAACATCTGGTACCGAGCCACGTTCGTTTATCCCGACCAGCGCGGCGGCGAGCGGCGCATCCATGGGGTAACGCTGCCCGGCGCGCCGGCCATCGTCGCCGGCAGCAACGGTCACCTCGCTTGGGGTCACACCAACAGCGAGGGAGACTGGGCCGATCTCGTGATTCTGGAACCGGGCGCGGAACCCGGAACCTACCAGACCCCCGCGGGACCACGTCCCTTCACCCGGTTGCAGGAAGTCCTCACGGCCAAGGACGCCCCGCCCGAGCAGTTGGAAATCCTGGAAACCCTCTGGGGACCGGTGGTCGACCGCGATCACCAGGGTCGGCAACGGGCGCTGCGCTGGGTGGCGCACGACGCGCGGGCGGTCAATCTCAACCTGCTGGCGCTGGAAGGGACCGATACGGTGGACGCCGCCCTCGAAATCGTCAATCGGGCCGGGGCGCCGGCCCAGAACGTTCTGTTGGCCGACGCCGACGGCCACATCGCCTGGACCCTGTCCGGTCCGATTCCCCGCCGCTTCGGCCACGAGGGCCGCCTGCCCGCCTCCTGGGCCGACGGCCAGCGCGGCTGGGCGGGCTGGCTGGAGCCCGATGAGTATCCGCGCATCGTCGATCCGCCCAGCGGCCGCTTGTGGACCGCCAACGGTCGGGGGGTCGATGGCGCGTGGCTGAGCGTGCTGGGCGATGGTGGCTATGCGCTGGGCGCCCGCGCCCGACAAATTCGGGATGGCTTGCTGGAGCGCGAGCGGTTCGACGAACGAGGTTTTCTGGCCCTGCAACTCGACGACCGGGCGCTGTTTCTGGCGCGTTGGCGCACACTGCTTCTGGCGACACTGACCCAGGATGCGGTGCGCGCCGACCCGCGCCGGGATGAGTTGCGACGCTATGTGGCCGACTGGGGCGGACGGGCGGCGGTGGATTCCGTCGGCTACCGGGCGGTGCGCGCCTTCCGGCTCCAGGTCTGGGAGCGGGCGTTCACACCGCTGACCGCCGCCTGCCGGCAGACGGATCCGCGCTTCGATTACGATCTGTTCCGACAAAGCGAAGGCCCGCTATGGCAACTGGTCTCCCAACGGCCGCCGCATCTGCTCGACCCGCGCTATGCCGACTGGTCGGCGTTGTTGCTGGACGCAGCGGATGCGACGCGGGCGGAACTGACCGCCGATGGCCGGCCGCTGGCGGCGCACACCTGGGGCGACTACAACCAGATCCACATCCAGCATCCGTTCAGCCGCGCCCTGCCCTGGCTGAGCGGCTGGCTCGATTTGCCCGCGCAAGCGCTGCCGGGCGATCTGTACATGCCGAGGATTCAAACCCTGAGCAGCGGTGCTTCCGAACGGCTGGCGGTGGCGCCGGGGCGGGAAGCGGCTGGCATCCTGCATCTACCCGGCGGCCAGAGCGGCCACCCCCTGTCGCCCTTCTATCGGGCCGGGCATGTCGCCTGGGCCACCGGCGGCCCTTCGCCCTTGCTGCCCGGCCCCACGGCGCATCGGTTGCGGCTTGAACCCCGCGCGCCCTGACCGAATCCCATGGCTTAGCCTCGTCCGCCGTTCGCGCCGCGCTGCCGCCGCGCCTCGAACAGGAAAACCCCCGCCGCCACCGATACGTTCAAACTCTCCATCCCGCCCGCCATCGGAATCCGCGCCAGCCGGTCGCAAACCTCGCGGGTCAGCCGCCGCAGTCCCTTCTCCTCCGCGCCCAGCACGATGACGGTCGGCAGGGTGAAATCGACTTCGTACAGGGTGGCGTCCGCCTCGCCGACCGCGCCGACGATCCACACGCCCTGTTCCTGGAGACCGCGCAGCGCCCGCGCCAGATTGACGACAGGCACGAACGGAACCCTTTCCGCCGCGCCACTGGCCACCTTGCGCACCGTCGCATTCAGGCCGGCGGCGCGGTCGACGGGAGCGATCACCGCTTGCACTCCCGCCGCCGCCGCGCTACGCAGGCAGGCGCCCAGATTGTGCGGGTCCTGCACCCCATCCAGCGCCAACAGCAGCGCCGGCCCGCGCGCCGTCAACAGGGCGGGCAAATCCGCCTCATCGTGGCCGCGCGAACGGATCGCCAGCCGCGCGACCACGCCCTGATGACGCGCGCCGCCGCTCAATCGATCCAGTTCCGCCCGGTCGGCCCAGTGAACCGGTACTTCGTGCCCGGCAGCCTGATCGAGCAGGGATTGCATTCGCCCATCGCGCCGCTGGCGCTCCACCCACAGTCCACACACCTGCTCCGGCTCGTGGCTGAGCGCCGCCGCCACCGCGTGCAGCCCGTGAATCAGTTGCTCGGCCATGGCGCTCATTCCTTCCGGCGCCGGCCACGATTCCAGCGGTTGCGCTGACCACTCTCGCGGCGTTCGTTCTCGACCGGCTCGAAATCGATCTTGCGCTCGTCCAGATCGACCCGAACGACCCGCACCGTCAGCCGGTCGCCCAGCCGGTAGACCTGCCCGGAGCGCTCGCCGTGCAGGCGATGGCCGACCGGATCGAAATGATAGTAATCGTTCCGCAGGGAGGTGACATGCACCAGCCCTTCCACGAACACGCCACGCAATTCCACGAACAACCCGAAGGCGGTCACCGCGGTGATGATGCCGTCGAAAACCTGGCCAACCTTGTCCAGCATGTATTCGCACTTCAGCCATTCCACCGCGTCGCGCACCGCCTCGTCGGCCCGCCGCTCGGTCATCGAACAGTGTTCGCCCAGGCCGATCAGTTCGGCATGGTTATAGGGGAAATCGACCGCCTTGCCGCCGTTCAGCGCATGGCGGATGGCGCGATGCACCTGCAAGTCGGGATAACGGCGAATCGGCGAGGTGAAATGGGCGTAGGCATCGAGCGCAAGCCCGAAATGACCGACATTGCCGGGACTGTAGACGGCCTGCGCCAGCGAGCGCAGCATCACGGTCTGGATCAGATGGGCGTCCGGCCGGTCGCGGACCCGTTCCAGCAGCCGGGTATAGTCCAGCGGCGAGGGTTTGTCGCCGCCGCCCAGTCCCAGCCCCAACTCGCCCAGAAAGGCCCGCAGCTTGTTCAGCCGATCCTCGGTCGGCCCCTCATGAATGCGGTACAGACCCGGCATCTTCTGGCGTTGCAGAAACCGCGCCGCCGCCACGTTGGCGGCGATCATGCACTCTTCGATCAGGCGGTGGGCGTCGTTGCGCTCGGTCGGCAGGATGCGCTCGATCTTGCGCTCGGCGCTGTATTCGATCACCGTCTCCTGGGTGTCGAAATCCATCGCCCCACGCTGCTCCCGAGTAGCCCGCAACAGTCGATACAACTCGTGCAGACGATCCAGATGGGGAACCACCCCGGCGTACTCGGCGCGCACCCGGGGATCATGGTCGGCGACGATGGCCGCCACCGTATCGTAGGTCAGCCGGGCGTGAGAGCGCATCACCGCCTCGGCGAAGCGCGAGCGGATGATGCGACCCTCGGCGTTAAGCGTCATCTCGCAGACCAGACACAACCGATCCACCTCGGGATTGAGCGAACACAAGCCGTTGGACAGCGCCTCGGGCAGCATGGGAATGGCCCGGTCCGGAAAGTAGACCGAGTTACCACGCTTGCGCGCTTCCCGGTCCAGCGCCGTATCCGGCCGCACGTACCAGGACACGTCGGCGATGGCCACCAGCAGCCGCCAGTTGTGACCACGCCGCTCGCAATACACCGCGTCGTCGAAATCGCGGGCGGTGATGCCGTCGATGGTCACCAGCGGCGTGGCCCGCAAATCCCAGCGGCCCTGAAGGGCGGACTCCGGCACGGATTCGCCGTGCTGGCGGGCCTCCACCAGGACCGCCTCCGGCCATTCCACCGGAATGCCGTGGCTGGCGATGGCGATGCGCACCTCCATGCCTGGCGCCATGTGTTCGCCGAGCACTTCCCTGACCCGGCCCAGCGGCCGGCTTTGGGAACTGGGCTGTTCGATCAGTTCGACGATGACGATTTGGCCGGCTTGCGCCGCGTCGCGTCCGTCGGGCGGCACCATGATGTCCTGGTTGATCCGCTTGTTGTCGGGGATGACGAAACAGGCGCCGCGCTCTTCGCAAAATCGGCCCACCACCGTTTCGGTGTTGCGCTCGATGACCTCGACCACCGCGCCCTCGCGCCGACCCCGATAGTCCACGCCGATCACCCGCGCCACCGCCCGGTCACCGTGGAGCAACTTGCGCATCTGGCGGGGGGAGAGGAACAGGCTGTCGCCGCCTTCGTCCGGAATCAGGAAGCCGTGACCCTCGGGATGGCCGATCACCCGACCGGTCACCAGGTTCATCTTGGCGACCGGCCCGTAGCCCTCGCGGCGGTTGCGAATCAGTTGGCCGTCGCGCTCCATCGCCCGCAGGCGGCGGGACAGGGCCTCGATTTCCCAGTCGCTCTCCAGTCGCCACTCGGCGCGGAGTTCCTCCAGCGTGAGCGGCATCCCACGTTCCTCCAAGGTCTGGAGGATGAATTCGCGGCTGGGAATGGTTTCGCCATACTTCTCTCGTTCCCGGGCCAAGAAGGGATCGAGCTGGCGCCAGGAACTACGTTTTTTATGAGTCATCTTGGATCGTTACAGGGGGTTGTGGAAGGAGGTAATAGAGAATCGGTTGACAGTTTGGGGGTCAATCCGTATATTGCGCCGTCGCCGTCGTAGGGCGATTCGATAGCCACCCAGCCGAAGTGGCGGAATTGGTAGACGCGCTAGGTTCAGGTCTTAGTTGGGGTAACCCAGTGGAGGTTCAAGTCCTCTCTTCGGCACCAGATTGAAGGAAAAGCTCGGTTTCGACCGGGCTTTTTCGCGTTTCAGGAGCTTGTCATCGGCGCTGGTCGAAGCCTCGCCGATGTTCCCCCGCCTTCCAGACCCTTATAGCACAGTCCTTGCCGCGATAAGCTGCGCCGAATAAGGAGGTGCGCTCTTGAGCGATACATCGCCGGAAATGGCGGCTCAATGGCGAGAATTGCTCATGCAACGCTCCGGGGCGGAACAGGTGGCCATGGGCGGGGACATGTTCTCCATGGCCCGCCGGATTATAACGGCCAGCTTGGAAGCTCAGGGTTATCGGGGCATGGAATTGAGGAAGCAGATTTTCCCGCGGACCTATGGAACCGATTTTACCCCGGAATCGCTCGACAAAATCTGCCAGGCATTGTTTCAAATCGGGCATTGATAGCGTAGCGCCTATGCCTGCATGGCGATCCGCTGACCCTCAACCCTATCCTCACACATCATAGCCTCGCCCTCGCATGGCTTCCCATGCGCCGGTCCAAAACCGTTGGCCGTGAGATGTCAGATGGTCCGCGAGGATCTTGATGTCCACCTCGGATTGCGGTGCGTACTCATAAGTCACATCCTTTCCGAGACTGACCCCTTTGTAACTGTGCAGCTTCTCTTCAGACCATTTAGGCGTCACATAGTGCATCAGCTCATGATAAATGACTTTCGCCAATAGCATGGGAGACGCTTTTCTGTTCACGTAGACACCCTTGGGATTTTTCTCCAAGGCATCGACCTGAATGAACTCGCCATTCGTACCGGCAATTTCCTCATCACCGACATAGGCTTCGCTGCAAGACTGCCCGCCAGAAGGCTCCGATGTCAATCCACCCGCATCTTTCCGATGGCCGCTTTCGCCAAAATCGGTCCCGATAAAACCATAGTTCGGGGTGGGCACCACATAGACCGCGAGATCCTTGGCAGTGATTGGCGGTATCGTGTAACGATTGCTGACTAACACCGAATCGAATTTGGCGCCTTTATTTTTTGAGTCGTATAGATTGACAACCGGTTTCATCAAGGTTGCAACCTGCGAGCGTAATTCGTTCCAGTTATAATGCAACTTGTATGGATTGAGCAGCCAGATTTGCAAAGCCATATCGCGCTCCAATAAATTCGATTTCGATGGACAGGGCGAGCCACAACTGATAATTCAATATAGCAAACGCCGCGACTGATACCTTCGAATTGCTCGCGCCGCACTACACCGCCCCAGCACCGGCGCCAAGAACCGTCCGGTATGGCTATGGGGATGGGCAGCGATCTCCTCCGGCGTGCCCACCGCCACCACCTCCCCGCCGCCGCCTTCCGGTCCCAGGTCGATGATCCAATCGGTGGTCTCATCACATGCAACATGAATCAGCCGCCCTTTGACACTCCGATCATGGGCTATAATGCATTAGTAACACTTTCAATAGTCTCCAATAGCAGAACGCCTTCGCGATAGCGGACCATGAATTTCATCATCGCCAGCACCTTCGTCGACAGCCTGGCTCGTCTCGGGACGCAGGCGCAGACCCTGGTCAAACAGGCGGCGTTTGATTTTCAACTGGCGCCGGCAAATCCCGGTTTCCAGTTGCATCGCCTGGAACGCGCCGTTGAAAAAAATTTCTGGTCGGCGCGGGTCAATCTCGACTTGCGCATCATTCTCTACCGCAACGCCGATCACCTGGTGCTGTGCTATGCCGCGCCTCATGAAGAAGCCTACCGCTGGGGTCAGAAGCGGCGCTTTGAAATTCACCCCCAGACTCACGCTGCGCAAGTCGTGGAAATCCAGGAACGGGTGGAAGAAGTCGTCAAATACGTGCCGCGCGAGACGCCCTTGCTGTTCGGCCATTACGACCGCGACTATCTGCTCGCGCTGGGCGTGCCGGAGGAATGGCTGGACGCGGTACTTCATACTGGCTACGACCAATGGGATGCGTTGCGGGATCGCTTGCCGCAGGAAGCGGCGGAGCGCCTGCACCAACTCGCGTGCGGCGTGCCGGTGCCGCGGCCGGTGACGGTCGCCGAGACGGCCTTCGTCCATCCCGATGCCCGGCGCCGCTTTCGGGTCATCGACAGCCAGCAGGAATTGCGCCGGGCGTTGGATTATCCCTGGGAACGCTGGATCGTGTTTCTGCATCCGACCCAGCGCGGCGTGGTCGAACGGCGCTACAACGGACCGGCGCGGGTTTCCGGCGCCGCCGGCACCGGCAAATCGGTGGTCGCCCTGCACCGGGCCGCCGCGTTGGCCCGTTCCGCCCCGGAGGGGCGGATCTTGTTGACCACCTTCTCCAAAACCCTCGCCGCCCGTTTGAGCCAGAACGCCGATGTGCTGCTGGGCGCCGATACCCCGGAACGCGCCCGGATCGACATCGTTCACCTCCACAAGCTGGCGCGGGATGCGTGGGTCAACACGCTCAAGCACAAGTTCGCCTTCATCAATGCCAAGCGGTTCAGCGAATTGCTGCAAGCCGCCATCACCAGCAGCGGTATGGCCGAATATTCCCCTGTGTTTCTCAAGGCGGAGTGGGAGGCCATCGTCAATTTTTGGGGCATCGGCGATGAGGCGGCGTATCTCGGCGCCTCCCGCAAAGGGCGCGGCACGCGCTTGACCGTCCGGCAGCGGCAGGCGGTCTGGCGGGTATTCGCGGAGTTGTTGGCGGTACTGGACGAGAAGCATTACATGACCTGGGAACGCCTGTGCTTCCGCCTCGCCGCCGAACTGATCGAACGGCCGCCGCCCTACCGGCATGTCGTCGCCGACGAGGCGCAGGACTTTGGCCCCGCCGAGTTCCGCCTGTTACGTGCGCTGGTGGCGCCCGGCGACGACGATCTGTTTTTGTGCGGCGACGCCGGCCAGCGGATTTATCAGCCCCGGTTTTCCTGGAAGGCGGCGGGCATCGAGGTGCGCGGACGGGCGACACGCTTGATGGTGAATTACCGCACCACCGAGCAAATCCGCCGTTTCGCCGACACGCTGCTGCCCGCCGCGCTGGATGAGGAAGGCAATGGTAAATCGGAATCCCACGCGTCCGTTTCGTTGTTAAAAGGGCCGTCGCCGGAAGTCAACGGCTACGCCACGGTGGAGGAGGAAATCGCTGGCGTCGCCCGGCGCTTGCGGGAATTGACCGCCGGTGGTTTCGCGCCCCGCGACGTGGCAATCTTCTGCCGCAGCGAAACCCGGCTTAAGGAACGCGCCGAACCTGCCCTGCAACAGTGCGGCTTGGCGGGACACTATCTCAGCGACGATGCGCCGCCGACCGACGCCCATGTATCGCTGGGCAGCATGCACCGCGCCAAGGGCCTGGAATTCAAGGTCGTCATCGTGATGGGCTGCGACGCGGATATGTTGCCGCGCGCCAGCGTGCTCGACGACAGGGTGGACGAAGCCGACCGGGTGGCGTTCGTGGAGCAGGAGCGGCAATTGCTCTATGTGGCGTGTACCCGCGCCAGGGAGAGGCTGTTCGTGACGTATAGCGGTAGGCCGAGTTGTTTCTTCCAAACCTGATCGCGTGATGAAAAATCCCTCCCGCACCCGCCGAAAGCCGCCCGACCGCTCGGACGACTTTGATTCCCCGTGGAAGACCCTGCTGGACCGCTGGTTTCCTGCCTTCATGGCCTGGTTCTTCCCGCCCATCGCCGTCGAGATCGACTGGGCGCGCGGCTACGTGTTCCTGGACAAGGAGTTGCAGAAAATCAGCCGCCGTGCCCAGGAGAAGCGTCGCCATTCGGACAAACTGGTCAAAGTCTGGCGGGGCACCGGCGAGGAAATGTGGGTGCTGGTTCATGTCGAAATCCAGGCCGGTCACGAAACCGACTTCGCCGAGCGGATGTTCGTCTACTACTACCGGTTGTTCGACCGCTACCGGCTGCCCCTGGCCAGTCTGGTGGTGTTGGCCGACGACCGGCCCCAGTGGCGACCGGATCGCTACCAGCGCCAGTTATGGGGCTGCGAACTCAAGTTGAAGTTTCCGGTGGTCAAACTGTTGGACTACCAGGGACGGTTGGCGGAACTGGAAGCGGACCCGAATCCGTTTGCCTTGGCGACGGCGGCCCATCTGCTGGCGCGGGCGACCCGGAAGGATCCCCAAGGTCGGTTGGCCGGCAAACTGGCCCTGACCCGGCGGCTGTACCAGCGGGGCTGGACCAAGCCGGAAGTGCTGGACCTGTACGAGTTCATCGACTGGCTGCTGGCCTTGCCCGAGGCCCTGGAAGACGCTTTTCTCGATGAGATTCATGAGTTGGAGGAGAGTACGAAGATGCGATACATCAGCAGCGCCGAGCGCATCGGTATGAAGCGCGGACATGAACAAGGCATCCAACAAGGCATGCAACAAGGCATGCAACAAGGAATCGCCCTGACGCTGCGCCGACAACTGCGGCGACGTTTCGGGGACCCCCCCGCCTGGGTCGAATCCAAACTCCAGAAAGGAACCCCACCCCAATTGGAACAATGGGCCGACCGACTGCTGGACGCCGATACCCTGGAAGCGGTTTTCAAGGAATAGGCTCTGCGGTACATCGGAAGAGGAGATCGCCGGCGTCGCCCGGCGCCTGCGGGAACTAACGGCCGACGGGTTCGCGCCCCGCGACGTGGCGATCTTCTGCCGCAGCGAAACCCGGTTCAGGGAACGCGCCGAGGCGGCTTTGCAGCAGTGAAGTTTGGTGGGACACTACCTGAGCGACGACGCGCCGCCGACCGACGCCCTTGTGTCGCTGGGTAGCATGGCACCGGGCCAAGGACCTGGAATTCAAGGTCGTCGTCGTGATGGGCTGCGACGCGGATATGTTGCCGCGCGCCAGCGTGCTCGACGAGCTGGTGGACGAAGCCGACCGGGCAGCGTTCATCAAACAGGAGCGACAATTGCTTTATGTGGCGTGTACCCGCGCCAGGGAGCGGTTGGTCATGACGTATAGCGGTAGGCCAAGTCAGTATTTATCCAAAAGATGAGGAGTAATTCAAATGTCAGCTAATAATGCTACTGATTGCTGCAACTACATTATGAGTCACACGCCACCCGCATAGCGGGTGGCTTGAGGAAAGCCCCTAAAAGGGG
>ERZ761602.4784-NODE-4784-length-16791-cov-9.237512_pt1 | contig 16791 bp, 12 predicted proteins | sample MGYA00512165_ERZ761602 | MGnify/ENA primary metagenome ERZ761602 (study PRJEB28899, sample SAMN02445085) | bioreactor sludge metagenome | biome: EBPR sludge; isolation source: Thorneside wastewater treatment plant | place: Australia: Brisbane, Thorneside...
CCCCAGCACCCGCCTCATCATTCTCCCCACCATCGCCGCGGTCAGCAGCAGCCCGACGCCCGCCAGCCGCGCCAGCGCGTCGCTGCCCGTGAGCGCCGCCCCGACCCCCAGCGCCAGCGCCAGCCCATGTGCCCCCAGGCTGGCGTAGACCACGCGGTCGGGGAGCAGGCTGCGCATCGAGGGAACGCGCTCCTTGCCGACCCGCCCGGACCAGCGGTGGAACCAGACCAGGAAGGGCAGGATCCGGCTGAGCATCCCGTGGATCAGCAAGGCGGCGTGCCCCCAGATCAGCAGCCAGCCCAGCGCCATGGCCGGCCGGGTGGACTCGGCTAGCACCGCTAGTGCGGCCAGGGGCAGGCCGCACAGGGCGACAGCCATCGAGGCCTGCCAGGCGCCCAGGCTGGGGTCGCGGCGGGCCCTGTTGCGCAACCGGATGGAGCGGAGCACGAGGGCCGGGTGCAGCAGCCAGGCGATGGCGGCGCCCGGCAGGGCGAGGCCCAGCAGCCAGCCGCGGTCGAGCCCGAAGAGCATCCCGACCAGCGGCGCCCAGGCCCCGAAGGCCAGACCGACCAGGACCACCCGGCGCCAGCGCGTCGCGACGGCGGGCGCGAGGAAGAACATGGGCAGCACCTGCCAGGAGACGGTGCTGATCAGCGCGCCTACCCAGCCGAAGGCGCCCAGGGCGAGGTGGGCGACGAGGGCCTCGGGTCGGGAGAGGAGGAAGACACCACCGGCGTGCCCGCTGGCCATGAGGTATCCTAGCGATGCTAGGCCAGCCAGGCTGGAGACCGCGAGTCCGAAGCCCAGCCGGATCTCAAGCTCGGCCCGGCTGCGCAGCAGGGCGACTCCGACCGGCAGGGCGAAGAGCAGCAGGGCCAGCCCCAGGGAGGTACGGCCGAGGTCCACGAGCCCGGCCTGGCCGGTGGCCAGCCCTCCCGTGAAGGTGGCCACGCCGAGGATCCAGGCCGCCCAGGTGGCCCAGGCCATTCGGATGACGGGCACCGGCGAGCCGGCGACGACGGGGACCATCTGGTAGAGCGCGCCGAGCATGACGCTGCCTAGCAGGCCTAGGGTGCCCAGGTGGGCGAGGGCGATGGTCGCCGGGGTCCAGCTGCTGTGCAGGGCCTGCGCTCCGAAGGCGATCAGCAGACCGCCCGCCGAGAGGAGGAAGATCGGCAGGCAGAGGAAGAAGGTGGCTGGAAGGGCGAGGGGAGGGGCCTGGTCGAGCTGGAGTCCCTGGGTGTTCATGCCTCTCTCCCTTTCAGTGGACAACTTAATCCGTTAAGTGCTCCCCGCACCCCAAACCGGAGCCTCCATGTCCTTCCCCTCGCATCCGACCAGCAGCGTCGACATCTTCCTCACGCACGACCACCGCGCCTGCGATCAGGCCTGGGCGGCTGTCGAGGAGGCGCCGGCCGACCAGGTGGCGACGCCCTTCAAGGAGTTCGATCACCAGCTCCGGCGGCACCTGGAGTGGGAGGAGGAGACGCTCTTCCCCGCCTTCGAGCAGGCGACGGGGATGTTCGGGATGGGTCCGACCCAGGTGATGCGCAGCGAGCACGAGGGCATGCGCGGCCTGTTGGACCAGATGGGCGAGGCGGTCGCGGCGGGTGACCGGGACCAGCTGGTCGACCTGGGGGACACGCTGCTGATGTTGATCCAGCAGCACAACCTGAAGGAGGAGCAGGTGCTCTACCCGATGATGGCCTCCCGGATCGGCGCCGACTGGCCTGAGCTGCTCACCCGCTTGCGCGCTTGAGCCCGGCGATCAGGGCAGGGGCCAGTCGGTCTCTGGCGGCAGCGGCGGCAGGCCCTCGACAGGCAGGCGCTGGAGCTGCCTCCGGCTGCGCTCCTCCAGCTGGATCTCTTCGGAGAAGGCGCTCAGCTCGACGACCCACCGCGCGAGGCTGGCCCCCTCGAAGCTGTCGGGCGCGCCCTCCAGCCGGACTTGGGCCTTGCCGAGCTGCCCCCAGGCGCCCCGCGGGTTGCCCCGCCGCAGGTGCTCCAGGGCGACCGCCCCGTGGATCAGCCCCTGCAGCAAGGCCTTGCGACGGGAGTCCTGCTCCTCCCGCCACGGATCCTCCAGCAGCTCGTGGGCCTCGTACCATCGGCGTTCGCGGATCGCGGCGATGCCCTGGTCGACCCGCCGGTCCTCAGCCAAGGGTGTAGCCGCCGTCGAGCACCATGACCTGGCCGGTGGTGTAGCTGCTCTCGTCGGAGAGCAGGGTGATGGCCATACCGGCGATCTCCTCGGGCTGGGCCGGCCGGCCTAGCGCCGTTCGGTCGTTGTAGCGGGAGAGGATCTCCTCGCTCTCGATCAAGGCGCTGGCGAAGCGGGTCTCGACCAGGCCGGGGGCGATCGCGTTGACCCGGATGCCGGCGGCCCCCCACTCCAGGGCCAGGGTGCGGGTCTGCGAGATCAGCGCGGCCTTGGTCATGGCGTAGATGCCCTGAAAGGGGGCCCCGCGCAGGCCGAAGATGGAGCTGATGTTGAGGATGGCGCCGGGAGCTCCGGCGTCGATCAGGCGGCGGGCCACCTGCCGGGAGAGCTCGAAGGGGCCCTTGAGGTTGACCTCGAAGGTCTTCTCCCAGGCCGACCAGTCGGCCAGCATCAGCGGTCCGAAGTAGGGGTTGGCGGCGGCGTTGTTGACCAGGGCGTCGACGCGGACCCCACGGGCGTCCAGGTCCAGGAAGAGGGCCTCGATGGCGGCGAGATCGCCGGCATGGCAGGCGCGGGTGAGGATCTCGGCTTGAGGCAGCTGCGCCTGGATGCGGGCGGCCGCGGCGAGCAAACCGGCCTCCTTCCGGCTGACCAGGACGAGGCGGGCCCCTTCGCGGGCGGCGGCGGTGGCGATGGCCTCGCCGATGCCGCGGCTGGCACCGGTGATGAGGGCTGTGCGACCGGCGAGGCGGCCTTTGGACGTGGTGGACACCGGAGCTCCGGGAGGGGGAAGGGGGTTCAGGGACGCCGACGGAGGCCGAGCAGGGCGAAGATGGCGAACAAGCCGCCCACGCCAGGGAGCGAGGGTGTAGCCGAAGAGCAGCCGTCGCAGCGCCCCTTGTCCTTGTCGCCATCGGGGTCTTCACCAGGCTCCACGCTGCCCCCGCCGTCGCTGCTACCTCCGTCGCTGCTGCCTCCGTCGCTGCCACCCCCGTCGCCGGGGTCGGCGTCGGCGCCGTCGCAGTCCTGGTCGAGACCATCCCCTGGGATCTCCTCCGCCCCCGGGTTCACCCCCGGATCGGAGTCGTCGCAGTCGGTGGCGTCGGTGGTCAGACCCTCGTCCTCGCAGCGCAGCGCACCGGTCTCGGGATCGCCGTAGCCGTCGCCGTCGGCGTCCTGGTACAGGGTCTGGCTGGGCTCGCCGACCTCGGGATCGGCATCGTCGCAGTCGTGGATCGAGAGCACCCCGTCGCCGTCGTCGTCGGCGTAGCCCAGGTAGATCCACGCCGACGATGCCTGGCTGCCGACCAGCAGATCGCCATACCCGTCGCCGTTGACGTCGCCGGCCATGGCAAGCGCGCTCCCAAGAGCCTGGTTGACGCGGCTGCCGAAGAGCTGGAGGACCGGCTCAGCGGCCAGCCCGTCCTCGCCGCCCTCGTACACGAAGACCCCGCCGGCGGATCCGCCCAGCCCGGCCACGCTCAGCTCGCTGGCCCCGATGGCCAGGTCGGCGAAGCCGTCCATGTCGAGGTCACCGCCCGCGGCCAGCCTCTGTCCGAAGCGGCTTCCGGCCTCTCCCGCCAGGCTCTGGTCCGGCAGGTCGGGCAGCCCGCCCTCGCCTCCGAGGAAGAGGTGGACCTCGCCCGCGTCGTCGTCCGCGGCGCTGGCACCGACGGCGGCGTCGGCGTATCCGTCTCCGTTCACATCGCCGGGTCCAGCCAGCGAGGAGCCGAACTGGCCTGCGACGGCGGTGCCGGTCAGGGTGAGGGTCGCCTCGCTGGACAGACCGCTGGAGGCCCCCCGGTAGAGGTAGGCGCGGCCAGTGTCGGAGTCGTAGCGGGGGGCGCCGACCAGCACATCGTCGTATCCGTCGGCGTCCACATCACCCAGCCCGGCCACGGCCAGGCCGAAGGAGCTGTCCGCGTCGGGAGCGCTGAGCCCGCGCAGCTCGCGCGCGCTGAGGCCGGAGGCGCTGCCCTGGGCGAGGTAGGCACGTCCGGTACGAGACTCGTACAGGTAGGCGCCGATCACCAGGTCGTCGAAGCCATCGCCGTTGGTGTCTCCCGCCGCGTCGAGGCTGCTGCCAAAGGCGCTGTCGGCTTCGGGCCCCTCCAGCCCTTCGGCGGCGGATGGATCGATGCCGCTGGCGCTGCCCGAATAGACGAACACCCAGCCCCGACCGTCGTCGGCGGAAGGGGCGCCGACCGCGAGGTCGTCGAAGCCATCGCCGTCGAGGTCACCTGCGCCGGCCAGGGATCGGCCGAAGGCCGAACCCTCCTCGTCGGGGTCGGGCAGGACGGCGGTGGCGATGGGGGAGACCCCGGTCGCGCTCCCCGAGTACAGATAGACGCGCTGGCTCCACCAGGCGCCGATCACCACCTCGTCGAAGCCGTCGCCGTCGAGGTCGCCCGCGCCAGCGAGGGTCTGTCCGAAGAAGACGCTCGCCTCGTCGCCGGTGAGCGTCCGGCCGGGCAGCCCCGAGGGGCCCTCGGCCCGCCCTTGGAACAGCTCGGCCTGGCCTCGTTCGTCCTCGGCGCCGGGGGAGCCCACCAGGATGTCGTCGTAGCCGTCCCCGTCGACGTCGCCAGCGCCGGCCACGGCGAAGCCGGTCTCGCCGGAGGCCGGGCCTTCGAAGCGCAGGCTCGGTTCCTCGGCCAGGCCGGTCGAGGCTCCCAGGAACAGGCTGGCGGCGCCTTCCGCGCGCTCGTTGTCGGGCGAGCCGACGATCAGGTCGTCATAGCCGTCTCCGTTGACATCTCCCGCGCCTGCAACCTGCCAGCCGAAGCGGGTGTAGTCGGTGATGGTCAGCGTGGAGGACGGAACATCGACCAGGCCGCCCTCGGAGCCGGAGTGGATGTACACCCGACCGCTCTCGCCGCCATAGGGCGCGCCGACAGCGAGGTCGGGGTGGCCGTCACCGTTGACATCCCCCGCCGTGGTGATGGAGGTGCCGAAGCCCTCCAGGCTTCCGTCGCCAGCGAGCACGAGCAGGGGCTCTTCGGCCGGGCCGGAGGCCGATCCGGGGAAGACGCTGACCGTGCCCCGCAGGCTGTCGACCAGGGGCGCGCCGACGGCCAGCTCGTCGAAGCCGTCGCCGTCGAGGTCCTCCAGCAGGGCGAGGCTGCTGCCGAAGGCCCCGGCATCGGCGCTGCCGTTGAGGACGATGTCGGCGCTGGGGCTGAGTCCGGTGGCGCTCCCCAGGTAGATGCTGACGCGGCCGTTCTCGTCGCCTGCCCGCGGGGCGCCGACCGCGAGATCGGGGTGACCGTCGCCGTTCAGGTCGAGGCCTCCGGCCAGGCTGGTGCCGAAGGCCTGCCCGGGGGAGTCGCCGCGCAGGACCAGGCTGGGCTCGGTCGAGAGCCCCGTGGGACCGCCGATGTAGATCCGGACCGCGCCGGTCCGGTCGTCCTCGGCAGGGGCGCCGACCGCCACATCGGCGTAGCCGTCGCCGTCGAGATCGCCCGCGCCGACGAGGCTGGCGCCGAAAGAGGAGGCCGAGCGCTCTCCCTGGAGGATCGAGGTGGGCGTCAGGGAGAGGCCCCCGGCGTCGCCGAGGTGCAGTCGGACCGTGCCGGTGTCGTCGCCCAGGGCGGGGGCGCTGACGAGCACGTCGTCGAACCCATCGCCGTTGACGTCGCCGACGCCGGCCAGGGCGGAGCCCAGTCGCCCGACCCCGCCCAGGAAGGTGGTGGCCGCGGACTCGTAGACAGGATCGACGGTCAGGGGCCAGCGGGCACCCCGGTCGTCGATCAGGATCTGGAAGCCGCCTGCCGCGGCGGCCAGGCGCACCGGGATGGCGGCGCCGGTCGCGTCCCAGGCCTGCAGACGCCCCAAGGTCCAGGCGGCGCCAGAGCGGTCGACCAGCCGCAGCTCGCCGGCGCCGGGCACCATGGTCCGCAGGCCGTCCAGGGCGACGTCGATGACAACCGGCCCGTCCCCTGGGGGGCGCTCGGTGAGGGTCCAGCCCTGCTCCAGGCCGGTGTCCAGCCCGATCCACCACTCGGTCAGGCCGGCATGGGCGTACTCCAGGCGCTGAACGCAGCGGTCGATCGGGTCGCGCTCGTCGGTGCACGCTCCGAGGCCGGGCTGGACCGCCTCGACCGGGGTGGGCTGCGAGCGGCCCCAGCCGCGAAAGCGGACGCTCAGACCCTCGTCCGCGCTGCCTCGCGGAGCCAGGCGGACCCCGTGGGTGTCGAAGTGAGCCTGGCTGCCTAGCAGCGGTAGGTTGGCGCGGAAGCCCTCGCCGCGGGGGTGGATGGCCCGCGCCTCGGAGGCCAGCCGGAGCTGGATCGCGGCGAGCCCGTCGTCTGAAGCTCCCAGGGAGGAGCCCGGAAAGCTGGAGCCCGGGACCGAGGGGGCCTGGCAGGAGAGCAGGGCGAGGAGGACGTTCATCCTGGCCCGCTATCTGGAAACAGCGGGGGCTGGCGGCCGGACGCCCCCCCCCTCCGCCTCGCTCCGCTCGGCACCTCCCCCGCAAGCGAGGGGAGGGTGAGAGCAAATCAACCCTCCCCCCGCTCGCGGGGGGAGGTGGCCCGAAGGGCCGGAGGGGGGGCTGCCTGTTTCATGGTCCGGTGGAGGCGCCTCAGCGCAGTGGGGGACTCTCCAGCAGGAGCGTCACCGGCCCGTCGTTGACCAGCTCGACCTGCATGTCGGCGCCGAAGACGCCGCGCCCGACGGGGGCGATGCCGCGGGCCTCGACCGCCTCGCAGAACGAGCGGTAGAGGGGCTCGGCCAGGGCGGGAGGGGCGGCGCCGATGAAGCTGGGGCGGCGGCCGCGGCTGCAGTCGCCGTAGAGGGTGAACTGGCTGACGACCAGCATCCCCCCGCCGACCTCGCGCAGGGAGAGGTTCATCTTGCCGGCGGCGTCGGGGAAGATGCGCAGCTCGCAGAGCTTGTCGGCCAGCCAGGCCACCTGGGCGGGGCCGTCCTCGGGGCCGACGCCCAGCAGGACCAGCAGGCCGGCCTCGATCTGCCCGGTGGTCGCGCCCTCGACCCGCACGCTCGCCCGACTCACCCGCTGGACCACTGCTCTCATCGTCGCTCCGGCTTGATCGTCGCGCTGGGCCCCTCGCTCGGGGAGAGGGGCGCCGGCCCTCAGTATCGCCACCAGCGCGCGACGTGCGAGGCCGCCCGTGTATCGGGCGCCTGCCAGGCTCGCAGCCGGGAGAGCTCGACCTCGGGCAGGTCCGCCAGGCCGCCCTCGTCTCCCAGGTCCAGCCGCCGCAGGGACCGGGTCATGGTGCGCAGCGGCTCGGGCAAGGCGTCCATCGCGTGCAGGTCCGAGTCGTCCTGGGAGGGAACCAGGCCCAGCCGGAAACGCAGCCGCACGGCCCGGGCGTCGGGGCTCTCGCCGGGCTGCTCGTCGAGCCAGGGCAGCGCCTCGCGGGGGGCTCCCGCCTGGACCAGGGCGCGGCCGATCGCGACCCGCAGCCAGCTCCGCGAGGCCGGATCGGTCGCCGGGTGGTTCAGGGCGCGGTGCGCCGGCCCCGCCGTCAGCTGCCGCACGCCGTCGAGATCCCCGCGGGCGCCTCGCAGCCGCAGCCACTCGCAGAGGGGGCGGGCGCACTCCTCCTCGTGGTAGAGCGCCTCCCACGCCGCGCAGGCGCGCTCCAGCAGCGCCTCGGCCCGGTCCAGCTCCCCCCAGGAGGCCAGCAGCCGGCCAGCCGCGCCGTAGAGCCGGGCCGAGGGGTCGAGCAGCCCGTGGGCGTCGGCGCAGGCGAGGGCCTGGCTGGTCAGGTCCTCCCAGTCGGGGTCGGCGCGGTCGGCCGCGTGCTGCAGGCGATGGGCCAACACCTCCAGCCGGAGCGAGGCGGGCAGCGTCGCCGGGATGTTCGCGGGCAGGGGCAGGTCGTTGTCGCCGGAGTGGCGGGCGGCGATCGCCGCGGCGGTGAGGGCCTCCCAGCGGGCGTCTCCCTCCAGGCTGTCCGCCAGGCCCTCGGCGAGCTGTCGGACGACCCGCCAGCCCAGGACCCGAGGCCCGCCACGCATCAGCAGGGAGAAGAGCTGGCGGGCCAGCAGGGGGCGATCGGGGGGCGAGAGGCGGTCCAAGATGTGGTCGGCCAGCCCCTGGGTGTCCAGCTGCGGCCAGGCGATGGCGATGGCCTCGGAGAGATCGCGCGCGGGGACGATGCGGGGGCGGCGCGCGGGGTCGGGGGCGGTGTCGGGCTGGTCCTGGGCCACGATCAGCGTCTGCACCCGCGGGGTCCAGGCGCGCAGCAGGTCCAGCTTCTTCAGCAGCCCGGCCACGGACTGAAGGCGCCCGTCGGGCAGGACCTCGGCGGTGGCGACGAGGTCGGGCGGGGGAGGCAGGTCGAGCAGGCGGGAGACGGCGGCGAGCGCCGCGGGCAGGCCCAGCGAGGCCCCATCCAGCGGCAGCGGCCGCTTGTCGGCGCGCACGCCGGGGTCCAGCAGGCAGCGCACCTGCACCGACCAGGGCTCGGCGAGCAGCTCGGGGCGCAAGCCGCCCAGCTCGCGGCGCACGACGTTGAGGGCCGTCTGCCCCGCCCGGCTGGCCTTCTCGGTCATCCCGGTCTCGGCCGGCTGGCCCTGGACGAAGTCGACCTGGAAGAGCGCCCCGTGGCCGTGCCGGATGGCCAGCACGGCGGCGGTCCCCGGCAGCGGGTCCCGGCCCTCCTCGCAGTGCCCGCTTCGCGAGACGATCTCGCGCACCTTCCGCGCGGTCAGCGTGGGGTCCAGGAGCAGCTCTTCGTAGCTCTTCCAGTTCATCGGCAGATCAGGGCTCCCCACCATGCGTCGGGCTCCACCCGGGCCACCGCCTGCAGCCAGGGGTCGTCGGCGTCCAGGAACAAGGCGTCCGCCAGCGCGGCGCTGTGATGAAAGGCGGCGCGGTCGGAGGCCAGGATGGCCTCGTGCCAGGCACCCTCAGGGCGCCCGGCGATCGCCAGCACCGTCGCGATGCTGGCCAGGTCGTCGCGGCAGGCCAGCACCCGGCTGGCCGCGGCTCGGCCGCTGAGCTCGTCCTCGAGCAGCAGCTCCGCCAGGGCCTCGATCTCGGCGGTCAGGGCCAGGGCGCGCAGGCGGACCTCCTCCTCGAGGGCCTCCCAGGCGGGGACGGTCACCAGCCACCTGCGGATCGACCCCACCATCGGAGCGTCTCCGGCCATGGCGGCCCGCAGCGCGCGCTGGCGCTCTGTCCGATCGGCGGGGCTCCACAGGCGGTGCAGCATGCCGGCGGCGACGAGGCGGTTGAGCGGATCGGGAGAGCTGGCCAGCATCTTCACCCGGCGCTCAAGCCAGGAGGGGCAGCTGTAGCCTTCGGTCAGCGCCTCCAGGCCGGGCCAGGGCGGTGGCTCGGCCGGGAGGGGCGACGCCTCGGCGCGCAGGCGAGGGCCGGACTCGGCCGGCAAGCGCCAGATCTGCACCCGGCCGGCGTCCAGATCGAGCAGCCAGGCTCCCTGCCGCAGGCTGACGGGCTGGGTGCGGCTGTCGGCGACCAGCAGCCCGTCGGGGGCATCCAGCGGGTCGACCATCCCGCGCAGCAGGGTGAAGGGGCCCTCGGGCTCGACCAGGAAGGCAGCGGGCTCGCCGAAGGCGCGGCTGAGGGTGAAGGGCGCCCGGGCCGGCAACGCCAGGGGCAGGGGAGGGCCCGCGGCGGTCCCCTCGGCGAAGAACGAGGCCACCGGCGCGGCGGAGTCGAGGCTCTTGGCCTGCGGCAGCTCGTCCGGCGGAGGGAGCGCGTCCAGGTGGAGGGTGGCGGCAGGCACGCCCAGCAGGGCGGAGAGCTCATCGGGCAGCGGCTTCGTGGTCATGTCAATCCTCGGTGCTCGTGTCCGGGTCGGTATCCACGTCCGTCGTTGCACACCTGAGCACCCCGCGAGGGAGCCGCGCGACGAAGCGCTGCTCCTCGGGGTCCAGCAGCCCCTCGGAGCCCATCGCTCGCAGCTCCTCGACCAGCTCCTGGCGCAGGCGGGCCTGCCGCTTGTAGTGGGCGTTGCGCATGGTCTTCCACTCGGAGTCCTTGGGCCCGATGCGCTGGCGCCGCCGCAGGATCTCCGTCGTTCCGAGCTCGCTCACCGCCTCCAGGCAGAGGTCGATCCAGGCGTCGGCCAGGGCGGCCCGGTAGCGCGGGGCTCGCCGCGCCCTCACGCGCTCGACCGCGCGCTCCAGCAGCACGATGGGCTGCAGCTCGGGCTCGTCGGGCTCGACGGGGGCGGGGGGAGGAGGAGGGGGCGCGCGCCGGGGGCCCTGCGCCCGCAGCAGGTTGTCGCGGGTGCGCTGGAGCATCAAGCGGACCAGGCCGCGGCCGCTGCGCTCGACGCGGAGCGTGCCGGCCTGCTGGTATTGGAAGAGCTTCAGCAGGACCTCCTGGGCGACGTCCTCGGCCAGGGCCGGATCGACGCAGAGGCGGCGGGCCTCGGCCTCGACCCCGCGCAGCAGCGCCTCGGAGGCCACCCCGGCGTGCACGAAGAGGACGATGGCCTCCTCCAGCTCGGTGGGAGGGGCGTTCATCGGTCCCTCCAGGGCGGCAGGCCCTCCCAGATCCGGGGGCTGGAGGGCGGCCTGCGCAGCACCCGCCCCCCCCGGTTGGCCAGCCAGTCGGCGATCACGAGGCCCGCGGGCGTGTCCTCACCCCGGTAGCGGCGGCGGCCGGTGGCCACGATGCGAACGCTGGAGGCCGCGGCCCCCAGGGCGTCGGCGGTGCGCTGGTGGGCCTGCCGGATGAAGCCCTCCAGGTAGCGGGGCATCAGGGGTACCGCTTGGGAGGGGGCGGCCAGCTGCAGGTCCCGGTCGGCGACCACCGCCTCGACCAGCTCCACGCCGCGCTCGCTGTGCAGCAGGGTGGCCTGGACCCGGCTGAGCAGGTCGATCAGCAGGCGGACGTAGCTGTCGTGGACCACCGGCCCCCCAGGGGGCGGGAGGTCGGCGCTGGGATCCACCTCGGCGAAGGCCAGGAAGGCCTGGGGCCGGTCGCCGCTGACGCGCTCGAGATCGGCCAGGAGCCGCAGCATCCGAGCTTCGCGTTGTTGGCCCTGGTGGACCAACAGGCGGTGCTCTTCAGGGTGCCGCTCGGCCACCTCGCGGTCGAGGGCGCGCAGCTGCTGCCAGTCGGCGGAGGGCAGGCGCTCGCCGAGCGGTCCCAGCGCCCGTCGGACCCGCTCCAGCTCGGCGGGGCGCTGGGCCGGCTTCAGCTCGGTCAGGCCCTGCAGCGAGGCCAGCGGGATGTTCAGGGTCGCGGCTCGCGGCGGCCAGCGCAGGCCGACGAAGATGTCGATCAGCCGCTTGCGGACGGAGCGGTGCAGCGGCCCGCGATCGGTCCCGGGCAGCAACAGGCCGGCCACCACGCCGGTGCTCCCGGGTGTCTGCAGGTCGCCGCTCTCGTCGATGAACAGGGTCCAGGCCACCGGGCCGCCTCCGGGGGCCAAGGTGGCCCGGGAGGGGGGGGGCGGGGAGGGGCAGCCGTCCAGAAAGTGTTTTCAGATCCTGAAACACCCGCGGGAATGGGGATCCTGGGAGAGCCGGGCGCTCAGCGCGCGACGACCACCTGGCTGGCGCAGCTCGTCGCCGGGCAGCCGCGATCCGCCGCGCTGGCCCGCACGGTCACCGTTCGGGCCGCGCCGAAGCCCCAGGCCAGCAGCCCGCCCTCGCCGCCGACCATCACCGGGGCGGTGTCCGTCTCGACGTTGCCCAGGTCCTTGATGGTGACGCCGCCCTCCTCGATCCACAAGCGGGCGCTGGTGGGACCGGCGCTGGAGAGCTCGAAGAGGACCCGGTCGCCCACCTGGATGTCGGTGCCGGGCGGCAGGGGCTCGGCCCGGCCCTCGCGCTCGACGAAGAGGCTGAGCTGCACCGCGGTCTCCGTGGCGGCCGCGCGCTCCTGTTCGGCGGAGGCGGGCGCGTCGTCAGGGTCGGCGTCCGTGCTGCGCAGCACCACCAGGGCGATGACCGAGAGCACCAGCGAGGCCAGGGCGATCAGGGGCAGGACCCCCATCCCGGAGGACGGCTCGGGGGTGGGGTCCAGATCGCGCTCGGGGGTGGCGTCGGCGTCGTTGCGGGGTTCGTCGGACATGGGGGCCCTCCACATGGGGAGCATGGCACGAGCGAGGCCAGAACGGAACGTGTCGCCCTGCTCAAAGCGGGCGCCAGAGGTGGGGTCAACTGGCGCCAGAGGCGCGGGCCTTGGCGAGCAGCTCGTGGATGGTCCGGGCGATCTCGGGGGAGTTGTCGGTCGCCAGGATGTCGGCGGTCTCGCCCAGATCGTTGGTCGCCTCGGTGTCGGCGCCGGCCTCCAGCAGGACCCGAACGCAGCCGATGCGGCCGTAGAGGGCGGCGTGCAGGAGCAGCGTGTTCTCGCGGATCAGGCGCAGCTCGGGGTCCAGGCCGGCCTCCAGCATCCGGGCGATCAGGTCCTCGCGGCCGCCGCGGATGGCCAGCTCGGCGATCTGGGCCATCTCGGCCGCTTTGCGCGGCGAGCGCAGGTCATCGCTCTCCAGCAGCGCGTCGAAGGCCGCGGTCGAGCGGTTGGCCAGCGCATCGGAGAGGGTGAAGGGGCGCTCGGACTCCGGGACCGGCTCCTCGTCGGGGTGGCCCATCCAGGTGCGGAAGCCCGGCGCGGCGGCCGCGGCGCGCTCCAGGATCTTGCGCGGATCTGCGGCGGGCTCGATGCCGTGGCGCTCGGCGAGCCAGCGCACCAGCTCCTCCCAGCGAGGCGAGTGCGCCCAGCCGTTCTCGACCATCGCCGCTCGCCAGGAGGGGAGGTCCCGGATCGTGCTGGGATCCTCCTGGTCCAGCGCCAGCAGCCGGAAGAACTCGCCGACGTTGCGGGCGATGACCATATCGGCCTGCGCCTCGGCGTCGATATAGACCACCGGTGCCTGATCGGGGCGCTGGCCGGGCTCGATCCAGACGGCGAAGGCGCTGCCGTGACCGTTGATCCCGAAGGGCAGGAGCCGGCGGCCGTCCCGCGGCGGCGGGTCGGGCAGGATGTCCTCGACGTCCAGCTCGGCCAGCTCGAAGCCCTCGTTGTAGGGGTCAGGGTTGGCCAGCTGGAAGCGCAGCAGCTCGGCCAGCAGCTCGGGCAGGGGCTCCCCGAAGGCCGCGGTCAGTCCGAAGAGCGAGGGCGTGGAGGTCGTCATCAGGGGTCATCCGCTGGAGTGCAGCTCTCGGTGGAGCAGCTCGGCGGCGAGGCGGCCGTCGGGCGAGGACTGGGCGGCGGTCTGGGCGAGGCGAGGGTCGACCGGGCGCCGCTGGCCGCCGTTGAGGAGCTCGGACAGCTGGCGGAGCAGGGACCAGAAGGCCGCCTCGCCGGGCTCGAGGGTCTGGCGGGTGGAGTCGACCAGCAGGCGCAGGGCGGCGGCGTCGCGTCCGAGGCCGGCGAGCAGGGCCAGGCCTGCGCGCGCGATGCGGGCGAAGGGCTCCTGGCCGGTGGACTCCAGGCTGAGGGCCTCCAGGTAGGCCCGACGAGCGGCGTCCAGGTCCCCGCTCTCGCGCAGCAGGCGCCCGAGCGTCGCCAGCAGCTGCCCGGCGGCGATGCGCTCGCCCACGCGGCGCAGGCGGACGATGCCCGCCTCCAGCTCGGCGACGGCCTCCTCGACCTTGCCCTCGCGCACCGCCAGCCGGCCCAGCAGGTCCCAGGCCTCGACCTCGGCCTGCAGCAGCCCGCTCTGCCGGGCGATGGCCTGGACCTGGCGCGCCGTGGTGATCGCCGCCGCGGGCGCCTCGTCGGCCAGCAGCTCGGCCCGCAGCAGCAGCACCCGCGCGTGGACCACCGGCCGCGGCGCGAAGCCCAGGGCCAGCTCGATCTCGGCCTCGGCGCTGCTGTGGTCCTGGCGCCGGGTGTGCAGGGAGGCCCTGGCGGCGTGGTAGCTGGCCCGCACCGGGCTGGGCACCCGGTCGAGCAGCTCGCGCACTTCGTCGAGGCGCTCCAGGCCGTTGCGCCCCGGGGTGGTCGGGCCCAGGTGCCCGGCGTGCAGGCAGGCCGCCTGCACCGCCTGCGAGGGATCGCCTACCTGCTCGGCGATCAGCTCGTCCAGGGCCAGCGCCTCGGACAGCAGCCCCAGGGCCCAGAGCGCCTCGCTGCGCGCCATCGCCGCGTCGGTCCAGGTCGGCGAGCCCGTGCCCTCGACCTCGGTCGCGAAGGCCATGATGCGTCCGGCCAGCCGGTCCAGCGCTCCCGGTCGCATGGTCCCGGCCAGGCTGCGCAGGGCCATCCGCAGCATCGGCAGGCCCTCGACGGCGCGCCCGGCCAGGCAGAGGTGCAGGCCCGCCCTGGCCTGCGCGCTGGGTCCGTCCTCTTCCTCCTCCTGCCAGGCGGCGGCCAGCGTCTCGTGGATGTTGCGCGCCTGGTCGTCCTGTCCCGCCTGGGCGTCGATCGCCGCCTTCAGCTCGGGCGACTCGATGACCAGGCCCTCGCGCTCCTCTCGGACCAGGCCGCGCAGGAGCAGGTGGTTGAGGGTCTCGCCGAGCACCCGGTCCAACACCCGGTCCGGCGTACCCGACCCGGCCAGGCGGACGACCCGCAAGGCGTGGCCGACGCCGGGGTCCTCGGCGATGGCGGAGGCCAGGCGCTGGCGGGCGAAGGCCTCGGCGTCCGCCGGCAGCGGAGGGGCCCCCTCCGAGAGGGTCCAGACCACCTCGTCCCGGTTGGCGCCCTTGACCGGCTGCAGCCAGCGCTGCTGCACCAGCTCGATGATCAGCTCGTGCAGGAAGCGCGGGTGGCCGGCGGTGGTCGCCGAGATGGAGGCGGCGAGCGCCGGCTCCATCGGGAGGTGCGCCTGGGCGAGGCGCTGGGCGTCCACGGGCGAGAGGGGGCCGAGCGGCAGCTTCAGCGTGCGCGAGACGTGGCGGGCCAGCATCCTCCGCACGGGCCGCATCCCCAGGCGGTGCCGGGGGTCTTCGGCCGTGCTGCAGAGGACCAGCACCGGCAGGTCCGCGGCGACCAGGTTCTCGATGATCGGCCAGGCGTCGTCGGCGTCTCCGGCCAGGTGCACGTCCTCCAGCCACAGCCAGGAGAAGCCTCGCCAGGCGTGGGCCGTCAGGTGCTCGATCAAGAACGAGCGCACCACCGAGCGGTCGGCGGGCTCGGTCGAGCTGCGGGGGCTCATCCAGTCGGCCAGCGCCCCGGCGTCGTAGCGGCAGGAGGCCGGCGTGCTGTCGCGCAGCCGCGAGAGGGTCCGCGCGATGTCGTTGCGGGTCGAGCGCGCGTCGGGCAGGGGAGGCAGGAGCTGACGCAGCGCCCCCTCGAGGCCCTGGCTGTTCTCGGTCCTCCCGGAGTAGTCCAGCCGTGCGCCGACCGCGATGCCCATCCGCTCCCAGACGCGGGTCACCTCGTCCACCAGCCGGGTGCGCCCCATCCCGCGCGCGCCGTGCAGGTGGACGATCACCGGCGTCCGACGGCGCAGCACGTGCCGGGCCGCCCTCCAGAGCTGGTCGAGCTCGTCCTCGCGGCCGATCACGGGGATCTCGCGGTGGGCGATGAGCCGCGGCTCCTGGGGCACACGCCGCGCGAGGTAGGGCCGCGGCCGCTCGCGAGGGGGGCGCAGCGGGGTGGGCTTGTGCCAGTCGATGCCGCCTCCGCCGCGCGTCGGGTGGACCATCGTCGAGCGGCTGGGTCCGGCCGGCGGAGGGGGCCACTCGATCAGGGAGTCCTCGCCCACCTGGGCCAGCAAGGCCATCCGCGGAGGCAGCGAGCTGGTGCCGCCGGTCAGCAGCTCGGCGGCGGGCGGATCGCGGAGGGCGCCGAGCGCGCGGGCCACGTCGGCGGCCAGGTCGTAGCGCGAGCGCCGGTCGGGGTGGAGCAGGTTGAGGATGATCTCGTCCAGGCCCGGGGGCACCACCATCCCGGGGCGGCGGGGCACCTGGGTGGGGGGGCGCTGGCGCGAGGCCAGGGCCTCGACCGGGTCCCGGGCCGGGTAGGGGAGCTCCCCGCTGACCAGCCGGTAGAGCACGGCACCGACGCTGAAGAGGTCGGTGGCCGGGCCCCAGAGGGGGACCTGGCCGGTCAGCCGCTCGGGGGCCATGTAGCCGATGGTCCCCAGCACCAGCCCGTCGTCGTCCTCCTGGCTGAAGCGGGCCCGCGCCACCCCCAGGTCCGCCAGCCAGAGCACCCGCCGCCGGGGTCCGGTCCGGTGCAGCAGCAGGTTGGAGAGCTTGACGTCCAGGTGCAGCAGGTCGCGGGCGTGCATGGCTCCGAGCGCGTCGAGCAGGCCGATGGTCTGCTCCTTCAGCTCGGGCCAGGACAGCGGCTGGCCCGAGTGGTCCAGCATGCTGCCGTCGCTGGCCAGGGCGAAGGCGAGGTAAGGCAGGCCCTCGGGGGTGCGGCCCATGTCGTGCAGCGCGATGACGTTGGGGTGTACGACCGAGGCCGCCAGCATCGCCTCGCGCTCCAGCCGCCCGGCGAGCCGCGCCCCTTCGGCCCGCAACACCTTGAGGGCCACCAGGATGCCCAGCTCCCGGTCCTGGGCCCGCCAGACCTCGCTGGCGCCGCCGCGGCCCAGCAGGGCCCGCTCCGGCGCGGGCCAGGGCAGGTACCGATCGGGCAGCAGCGGTGGGACAGCGGGCTTGCTCACGGGGCCGGGTCGTACCTCGAGGGCGGTGTGCAGGGGTGGTTAATCGAAAACAGCGGGTGGGGCTGGGGCCTCGCCGGCCCCCTCCCCCCCCGATCGGCCTTCGGC
>ERZ761602.4785-NODE-4785-length-16791-cov-7.206441_pt1 | contig 16791 bp, 24 predicted proteins | sample MGYA00512165_ERZ761602 | MGnify/ENA primary metagenome ERZ761602 (study PRJEB28899, sample SAMN02445085) | bioreactor sludge metagenome | biome: EBPR sludge; isolation source: Thorneside wastewater treatment plant | place: Australia: Brisbane, Thorneside...
TATTTATATATATCTTTATTAGTCAGATGTTTCTTGAATGATATAGTTGTTATTTCTCTAATTTGGTAATTTGATAAAAGTATCCTATAATACGTAACGATGGGAAGCAATGAAATGCGTCATTATTTTACCAGCGGGTTTTTTGCCGATGCGAAGCGGTCACTAGTCCCCGGCACACGTCCCGAATTAGTAGGAACTGAAAAAATGGTAGCTGCAGATATTGAGCACCGCCTTAGTCGTGGGCGGGGTTCCGTGCTTTTCGTTGAACTAGGCGGGCAGGCGGGTGCTTCGTCTGCGGTGCTTAGTGAATGGTTTACCCGGGATATCAGGCGTGGCCGGTTGACGGTAATGGTGACTAATCATGAGCGTCGATCAGGAGTACAGATACTCCGCGCGTCAGAGCGCGTCATGAAACAGTCAAAACGGTCAGCGGAGATTATTCCTGATATGGATACCGCTATGTTTATCCGTGAACACATGCACCTCATAGATTGGCGTTCTGGTGTCGACACAATCCACCTTCCGCAGTTAACTTCGGCGTACGGTGGTGCCGATGTGATACATGAGTGTATGGCGGGTTTATTTTTCCATCCTGACCGGCCACGGGCATTTCAGGCGGTTACTGCCGCCCTTAAGCCGGGTGGTGCCTTGTTTACCCGCGAAACACCGGACAAGGATCGCTCATATGGTGCATTTCCAAGCGATGTCATGAAGCCGGATGGGTGGTATGTGTGGGGAGTGCGGGGTTACCGGATATATAGAAAAATCGGATAATCCGTGGTGTTATGTGGGTTTTGCCGAGCCAGTCCAGACTAATTTTACATTTTGTTTGATCACGCGGTCGGCGAGTTCCTGCGCTTCTTTGTATTGGCCCGCTTTAATAAGCTGCTGCACTTGGGATATCGCGGGCTTTGCGACTCCCTGCTCATAATCCCGTAGATACGGTACGATGACGTGGGATATTTCATTAAAATTGTCATCAAGGTGGGGGAGCGTCCGGTAGAGATCTTCCATGCTCATGCCGGGTTTGAGTTTGTCTAATACCATCTGCGCGAGTTGTTGCGCGCGTTCTTCGCTCATTTCCTCTGCCTCAACTTTACGTTTGATAATATCGACGATATCTGCTTCTATTTTTTCTCGGATGTCATCGGGGCTCATGAAAATAGTATCGGGTATTTCGTGGGGAGTATCAAGAGGGGTGCCAATGCGTGAGGAAAAAAAAGAGAAAGTGTTAAGAAGGTTTATTTTGTTGCCATTTCTCGTCATTTTCAGACGGATACGGGAATATCAGTCCTTTCTTTTTTGATAACTCGCTCACATGCTGACTGATATCAATTTGTGTGATGAGAGCCTGAAGTGCTTCGGGAACCGCGCCATACACAAACCGCCGCAGTGTTTTTAAGTCGAGATGATCCCATGTGGGGATTTCAAATGCTAATCTCGGCGCGACATTGGGGTCGGTTTGTACGTAACAACGCAACGGCTGTGTTTTGTCGTATAGGTCAGTGCCGCCATTTTGGATAGAAATGCCACCGGCTGCCATTGTGACGTCATATGGCCCATGCGTGTTGATAACGTTCAGAACATCGTCTATCGTGAAAGGCCGCATTTTTCCAGCTATGCGGACAAGCACCGTGGCAGGATGCGCGAGGGGGTTGGTCAGATCTATGCCGGTAAGCGCGGTACATATTTCAAAATTTTTTCCTGATTGCTGGAGCGCGCCGTTGTCAGGATCTTTCAGCCATTGCTCAAGATTTGCCGGTTTTTCCAGCACCCGTGGCGTATCATCGGAGGAGTCAGCATCATAACTTATCTGTACAGTGTCAGAGTATAACCGTATTGTTCTTCCCGGCCGGGTCATAATTTCTCCTACTAAGTCTTTGTGTGCCACATTATTCACCGTGCCAAGCACCAGTAGCCCGGCTATATCCTGGAGCGCTTTTTCTTTGGCAACTTCAAATGGCCATTCTGCGGGTGAGCTATTTACCGGTTTATGGATGGTTGTTTCGGTAAATCCGAAAGGTACTTGTCTCACTCTATCCGGCGGGAGGAGAGAAGCGAACGCCATGGTGCGTTCTTTTGAGGATGTGGCAATATCAAGATAAATTGGACGCTCGTGCTGGAGTGCCATTGGTATGTATAAATACTGACTCGAGAGCAGGAATAAAAATCACACCGTATCAAAAAATGAACCGTGAAATTTTCTCCTTTCTTTATACACGGCACCTACGGATATGGGTCAACTGGGAATAAAGGAGCTTATCTGTATCAAAGTACGGCAATTTTTCTCATGACTATTTTTATGGGTGTTGTAATGTATATGTTGCTCATAAAGTCAGGCTCATGGATTATTTCGTGTTCGCTGTACTATAATGCGCTTCATTATGCACATTGTTGAATTTACGCTAGCAATTCCCACGCCATTACATCGAAGATTCCGATTGGAGCCGCATTTGCGTGGAGCGACCGCAAGAATTTTTGAACCGGGAGACCGGGAAGATATTACGTCTCCGTTGTGGAATAACCGCACACACAAATGGCAGCTTGCTGTCCGTACCGATGGGATTGGCGTATTAACGATCACCCCTGTTTCGCAAATAGCGTCCATTTTATTGCTCGGACGACGGGGGGCCGAAACGCTTGGCGCGGTGACACACACCATCACGCGGCCAGTCCGGCATGTACTTGCAGGCACACAACTTATAGATGGTGATGGGACACAGGTAACTACCGTGTTTAAGGCAGTGTGCGCACTCGAAGATAATGACCGGCTCATGCGGTGGGTTATGGATTCGCACCCCCGGAGAATTTTCCGGTAGATCATTTTACCTATTTAAGGTAGGATGGAAAAACACTATGGCAACATCAAATTTTACAAAAACTGTATTACCAAATGGCGTCCGTCTCATCCTCGTGCCGGTGCCCGGAGTAAACAGCATCGCGACCGCGGTCATGGTGGGTGTAGGAAGTAGGTATGAAACGCCGGCAATTAGCGGCATCTCCCATTTTCTCGAGCACATGGTGTTTAAAGGTACGGAAAAATATCCGACGACTGACGACGTCAACACTATTGAGCGTGCGGGAGGGCTGCAAAACGCGTATACCGATATTGATATTACGAACTACCACAACAAAGTACTGAGTGAAGATTGGCGCCTTGCATTGGAAATAAACAAAGAGCTTGCCATTAAGCCCCGAATACCTAGCGAGTGGGTGGATAAAGAGCGTGATGTGATACTAGAGGAAATGAAGCGGTACGAAGATGAACCAGCAAGTAAGGTAGAAGAAGCATATCATGCATTGTTGTACCCCAATAGCAAATTGGGTATGCGCACGATTGGCGAAGAAGCAAGTTTGCGTTCGGTGGGTGCTCAAGAGCTCCGTAATTACCATGACGAATGGTACGCGCCGGAGCGCATGGTAGTGATCCTTTCAGGTAATGTGCGTGGCAACGAGAAAAAAATTCATGAGCAGGTCGGCGAATGGTTTGCCGCGTTGCCGGCGAAAAAAACCGGGGATATAGAAGTAGTTACTCCACAGCAAAAGGCGCCGCAACTTACCGTTGTGACTAAGCCGGACGCAGCACAGGCACACCTTATTGTGGGGCTTCGTGCATTTGCGCGCGGCAGTGAAGACCGGTTTGCGTGGAGTTTGTTTAATCTGGTCATGGGAGTATCGTTTACGAGTAGATTATTTAAAGAAATCCGTGAGAAGCGAGGGCTTTGCTATCACATCCGGAGCAGTAATGCAGCGTACGCTGATGTAGGGAGCTGGGATATTTACGCGGGGGTCGCGACAAATAAAGTAGAAGAAGCGACGAAGGCTATTATCGAAGAGCTCGGGAAGGCAAAAGCTGCAGGAATAACTGAAGAAGAGTTGGTTGTTGCGAGGAAACGGCTTAAAACTATTTTAGCGTTCAAAAGTGAAGACCCTGAGTTTTGGAGTGAATGGTATGGGCGTGCGGAAGTGTTCGGGATGCCCCTCATGACGCTCGAAGAGTATATCGAAAAGATAGAAAAGGTAACAATCCAAGACATTAACGCGCTTATTGGGAAATATTTTATTACCCAAAGTCTCAATATGTCGTTGGTGTGGAGTAAGCCGCGTGAAGAAAAACTTCTTGCCCTTCTTTCACTGTGATCGTTGACCCTGTATTTACTATAGGGTAAAATTTCCACTATGCAGCCGACAATTATTTCTATTTTAGGGAGGCCGTTGGCCGGGAAAGATACTCAAGCGGTATTGCTTGCCCGGAATATCCCTGACAGTGTGATTATTTCGACCGGAGCCATGATCCGGGAGGTAAAAAACGAAGGGGAGTCACACCGGTTTTGGCCGATATTAGGCCCTCATATCGCGGTGATGGACCAGGGGATACTGATCCCTGAGGAAGCGATTAACGAAGCATTTGAGCGTGTCGTACATGAAAAATTAGCCGAAGGGGTAAGGAATATCATCGTGACCGCGCATCCGCGTATGCCCAAAGAATTGGAATCTTATGACAAAATGCTCGCCCGCGAAGGATTAACTGGCGTGTTTGTGCATCTTGAAACGTCTGAACCATATATGTACGCGATGGGAGGCACCCGTAATCACGGGAGAGCCGATGACCGGCGAGATGTGTTACACACAAGGGCAAAGGAGTTTACTCTCCATACCGAGCCAGTGTTGCACCAACTTCGTGCTGAAGGGCGGTTACACACGGTGTTTGCCGAGCGCCCCATTGAAATAGTGCAGCAGGAGTTGCGAAATGTGCTCCGGCCGTACCTTCCTGATCCCGAAGCAACTCTTCCCCTCATGGCGCGCCGCTAACGGCTTGACGTGGGCTTTACTATAGGTTATAATAATATTCTGTGCAGCCGATCCTCCTCTCTATTATCGGTAAACCACTCGCCGGCAAAGATACACAAGCCGATTTACTTGTGGCAGCCCATCCAGAAGCAGTCAAAATAAGTACCGGACACATCATGCGCGCCGTGCGTGAAGAAGGGGAAACCCACCGGTTTTGGCCGTTAATCGGTCCGTATATCCCGCTTATGGAACAGGGGTTAAAGTTGCCTGACGCGCCAACGATCGCGATGCTTGATGCCGTCATCAAAGAGCAGCTTGCCGAAGGGAAGCGTATGCTCGTTATCGCGGGTTCTCCCCGTGGCATGGAGCAGCTCGAAGGATTTGAAAAAATCGCCAAAGAAACAGGTACGAAGCTCGTACTGGTGCACATGGATGCTACAGATGAAGAAACGTATAAACGGAGTGCCACCCGCAATGAGGGGCGGGTTGATGACACCCCTGAGGTACACAAAATACGTCTTCATGAATATGAAGGGTACGTGGGACCCATGGTAGACGCGCTTGCCCGCGAAAACAGACTCATATGGGTAAACGGTATGCAGCCGGTTGAAGGAGTATTCCGTGAGTTGCAACAGCAGTTGCGGCAACATGTGTTGGATCCCGAAATCACGCTTCCCGCGATGGCGCGGCGATAATCTCGGGTTTCCCGTGATATTCTCACCGTTGTGGCAGTTGGATTTTCCTGTCTAACCGCTGCTGCCGTGGGTGAAATCCATGGCGTTCAATCTCTTCCAGTGAAGCAATCCGGAGACCATGTTTTTCAAAATATGCCTGAAGTGCGGGCCGGATAGTTGCAGGATCAACACCCCGGTTAACGATATCACTTATGTCCGCGGTATGCGCTACGCCATAGTGGTCAAAAACAAGTATGGTGTTGCCGGGTATCACTTCGTGCATCATCAGCTATCATGATAGCACTTAGCGATTCCCACGTTTGGAGAATTGTTGATATTTATTGTGGTGAGTACGCTGTTGGCGCCGTGGGTTTAACAACGAGCGGAGATCAGTAGCACTGTCTCCGTTTGATCTGCGCGCGCGCAGTATCTGCTGGACGGCGTTTCCGTCGAGAGACGCGGCTTCTGTGGCGTATCCTTCCCGGTACGAGGTGACACCCATGGCGCCCATTTGTGAGGCGATAAACCGTGATACGCGCATGCGATAGCCTGCTTCCGACTCGGTAAAATGTTTAGACGGTACTTCTAGTTCTATCGTCCGTTCCCGCTCACCGATTGTGGCAATGATCCGTTGTTTCGGCATCGTGATTATCGTCACAGTACGCTGTTATTCCCCGTCAAATCAAGATATGTTGTTTGGAAAAAATATCTGGTATACTCATAAGTCCTATGAATGAACAAACCGTCGTCTTGATCAAGCCAGATGGCATGGAAAAGCATGTCGTTGGAGAGATTATTACCCGTTTTGAAAAAGCAGGTATGAAGCTCGCCGCCCTCAAATTAGTACAACTGACCCAGCCAATCCTCGACACATGGTATGCCCATCACAAGGATAAGCCGTTTTTCCCTGAGCTTTCGAAGCAAATGATGTCGACTCCGGTGGTAGCGATGGTATTAGAAGGAGATGGAGTGATACAGAAAGTATTTGATATTTGTGGTCCTACTGATCCAGCAGAAGCTGCTCCCGGTACCATCCGCCATGATTTCGGCGTTGATAAGCCACACAATGTCGTGCACCGGTCAGACAGTGCCGAGGCTGCAGCCAAAGAAATCGGACTGTTGTTTGCCGCTTCTGACCTTCATTCATAAGAGGTTTGTTGTCATTTTTGTTTGATTGAGCATGTAGTCTGCGGTATAATGTACACATGCGTATACCCTTCACGAAAATACATATTTCTTTGCCAAAGCGCACATCCGCGCGGGCAGAGCTTGATAACGTAGCGCGTCAGCTTCAGGCCGAGGAGGCGGAGCGTATACGACGTGGTCTAAAGGGTCAAGCGCCAACTGAGGCATCTCTTCGTCGGGGTAGGCGGTTGGCAAAGCAAACTGAAGGAAAGTGGAAAGAAAATAGAGAAAATGCAGGTTCGCGTGAGTCCATATGGTAAAAAGGATGACGTGCTTCTTCCCGTCCGGACAGGATATTTAGTATAATTACCCCTAGAAAGTTGAGAATTATATTCTTATGCCACATAGAGAAGTTACCGAATTTGTATTGCGACCTCATTCGCGAGGGGCAAGACCGCTTTCAGTGCGGTTTACTTCCCATGACGTTGTGAGCGACCTCACCATATCAGCAGAAGGGGAGCAGTTATTCTCCGGACGCGTACTGCGGTCATTCACGAAGGTCTTGCAGGGCGTTTTTGAGATGGAGGAAGCGGCAGCGGCAGCAAAAGGCGTTGATACGTTGAAATACTACGGTTGTACGTATATCGCACGTCACGGCAGGTCTCAGGTCGCCACGCGATTGGATATCCCCGAGATGGCTCAGTACGATTAACATTTATCCCTATGAGCCGAGCAGAATCTATCAGGAGGAAAGGTGGGCGGATTTATTATTTTCAGTCCGGTCCTGCGGAAGAACAGAATGGTCGTGTGTCTGTACACATTACCGCGATGATCACAACACCGAAACGTGTGTTCCAGTCGATGCGTTTGCATATCCCTGCCGAGCAGTATGGCTATTTTCTAGATGCACTTCAGGCGCAAACACAGGCGCGTTTTCGGCATGGGAGGCGCGAATATGACCGTCAGACAACGTTATTACGCGCATTCATGCAGGCCGGAAGAATGTAGGGTAAAACTCCAGTTAGGCAGTCTATCCCGGGTGTTTTGAGAGACAAGATGGAGCGCGTTTATCGCATCCGGGCGGATACGCTGGAATGCTGCGGATGTGTGCTCCTCAAGCGGTATGGGAAAGCGCAGATGGCAACGCGATGGAAAGCCCTGGAAGCGGCACTTAACGACACATAACGTTTATAGGTCAATAATCGTGCGGATTTTGCCGGATCTGTCTCTGATCCGGTATACACGCATAGAGCTGTCACGACCATCGTTATGCACTTTACCCATTTCTTCTTCGACTTTTTTCCGGGTTAGTGGGTCGATTTTTTTAAGATCAATATTTGGATCATGCGATTGGGGAAGTGCTCCGCCGCCTCCACTTCCGCCCGAGCGGGAGTTTCGCCTTAAACCGCCACGCCTGCCACCGGTACGGTTCCAGGCACTTTCCAGGATAGTCGGCTTCATAAACGAGCCTATACTATCGTGCTCTCCAATGAGTTCGGGTAATTGTTCTGCGATACGTTTCATATAGCCTCCTATTGTCTGTCTAATTTTTAGACGGAAATGTAAGTGTATCGAATTGTAAACTGTGCGTCAAGTCGGGCTGACTGATGCTCTCAGCAGAGGGTGACAAGACGGGTCGTTGCCGTATTTGGGCATATCTTCACCTTCTTTTTTCCATGTCTATACAACGATAGACACAGGAAAAAGAACGCAAAGCTGTCACCACCAAAGGAGGAGGCGACGCACTTTGCGTCAAAAAACGGAAAATACACCCATGTTATTCAATGGAAATATTTGGTCGTGGGGGTTCGATAGCGTCGAGTGTGCGTAGCCCGATTGTCAGGATGAACTTTATGTACCTGATGACAAGTCGGGTTACCGAATCGAGCGTTTCATTGATGTTGCCGAATATATGCCCCCAAGGCTCGATAATATACATATCTCTCTCTGATGAGTGGGGTAATTTGATGTAAATTACCACGGCCATGATGGTTCCCAATGAGAGAACAAATTTATGCAGCATTTCGATATGGACAATGCCGATGGTTTCAAGGAAGAGTCCCGTGCCGATTTCCAAAATCAACAGATACGCGATGATTTCGTAGCGGGGTTCCTGTTTGATCATTTTCATCGCCCATCCTGAAGCAAACATCAAGGTCACGATGCCAAAGCCGACGCCGAGGAGGACAATCCATAGTTCATCATTGATCCCCACTGCGGTCACGACGTTGTCCAGAGAAAACGTCATGTCCATGATGATGATGGTGGCTACGGTTCCCCAAAATGTGGGCACTTTCTGATCATGGATAATTTTTGTTTCTCCGGGTTGGTCAGCAACGCTCAGGTGTTTGACGGCGAGCTTTATAAGGTACAAGGCACCGAACAACCGGATGGCTATATTGTCGATGAGTGCCGATGCGATGATGAGCATTATGAACCGGCCTACATAGGCGAATATGATGCCAATTTTGCGCGCAGCGTCCTGCTGGTTGCCAAGCTTATCGAAAAACTTTTGGAACCGTTGAGGTGCCGCGACCGGTTGATCGGGTAGCCGGGATGCCATGGCGGCAATGACCGACGAGTTGTCTACTGACAATATCCCCTCCATAATTAGAATGATAAATATGGTCTGTATTATTTCTACGAGCTGTTGTTGGGTAAATTCCATGCGAGCCTCCTGTGGGTAGATATGAAGATTGATTAAAAAGCCGACAGGAGAGGAAGAATAACGCATATTCTTGCCCTGCTGCCGGCCTTTCGCTTCGTATCACCAAGGAAGCGACAAAGGTTTGTTTCCGTTCTTTTTAATGTGCGTGTCTCCCTAAGCCGAACACATCGACAGCTTATTGTCGAGGTTCCACCGTGAGGGGACAAAAAAAACAAAAACACCGGCCTACAAAAGGTACCGGTGCTCAACTCACGTGAGCTTTGGCAGGCAATCAGACCGTCTGATTGGTGAGATAGATCACATTAAATCAAATTAGGGTATATTCGTCAAGTTATACGAAGGGTGAAGATATGGGGGAAAAGAAGGAGGGTGAGTTAAATTGCTTTTTGTCATTCCGTAATGCATGTTGTGTGACTTGCGATGCAACACGTGTGGTGTATGTTAGTGTGAAGCTGGGGTATGTGCACATCAACACTCAGTGTTCAGATTTCGGTTCGTGTATGTCAGAAATAAAAGCGGCAATAAACTCAAGGGAGGGATAACCGAAGCTTCTGACTGGTGTTCCCATTTTCCGGTAGAGCCCCCAAGGACCTATGGAGCGAGTTGTCTGTTCAAGGAATGGCTGAAACGGGTGCACATCAGGGACGCGGATACGGATATCGGCGCCTGCGTCATGAGCAACAGCCGTCGCCACTTGTATGGCACCCCGAAGGACTTGTGCGTCATGGTCGGTAATCGCATGTGAGTTTCCCGTATGCCGAAGCCACAGTTGCCACCCATTTCCCTCATGGGGAAGCTCAATGGTGTGTCCGCTGTCTGTTTGAAGGGTAAACGCCCGGTTGTTATACCGGTGCACATGGTGTGTGCGGGAGAATGTACGCCTGCTGGCCAGTAATGTCCATAATGGAGCTTGTAACAAATCTTCTGCCTTAAGGTGCGGATTTTGTACGAGGTGTTCGATAATATCCAGCCGGTTTTCTGCTGGCCACGGTGTCCGGTCAATCTGTGTATGTTCAAATCCGAGGCTCGCGACGCGTTTACTGCCGGCAAGCGAGGTGCGGCCAGTAAGTAATCCGACGGGTTTTTCGGGATGATAACAGTTATATGCTTCTATCCAGCCTGCAAGTTGTGCCGCGGAATTCGTGAGGTCAGCGGCAAGCGTCCGAACACTTTCCGGAGGGCGGGGTGGGATATGGAGGTCGAGCGCTCTCGCATAAGGACGGATGTGTTTTCGTTGTACAAATGCAATAAATGTATCACGTTCGTCTATTTGTGGCTGTGGGTCACGTTTGGATCCTTGTAGCTGCTTGATGACCGTGTCATAGGCGAATGTTGTCAGCTCTATGTTTTGACTTGCCGGTCGGGGATCGGTGAGGCGGAATATACCGACATCAAACCATGGGCTGATGATGGCATTATTCCACCAGTGTGGCCGTAGTGCTTCCGCTGCTTGCTCCATACGGCTACTCACCTTCTGGTGTGATTCATGCTTGTGAGGTCTCCGATGGGACAATCGTTCAATAAGTTGAGACATATTGTTATAGTATGATGCACATTATACAACAAAGCACTCATATGTGAGTGCTTTGTAAGAAGTTGACAATATGAATCGGGTGTTAACGTCTCGGTCGTCTACTTACATCTCGCAACGCGTCTCTTTGTGTTGCCCGGCGTGCTACTGCGTCTAAGGTGCGTAATTTTGCTGCTTTATCTGGATCTACTTCGTTAGCTACTCTTGTACCTTTCCCTAAGAAATTCATAGGTGAAGGTGTTTCAGTGACGACGGGTTGTGCTGGTAGTTCTTTTTTGAATAATCCTGACATACAAATAATCACCTCCTATCAAATTATGTATTGAACAAGAATTCAGAGTATAGAAAGTGCAAACGCTATCGTCAATAGGTATTTTGATTACTAATTTTTATGTGTTGGGAAAATGTTTGTCTTACACGATGATTTTTATCGTGCGGAGAACAGGGAGGAGGACTTCAAAAGGAAGTCCGATGACATTGGTGTATGAACCATCGACTTTAGTCACTAAATCCCATGGTGTTTCGTTTAACGCGTAACCCGCAGCAAACCGGGTGAAATCATAGCGTGTGACATAGCTTTCGAGTTCCGGTCCGGTCATTTTGCGGAGTGCAACCTTGGTTGTAACGGTCTTTGTCCAGGATTTTTTTACTTTACCCTTGTCGAGGTATACGATATGGATGACGGTCGTAAATACGTGGGTTTTCCCCATGAGTTCTTTGAGCATTTTAGCAGCATCAACCCGGTCAATTGCTTTGCCATACATTTTCTTGCCGAGGATTGCCATGCTATCTGCCGCAATCACCACGACTTCACGATCTTCAGGAACCATGTAGACGCGGGGATTATTGACGACTTCAAGCGCTTTGGCGATGGCGCGTTTTTGAATAGTTTTTAACGGGTTTGGATCAGTTATTTTGTCTTCATCAACACGTGTCACTGCGACGCGGAACCTGATGCCGAGTTTTTCGAGAAGCGTCCGTCTGCCAATAGACTGAGAAGCAAGGATAACATCCGGGGCAAGCACGATATCAGCCTGATTTTTTGAGGAAAACGATAACTTCATTACAGGGTATTATACCTCACTATAGGAAAATACGCTAGGGAGGGGAATTCGGGCGGGATTTTATTCCCCATCGTCAAAATCTCCCGCAGCAGTCGCGTCAACAAGGAACGTTGTGTGCAGTATGCCGGATCTGGTTTGTTTTCTCTCCGGGTGCCGCCGTTGTCTATGATTGGCGTTTTCGGTAGCTTCAACGGAAAGATGGACAAACTGGTTTAGCGTGCGCACTGCTCTTCCTTTAAAGGGGTAGAAAATGACGACCTGTTGTTCAGGCTCCGGGGTGCGCGACGTAGCCATAAGTGTATTATACCTCACGATGCAACTTTCGGGGGTGTGGATGTGTTGTTTTGGAGTGCTATACTGACTGGTATATGGGTGGAGCTGAGGATCGTGATGACGCTACATACCTTGCAGATGTCCGGCACCTGGCACATACCCTGCTTCGTCTGCTTGACCGGAAAAAACCAGTGAAGGAGAAGCCGCAACAACAGATTCCCGGTTCGATAGGGAAGGTTGTCGAGATAGCGCCCCCGATACTAAAACCTGAGCGCCCACGTTCGCGTTTACGTCAGCTTTCGGAGGGTCGAGGGAGGGATATGCGTCATTTAGCAGATCTTCCCGACGTAGAGATAATCAGGCTTGCCAAAAAAGGTGGGCGCATTTTACGGCCCGGTGATGTTTCAAAAGTTCGTTCAGCCGCTGGGCGCAATGGTACCGCCGCTGATATTATCAGTGCTATGGATACGTATGGGCTTTTTGATTCGTAAGCGCTTGTTTCCCCAATAGAATTCCTTCAATGAAGCTCATCGGACTGGAGAGATCTGCCTTGCCCAATACGCGAGTCAGGGTGGACTCGGAATGTTGATGCACCAGGGATAAAGAATGTTTCTGTATTACAAACTTTGTCGGAGTGGAGAGATTCGACGGAGGGAGTTTTCGATATGCGTCTTCGCAGAGAGAATTACTCCCAACGATCCCGTGTAATCACGGGAAACTCTCGAAAAGTTTGGGATTACGACACGACCTCTTTTCTTGTAAAGATTGTGTCGGAGTGGAGAGATTCGAACTCTCGATCTCACGGTCCCGAACCGTGCGCATTACCAACTGTGCTACACCCCGTCTTCGTAATTCGGATCTGTCCCTCTTTGGGACGAAACCTACGGTTTCTTCCCAACGATCTTCCCTTCAAATGAAGGGAGTCTATCTCGTTCCCTCTTTGGGACGAAACCTACGGTTTCTTCCCAGCCTGCCCGCAATGCTAAGCAACGCGTTGCAGGCGGGCGATCTTTCCTCAGGCGGAAGGATGATGGAATAGTCCTCATCCGGCTTCTTTGGGATACAACCTGCAATGAACGTGCGTATATTGTAGCGTGCTTTTTGTTAAAATACTACATTGCTTTATGAGTGACCGGAAATTCCCAACGATCAGGACGACAGGAAGGGGCTTACCCGTGACGAGGGGTAGTGAGCGCCGCGGCACCCTTTTTCTCACCGAGATAAGCGATGACGAGCTGCTCGTCGAGGAGATCGATCCGAAAACTGGCGTGATCATCGAACGGAGTAGGTTATCGAGACAGGCATATACCGACGATCAAGCTATCACGGTATATCGGAAAACCCGGAGAAAATCTCGCCGGGAGCGCGAGTAGGCGTCGCGTTTTCCTGATTTCCGTCGTACAATAGAGATGTTGTACCCCGTAGCCCTGTCCGCCAGTGCCACAGGGCCCTTGTAGCTCAATGGATAGAGCAGACCCGTCCTAAGGGTAAGATGGGGGTTCGATTCCCTCCAGGGGCACAGGCACAGCATGCGGGTCAATGGATAGAGCAGAGACCCGTCCTTCCGCGCCTTGCGCCTCATGTGCAGCGGGCGGGAAGGTAAGATGAGGGTTCGCAGTCCAGCGCTAAACGAGCAAACGCAGATACGCGAGTAGTAGCGCTGATGAGTGGTTGTGGCTAATTTTTTTGAGGGCACATGTGAGGTAGTGTAAAAGATGTGAGTTGATTTGTTTTTCTTCTTATCATACCCTATAATATTCAACCTTATGATACGTAGGCCAGAGTTTCCCGCTGTCTCATTTCGCAATTTGTCCCATTCTGCAACGCAGTTTGAGGGAGAGGTTGTACTTGATAATACACGGCAACTCCGTAGAGCACAGTCTATATGCGAAAATTTTTGTCCGCATTTTAATGGGCAGGGATCAATTGATTGCACCGGTATTGGAGAGCAGGGAAATGCTGTCGTGCGTGTTAAACGGTCGCAGAGTCGGATCAGGTGGGTACGCATGCGCGTGGCACGTGCGTTTAACGCCCCATGTAATGTGACGTATGATGCGATTGTGAATACACGAAAAAAGAGCCGCTGACGGTCTCTCAGGAGGATGTTACCGTAAATTAACGATATAGAGGTTGTTGACCGCGGACGCGGCGCTATTGAGATTAGTGAGAATAACCAGTTTGCCGCCGGAAACCCAGGGAACGGCAAACGAATCCCAGAATGGACCGGCGTATGCCGTGCGTTTATTTGCCCCGTCGTAATCCATAATTCCTACTTTGTCTTTTTCTACAACAACCAGATGTTTGGATGTGGGCAGCCAATGGAGTACCTGCGCGACGTCATATGTTGGTTTTAGCGCGGGAACACGAGTGGCGGGTGACGGCTGAGGGAATATCTGGGAGATTTTTGCAACCGGATAATTCCGGTCTTCTTTGACGTCATACACATAGATAGTGCCCGGGGTGAGTGTGCGGGATTCTTCGGTCGGGTTGGTGCCGATAAGCGGCGGGGTAATGATTTGCGGTAGTACGGCGGATGCAGTGGCTTCATAGAGAATTTTTGTCTCATCGGGAGACAGTGAGATGAGTTTAGCGGCTGCAGTCGCGGTGTCGGTGAACAGTCTGGGAACGGTGACTAATTGTTCTTTTGTGCGCTGTTCCTTGATAGACTGCCATGTGGTTTGAAGTAGTTTGATATTGGAAACGGGAAGTGGTAGGTCATTACTCTGGTCGGCGACCAGCAGGTAATGTGCATTTGATGAAAGGGTTGCGAGAATTTCTTTGTTATCTGGTGACCAGGTAAGGGTTGCTTTCGAAAAATTGACCGCGCTCGATTTAGCAATTTGCCTCGCGTCGCGGTTGAGCCCTAATGGTTTATCGACCAGATCAAGCACCCACACCCCTGGCCGGGTGTTGGGAAGTGAAGCAGAGGTGGTGGCGGTCGTGTCGGGTATGACGTAGGCAAGTTTTGAGCCATCCGGGGATAGTGATGGATTGACGACGCCGGTAGCGGTGAGCGCAGTAAGCGACGGATTTGTCGGAAGCAACAGTGCTTCTCCTTTGGCGACTACTTCGCCCTGTATTTTCATCCGTTTTTGCCATGGCTGGAAACCGTCTTTGGCGATGGTGACATCATACCATCCGGGCGGAAGGGTCAGGGTCGCCTGTGTGGCAGTTTTGACTTTGCCATCGATAATGATTTGTGCTCCTGAAGGATCGGATTGTAAAACGATAAGCCCGGTGGGTTGCACGGAGCCGTCAGTGTGCAGGCGGTAGCCGCGACCGTACGCAATGATTGCTCCCGCGGTCGCGAGAATGATACAAAAGGTAACAAAGGGTATCAAAAATGAGCGAATTTTTGTAGCCATAGAAAATGTGAAGTATACGCGTCTAGTATACCGCACATTGTGATAGAATGCTAATAAAGCGTTTCGAGATAAAACCTACGGTTTTTTCTCTCACAAAAATATATGTTTGGATTGACGAAGCGACTAGGAATAGATTTAGGCACGGCAAATTCCGTTGTCTGGCTGGCAGGCACGGGGGTAGTGCTTAATGAGCCTACGGTTGTTGCGGTGACCACTGATGACGGACGAGTCGTCGCGGTGGGGAACGAGGCCAAGGATATGCTTGGGAGAACTCCCGGCAATATTATGGCAAGCCGGCCCATGCGGGACGGAGTGATAGCCGATTACCGTATTACCGAAGCGATGCTTTCGCATTTTATTGACCGGGCAGTAGGCAGAAACCGCATATTGAAGCCAGAGGTGATGATTTGTGTGCCTACAGGAGCTTCTCAGGTAGAACGCCGGGCGGTCGTGGATGCAACGCTCGCCGCGGGAGCCAAAGTTGCCTATCTTATCGAAGAGCCACTTGCGGCAGCCATTGGCGCGAAAATCCCTATCGCACAGGCCAGCGGGCATATGATTGTCGATATGGGCGGTGGCAGCACGGAAGCGGCTGTGATTTCTCTCGGTGGGGTGGTTGTACATAAAAGCGCACGGGTAGCCGGCAATAAGATTGATGAGGCTATCGCTAATTTTGTAAAGAAAAATTATAACCTGATTATCGGTGAACGGATGGCAGAGGCAATCAAAATAACCATTGGTGACGCGGTGGGCGGTAAGATTGCGCCAAGCGCCAAGCCAGGTACTCCTGCTCAAATAAAAGCCGGGACACCAAAAGAAAACCAGGAAAGTATGGAGGTGCGGGGAAGAGACGCTATTTCCGGGCTCCCACGGATTATCAATCTGACGAAATCTGAAGTGACACTTGCTATCAGTCCGGTGCTTCATCATGTGATTGCCGCGATCAAAAGCGTGTTGGAAGAAACGCCGCCCGAGTTAGCGGCGGATATCATTGATAAGGGGATTGTGATGGCTGGTGGGACCAGTTTGCTGCGGAATTTTGATAAATTAGTAACGGAAATGACCGGAGTTCCCGCGCATATTGCTGATGAACCGCTTCTTTGTGTAGTGAGGGGCACCGGGGTGGCGATAGAAAATATCGAATTGTACAAGCGGAGCATAAGTAAAAAATAACGTCACCGTAACCCAAGAGGGGTAGTAAAAAAACTACTAAGACTTATAGTTTAATAGGAATTATTGAGATAAGTCGAAAATCGGTTATAATGCGGTAAATAAGAATTTTTTAGATAATAACTTATAG
>ERZ761602.4786-NODE-4786-length-16788-cov-19.932469_pt1 | contig 16788 bp, 13 predicted proteins | sample MGYA00512165_ERZ761602 | MGnify/ENA primary metagenome ERZ761602 (study PRJEB28899, sample SAMN02445085) | bioreactor sludge metagenome | biome: EBPR sludge; isolation source: Thorneside wastewater treatment plant | place: Australia: Brisbane, Thorneside...
GAAAGGTTGCGACCTGTACTAATGACGGCAACCGTAGCAAGTTTGGGCTTTTTGCCTATGGCATTAAGCACAGGTGCAGGAGCAGAAGTACAAAAACCATTGGCAACCGTTGTAATTGGCGGATTGATTACGGCTACTTTCCTTACGCTGTTTGTATTGCCCTTGCTTTACATCATTTTCAATTCAAAAATCAACATTAAGAGAAAAGGAAAAATGAAATCAGTTACAACCATACTGGTATTTTTGATTTCGGGATTAGGTTACAATGCCAATGCCCAAACCAAGAAAATCATTAGTGTAGATGAAGCCATAAATATTGCGGTGCAGAACAATGGCAACATCAAAGCAAAAGATTGGGAAATCAAATCGGCACAAAGCCTTAAAAGAACGGCAGGCGAACTGCCGAAGCTGGACGTTAACGCCCAGTTGGGGCAATATAACAGTGTAAACACTGACCAATCTTTTCAGGCGGCACAAACCATACCTTTCCCAACTTTATTTGGTGCTAAAAAGCAGCTTATCAACGCAACAGTTACGGGCAAAGAACTACAAATGAATATATCCTTACTTGAATTAAAAAATCAGGTGCGGACATATTATTACCAAATCCAGTATTTGCAGCACAATCAAACACAGTTGCAGCACTTGGACAGCTTGTACAACGATTTTATAAAGATAGCTGAACTACGGTATAAAACAGGAGATACGAAAAAAGTTGAAATCAGTACAGCACAAGCAAAGCAAGGCGAAATCAATTTGTTGCTGAAACAAAATGACGTGTACCTAATCAACGCCTATCAAAATTTGCAGGCATTGATGAACACTAAAGAACCATTTGAAATAAGCAACGACCAAACATTTCAACCATTGCAGGTAAGTACCCTGTTTGATAGCACAGCCGTAGCAAACCATCCTACTATCAAGGCTCTGTACCAAGATGCCTTGATTGCCGAGCAAACAAAGAAAGTAGAGAAAGCACAGGGCTTGCCCGATTTTACGATAGGTTATACTAATCAGTCTTTAATCGGTTTTCAAACCATAAACGGACAGGAGCAGTATTTTAATTCGGGCAATCGGTTCAGTTATGTAAGCGTTGGTGTTTCTATTCCTTTGACTTTCGGAGCTACAAAAGCAAGGATAAAATCTTTGGACTATCAAAAACAAGCCATTGAAGCCAACACCAAGCAACAGCAAATTTTGTTGGAAACACAGTTTCAAAATGCCATACAGCAGTATCAGCAGGATTTGCAGGAGTTCAATTACTATCAGCAACAAGCCTTGCCTAATGCAAACGATATTGTTTCATCTGCTCAATTAGGTTATCGCACAGGCGATATAAGCTATGTGGAGTATTTGTATGCTTTGCAAACGGCAACAGACATTCAGTTGAATTACCTAAAAAGTATTCAGCAGGTCAATCAATCGGTCATCAATATTTATTCAATAATCAATCAATAATTCGGTATGAAATTCAATATAAAAAATTCAATCGTTTTTCCTTTGGCACTATGCACTTTGCTTGTGATAAGCAGTTGCGGTAGCAAAGACAATCATTCGCATAATGACGAAAATACAAAAGAAACAGGTACTTCTGACGGACACAACCACGAAGAAGAAACGCCAACCATTGCCACGCTTACACAAGAGCAGATAAAAGCCGTTGGCATCACGTTGGGCAAAGTAGAAAACAAGGAACTCACAGCCACTATAAAGGCAAATGGTATGCTTAAAGTTCCAAACAACAACAAAGCAAATGCCACTTCTTTGTATGGTGGAGTTATCAAAACGCTGAATGTGCAAATTGGCGATTATGTAAAGAAAGGACAGGTAATTGCTACGATTGCCAATCCGCAGTTTATACAGTTGCAGGAAGAATATTTGACTATTGGCAGTAAAATCACTTTTGCAGAACAGGAAGTACAACGCCAAAATGAACTCAATGCAGGAAACGCAGGAGCTTTGAAAAATCTGCAAAACGCAACGGCAGAACTCAATACGCTTCGCACCCGAAAAGCATCATTGCAACAGCAAATACAGCTAATGGGCATCAATCCAAATTCGGTATCAAACAGCAACTTGAAATCTGCATTGGTAGTTACAAGTCCGTTGAATGGAACAATAAGCAATTTGTTTGCAAAGATTGGCAGTTATGTAGATGTTTCTTCGCCTGTTGCCGAAATCGTAGATAACAGTTCATTGCATTTGGATTTACAAGTGTTTGAAAAAGATTTACCGCTTTTGAAAATCGGGCAAACCATTCATTTTACCTTAACCAATAATCCTACTAATGAATACGATGCAAAAGTGTTTAGCATTGGTTCATCATTTGAAAACGAGAGCAAAACCATTGCCGTGCATTGCACCGTTACAGGAAACAAAATAGGTTTGATTGACGGAATGAACATTACAGGAATTGTGAGTTTGAGCAATGCCCTAACACCTGCCGTACCCAATGAAGCCATTGTAAACGCAGACGGAAAAGACTACATTTTTGTTGTTACTGATAAAAAAGCGGAAGAACACCACGAAGAAGAAAGCGAAGAACACAACCACGAAAGTGAAGACCGTAAACACAGCAATGAAGAAAACGGCAACATCAATTTTGAAAAAATAGAAGTTGTAAAAGGCGTTTCCAATATGGGCTACACCGCAATAACTTTTGTACAGGACATTCCTGCCAATGCTCAAATTGTAATCAAAGGAGCATTTTTTGTCAATGCCAAATTATCTAACACAGGAGGACACAATCATTAAAAATTAAAAGCAATGATAAATACAGATAAAAATCACAAGCATATTTACAATGTACAAGGTAAGCAGCTTTGTTGCACACAGGAAGAAAAAATTTACACCAATGCAGGTGCAAAAGAGTTGATAAAAGAAAAGCATCAACACGACCATAGCGATGATGACGGACACGACCACAGCCACAGTGATAGCAACCTTTTCAAAGTGTTTTTGCCAAGCATTATTTCATTGGTGCTATTGCTTGTTGCCGTTTATTTAGACAATTTCCTAAAACCAGAATGGTTTACAGGTTTGGTAAGGATTGTTTGGTATGTGGTGGCTTATATTCCTGTTGGGTTTCCTGTAATCAAAGAAGCCGTTGAAAGCATTGCCAAAGGCGAGATATTTTCCGAATTTCTGTTGATGAGCATTGCCACAATCGGAGCGTTTGCCATTGGCGAATATCCGGAGGGCGTAGCCGTAATGTTGTTTTATGCTGTTGGCGAAGTGTTTCAGACATTGGCGGTAAAAAGAGCAAAAGCAAATATCAAATCTTTGCTTGACCAAAGACCCGATGAAGTAACCGTTTTGCGAAACAACCAACCCCAAACCGTAAAGGCAGAAAGCGTAAACATTGGCGAAATCATACAATTAAAATCGGGCGAAAAATTGGGATTAGACGGAGTTTTGTTATCCGAAACATCATCATTTAACACCGCAGCTTTAACAGGCGAAAGCAAACCCGATACCAAAGCCAAAGGCGAAACAGTTTTGGCAGGAATGATAAACCTAAACACCGTTGCACAGATAGAAGTTACCACAGCATACACCGATAGTAAGTTGAGTAAAATTTTAGAATTGGTACAAAATGCCACTTCACAAAAAGCACCTACGGAATTGTTTATCCGCAAGTTTGCAAAAATCTACACACCAATAGTAGTGTTGTTAGCCGTTGCCATTTGTTTGCTTCCTTACTTTTTTGTGGCAGATTATCAGTTTACAGATTGGTTGTACAGGGCTTTGGTTTTCTTGGTAATTTCTTGCCCTTGTGCGTTGGTTATTTCCATTCCGTTGGGTTATTTCGGTGGCATTGGTGCAGCAAGTAAAAACGGTATTTTGTTTAAAGGAAGTAACTTTTTAGATGTACTTGCCAATATCCAAAACGTAGTAATGGATAAAACAGGAACAATGACAGAGGGCGTTTTCAAAGTGCAGGAAGTAGTTTTTGACAAAGCATTTAATCAAACAGAAATGCTACAAATGGTGGACGCTTTGGAACGATTGAGTACGCACCCCGTAGCAACTGCCATTCACGAATATGTTGGCAAAACAAATAATGAAATCAAATTAGAAAACACCGAAGAAATTGCAGGACACGGACTGAAAGCCGAAGTAAACGGAAAACAATTATTAGTAGGAAATTTCAAATTGATGAACAAGTTTAACATTCAGCACGATGTTGATGTAAGTAAAATTGTTTACACCATAATTGCCGTTGCTTACGACAACAAATTTGTAGGTTATCTTACCGTTGCCGACAGCATAAAACAAGACTCACAAAATACCATTGACAAGCTGAAAATGCTCAACGTAAAACCGACAATGTTGAGTGGCGACAAAAGTTCGGTTGTGAAATTTGTTGCCGAACAATTAGGAATTGCAAACGCTTTTGGCGACTTGTTGCCCGAAGACAAAGTAAGCAAGGTAAAAGAAATCAAAGCCAAAAATGAAACCGTTGCCTTTGTCGGAGACGGTGTAAATGATGCACCTGTTGTAGCGTTAAGTGATGTCGGTATTGCAATGGGCGGTTTAGGTAGCGATGCCACCATTGAAACAGCAGACGTAGTAATACAAGACGACAAGCCGAGTAAAATACCTATGGCAATCAATATCGGTAAACAGACAAAGAAAATTGTTTGGCAAAATATCACATTGGCATTTGTAGTAAAAGGAATTGTTTTAATACTTGGTGCAGGTGGCTTGGCAACAATGTGGGAAGCCGTTTTTGCCGATGTAGGTGTAGCATTATTGGCAATCTTAAACGCAGTACGAATACAACGAATGAAATTTTGACAAACCAACGCTAAAAGCAAGCACATTTGCAAACCGCACAAGGCGACACACAAGCCAAAGTTTGCAAAAGAGCTTGCTTTTTCCAACGCACGACAGAAAAAACAAAAAAATCTTTCCACGCTTCGCAAAAAATTAAATCTGCCGACACACCAAACCTGACAGACAAATACGAACGGACGGAAAAAACCACAGCTGCCAACATCGGTTTGGCGTTATGGCGGCTGACGTGCATAATTTGAGCTTAGTGCTACTATTAAACTTTTGTGCTAAATTTGGGCTGATGTTCCCTGATTGCCGCCACAAACGCCAAGCCGTGAACCGTTACCTGCTATTATAGAGCGACATACTACAACAGACAATGACACAGAACGAATTTTACGAAAGCATATCAACTCTTAAAGACAACTTTCAAAATAGAGACTTAGAAACGTATCTCTTATCCTTATTAAGTTTAGTTGAACAAAAGAAGAATCAAAATCTGACAGCTGATTTGCTTTTGAATCTTTTACAAAATGCTTTTACTTCTGAACCAAAAGAATTTAGTTCTGAATGGCTAAGTATTACAACAGCTCCAGACGAAAGCATTATGAGTAAGAAGTTTACTAATCCTGAAATAAATCTTCTAATTGACAAATCTGTCGTTTCAGACAAAAGTGGAATTGACTACTCAATTGCTGTACTGCAATTTCAAATTGCTGAACTACATAAAATGAAAGGTAAACAGTTGAACGATGATATGCGATATTTTGGGATAGACTCTGAAACGGGAAATCGTTGGTATAACTTTGACCCAATGACTAATTTAGAGTGTGGGGCACGGTGCATTTTAGACAGCGAAGATGATGATGACATGGAATTTATTGTGAGTTGGCAAACATTGGGCGAGCTTTTAGAAATGGGTAGGATTTATGAGTAAAAATGAAATGATTATAAGCAAGTTTTTAAGTTTGGTATTACGACACCAACCTGAAACTATTGGTATTCAACTAGACAAAAATGGTTGGACGGATGTGAACGAATTAATTGAAAAGGCGAATAATTATGGAATTAAGTTTAACAGAGAAACTCTTAATCACATTGTAGCGACAAATTCCAAAAAGAGATTTGCATTTAACGATACGCTTGACAAAATAAGAGCAAGTCAAGGACATTCTGTTGAAATAGAATTAGGTTATACAAACCAAAAACCACCAGAAATTTTATTTCACGGAACAGCCGAAAAATTTGTTCAATCAATTTTAGACACAGGACTTGAAAAACGTAATCGACAACATGTTCATTTGAGTAGTGACCTTGAAACAGCAATTAAAGTTGGACAAAGACATGGAAAACCATTTATCTTTAATGTACTTGCTGAACAAATGTATAATGACAATTTTCAGTTTTACATTTCAGAAAATGGCGTTTGGTTGACAGACAATGTGCCGACAAAATACTTGAAACGAAATGACGAATAAAAGAATAACAGCAGGTAACACGGGTTTTGCGTCAGGCGGGCTAACGTGCAAACTTGGAGCTTTGTGCTTCTAATGAACATTGGTAATAAATTGAAGCTTTGCGCTCCCAAACCCGCCCGAACGCAAAGCCCGAAACCGTTAGCGGTCAGGCTAAAAGACGACACGACAATAGAAAAATAAGAAATGGGAATTTTTGACTTCTTAAAAAACAAACAGAAATTGACTGATGAGAAATCAGAAAATAAAAATATGCCCAACAAAGATGAACTGAAAACCAATTTAGACAACATACAAAAAGAAATTTTCCAGTTTTTAAAACCACTTGGATTTAAGAAAAAAGGACGAACCTTTAACAGACAAACAGAAAACGGAATTTCCCAAGTAATCAATATTCAAAGCGGTAGATACGAATTTGGCGACAAGTATGTAATCCCAGGATTTAGGGAAAACTTTTATGGAAAATTTACAGTCAATTTAGGAGTTATGGTAAGAGAAATTTACGAATTAGAAAGCCATAACAAACCTAAAGACATATACCAAGACTACGATTGCCAAATTAGAGAACGACTACCGCATTTAACTATTAAACAAGACCATTGGTGGACTATTTCAGACGATAACAATAAAACAGCGAAAGAAGTCATTGACGGACTAAGTTCACACGGACTTGATTGGCTTGACAACTTTGAGAATAGAGACAAGATTTGTAAAAACTTAGGAACTTCTGAAGGTGGTTCGCCAAGAGCAAAATTAGACGTAGCAATAATTGAACTCTATAGGGACAGAACAAAAGCAGAAAAGTTATTTCAAGACTATTATGACAACATTGAAATAAAGAACGGACATAAAGAATATGTAAAAGGACTTGCCGACCGACTTGGAGTAAAATTGAAAGATTGACAATGAACACTTTTAAACAAATTACAGTCACGATAGAAGAAGCCCGAACCGCTAACAGGCGTTTGGCTCAATGGCGGGTTCAGTGGTTAATTGAACATTCTACCTCGCATCAACTTTTGTGGTATATTGACAGTTTTGTGCTCCGAAATCCGCCACTGCGCCAAGCGCCAAAACGTTAGCGGAAATTTCATTTAATCAATTGAATATCATAAAAATCAAAAAAAATGGCAGACAATTTAAGACAACAGACATCGTTAGGTGATGTAGCAGCAAGGCAACTCGCCATCGCAACTCGTACAGTGCCACAAATGGTAACTATTACCCCTCGTTGGCTTACGAAACTTTTGAATTGGGTACCTGTAGAATCAGGTGTGTACCGTTTGAACAAGGTAAAAGATGCGACAAAAATTGAAGTAGATTGTTCATCTAGAGATGAAAAAGTCCTTCCGCAAACCTTTGTGGATTACATAGAGAATCCTCGTGAGTATAACTTAGCAGCCGTTCAGACGATTGTAGATATTCACACTCGTATCTCCGACTTGTATAGCAAACCTTACAATCAAATTACAGAACAGATTCGATTAGCAGTAGAAACCATTAAGGAACGTCAAGAAAGTGAGTTAATCAATAATAAAGACTATGGTTTATTGCATAGTGTTGCTCCTTCGCAAATTATTAAGCCACTTTTGGGTCCCCCTACTCCAGATGATTTTGATGCGTTAATAGCAAAAGTTTGGAAAGAGCCCGGATTTTTCCTGCTTCACCCAGAGGCTATAGCAGCTTTTGGTCGTGAGTGCACTCGCAGAGGTGTACCTCCTCCTACAGTTTCTTTATTTGGTTCACAATTTATCACTTGGAGAGGCATTCCACTTATTCCATCAGATAAATTACCTATTGAAAATGGTAAATCTAAAATTATTTTACTTCGCACAGGTGAAAGTCGTCAAGGGGTAGTAGGACTTTTCCAACCAGGATTACAAGGAGAATACTCTCCGGGCTTGTCAGTACGTTTTGCGGGTATCAATGACCGAGCAATTGCGTCTTACTTAGTTTCTCTTTACTGTTCGTTGGCGGTATTAGTAGATGATGCTATTGCAATACTTGAAGATGTAGATTTAAACAACTACTATGAATACAAATATTAATGATTCGCCTAATTTCCTTGATGTGACTGTTTTGCAAAACCTCGCTAATCAGTTTTTCAAGGCATTGCCAGAAGATGTACCCAAAGAGTTTTCTCTTGACCCAACCGAACACCCCAAAGCACAAGGATTGGCTGAGCAACTTTTAGGTACACTGAATACACCTACGACACAAAATCCATTAGAAAACCCTCTTTTGGAGGGTACAAATCTACCTTCTTTGGGTGGTTTTGGTGGTTCTATTTTGTCTATTTCGCCTAATATAGATTCAAACTTTGGTACAACTACTCCAAATACGTCGTTGGATAAGAATGTGCCTTACACAAGTGGAATACCTAGTTCGGTGGCTGGTAGTGGTGTTTCTCCATCTTATATTTCGCAAGGAAATAGCTTTAATAAGGAAAATCCTGAAACAAGTTTCCATGATGATGATATAGGAGGTAATCAACAAACATCTACCAATTTTCAAGATACCCAACACCATGTAGATTTTTCATTTCTGAATGAACTTACTCATTTCTTGGAAGTAGATAAGCTACTCTCGCACATCAAAGTAACCGAAAGTAAACCACAACTACATTTATATCAGGAGGTTACTAATCCTAGTCGGTTCTATTTTTTAGAAAATAGTGCATACAAGCAAAAAATAGAATACTCATCGTTTGGCAATTTGGGTGAATTAGTAAGAAAAGATTTCCCTATTCTAAATGAACAAGTAAATGGGAAACGTTTAGTTTGGTTTGATAATGCTGCTACTACGCAAAAACCACAAATAGTTATAGACAGACTTTCGCATTTCTATAAACACGAGAACTCGAATATTCACCGAGCTGCTCACGAATTAGCAGGACGTGCTACTGATGCCTATGAAGCTGCTCGTGAAAAGGTAAGGTCTTTTTTAGGAGCAAAATCTGTTAATGAAATAATATTTGTTCGAGGGGCAACAGAAGCTATTAACTTGGTGGCACAAAGTTGGGGCAATCAAAACTTAGTGGCAGGAGATGAGATTATAGTCAGTCATTTGGAACACCATGCTAATATTGTACCATGGAAAAGATTAGCAGATACAAAGGGGCTAATACTGAAAGTTATCCCTGTAAATGACGATGGCGAATTACTCATAGATGAATATGCCAAACTACTCTCTTCCAGAACAAAATTGGTTGCTGTAACACAAGTTTCCAATGCGTTGGGTACTGTTACACCGGTTCAACAAATTGTAGCAATGGCTCACGCCGTTGGAGCAAAAGCTTTGATTGATGGTGCACAATCTGTTTCGCACATGACTGTAAATGTTCAGGCTATTGATGCAGACTTTTTTGTTTTTTCAGGTCATAAAGTTTTTGCCCCAACTGGTATTGGCGTACTTTATGGGAAAGAAGAAATATTGAATGCAACAGAGCCTTGGCAAGGCGGTGGTAATATGATACAAGATGTAACTTTTGAACATATTAAATACCATTATGCACCCAATAGATTTGAAGCAGGTACAGGTAATATTGCTGATGCGGTAGGTTTAGGAGCAGCTATTGACTATGTAAGTAAAATTGGTATGGAAGTAATAGGGCAATACGAACACGCCTTATTAGAGTATGCCACCAATCTTTTGCGACCTATCAATGGCGTAAGGCTTATTGGAACAGCCAAACACAAGGCGAGTGTGCTTCCATTTACATTAAAAGGCTATACGAATGATGAAGTAGGTAAAGCCTTGAATCAAGAAGGTATTGCAGTTCGTACAGGTCATCATTGTGCTCAACCTATTTTGCGTAGGCTTGGTGTTGAAACCACAGTTCGTCCATCCCTTGCTTTTTACAATACTTGCGAAGATGTGGACAGATTTATTGCTGTCATACAGCATTTAAGCTTACACAAACAGTAGAAATTGTAATAGTTGGAGGAGGTTTCTTGGCTGAAAAAACATAGAAACTTCCGCTAACACAGGGCAAGCGCCATAAGCGATTTCGTGCTTCGAAATTACATTTTTCATTAACCTAAGTTTTGTGCTTCGAAATCACATTTATCTGTACATTCGCTTACGGCTCCTGCCCTGGGAACGTTGTGGGGCAATGAACAAGTCAGCAAACTTGCTTTTTTCGTGCAAGTAGCGAAAGAATAAAGCGAGTTGAAAATTTGAGTGATTGCGGCTTCGTAGCGAGTGAGTTTAGGTTTTCTTTCGTTTTGAGCGATTTCGCTTCGTGGCGAGTGAATTTAGTTTTTTCATCGGTTTGAGCGTTTGCGCTTCGTAGCGAGTGAATTTAGGATTTTTGTCGTTTTGAGTGATTTCGCTTCGTAGCGAGTGAGTTTAGGTTTTCCTTCGTTTTGAGCGATTATGCTTCGTAGCGGGAAAATACAAACCCACAACAAGACATAGCCGTCCATCGGCTTCGTTGGAATTTTGTTTGTAAAAATATATTTATTCACCCCTTTGCACAGGACGGCGGCGGCTATGCTAACCGTTGTGGGACAAGGAACAAGTCAGCAAATTTGCTTTTTTCGTGCAAGTAGCGAAAAAATAAAGCGAGTTGAAAATTTGAGCGATTTCGCTTCGTAGCGAGTGAATTTAGTTTTTTCATCGGTTTGAGTGATTTCGCTTCGTGGCGAGTGAGTTTAGTTTTTCCTTCGTTTTGAGCGATTTCGCTTCGTGGCGAGAAAATACAAACCCACAACAATACATAGCCGTCCATCGGCTTCGTTGGAGTTTTGTTTGTAAAAATATATCTATTAACCCCTTTGCACAGGACGGCGGCGGCTATGCTGGGCGTTGTGGGACAACGAACAAGTCAGCAAACTTGCTTTTTTCGTGCAAGTAGCGAAAGAATAAAGCGAATTGAAAATTTGAGTGATTGCGGCTTCGTAGCGAGTGAATTTAGTTTTTTCGTCGGTTTGAGCGGTTGCGCTTCGTAGTAGCTGGATTTGGATTTTTGCGTAGGTTGAGCGTTTGTGCTTCTTAGTAGCTGGATTTGGATTTTTTGAGTGGGTTGAGATTTTTCGGCTTCGTAGTAGCGGGATTTTGATTTTTTGAGTGAGTTGAGCGGTTGCGCTTCGTGGTAGCGGGATTTGGATTTTTGGGTAGGTTGAGATTTTTCGCTTCGTAGCAGTTGGATTTTGGAGCGTTGCTAGGTTGAGATTTTTCGGCTTCGTAGTGAGAATAAAAAAATACAAACCCCACAACAAGACATAGCCGTCCATCGGCTTCGTTGTGGCTTTTAGTGGTTTAGGTTGAGATTTTTCGGCTTCGTTTGACTGTACGGCGGCGGCTATGTTAACCGTTGGCGGTAATGCTATGGACGACACTGCGAAAGTGAAATTTATCACTCAAAACGGACAAATCAACGACTATTTTTTTACCTTTATCGAATGATACAAACAGAAGAGTTAATTCCAACAGAACGACAACTTTTATTCAGCCGATTGGCTGACAGGTTGGAAACTGCTTACAATTTAAGTCGCAAAGTCGTTAGCTTTCAAGCAAACAAAGACGAGCCGATTTATCGGTGGTTCAAATACAAAGAAGGTTTTTCTTCTACTCTTGTAAAATACTTTCTGACTGAATACGGCACAAAAACAGGCAAATTGTTAGACCCGTTTGCAGGTGCAGGAACAACACTTTTTGCAGGACAGGAATTGGGTTGGAAATCTTACGGAGTTGAGTTGCTTCCTGTTGGCGTATTCGTTATGCAAACAAGGGAAGCGTTAAATGATATTGACCTTGATAAATTTCGTTTGACAATCAAAAATCTTTGGACAGAAATAGCAAAGATTAAAAGCTATGAAAATCAAATCAACCATATTTCAATTACCAAAGACGCATTTCCTGACGACACCGAAATTTTGTTGAATAAATTTTTGAGCTACTGCTCAAAAATTAAAGACGAAAAAACGCAAACCGTTTTACGGTTTGCTGCTTTTTCCGTTTTGGAAGAAATTAGCTACACACGAAAAGACGGACAGTATTTGCGTTGGGATTACCGCAGTAAAAGAGATTTGTCGGGCAAGCCCTTTGACAAAGGAAAAATTTTGACTTTCAAAGAAGCGTTAGACAATAAACTTAATCAAATTATTACCGACCTTTCGCCAAGTCAATCTATCAATTTATTTGAGCAGTTTGAGCAAAATGGAAACAGAACAAAACAAAAACCTGTGAACATTATTGCAGGTTCGTGTTTAGAAGAATTACCGAAATTAGAAAATGATTTTTTTGATTTCATTATTACTTCGCCACCTTATTGCAATCGTTACGATTATACGAGAACTTACGCATTGGAATTAGTTTTTCTTGGAAACGACCACGAAAAAGTTCGCAACTTGCGACAAACAATGCTTTCCTGTACAGTTGAAAACAAAGAAAAAGTTGATTATCTACAACAGTTTTATTCATCAATCGGCAGACAAGACAGTTTCGACGAAGTAATAACAGCTTACAATAATTGTTCAGCAATGACAGAAGTAAACGCAATTCTTGACGAATTGAATAAACTACAAAAACTGAACAACAACAACATTCCGAGAATGGTAAAAAACTATTTCTTGGAGTTGTGTTTCGTGATTTATGAAATGGCAAGAATTACCAAAAGTGGCGGTTATTGTGTGATGGTAAATGACAATGTTCGCTATGGAGGCGAAGAAATTCCTGTTGATTTAATTTTATCCGAGTTTGCGGAAAACTTCGGTTATAGCATCAATAAAATTTTTGTATTGCCCAAAGGGAAAGGCAACAGCAGTCAGCAAATGGGCAACTATGGACGAACCGAAGTCCGCAAATGTGTTTACTTATGGCAAAAAAGATAACAACAAATTCACTCATAAAATCAGCAAGCGATTTAGTTACGTCAAGAGAAGAAACCAGAGCGGGTTTTATCGCAATGGCTTTGGAAAAGAATTACATTGCTATTCCTTACATTGAAGAAGCAAAAGCATTGAAAGCACTTGCTTCGCAAGTGAAAAAACCGAAAGACCTTTTACAAGTAAAAGATTTACGAATTGGTTTACTTACAGCTTCGGGGCTTTCTGACAAATCGTTAAATTATCTGACCGAAGACGACAGAACGCTTGCAATCAAAGGGCTAATTGAAAGATTTCTTGAACCAGCAGGCGAAAATTTTATTGACGAGTTAGTTTATCGTTACTTGCTCACAAAAGGCGATGCACTTGGCGGGAAAGCAAGAAATCTTGCAGGTTCGCTTGGCGAAAGAAAATTTCTACGTTCGCTTATTTCAGTTTTCAATCTTGCAGGTATCAAATACAAATGGAAAGACAATGATACCAACATTTGGCTTGATAAAACATCTGACGACACAGATATTGAAAAACGTATCAAAGCAATTTATTGGAAACGCAAAACAGACCGTTTACTTGTGTTGAATGTAAATGTTCCGCTTGTAAGCAAAAATGTAGATTTGATTGTTTTGCAAGCACAGCCAGACGACTTAAAAACAGGAAAGCAATCTATTATTCATCAAGCAGACAAATACATTGCACTTGGCGAATTGAAAGGCGGTATTGACCCAGCAGGTGCAGACGAACATTGGAAAACGGCTAATTCTGCATTGAATAGAATACGAACAAGTTTTGATAAAGAGAAATTAGAGCCAAATACATTTTTCATTGGTGCAGCGATTGAAAACGCAATGTCAGCCGAAATCTTTAAGCAGTTGCAGACAGGAACAATGACTAATGCGGCAAATCTTACAAACGATAGACAACTGACAGAAATTTGTGATTGGATAATAAAATTGTAGCGGCAGACAAAAAGCACTAACCGCCAACATCGGTTTTGCGTAATGGCGGGTGACGGATTTCTATTAAGTGTTTGTGCTAAATTGAACGATAGTAATTCTAATCAACGGCAGTGCTAAAATGCCGCCACTACGCAAAGCCGTGAACCGTTATCGCCGACTGGAAAGCGAAAAATGAAGACGGAAAGCCCACCGAGACGATGAAACCAAGATGCCAAACGAGGCTTCCCTCATCACTTGGTAAAATAAAATAGCCGAGCGGGACAGCCCTCATCACTTGGAAAAATAAAATCCAAACGTGGCTTCCCTCATCACTTGGTTAAATAAAATAGCTGAGCGGGGCTTCCCTCATCACTTGAAAAGATAAAATCCACACGGGACAGCCCTAAAAACGAAGAAAAAACCGGGCGGAAAGGCGCACGGATTAAGAAAAGCCGTAAATTGGCACTGCCAAGCGGACGGAACCGGGCGGGGCGGAAGAAAGGCGATAACAACGCACTCCTGCCAACGTTAGTGGCTACCCTATGACGACACAAAAACAACATCGACAATGAAACTATCATTTAAAGTAAATAAAAATATTGACCTTGTTTTTGACTATTTGACGGATATGCAAAAATTCGTTTCTATACATCCTGTAATTTCAAAAATCGACAAAACTTCTGACAAAAATTATATAGTTCACGAGACATTAAAATTTGGTTTTATACCTTTTTCATTTACATATCCTGTAACCATTGAAAATAGTGTTTCGGACAAAATCGTTATTATTCGGGCAAAAGTATTCAAGTTAACTAAAATCGAAATAAAATTCTTCTTAAAGACTGACACTAATAATACAATTATTGACGAAGAAATTTATTTTAAGTAGACACTTCCTGTAAAACTTATAATGAAAAGGGTTTTTAGAAAACAACACGAAAATCTCTTTAAGAATATTGATGCTACCTAAAATAAATAGTCAATTTAAACAGACAAGAAATGAAAATATTGATAGACTTTAAAGAAAGGACAGCCACTAACATTATGTTTGCGAAAAGGCGGGCAAATGTGCGTAATTTAGGCTTTGGTACTTTCTATAAACTTTGTGCGTAGGGCAAGGGAAGTGCTATTAAATCCCGCCCTTCGCAAACATTTTTCCGTTGTGCGTCATGCTAAGAGACAACAACTAAGAAAATAATTCAGAAACTATAAATATTAAGGTATGGAGTATAAACTAGAAATTAATCAACTACTCACCAAATTGGGAAGTCAACTTTTGACAAGTAGAGGTTCTCATTCTGACCCAATTGAAATTAGAATACAATTTGGAATTCTGTTGAAAGATAGATTTGGTGAAACATTAGGAAGTTTACTTGGTGAAGGAGTGGGGTTTAGTCCACCTGAAGGACTTAGTGAAGATAGCTTGAATGCTGGACTATCAAGACTTGAACATGAAATTGATAAATACTTTTCGCAATCAGTCAGCAAAGTTGATGCCCATTATTTACTTAAAGCCAGATGGGCTTGCTTTTATTCTGCTTTGCTTAAAAAAAATGATCTTATTATTAAATATGCAGAGATTGGATTAAAATATCATGATGTAACGGACAATACTTCGTGGCATAGAACTACTGACCAATGGAAATATTTAATAAACCAACCTGAGAGCTTTTCAAAAGCTTTTAATTCACTAAAAGAAATTTTAAAAGAGAATGAAGTGCAAAGAGATTAAAGCACGAACCGACAACAGCGTGTTGCCTCAATTGGCGGTGACGTGCAAAATTGATACTGAGTGCTACTATCAAACTTTTGTGCAGGTTGACAGTGTATTTCTCCGTAATCGCCAACTGCGGCAACACACAAACCGTTATGGGCAAGTGTAAGTGACGACAATGTTTAAAAGGAAATGAAACAACTAATAACATATTTCGGACTTGCATATTTAATCAGTTGGACAATTTGGCTTCCGCTATATGGAAACATTTTGGGGTTGACAAATTTGCCGACCTTGCCTTATCACCACGGACTTGGTGGACTTGGTCCGTTAATCGCTTCGTTTCTGACAACTTGGATATTTCAAAAAAGCGAAGGCGTAAAAAGTTTGATTAAAAAGTGCTTACAAGTTAGACCGTTAATTTATTTTGCAATCGCACTTTTAAGTCCATTCTTACTCGTTTTCATTGCGACAATCATAAATTACTTTATTGACAACTCGCCTATCAATATTTCGGGACTTTTAACTTCAAAAGAGTTCCCTCAATTTAACTTGTTAACTTTTTTCATTTATAACTTAATCTTCTTTGGACTTGGAGAAGAAGTTGGTTGGCGAGGTTTTGCATTGCCAAGGTTTCAAGACAAGTTTAATGCTTTAACGTCAAGTATTATTTTGACAATATTTTGGGCTGTTTGGCATTGGCCACTTTTCTTTTACAGACCCGGTTACACGTCAATGGACTTTGCAGGTATATTCGGTTGGACATTTAGCCTATTGACAGGAAGTATTTTATTGACTTGGCTTTATAACTCATCAAGAGCAAGTGTTTTAATTTGTGCTGTTTTTCATTCAACCATAGACATTGCATTCACAGCTGACCTTACCGACAAGAACATTATAAATTATATGGGATTTTTAATAACAGTATGGGGCTTACTGAAAGTGATTATTTTTAAACCCAAAAACTTGTCTGCATTTGAACGACACAAAAGTATCAGTACTAATTTCTGTCTCTTATACACATCTCCGAGCCCACGAGACAGGCAGAAATCTCG
>ERZ761602.4788-NODE-4788-length-16782-cov-4.233096_pt1 | contig 16782 bp, 15 predicted proteins | sample MGYA00512165_ERZ761602 | MGnify/ENA primary metagenome ERZ761602 (study PRJEB28899, sample SAMN02445085) | bioreactor sludge metagenome | biome: EBPR sludge; isolation source: Thorneside wastewater treatment plant | place: Australia: Brisbane, Thorneside...
GCGCTCCATCTTGCGGAATACGCGATGCCAGCCAGCCGCCGGACGCAAATTCCACGTCGCAATTGGGCGTTCGATCTTTTGCCGAAAAACCAATGGCAAAACTTCATCAGGCTCTCACTTCGCCTTCAAACTTGCCTGAAGCTTCGCAATGGCCGCATCCATTGTCTTTACGTTTGCTTCGGTGGCCTTTTGAGCTTTCGCGGCGCTGGATTTATCAATGTCAGCGGCAATCTTGGTGATCTCTTTCGCGCCGTCCTCGGCCTTCGTTTTGTTCTCGCTCGGAACTTTGGCTGGTAATGCTTTGACAAGGTCGCGGATGGCAAAGGCGTGATCATGCGCCTCGCCCAAGTCCTTCTTCGCCACGACGCTGGCCAGCTTGCCCTGCTGCTTCGTGATTTCCTTCCAAATATCCTCTGCGGTCGCAGGGATTTTGGTGAAATGACTGTGGCCGCCTTCCGCCTGGGCGGGCTTCTTGTCTTTGGCTTCCTGAGCCTGGCTCTGATATGAGGTGGCGGCGATGACGGCGATGAGGCCCATCGCGGCGAGTGCTGCTGTTTTCATTTTCATTGTTTTGTTTTGTTGGTCTTTTGGTTCTGCTGCCTCGGCAGCAAAGTGTTCGTGGTGATGGCGGCTTTATTTCGCGTCCGTTTCAGTTCCAATATCGCGGTTGGCCTCCATTTCCGAATGAAGATGGAAGTGCTCGTCTTTGTTCAAGGGAAAGTCATCGGTGAACCTTGAGTGCTGATAGCCGTGGAGTTGCATCAGCAGCAGAAGCGCGCCGGCACACATGAGCGCGGCGTTCGCCACTTTGCTGAATTTCGTGAAGGAGGCGGTCTTGCGCCAGCTCGACAGGGCGATCCACATGCCCGACAGCGCCACGATCTGTCCCAACTCCACGCCGAGATTGAAGGAGAGGATTCGCAGCACGAGTCCTTCCTGACCGAGCGGGAGTTGTTGCAAACGGGTGGACAGGCCGAAGCCGTGAATCAATCCGAACAGCGTCACTGCGCCAAGCAGGTTGGGAGAGGCAATGCCGATGTATGTTTTGAACCCGTCTAGATTGTCAAACGCCTTGTAACAAACGGTCAGCGCAATCACGGCGTCAATCAGGTAGAAGTTCGCTTTGATGTGCAGCAGCGTCGCAAAAATCAGCGTGACGCAATGGCCCAGCGTGAAGGCGGTGATGAACTTCACGATGTCACCGAAGCGCGTCAGGAAGAACATCACGCCGAACAGGAACAGCAGATGATCGTAGCCGGTCAGCATGTGCGTCGCGCCGAGCTTGATGTATTCGAGGTTGCCGCCCTCCAGAATACCTTGCTTGTCCGCATCGGAAATCCCGTGCGCCGAGGCGGTCAGCGTGAGCAGGAAGTTAGCGAGGATGAATCCAATGTATTTCATGTTCGATTGTGCGAGTGGAAGTGAGTCGGCATCGGTTCGGGTTTTCTTGGCGCGAGCCGCTTGTTGGCGGTGCAAGGAATTGAAAATCATGATTTGAGTCAGGTTCTATGGCGGAACAGACGCGCCGAGTTGAGAATGAACGCGAGTTCCGATCCGACATGGATGAGCGCGGCAAGAATGGGTGAGAGTTGGCCGGAAAACGCCAGGGCTATGCCCGCCAAATCCACCAAGATCGTGCCCCAAAAGTTGAACATGATCACGCGGTAACAGCGTTTGCTGATCGTCAGCACTTCCACCAGACGCGAGAGGTCGCTGGTCATCAGCGTGACATCAGCGGTTTCCAGCGCGACATCCGTGCCTTGGCCCATTGCGATGCCGACCGTTGCTTCGGCCAGCGCGGGCGCGTCGTTCACGCCATCGCCGACCATCGCCACTTTGCGGCCTTGGCGAAGCAGTTCCCGGATTCTCTCCAACTTGTGCTCTGGCAGCAGTCCACCCAATGATGCCTGCACACCGAGTTCCTGCCCGACGGCCTTGGCTGCGGCATCCGCGTCGCCGGTCAACAGGATGGTGCGATAACCGCGACGGTGAAGTTCGGCCACGGCAGTCTTGGCCTCGGCGCGAAGCTGGTCCGCCAGCGTGATTGTGCCGACAAATGTCCCGGCCCGCGCGACGCAGACGACCGTGACGCTGCCGTGCTTCTCCGGTGCGGGGTCGTTACTGCTCGTCGCAGGCATGGAGACGCCGTGTTCCTCCAGGAAAATTTTCGTTCCAACCAAAATTTCGCCGCCACCTTCCGTGCAACTGATTCCCTTGCCGGGCAAGTAGCGCAGGCCGGAATACTCCCGCAGGGCCAGCTTGCGCTCGCGGGCGCGGCGCACGATGGCTTCGCCCAGGGGATGCTCAGAATGTTGCTCGGCAATGGCGGCGGTTTGCAACAGGTCTTCCTCGCTCACACCGTTCGCCGCCACGAGGGCGGTGACTTGCGGCACGCCCAAGGTCAACGTGCCGGTCTTGTCCAAAACCACCGTGTCAATCTGGTTGAGTTGCTCCAGATGCACGCCGCCTTTGATGATGATGCCGCGCCGCGCCGCGCTGCCGATTCCGGCCAGAATCGCCAGTGGCGTGCCTGCCGCCACGCCGCACGCGCCGGCGACGATGACCACGGCAATCGTCGAGGTGACATCGCGGGTGACGAGGAACGTCAGCACCGCCGACGCAAACGCGAAGTAAACCAATCCCGCCGCCAGCCGGTCGGCGACACGCTGCACCGGGGCTTTGGATTTCTCGGCTTGCTCGACGATTTCGATGATTTTGCCGAACGTCGTGTCACGCCCGATTTTCTCGACACGCACTTCCAGCACGCCGTCTTTGTTGATCGTGCCCGCGAAGACTTTGCTACCCTCGACCTTTTCAACTGGCAGCGATTCACCGGTAATCGAGGCCTGGTCAACGAAACTGTGGCCCTTGCTCACCGCGCCGTCAGCGGGAATACGCTCGCCGGGGCGGATGATAATAGTTTCGCCGCTGGCGACTTCGTCGGTGCTCAACTCCTGTTCTTTACCGTCGCGACGCACTGTGACGGAGCGCGGCAGCGAGTTGATGAGCTTCTCAATCGCCCGTCGTCCGCTCCCGACGGTGAAGCCTTCGAGCAATTCAGCAAACAGCACGAAGAACGCGATGACGAGCGCCGTCAGAAACTGGCCGATGAATAGCGCTCCAAGCAGGGCGAGCGTCATGGACAGTTCCATCGTCATGCGCCGCTTGCGCAAGTTCTCCCACGCCTCGGCGAAGATGGGGAAGCCGCCAATCAGCGTTGCAACCAACGCCAGCCAGTCGCGGTCCATGAAGTTTTTCCACCAGCCCGTGAGACTGGCAAGAATCACGATGGCCAACACACCAAGCCGGATGTATTCGACCGGCCCGGCGGGATGCTCATGGCCGTGGTCATCTTCCTCCTCGTGCTCGTGGTGGCCATTGTCCGCGCCGTGTGGGTGTGTGTGTCCGGGCGAATCGTCGTGACCGTTGTTGTGGTTGTGCTGCGTATCTTTCATTGGAGACCTCGTTTGTGGAAGCGGCTCGCGCCCAGTCCACTCATTTCTGAGCCGCGCCGCTGGCGGCTGGTTTCTGTGGGGGACGAGGTTTGCTGAAATAGAAATACTTGAGATAGAAACCACAGAGGACCATCGAGGCAATCATCAGCAAGATGATGCCTGCCAGCATCAGTCTCTCCTTCCGACGCTGACGACGGGACTGTTCCGCCTTTTTGGCGGCTATCCACGGTGGTTTGGTTCTGCTCAAGCAATTTCAGTTTGTGGAATTTCGCGGGAGCGACTCGTTCGTTGTTTGGTGACGAGCACCGCCGCGCTTTTTGTCGGAGGACGTTTTCATTTCCAAGAACCGGGCAACCACCCCGCCAATGCACGCAGCGCCCACCAGCACGAGAGCCAGAATCGACAGCAGTTTCTCTCTCCGCTGCTCGTAGCGAACTCGTTTGGCTTTCTCGGCTGCGATCCATGGTGGTTTGGCTCGGCTCACACGTCATAGGGTTATGGAGCTTCGGGCAAAGGACTCGGTGACGGTTCGGTGCTGGATGCTCCTGCGGGTGCAGGCTCATCGTCCTCCTTGCGATGGAACATGCGATAGAGACCCGGCAGCACCAGTAAAGTCAGCGCCGTGCTGGAAAGAATTCCGCCTATGACGACAGTAGCCAGCGGACGTTGAACTTCCGCGCCCGTGCCAGTGGCGAGCGCCATCGGAACAAAGCCGAGCGAGGCGACCAACGCCGTCATCAAGACCGGGCGCAAGCGGGTGAGCGAACCTTCGGTGATGGCGTCGTCGAGCGGTTTGCCTTCCTCCCGCAATTTGTTGATGAAGGAAATCATCACCATGCCGTTGAGCACCGCCACACCGGACAGTGCGATGAAGCCGACGCCCGCTGAAATGGACAGCGGAATGTCGCGCAGCCAAAGTGCGGCGACTCCACCGGTCAATGCCAGCGGCACGCCGGAGAAGACGAGCAACGTGTCCTTGACCGTTCCAAACGTCATGAACAGCAGCGCGAAAATCAGCAGCAGCGAGATGGGGACAACGATTTGCAGCCTTTTGGTTGCGGAAATCAGTTGCTCGAACTGGCCGCCCCACGCAATCCAGTAGCCCGCCGGGACTTTGATCTTGGCGTCAATCACCTGCTGCGCTTCCGCTACAAACGAGCCGAGATCGCGTCCGCGCACGTTGGCGGTAACGACGATGCGGCGCTTGCCGTTCTCGCGGTTAATCATGTTCGGGCCGGGAGCGATGGAGATTTCGGCCACCTCGCCCAACCGAATGAATTCTTGGGAAGCGTGAAGACCGGACGCTCGCGTGGAGATGAGAGTCGCCAAGGCCGCGCCTTTTACTTTGTCTTCGCGCTTCGGCAAGGGCACAGGCAGGCGCTCCAAAGCCTCAATGTCCGTGCGGAGATTCTCCGGCAGGCGCATGATGATTTCAAAACGCTTGTCGCCTTCAAACACCTCGCCCGCCGCCTTGCCGCCAAGGGCGATTTCAATGACTTCCTGAAGCGCGGCGACGCTCAAGCCATAGCGCGCCAGGGCTTCGCGTTTTGGAACGATGCTCATCAACGGAAGGCCGGTGGTCTGTTCCAGCTTCACGTCGGACGCGCCGGGGATGGTCTTCATCTCCTTTTCGATCAGCTTGCCGGTTTGCTGCAACACCGCCATGTCTTCACCAAACAATTTCACGGCCACGTCGCTGCGCACGCCGGCGATGAGTTCGTTGAAACGCATCTGAATGGGTTGGGTGAACTCGTAATTGTTGCCGGGGACTTCCTTCACGGCCTTTTCCAATTCCGCGACCAGTTGTGCCTTCGGTTTTCTCGGGTCGGGCCATTCCTTGCGCGGTTTCATGATGATGAACCCGTCGGCGACGCTGGGCGGCATCGGGTCGGTCGCGATTTCCGCCGTGCCCATTTTGGCGAAAACAATTTTCACTTCCGGGAATTTTTCGAGCCGTCGCTCCAGCGCGTGCTGCATCTCAATGGCCTGGCTCAAACTTGTGCCGGGAATGCGCAGCGCGTGCAAAGCCACGTCGCCTTCGTCCAAACTCGGAATGAATTCCGTGCCCATGCGCGAGGCGACAATCCCGCTGATCACGACCAAGACTACCGCCGCGACAGCCGCCGCGCCGCGAAAGTGCAGGCAGAGTTTTAGTAACGGCTGATAAACCGCCTTCGCGCCCCGCATCAGAATGTTTTCCTTCTCGGAAATCTTTCCGGTGAGGAACAGCGCGATGGCGGCGGGGATGAATGTCGCCGCAAAAACCATCGCGCCCGCCAGCGCCAAGATGACGGTGTAGGCCATCGGGGGAAACATTTTGCCCTCGACGCCGCTCAAACTGAGGATGGGCAGATAGACCACCATGATGATGAAGACGCCGAAGAAGCTGGGGCGGACGACTTCCTTGGTCGCGTCGCGGACGACCTCGAATCGCTCCGGGCGCGTGAGTAGGCGATTCATCTTGTGCTGTTCCTCGCCCAGGCGGCGGATGCAGTTCTCCACGATGATGACTGCGCCATCCACGATGAGGCCGAAGTCCAGCGCGCCGAGGCTCATCAGGTTGCCGCTGATTTTTGCGCCGACCATGCCGGTGATGGTAAAGAGCATGGAGAGTGGAATGACCAACGCGGTGATGAGCGCCGCACGGAAGTTGCCGAGCAACGCGAACAGGATCACCACCACCAGCACCGCGCCTTCAAAAAGGTTCTTTTTCACGGTGTCAACGGCCGCGTTGACCAGGTCGGTGCGGTTATAGACCGTCTTGGCCACGATGCCTTCCGGCAGCGATTTGTTGATCTCCGCCATTTTGGTATGGACGCGCTCGGAGACGGTGCGGCTGTTTTCGCCGACCAGCATGAACACCGTGCCGAGCACCACTTCCGTTCCATTCTTGGTCGCGCCGCCGTTGCGGAGTTCCTTGCCGAGGAAAACGTCGGCGACGTCATCCATGTGAATAGGAATGCCATCGCGGTTGCCGACCACGATTTGCTCAATGTCCGCAATCCCCACGACCTGGCCGGGGCTGCGGATGAGATATTGCTCGCCATTCCGCTCGATGTAACCCGCGCCGATGTTGGCGTTGTTGTCGGCCAGCGCCGTCATCAGGTCGCGGAAGGTCATGCGGTAGGCGCGCAGTTTGTCGGGATGCGGCGTGACGTGATATTGCTTCACGAAGCCGCCGATGGAATTGACATCAATGACGCCGGGCACGTTGCGCAGTTGCGGTTTGATGATCCAGTCCTGCACGGTGCGCAGGTCAATGGGTGTAACTTCACTTCCATCGGCGTTGCGCGCGCCCGCTTCGGCTTCGACATTGAACATGTAAATTTCGCCCAGGCCCGTGGTGATCGGGCCGGGTGATGGCTCAATGCCGGGTGGCAACTTGCTTTTCACCTCCTGGATGCGTTCGTTGACGAGCTGTCGGGCAAAGTAAATGTCCGTGCCGTCCTTGAAGATGACGGTGACTTGCGAGAGGCCGTAACGCGAAACCGACCGGGTGTATTCGAGATGCGGCAAGCCGCCCATCGCCGTCTCGACGGGAAAGGTGATGCGCTGCTCGGCTTCGAGCGGCGAGTAGCCGGGCGCTTCCGTGTTGATCTGCACCTGGACGTTGGTGATGTCCGGCACGGCGTCAATCGTGAGGCGCTGGTAATTGTAGATGCCCAGCACGGCAATGGCCGCCGTGGCAATGAGGATGAGCCAGCGCTGGCGGATGGAAAAATTGATAATACGTTCGAGCATAAGATTCGTTTGGGAAAATGGTTAACGCGGCGCAATAACGATGACGACACAACCGGCGAGGCACAGGCTGACGCCGATGAAATCCCAGGCGTCGGGGATTTGTTTGTCCACCCGCCACAGCCAGAGCAGCGCCGCCGTGATATAGACGCCGCCGTAAGCCGCGTAAGTGCGTCCCGTCGCCATTGGGTGCAGTGTCAGCAACCAGGCGAACGCTGCGAGGCTCAGGGCGGCGGGGCACAACCACCACGCCGAGCGACCGAGCTTGAGCCAGAGATAAACCGCGTAGCAGCCGAATATCTCGGCGGCGGCGGTCACGGCGAAAAGGCCGAGTGTTTTCAGGAGTGATGTCGTCATGGCGGGCATGGAATTCAGACGGCTTGTTCCTGTTTTTCTCCGGTGCGGATGCGAATCACTTCGCACAGTTCACTGACAAGAATGATGCCATCGCTCTTGTTTCCGGTGTGAGCCGATTGGCGAATCGTTTCGGCGATGCTCGCCGCGAGATCGTCGGCACAGACCACTTCAAGGATGACCTTGCGATGGTAGTCAATGTCGTCCTCGGTCAGTTTGAACGAACCGCCCGCGCCCCGCCCACGGCCCTGGCCGCGCGCATCGCTGAGCGTCAAACCGGGGAAGTGCGGCAACGCGTGCAAGGCGCGCACGACTTTGGTGATGATATGCGGCTGGAGAATGGCTTTGATTTCTTTCATGGGAGTTCCTCTTAGTGGTCGTGCGAAGCGCCGGACTTCAGGATGTCGGCTTTGATGATGAAACTGTTTTCGGCGGCGTATTTCTGACCTGCGCTCAGACCTGAAACCACTTCCGCCCATTCCCCGTCGCGCCGTCCCAACTCCAGAATGGCGATTTCAAACATTCCGCCGTCCGCCATAAACACCACATCCCAATCCCGGAAGGTCTGAAGGGCGCCCGCCTTGACGGCCACCGGCACTTCGGCTTCCTCCACGACAATTTCGCCGGTGACGAACAGGCCCGGACGCCAAGCCCCCGTCGGATTCGGCAACTCCACCCGCGCCAGCATCGTCTGCGTGGCTTCCGCGCCAAACGGGGAGATGTAACTCACCGTGCCCGTCGCGTTGGTCATGCCTTCACCCGCGAAGATGGTCACAGCTTCGCCCACTTTGAGCCGGTCGAAGTCCTTCCGATGAACATTCAAGTCCACCCACACCGTGCCGAGATCGGCCACCGTATAAATGGCTTCGCCCTCCTTGACGAATTCACCTTGGGTTACATCTTTCTTGATGACCGTCCCTGCGATGGACGATTTCACTTCGTAGGGCTGCAAGCTTTCATTGCTCTCAACCACGGCCACTACCTCATCCTTGGCGACCGCATCACCCAGGCGTTTGTTGATTTTCTTCACGATGCCGGGATAACGCGGAATCACATGCGTCATGTGGTCTTCATTGGGGATGACGCGGCCATTCACTTTGATGGTCGTCTTGATTTTGGCCGGGCCAGCGGTTTCGATGACGATGCCAGAATTCTTCACCGCCTCGGGCGTCATCGTCGTGCGGCCTTCGTAGGAGTCATATTCCCAGCGCGATGTTTTTCCGCCGTGCTCGGCGATGACCTTTACGTCGAACGAATGCGGTTCGACGATTTCCTGGTCGCCGAGCAGGTAGTCTTCGCGCTTCGCAAAACCAATCTTGTCCACGCGCCCCCCGAAGCGATGCAGTTCAATCGTCAATTTGACCGCGGTGGGATCAATGGGCTTGTTCTTGTCGTAGAAGAACACGCGGAACTCCGGCGGCACGCCGCGCTCGAAGATGGTCACTTCCGTCGCGAAATCGCCGTCGGTCAGGAGGCGTCCGCCGTGTGGGCCTTTCGCAGCTTCGGCGACGGCTTCGCCACCGTGGCCGCCCTCGCCGGAAACTTGGGCCGCAGGTTTGGCGTTGCGTATCACAAACCAGGTGAGGCCAGCGCCCGCCAGAAGAACGAGAACTACTGCCGCAATTTGTTTTTTGTTCATAAGAAAATGGGGTGTCAGTTTTTGAAAATTGGAAAGTGATGTGGTTTACCGTTTCGGTTCGCCGCCCTCGATGGGCTGTCCAATCAACCGCTCCATCTCGACCAGGAATTGGTGATACGAAGTGGCTGCCCGGATGTATTCCTGTTTGACATCGAATATGGTGCGTTGGGCGTCGAGCACTTCGAGATAGGAGAATCGTCCCTGTGCAAATCCGTCCCTTGAAATCGCCAGCGCATCCTCCGCCTTGGGCAATATCTCCTTTTGCACCCCTTCCATGATGTGGGCGTCATGCGCCATTTCTTCGTAGAGGCCCAGCAGGACCATGCCGAGGCGAACCTCCGCCGCTTTCTGTTCCGCTTCCGTCCGACCGAGCAGCGCCCGCGCTTCCGCCACGCCGCCTTGATTGCGGTCGAAAATTTGCAGCGGCATCGAAAAACCAAAGACGAGGGCCTGGTCGTCATATCCCTGCAAGCGCCGGATGCCTCCGCCCACAGTCAAGTTTGGAACGCGCCGTGCGTCGGCCAGCTTGATTTCCGCCTCGCGAATCTTCTTCTCCGAAACCCAGCGTGCAATCTCAGGACTTTTGGAAATGCGGCCCGCAAACTCCTCGAAATTTGGAACGGGCTTGCGGGCGAACAAGTCTGCTTCCGCCCGTTCAAACACCGGCTGTCTGCTGCGCCAGCTCGCGGCAAGCTTCTTGCGCGCCGCATTCAATTCATGTCGCGCTCCTTCGACGATCAACTCGCCGCGAGCCAGCGCGACTTGTGCCTTGCGTTCTTCCAGCGCCGAACCTTTCCCCGCCGTAACTCGCTCCTGCACGGTGCGAATCGCGTCTTCCGCCAACTGCCGATTAGTCAGCGCCAAATCCAAAGCGTGCTGATTCGCCACCACCTGAATGAAGCGTTGCGCGACATCGCCCAACACCTCCACCCGTTTTAATTCATAATCTGACTTGGTGACACCGCGCGCCTGTGAAGCGAGTTCAGTCCGCGCCGCCCGCTTGCCGCCGAGTTCAATCACCTGGCTGAGTTGAAGCGTGATTTGCGCTTCTTTTCCGCCGCTGAAATCACCCGTGCCTAGAACGTCTTCCACCTGCAACCCCAATTCGGGATTGAGTCGCAAACCCGCTTGCAGAATGCGCGCCTCGTTCGCCCGCGCCTGCCAGGCAAACGACGCAAGTTCCGGGTTTTCCGTCAACGCCAGCGCCAACGCCTCGCGGAGCGTCAGCGCGCCGGTTGGCTCTTTCATTGGCGGGGCAGGCTCTGGCGGTTTCGGAGCGTCGGCAGGCAGATTGGACTCGGTGCTTCGCGCCTGAGACTCCGAACGGGCGTGGTTTTCGGCAGGCGGTTTCGTGACGCAACCGGTCAAACTGAAAATCAAACCGGCCACAAACAGGTTTCTGACGGACAAAATTTGCTTCATAAAACGGACATTCAACGGACCAAGGGATCAAGGAAACGGATTCACGACGTGCGGGCACGCCATGCGAACAGGGAAAGAATCCTCAGAAAGAGGACTCAGTTAGGAAGCAAACGAAGGAGCACGGACGGGAAGCGCCGCGCGGGAGGAAAACTGCCAGGTTGTGCCAAGTTCTGGTGGGGGAGAACTGGCAATCTCAACCGATGACTGGTTTGACAGGTCGTCGTGCTGGAGAAGCACGAGCGCGAAAGCGAGGATGTTGGCCAGGTTAAACGAACTGTCCGCAAGCGACTTTTGAGTTTCGTTGCGGTTGATATTGATCGAAACCTTTCCGTCGGCGAGTTGGTGATCGGAATCCGAACTCGATTGCTCATGCGTGTGAGCAGTCTCATGGTGAATCAACCCCAACCCCTCCAAAAGCGGATGCGACGATGCCAGCGCAAAAAGCGCCAGCATCAGCGTCGCCACGATTGGCTTTATTCGATTCACAAACACAGCAATACTTAACGGTCAAATCCAGCGCAACTGAAATTTTCAGCGTCGCACTCGTTCTGCACTCATCGGCATTTACAGTCGAGCCTCAAGTACTAACCACCGAACCCACGTGCAATAGCCTGCGTTCGGCAGTTCATTGCCGGCGTTCCGCGAGTCGCGCGGCCTTCTTCGCCTTGCGCTCGCGCAACTTCTCCATGCGCGTCTTGTCTGCCTGGCATCGCAGCATCCACCAGAGAACATCATAGAGCCTGGCTGTGTGCTTGGTGCGTCGGCCTTGCTCGCGGATGGTGATGAGGTCGCCCTTCTCGAACGCGACCACGAGCTTTCGCGCGTTGCGCCCGTAGCCGTAGGTTTCCTGCGTCACGCGACGCACGGTCTTGGTAATCGTCGTCATAGCGTGAAGTCGAGTTGTTGAATTGCCGGACGTGCCGAGGTCGTTTCGTCGCCGTCCAGTAGTTGGCGCATCTCGGCTTGGGTGCGCGGCATCGTGCCCGAACCGCACTCGGCGAGCTCCTTGAAGTGGGCGGCGCGTTCGTTTTCCGACTCGGGCGAAAGCCGCTGGTCGAGGAATTCGAGATACGTGACGCCATGCGCGAACATCCCGCCGTCGGCGTAGAGCACGCGGAACAACCGACGCCATTCCTCCACCGATGGGTCAGACGCCTCGAAGACGACCTTCGGGCCGAGCTTGAACACTTCGCCTTGATACGCGGCTTCGCAGCCTTCGTAGGAGTAGCGGCGCGGCTCAGGTCCGCGATACTCGTCGGAGGGAATCAGTGGGTAGCAATCCATCGCGGCACGAATCGGGCCGGAGAAATGTCCGCCGCAGTTGGTGAACAACCGGCCCGCCTGCATGAACACTTTCACTTTAGGAAAGGTGTCCGCGCAGTAGGCGGCTTGAATGTCGCCCTCGGGCAAACGCCAGAGGCCGGACGAGAATCGCCGCCAGTCGGTGACGATGCGCTCCGGCAAGGCCGGTGCCTCGGTCGAAACGAGCAATGCAGAGTTCATATCGTGAGAAAGGAAGTGGGCGCTCCCGCCCGCACGCGGGAGCGCCCGTGTTGGTTACTCGGCCAAGGTCAGCGTCTCACCTGCGGCGAGACGCCGAGCGAGTTCCCAAAGCTGCTTGTTGATGCGGACGTTCTGGTCGAGTCCCGTAACTGCGCGGGTGCGCGGCACGCGGCGACCGTTGGCGAGAAATCGGCCAAGCTCACGTTGACCGCCTTGCAGCAAGTTCTCCTGCACGCGGTTGAACGTGTGCCAAAGATCGTCGCCTCGATCCTCGTGGCGGCGCGACTCCAAGAGCTTGACCGGCGTGATCGGCCACGCGGCTTCATCCTCGAAACGAATCGTCAACGCAGTCCGGGCAAACGCCGCGGCTTCCTCCGTCGTCAGAATGCGCGAGCGGAACTTCTCCACGTTGGCCGTGATGGTGGGAACCTGGTCGAGGATGCGGAAGCTCGCCTCGGTGACTTCCTCCGGCGTGAAACCGCTGTGCCGGATGGTGACGCGCTCGAACGTCGTGTCGGCGACGATCATGCCGTTGCCGCACACGAAGCGAAACAGACCGGCGTGCAACTGATATGCGCTGCTGCGGTCGTGCGAGTTCACCAACACGAGTTCTGGAGTGTATTCGCCACGGGCCGGAACCACGTCGGCGCGTTGGAAGCGGAGCAGGTGCTTCTGGAAGCCGCGCCGCTCGTCGAGGCGGACACGTTGCTCGAACGCTGTCACCGGAACCCAGCCCGCGCCGCGCAAGCCGGAGACAATCTGCGCGGTGGGAACGAACGCATAGCGTTCACTCACGCCCGGCAACGGAGACGCCGCGAACACGGACGGCGCGAACCGGCGAAGCGCGTCGTCGGACAGACCGGGACGCTGATGGATGGATGATGGAGCATTGATTTGCGGGAACATACTTGGCCTTTCGTTCATGGTTTTCGTTTTGGTCGCGCAGCGACAGGTGTGCGCGATGAAAACCTAAAAGCGAGGGCCTTGGCGGGGGCGGAAAGCTCAAGGAGGAACGGAAGCGGCGAGCGTGTGTCGAGCCGACCCGTAGTATCCTTGAACTTTCCGACACCGCCATACAATCGCCCTCGGATTTCATCGCTGAGGACGCGACGGCGGACCCGCCGCATAGGCCGACGGAGTTCTGTGCCAGATAGCGACCGAATTCAGAGGCGGGCTGGCATTAGCCCGGAAAATTCGGCATCATTGCGGCGTGGTAGTTCGTTCAACAAACGAGAATTGCATCTGGTGCGGCAGGCGACTGGTCCACAGAAGCTATCAGGCAGATTGTGAGGCCGGGTTTGGTCCCAGGCCGCGAAGTGACGAGCACATCATCCCGCAGATGGTGTTTGGCAAAGTTATCACCACTGATCTCTGCCGTTGTTGCAACAGCCGTTTCGGCGCGGTGTGCGATCACGCGCTCGCGAACGACCAGCGGATCGTTGACGCGGCCCAACGGGTGGGGATTTCAGCCAAAGAACTTTGGTCGCACTTTGACGGTGTTCAGCACACGCCAGATGGGAAGCCGGTGAGAACGGTGGTCAAGGATGGCGTCTTCAAACCGCAGTCAGAACTGAAGTCTCTCAATGCTCTGGCCATCGCATCAACCAATGGTCAGGTTTGCGAGCGTGCTCTCACCCATCTTCGCGCCCGGCTGATCACGAAGGTTCGAGCGAAGGCACTCGGGCTACCCGAAGAACGAATCGTTGCGGAAGTCGATGCCCTATTGACGCAAGTGCGCAATTCTCCCGGAGAATTGCATTACAATCCGGTGATTGGGGAAGGATTTCGCTCAAGCCCACTGGATTCGCGCGTGGTTGTTACACGCGAGACACGGCCTTGGGAAACAGATTGGGCATTGGCGAAGATCGTTTACGAGCTTTCCCGGACTGTGGTCGCTCACGAGTTTCAAGCGTATTTCAGGGAACCTATCGCGATTGTCAGGCGTTTTCTTGAACGACTCGATTGCAGCGCCGATGGCAAGCAGGGCGCCGGCATCTTTGCGTTCACAGAATTGTCCTCCGCGCAGTCCGCGAAGTGCCACACGATTGAAGGCAGAATCAGTTCGCACCTTTTCGAGTGGCGATTGACGTTCTTCGGAACAGCGCGTTGGAGCTTCGGCGTGGACGTGACCCCGATTCAGTCCCCTGCATTTGGCCAACTGGTCTTCATTGAGAATCCTATGGATGGGGATGCAACTGTTTCGTTGCAACGGCTTGACTGTCAGAATTGAGATTTCCCTCGCTTCGGTTGGGATGTTGGCGAGGGAGACGACGCGATTCCGCAGGAGGGCAGCAGGGGCCGGAGGAAGTAGCGGAGCGACCGAGCCAAGCTCCCAACGGTAGTGCCGCGCGTCTGCGCGAATGACTCAGCCGTGACGAGCGCGCGTGGAGGAAGGCAGAGCGGGCCGGAGCGAAATCAGCACAGGCCCCGTCGCCGACTGGAACGCGCGTTGGTCACGGCGGCTCAACGTGGCTCGGTGCCGAGGTGCTCCTGCTGCCACTCCTCCCAAGTGCTAAAGCATTTCTCACTCCGTGAGTTTTTGATCCGACCTAGCTTGGAATTCAGAATTCGCTTCTGGATGAAACCAATTACGCGGAAGAATTGAGACTCGGGAACCAAGTCCCACTTGGCGCCAAACTCTTTCTTGATGGCTCTGCCGAGCACGATGTATTTGCCGACCCCCGGTTTGGACTTATCCCATTTCTGAAAATCGTTGTAGCGCTCCATCAAGTGGAGGGTGTAGTTGCGCTTGGCGAGGTTGTGTCCGATCGCGCCTTGGGTTGGAAGCGCCGATGGAGCTTTGCGTTTTGTCGTTTTGATGACCACCTGTTGCGCCTGAATTGCACCGGGACTGGCGACCATCACTTGTGCGTTGTCGGACGCTTGAATCGAAACCTGGTTCGCCGCGTGGAGTCTCCGCGCCATCCGTGCCGCATCCACGGAAAGTTCGATGTCGCCGTTCCGCTCGTGCATCTCCTTTAGCTCACGCAACAATTCGACTGTGTGAATGTCGTCGTCCACGATTCGGTGACACACCTTGCACAGCAAGAGAAGGTTCTCGAACGCGTGTCGTTCCTCCTCCGTTTGCTTGGAATCGTAGCGCGGTCCGCCGACGTTCTGAGCCTTGATGTGGCAGATGTCGCCGGTGATGGTATCCGTCCGTGGGTTGACGATGGGCGTCTCACATTTGGGGTAAGCACAGCGATTCCGCGAGAGCGCGAACAACCGTCTTACCGTTTTCTCAGTTGGGCCGGCCATGCTCAGAGTTTATCGCCCATAGTGAATGGGATGCGGCTTTTGTGATCAACCCTGCTCAAATCCCTGGTCGCGGAATTTGAGCGTTTTGCAGTTCTCCGACACGGTGCGAACCACGTTGTCCGGAATGCCGCCTTCAACGTGCGCCTGTATCTCCACCGTGACCTCGACGTTCGCCCCCAACAAGGCGGTCAGGTGCTGGACGACTTCGGTGGAAACCTGGGCTGCGTCGCGGTTCAAACGCGAGGCGTCGAGTTTCACGCTTCCGAAAAAGCGTGTTGGCTTCGCGGTCGGTTGTGCAGCGGCTGCTCCCGGCAGAGTTACGCTTCCAGCTTGGCCGGGTGTTGTCGGTGCCGAAGTCTGAGTGCTGCTACCTGTTGCCGTGGCGCGGTCGGCGTCCATCTGTTTTGCGGCAGCATCGGGCTTCACGAGTAGCAACGTCGTGTCCGTCTCGATGGCGACATTACAATTGGCACGCAATCCGACGTAACGCTGGCGTTTTTCATCCCATGAGTCAGCGGCGGCAAACGTCTCTGCCGTCCACGTCGTCCGGGAAAGCCCGTCCTGGATGCTCGCCACGAGCACCTCCGGGCCACGCAGTCGCTGCAAATAGGGATACTTGGCGAAGTCTTCGATCAACTGCTTCACTGAGACGTGTTCTCCTCGCCAGAGGGGAATTTTGTCGAGGTCTTGCCGCAGTAACGTGGGCGCATACTGAGTTGCCATCTGCGTGTCAGACCTCAGCTTCTTGGACGCCCGCACCGCCAACGGATCGGGGCCGGTAAGTTTCACGGCCTGCCATTCCAAGGCGGCTTGAGGAGTGGGTTGCCCTGGGTAAAGCAGCCAGCAATAGGTTTCCCCCATCCGGCCCTTCACCGCTGTATTCCAAGTAGCCTTCTGGTTTCCAACCTGCCGGGTTTGGAAACCGTCGAGCCCGAGTTGCTCTTTGTCTTTCTCGATGGAATCCCAGGCGAGGTAGAGCCTGACAGCCTCATCTAACTCGGCGAGCCGCGTCCGGTCGGCGGCGAGAAAAACCAGCGCGTTCTTGAACAGGCGCGGACTGTTGCCGCGCGCGTCGAGAATCGCCTGCGCTTCAGCCTGAGCGGAATTTCCTGCCTCCTTTGCGTAGGCGTGATCGACTCCGAGAACGACTAGCTGCGTTTCCATCTCGTCCGGGATTTCGCCGCTGGATTTCGGGAAAGGACGAATCGCCAGAAAATCCCCTCGCGACTTCAAATCCTCCTGGACGCGCTTCTTGATTTCGTCGGCAACGCCATCCGGGTCGCGCTTCATCTGCTCGGCGCGGTCTTCGGCCAGCTTGGTGACGGTGGGCTGGGTCGAATACCAGTAACGCGCGTTGTCCTGATAAAGATACGTGGCGCCTTGGGCCAGGTGGCGTAGCGCATCACCATAGAC
>ERZ761602.4790-NODE-4790-length-16771-cov-11.082615_pt1 | contig 16771 bp, 16 predicted proteins | sample MGYA00512165_ERZ761602 | MGnify/ENA primary metagenome ERZ761602 (study PRJEB28899, sample SAMN02445085) | bioreactor sludge metagenome | biome: EBPR sludge; isolation source: Thorneside wastewater treatment plant | place: Australia: Brisbane, Thorneside...
CGTGGTTCGTCTCATCCTCCTTGGGACTTCATCCATTTGCCGATATGAGCGAAAATATTATATGTTGTGAGCCTTGCAGTGTGGTGTAAAGTTTACCGACAATCTGGTTTCATACTGCTTCGCCTGCCCCTTCAAAGCCTTGTCGACTTGAAAAATGGCCCATTTGCCTTAAATCATCTTTCAGGCCCACATGATTCAACGCCAGTCAAATGGGGTAGGGCAGCGGTGTAAAATTTTCCGACACCCTACCGTGTTCCAGTAGATGAGCCTTGGCTGCTGCTCTGCCAATTACGCCTCACCCGGCATATCATCAAACCCTATCTATCCAAAACCACGCAAAACCACGCAAGACCACGCAAAACCACGCAAAACCAACCGCATGATCAAGGAACTGGGCAACAAGTTCGGTAGCTTCACTAAAGGCATGCGCTCTGGGATGAGGGAGGATGGGAAATACAGGAGATGTTGTTTATTCCAGCCCCAATAAGTGCCGGGCCTGATCTTCTGGAATCCCTGACGCGATCAAGCGATTCACCGCCTCCTGCAAACCTTCCTGGCGGACTTCCTGACGGCCTTGCTGACGGCCGATGCCATACGCTGCTCACGTATTGCATCTTTCTCGCCTCTTCTTCCGCCTTCAACATGGGCATGATGTGCTATTTAACAAACCACTGAACCAAATCAAAGTGTTTTCCATTCTTCAGGCGAAACAGCGAAAAATCGGTTTCATCAACCGTCAATACTCGACGTTCTCCATGTGCATTGGCCAACCAAACCAGTGCAGCGTCGGCAAAGTCGATATCATGATCCGCGTACTTTTGCAGATGCATAACGATCTCGGCGAAAGCGCTGCGCGGAGAAATGTCGTAAACCTCTATTCCGCCCCGCGCAACCCATTCAAGCAATTCCACCTTCGCTTGAACGTCAAGGAAGAAGCAGGTTTCTACAATCACAGGAGCTACCGTGAGCAAAGCTGCACGGTTACCGCGCAAATAATCAACGGCACCGTTATGCAAGGTATCACCCCGGATGTACAGAGCCACCAGAAAACCGGTATCAACCAGCAGACGAGCCACGGAACTTCATCCGTAATAATTGCTTGCTTTCCCGCGCGATGTCTCCACTATGGACGCGATCTGCTCCAAATCCATCCCGACCCAGTTCATAGGGTGTCGGGACCGGGGAGTCTTGCGCAAGCAGAGACTTCAAAGCCTGCTGGATGGCTTCATTCTCGGTCAGATGATGCGTCGCGCAGTAAGCAGCGAGCTTCTGCTCTAACGCGACGGGCAACTGGACGGAAAGTGTCATCGCTTTCTCCTCATGAATTCATTCATAGCAGAGGTACATGGACTTCCAAACTGCGCCAGCTATTCCAACCCCAACAGCCGCCGCGCCTGATCCTCTGGAATCCCTGACGCGATCAGCCAGTTATTCAAGCAGATACCGGATGTAATTCTTCGTGCAATACACGACGCAGATCACCGAGCGTCACGGGTGCGCTTTCCGGCATGATACTTTGCCGAAGCGCGGCGCTCATGAGCGCCTGATAGCTTTGGCCCTCCGCGCGGGCGCGGGCGCGAAACGCCGCCAACACCTCAACCTCTACATAGAGGGAAATACGGATCTTGTCCGCATTTCCCTCGCTCTGGAGCCTGGCCAGTTCCGGCACGTCCTGAGCAACGGTCGCGCCGCTGAAATCATATTCGTCACGCATACTGTGCCTCCTCTTGTTAGGTCGCCTTGCGCGCCGAAATCAGGCACGGGGTTTCATCACGCCAAGTATAAACCACGCCCCCTTCCTGGCGGCCTTGTTCGATGCCCTCCTCCCGGGCGGTGTCCAGCCTATTCAGAACGACATCAATCCGGCCAATAATCACGATCCAGTACTTGCTCCAGGGAAAAGGGACACGCCGGCGGGAAGCGGGATTCGTCTACTTTCATTTCCTTAGCGGCTTTCAAAGCAGCCGTCTCATAAGCCTCGGCAAGTGTTTCATCAATTTCATGCTTCAGGCTCGGGCTTTTCTTCAAACGCAATCCAACCCGTCGCCGTTGCTCCTTGATCGTCAATCGCCAGCTATTACCCCGTCGCTCCGGTTGGTAGCGCCACTTTAAAAGATGCGCCAGCAACACAGCCAGCCGATCCACCAGTTCATACCATTCACTACGCCCCATGCTTTCCAGTTCCTCCGTGATATGCTCCAGATCGGTTTCCGCAAAGCGGCCCTGGCGAATCAGTTCCGCATTTTTCATTGCCCAGGCATAAAAATCCTGATCATATAACCCCGTCACTACCGTACTCATGACTACACCCCACTCAATGTCTCGGGATACTTCCAAATAAACGGAAAACCTAGCTGGGCCGCGCGTTCCCGCAACGCGTTGTGAATAAAATCATAAAGATTGATGGCCTCCTGCAAGCCTTCCTGGCGGCCTTGCTCAATCCCTCGCTCACCGGCAGCAGTGTCCAGCCTATTCAGCGCATCCCGATCATGTTTCAATTCATCTTGATAACATTTGCCATAGAAAACTTTATTGGCCTCATCCTTCAACATCACTCGTTGCACCACCTTATCTATCATCACCGCATTCAGAATCGCAATGACATGCACCGGCTGCAACCAACCGATAGTTCCATCCTGTTCTCATCTGCCCTTGCCGCCGCAATAGATGACTGGCTTACAGGTACAATCATTTAAAGAAAATCACCTAAGATGATTTAAACTCAAGACCATGGCATCCATCCTTAGCCAATCCGTTTTCCCCAAGCGGCAGTCTCTCTCTGACTCAAGGCCGAAGCAGCGGCGCCAGGGATGAATCCAACGCCGCGCCTTGTATCCGCTCAGCAAGACTCCTATAAACAAAATCATAGAGATACCTGAACTCGCCCTGGATATTATCCAGCACCTGCTGTACTGGCACGTAATAAGCGGCGCGTGGCCCATGATATTCAATCACTTCCCCGATCCTGATGAAAGGAAGTCCAGCCATTTGCAAGCGGCGCGCCAAGCGCGGCTCTACCATGACAAAGGCCTCTGAACGGCCCGCTAGAACCATCAAGGCAGCCCCTCCATAAAACAACGCCAAGCTCAGCAAAGGAAAGGTGCGGCGTTCATCAGGACTGAAGTCGCCAATTGCTGCAATACCTATCGGCGATTCGGATTCACCAAGACGCCGCCGAAACCAAGTATGTACCGCCAACCGCGAGACTTCAGCAATGTGCGAGCGCGGCAAACGCGCCGGATGCCAAACCGGATCGGTAAGGCTTTGGCCGCAAAAACGCTCCATCGGTAGCAAAAAGCCGCTCTCGGCCGCCGGAGGCGAAATTAACCGCATACATCCCGCTCCAGTATTACTCGCCTTGTGGGCGATCAGGACATGCAGGGAATGAGAGTCATAGTCATCTCGCTCCATCCCTCCTGGACAATCCTCTTCCCGCTCATAGTGGAACTCACGGCAATACACATCATAACGGAGGCGGTAAACTTGTTCCCGCAATTCCGCAGTATCGGCGAGCAATACGTCAAAGTAATTTTGGAAATGATTGTCCAAATGAGGAGTATTCATCGTAATGCCAACCTACTGGTTTTTAAATTATGATGGATGCTGGCGCTCAGGAAACCGACGGCTGCTGCACTTTGAACCAGGCGGCGTATAACGCTGGCAATGTTAAGCGATCCAAAACCGTCGCTATCAGCAATCCACCCATAATGGCGACGGCCATGGGCGCCCAGAAGGTGCTTTGGGTCAACGGAATCAGGGCCAGGATCGCCGTCAGCGCGGTCAGCATAATCGGCCGGAACCGCCGCACCGTCGATCCAACCACAGCATCCCAATGGGTCGCGCCGGCCTGCAAATCCTGCTCGATTTGATCCAGCAAAATCACCGCATTGCGGATAATAATCCCCGATAGCGCAATCACGCCCAGCATGGCCACGAAACCGAACGGCTGTTGAAAAACCAGAAGCGAGAGCGTGACGCCGATAAAACCCAACGGTGCGGTCAACAAGACGATCAACGTGCGCTGGAAACTCTGTAGCTGGAACATTAACAGCGTCAGAATGACCGCCACCATGAGCGGCATAATGGCAAAAATCGACCCCTCGGAGTTCGCGCTGGCTTCGTGGGCACCGCCAATTTCAATGCGATACCCCGCAGGCAATTTGGCACGCAACGGCTCCAGGGCACGATCGATCTGCATACTCACATCCAATGGTTGGACATCATCCGTAATATCAGCCAGCACGGTGATCGCCGGAAAACGGTTACGCCGCCAAACCACGCCTTCCTCAAAGGTTTTATCAAAATAGGCGATCTGTCCCAGTGGGACGAAACGCTGATGGCCGGTATGAAGATTGAGGTCCTTCAGGCTACCCAAATCACCGGACTCGCCCGGGCGAGCGCGCACCAGGACATCGATGGTCTGATCGTCTTCCCGGTACTGAGTAATCGGCATGCCATTCAAGATAGAATTCAGGTTGCGTGAGAGATCTTGCGGGTTGATCCCCAACGCCCGCGCCTTATCCTGATCCACACGCAACTGGACATTTAGGATCATGCCCCGCCAATTCACATGAACATCCCGGGTATGGGGATCGGCGCGCATGATCTCGGTCAATTCAGCAGCGATGGGTTTCAAGCGCTGAGCATCCGGGCCAACGACCCGGAATTGCACCGGATAGCCGACCGGCGGTCCATTCTCCAGCCGGGATGCCCGGCCGCGCACCTGCGGGAAATCCTCATCAAACCAACGCGTCAATTGCTTGAGCATCACCTCACGGACGACTTCATCGCGGTTCATTACCACCAATTGCGCATAGTTGAGATTGGCCAGTTGCGGCTCCATCGCCAGATAAAAATGCGGAGCGCCACTACCCACGTAGCTGACCACGTTGACCACCCCCTCTTCCTGCATGAGTCGTGCTTCCAGGCGCTTGACCTCGGTTTCAACCGCCGCAAACGAGGAGCCTTCCGGCAACCACAGATCCACCAGCAATTCAGGCCGGGATGAGGATGGGAAAAATTGCTGCGGCACAAAACGGAAACCCGCCGCCGCTAGGATGAGCGCCGCCACCGTCAGAACAAGCACCCATGCATAGTGGCGTAGACACCACTCCACTAAACGCAATAAACCGTCATTGATGACTTCTTCCCAACGGATAATCCACGATTGATAGCGTAGGCGCCCTCTCGCAAACCAGCTCGGGCGCACGGTGAGAGCGGGTGGCGCATCAGCATCCTCAAGAGGGTTGTGCTTTTCCGGCAGAAGCGTATAGCTCAAATAAGGTGTGAACAAAACCGCGACGATCCACGATGAAATCAGAGCAATACCGACCACGGCAAAAATGCCGAAGGTGTACTCGCCAGCGGCTGATTTTGCCAGGCCGATGGGCAGGAAACCGGCCACTGTCACCAATGTGCCCGTTAGCATCGGCATCGCGGTGCTGGAAAAAGCGAAGGTAGCGGCCTGTCGTGGCTCCCAACCTAACTCCAGTTTCCGGTCGATCATCTCCATGACGATGATCGCGTCGTCCACCAGCAGGCCCAGCGCAATGATCAGCGCCCCCAGCGAGATGCGATCCAGATCGATGCCATACAACTTCATGCCGAGAAAGGTCATGGCCAGCACCAGCGGTATGCACAATGTCACCACCACCCCAGCGCGCCAACCCAGGCTGAAGAACGTCACCGCGAGCACGATTACCAATGCCTCGATGAAGGTCTTCATAAATTCGTTGACCGCTTCCTTGACCACACGAGGCTGATCAGTCACCTGGTGAATATCGATACCTACCGGCAATCCGGCCTGGAGCTGCTGAATAGTCCGGCGTAAATCCGCGCCCAACTCCAGGACATTGCCGCCCTTCACCATTGACACCGCCAGTCCAATCGCATCCTGGCCCCTATAGCGCATCTTGAAGGTCGGTGGATCTTCGTAGCCGCGCCAGACTTGGGCAACATCCCCTAGGCTGAAGGTCCGGTCATTCGCAGCACGGATGCCAATAGCACGAATGCGTTCCAGGGAATCAAAACTTCCCTCGACGCGCAGCGGCATCCGCACGTCAGGCGTCACCACCACACCGGCCGCTTCCATGGCATTCTGCGCCGCCAACAATGAGAGTACCGGCAAAGGGTTGATACCTAGCGCCGCCAGTTGCCGATCCGACATTTCGATATAGATTTTTTCATCCTGGGCACCGAGCATCTCAATCTTTTTAATGTTATTCAGTTGGAGCAGCTCCTGACGCGCATAGTCAACGTAATGCTTCAGTTCGGCGTAGCTGAACCCATCGGCGGTAAAGGCATAAATTGAGCCGAAGACATCATCGTACTCGTCATCGAAAAATGGTCCCTGCACCCCTTCTGGCAATTCATGATGCATGTCGCCCGCTTTTTTGCGGACCTGATACCAAGTTCCAGCTACTTCCTTGGGAGGAGTGGATTCTTTAAGGAAAATGTAGATTAGCGCCTCTCCCGGCTTGGAGTAGCTGCGGATAAAGTCAAGCCAGGGTGTTTCTTGAAGTTTTTTCTCAATTTTATCAGTAACCTGTTGCTCCATTTCACGTGCAGTCGCGCCCGGCCAGTAAACCTTAATGGCCAATACCTTGACAGTAAATTCAGGATCTTCCATCTGCCCCAAGGTAAAATAGGCATACGCCCCACTGAGCAGCAGCAGTCCAATCAGATAACGAATTAGAGCAGGATGGCTAATTGCCCAAGCGGACAGGTTCGAGCCTTTCACAGTGCGTGATCCAACAGCCGGATTTGTTGATCTGGATAAAGCTTATGAACACCGGCCGTCACCACCCGCTCTCCGGGCGCCAAACCCCGGGCGACAGTGACCTGGTCATTATGGAAGGGACCCAGCTCGACCTTGCGCCGGATGACTTTCAGGCTCTTGGGATCTACCACCCAGACCGTCGGCTGGCCGTCATGCTCGATCAGCGCCGTCAAAGGCAGGCGAATAGCCGGCAATGCGAGCTGGCGGCGAGCCTGCACCGAAGCAGTCATGCCTAGTTTTACTGAACTGTCAGGATCCACAAAGCTAACCTTAGCCGCATAGGTGCGGGTCAGCGGATCTGCCAGTGGCGCAATTTCCCGCACCTGGCCTTGATAGATTTGGCCTGGCGCCGACCACAAGCGGATCTCGACCGTCTCCCCAACCCGCAACTCGTTGTAGCGATTCTCCGGTACGCTGATCACTGCTTCTTTCTCACCGGGCAACGCCAGATTAAGCACGGGCTGGCCTGCAGTAACGATCTGTCCGACTTCAGCCTGTACACCGGTGATTACCCCCGCCTGGTCGGTTTGCAATTGGGTGTAGCCGGTCTGGCGGGCGCCGCCTGAGAGTTGCGATTGGGCCTGTTGGACGCGGGCTTCTGCGGTTTCATAGGCGCCCTGAAGGGTGTCAAAGTCGTTGCGGCTGATCAAATTACGCCCTAACAATGCCTTGGCGCGATTGAATTTAGCGCGCGCCTGATTAAGATCGGCCTGGGCAGCCGCCAGTTGCGCACGTAACGCTTGTTCATTGAGCGCCAGATCGCCAGCGTCCAGTTGCATCAACACGTCCCCCGGCTGAACCTGCTGCCCGATTTCCGCCGAACGCTCAGTAATCTTGCCGCCAACACGGAAAGCCAGGGTGATTTCATAGCGAGCCTGCACCTCGCCAGCGTATTGCGAAACCTGATCCAGAGGTTCGGCAGCCACCACCATGGACTTCACCGGACGAACCACCGGTGGAGTTTCTGCAGGCCCGGGCGAACAGGCAACCAGCACCGTCAACGCAGCAATGAAGAAAATCACCGGTAAGGTATTCTTCATAACCCCTCACTCTCCCCAGCTTCACGCTCCATGCGTTTCTTGTGGCGCGTCAAGCCACCGGAAATTTGCCCAATAATTTCCGAAGCCGCCTCGATAATCTGGCCAGAACTAAAACCCGCCGCCGCCAGATCCTTATAGAAGGATTTCGCGAGCAATTTCGCCAAGCGGGAGGGCGGCAAACTGCCATCGGTCAACTGCAACACCGCCTGCTCACCCTGCCGGGCTACTGCAGTCTGGGCGATACGCGAGCGCACCAGCTTGCACAACCACTCAACCTGCACAGAACGTCCAATTAACGTCGCAACGACCTTGGCCAGAATCAAATCAGCATCGCCGAAAGCCAAGGCATCCGGACGGCCCGATAAATTCATGACTCCAACTGTCCGCTGGCCGGTTTGAATCGGGGTGCTGATAAAACTGAAGCCAATACTGGTGCGGCGACGGGCTAACGCAGCGAATTCAGACGTCTGAATATCGGCAATCAGGATCGGCTCTCCCCGCTCCAAAACCCGGTTGGCGATGGACCCCTCATTATCAGGATCCGGTTTGTCGCTCCAGGCTTCGGCCGGCAACTTTTCCGTACAGGCCCAGAGCTTAAGATGGGGTGTCTCATTCTCATCATCTGCCAGCAACATGATGGAGCAACTCGCAGCGGAAGTCGCCCGTGCTGCAAGCCGGGCCAACTCATCCAAACGGGATTCGAGATCGTCCTCCGTGTTCAAAAACACCGCCAGCTCATGTAACTCACCGAGCGAGTTCAAAGCCGGACGGGTTTCATCACGAGTAATCATTCAGCCCCCTCGCTCCTTGCCACGAGAGAGAGGGCGAGAGTGATGATGTAAGCCATTGAAACTGCTACTGAAACCGCTGCCATCACCCCTAACCTCTCTCCCGCAAGCAGGCGAGGGGAGTGAACGGTTACCGTCATGAGATTTCTCGATCAGCATCGTGCCTGTCTCATTGCACTGCGTTATTGCTAGATTTGAATATATTAGTTCAGATTGCAGAGATATGCTGGTGCAACCGGTTACGCTTTCTTACCTCAGTCCCTCACAAGGAAAGAGAATAAAACTATCATATTTGGCATGGCCTTTAGTTTCCATCGCCGCCATAATAAACTCCCTGTCAACCTAACTTGACTGCCCCACCGGACCATGCATTCCAAGGTCGGGGTCCCGCAATGAATTTATACGAGGTCCCGTGGTCATTTGATGGCTGCATGGGCTTCCAAAATGATCCCTTGCGACTGATTGACAATTCCGGTCATTGGCGAATTGCGTTTGAGCGCCTTCGCGAGCACCGTATTTTTGGATTTTTTGATTACTGGGTAGGATATGAAACGTCTCGTGAAGGTTCTGATGCAAAATCCAGGCGCGGCATCACTGGCGCTGTTCACGCGGGAAATCTGGGCAAATCCACGAGCAATGGGCGCGGCGTGCCCCAGCGCGCCTTCGTTGGCCAGCCATATGGCGGCTCACGTCCCTCTGGATCGGGATGGGTTGGTGATAGAACTGGGCGGCGGCACCGGCGCTGTCACTGCAGCGCTACTTAAGCATGGCATACCTCCTTGGAAGCTGGTGGTGATTGAGCGCTCGCCGACCTTGGCGCATCACCTGCGCCAGCGCTTCCCTCAACTGCGGGTTGTTCAGGGTGACGCGGCTCAACTCGCCCAATTACTGGATCATGACCGTCCACGCGGTGTGAGCAGTATCGTTTCCAGTCTGCCATTGCGCTCCTTGCATCCTACGACAACCCGGGCCATCGCCCAACAGCTTGAAACCTTGTTGCAACCCGGCAGCCTCCTGGTCCAGTACACCTATGATTTGCGCGGCGTCCCTCCCCGCCTGCTGCCGCACTTCCGCCGGCGGTCCACCCGAATTGTCTGGGGCAACCTGCCACCTGCACGGGTGGAAGTATTTGAACGGGAATAAATCGGTTTATTCAGCGCACGCCCCGCTCCCGTGCGGCGGCTTGCTCAGCTTGAATCGCGGTCAGGGCAATGGTGAAAACAATATCCTCCACCATCGCCCCTCGCGATAAGTCGTTTACTGGCTTACGCATTCCTTGCAGCATCGGGCCGATGCTGATCACGTCGGCGCTACGCTGGACGGCCTTATACGTTGTGTTACCCGTATTCAAATCCGGGAAAATAAACACCGTGGCCCGGCCCGCAACCTGGCTATCCGGCGCCTTGCTTTCTGCAACTGCCTTGATGGTAGCAGCGTCATATTGCAGAGGACCATCGATTAACAAATCCGGGCGGCGCTCACGGGCAATGCGGGTGGCTTCCTTGACCTTTTCCACATCGCTGCCACTGCCGGAAGCACCGGTGCTGTAGCTCAGCATCGCCACCCGCGGGGTGATGCCAAAGGCTTCGGCGGAATCTGCGCTCTGGATGGCGATATCGGCCAATTCCTCGGCGTTGGGATTGATATTGATAGCGCAATCGCCGTACACCAGCACTTGTTCCGGCAAGCACATGAAGAAAATCGACGACACCAGTTTGACATCAGGCGCGGTCCTGATCAGTTGCAAGGCCGGGCGAATGGTGTTTGCGGTGGTATGCACCGCGCCGGAGACCAGTCCATCCACCTCACCCAGTTGCAACATCATGGTGCCCAGCACCACGGTATCATGCAACTGCTCCTCGGCCAACCCCGCATTCAACCCTTTATGCCCGCGCAATTCCACCATGGCATCGATATAACGCTGCTCAATATGCGCCGGATCGATGATCACGATATCTGACGGGATGCTCAACCCACGCCGGGCGGAGAGCCGATGCATACGGCCAGCATCACCCATCAATATACAATGGGCAATACCGCGCTGGTGGCAGATAATCGCCGCTTCGATGGTGCGCGGCTCGTTGCCCTCGGGCAGAATAATGCGCTTGCTGGCCCGGCGGGCACGTTCCACCAGCATATGCCGGAAGGCCGGCGGACTGAGCCGCCGTTCGTCAATCGTGCTCAACAACGGCTCTTTCCAATCCAGACTGATATGCGAAGCCACCGCTTCCACTGCTTGCGACATCCGGCCGCGGTCATCGAGCGGCACTTCCAGGTTGAGGTAGGGCAAATAAAGCACCGCTTGTAACGCAGTGTAGGGTACCGTCAGTACTGGCAAACCCGTATCGAACGCAGCTCCGCAGAGCTTCCAAATGCGGGGATCGGGCTTGAAACCACCGGTGAGCAACACCGCCGCTACCTGAGTGCCGCTCATCGCTGCCATACAGATAGCCAGCAGCAAATCGTCACGGTCACCGGGAACGATCACCATGGCCCCGGCCCGAAATTCCTGACACGTATTGACCAAGGTAGGCGCACCGAGGACGACGTGGGTGACACGCCGGCCCAGGTACCCTTCGTTGAGGACCTGAGCACCGATCATGTGCATGATGTCCTGCACCCTGGGCGCAATCAGATCACGTTGCCAGGGAATACAGCCCAGTAACTTGAATGTTTCCGGCCAGCGCCGGGTGCATTCAGTGCGGAATTCGACCTCGTGGCCAGGCCCATCGTTATCCACAGCGCGGCTGAAATCGAAGCGGATGTGGCCCGTGGGATCCACCGGCGCATCCAGCAGATTAAGGATGCAGCCAAGCATTCGTTGATGCCGAATGCCGCCGTAAGCCTGCGCAACCACTTCCACGGTATCCGCCACCTGGCGCGGGGTATCGTGACCCGGAGCGGCGACGATGATAATCCGGGCGCCTAGGCTCAACGCCATTTTAGCGTTGAGATGGGTGCCATAGGGTTGTTCCTCGGTATCGACCAGGCCCTCGACGATGACGACACTGGCGTTCTGCGCTGCCTGCTCATAACGGGTAATGACTTCTTCCAGCAGCACATTTTCCCGGTCGTGACCCAGCAGATTCTCTGCTTCGGAGACTGGGATTGGTTCCGGTGGCAGCAAGCTGGTGACAGTGCGCGCCAGCCGGGTTGAGCGTTCTGGTCCCGTATCAGTCGCATGGGGCTGGCTGATAGGTTTACAGAAACCGACGGGAATGCCTTGGCGATCCAGGGCGTGAACCAATCCAAGCGCAACAGTGGTCAATCCAACCCGTTGCTCAGTGGCGACAACAAATATGGGGATCGTCATAGCCGTTCCTTACGTGAGGCGCGCAATGTTGCATTGCAGCGTAGCATACACCCGTTTAGATATAACCAACTAGAATCGCGATTGATAGCGTTCCTGAATATTGATAGCGTTCCTGAATAAAGCAGGACCCGAAGCTTCAAAAATGATTTGAGATTAAAATGTCAAATAATACCTGACAACGCTATGACAACTTTATGCCCATTCATGCACAGCTTATTGCCCTGCAAACTATTCTGATCAAGGAAACCCTGCGTTTTCTACGGATTTGGATTCAAACGATTTTGCCGCCAGCGGTGACGACCGCCCTGTATTTCATTATTTTTGGCAAGCTGATCGGCACCCAGATCGGGCCGGTAGAAGGGTTGAACTATACCCAATACATCGCGCCAGGTCTGATCATGATGGCCGTGATCACTAATTCCTATTCGAACGTGGTGTCTTCATTCTTCAGCGCCAAGTTCCAGCGGCATATCGAGGAAATGCTGGTCTCGCCCTTGCCCAACACCATCATCGTGCTGGGTTTCGTCGGCGGCGGGGTAGCACGAGGCTTGTCAGTCGGTATCACCGTCATAGCAATCTCGCTGTGTTTTGCCGACTTGCACTGGCAGCATCCCTTGTTGACCTTTACGGTGATCGTCCTGACTTCAATACTGTTCGCCCTCGCCGGATTGATCAACGGCATCTACGCCAAGAGCTTCGACGATATCTCGGTCATCCCAACTTTTGTTCTCACCCCGCTCATCTATCTTGGCGGCATCTTCTATTCCATCAAGATGCTACCTGCATTCTGGCAACAGACCTCACTGTTCAATCCCATCCTGTACATGATCAACGCCTTCCGTTTCGGCATCCTGGGAGTTTCAGATATCGATATTCGGCTGGCTTTCACCATCATCCTGTTATTCATCGCTGCCCTGTTTAGCTACAGTCTGTGGCTACTGCAACATGGAACGGGCATTCGTAGCTAACTCCCCAGTCCTCTTGAAAAATTGCTATCCACCGCTTCCGGATGCTTAGCCGTGCATTCATTATAGTTTCTTCTACTCTTAAAAAAGGCCGGCGCTCTGCCGGCCCTTTTCGCTAGGCTGGCATCTCATCCAGCCACAATAATGATGACACTAAAGGAGAAAGACGCTTATGCGCAAACTTACCTTCCAAGCCATTCTAGCCAGCGCTGCGCTGGCGCTGCTGACCAGCATGGCCCATGCAGAAATCGTGATCAAGTTCTCGCATGTAGTCGCTGAAAACACCCCCAAGGGCAAAGGCGCTCTGCTGTTCAAGAAGCTGGCCGAGGAACGGCTGAAGGGCAAAGTCACGGTGGAAGTCTACCCCAACAGCTCGCTGTTTGGTGATGGTAAGGAAATGGAGGCGCTGCTGCTTGGCGATGTGCAGTTGATCGCACCCTCGCTGTCGAAGTTCGATCGCTACACCAAGCAGATTCAGGTATTCGACCTGCCGTTCCTATTCAAGGATATCAATGCAGTCCACCGCTTCCAGAATGGGCCGGTTGGCCAATCGATTCTCGGCTCACTGAAAAAGAAGAACCTAACCGGCCTTGGCTATTGGGATAACGGCATGAAGCAGCTTTCGGCGAACAAGCCGCTGCGCAGGCCCGAAGACGCTAAGGGCATGAAGTTCCGAATTCAATCTTCCGACATTCTTGAAGCGCAGTTCAAGGCGGTCGGCGCCTTCCCGCAGAAACTAGCGTTTGCGGAAGTCTACCAAGCACTGGAAACCGGCGTGGTCGATGGCGCCGAAAATCCTTGGTCGAACATCTATTCGCAAAAGTTCTTCGAAGTCCAGAAATACATCAGCGAATCCAATAACGGCTATCTGGGCTACATGCTGGTGACCAATACCAAGTTCTGGGACGGCCTGCCGGCTGACGTACGCAAGACGCTGGAAGAAACCCTTACCGAAGTCACGGTACAAGTCAATCAGTGGGCGACCGAGTTTAGCGAAGGCGACCGCCAGAAAATCAAGGACTCCGGCAAGACGGAAATCCTGACCCTGACACCCGAGGAATTAGCGGCCTGGAAGACAGCCATGAAGTCGGTCTATGACCAGTTCACTCCCTCTATCGGCAAGGACATTGTCGATGCGGCCTTGGCAGCCAACAAGTAGTTCTTCCTCAGCCGCACCTCCCAGCGTTGTTCCAAACGCCGGGAGGTGTGTTTTTTCAGGCTTCCGCTCAGAGGATTCCCCATGTTTACCCGCATCGTCCATCATCTAGAAGAAGGGTTTATCGCCCTGTTGCTGGCGCTGATGGTCACCATTTCTTTCATTCAGGTCATTAACCGCTACGTGCTCGGCACGGGCTTTACCTGGGCGTTGGAACTGGTTACTTACCTGTTCGCTTGGCTCGTGCTGTTCGGTGTTTCCTACGGAATCAAGACTGGCGCGCACATTGGCATTGACGTGCTGGTGCGTCAGTTTCCACATAACCTGCGCCGCGCCATCGGCGTACTCGGGGTACTGGCTTGCTGCGCCTATTGCATCATCATGCTGGTCGGCTCAGCCGGCTATGTTTACAAACTCTATGAACTGGGTATCGAAGCCCAGGATTTGCCGATTCCACGCTGGGTTCCCTTCATCATGTTGCCCATCGGACTTTCCCTGGCCTTGCTGCGGCTGCTGCAAGTCGGCTGGCGTACCATCCTCGGCCAGCAGGAAGGACTGCAACTCGCCGATGAGGCCCGCGAAGCAATTGAATCAGTCGAGGGCGTCGAGGTCGTTGAGGCGGTCGAAATCCTGCATCCCGCCACTGGCTCTGCCCGTCAGGAGAAAGCACCATGACCTCGCTGTTCCTGTTTACCGTGCTGTTCGTCTTTCTGCTGATGGGCATTCCTATTGCCTTTTCTCTGGGCCTGTCCAGCATCTTGACCATCCTGTTCTTTACCAATGATTCGCTGGCCTCCATGTCGCTGAAGCTGTTCGATACCATGGAGCATTACACGCTGTTAGCGATTCCTTATTTCGTGCTGGCCTCGGCGTTTCTAACCACGGGGGGGGTGGCCAGACGGCTGATTCGCTTCGCGGTCGCCGCCGTCGGCCATATTACCGGGGGGATGGCTATTGCCTCGGTACTGGCTTGTATGTTGTTCGCGGCGGTGTCAGGTTCATCGCCGGCCACCGTGGCCGCGATCGGCTCCATCGTCATCGGCGCCATGGTCAAGGGCGGCTATCCGCAGAAATATGCCGCCGGCATCATCTGTAACGCCGGTACTCTGGGGATCTTGATTCCACCCTCGATCGTGATGGTGGTCTATGCTGCCGCGACGGAAACCTCGGTCGGCCAGTTGTTCATGGCAGGGGTCATACCCGGTATCGTGCTGGGCCTGATGCTGATGATCGCTATTTTCATCAGCGCACGGAAAATGAAGATCCCCTTGCAACCGCGCGTCTCATTCCGGGAGCTTTTGGTGGCGACGCGCGAGGCGATCTGGGGGCTGGGACTGATCATCGTGGTGCTCGGCGGCATCTACGGCGGTTTCTTCACGGCCACCGAAGCGGCGGCGGTCGCTGCCGTCTACGCTTTCGTGGTCGCCCTGTTCATCCACCGCGATATGGGCTTTCGTGACGTACCCCGCGTGTTCGCGGACGCCGGCAAGGTGACGGTGATGCTGTTATTCATCATTTCCAATGCCATGCTGTTCGCCCATGTGCTAACCACTGAGCGCATCCCGCAGGTGATGGCAGAAACCATCGTTGGCTGGGGATTGTCGGCTTGGCAATTCCTGATTGTGGTTAATATCGTGCTATTGATTGCCGGGAATTTCATGGAGCCGTCATCGATCCTGCTGATCCTCGCACCGATCTTCTTTCCCATCGCGACTCAGCTTGGCATCGACCCGATCCACTTGGGCATCATCATGACCGTTAACATGGAAATCGGCATGATCACGCCACCAGTGGGGCTGAACCTGTTCGTAACCGCTGGGGTCACTGGTATGCCGTTGTGGGAGGTCGTAAAAGCCGCCATGCCCTGGCTTATGGTGATGCTGAGTTTCCTCATCATCGTCACCTATATCCCGCAAGTCAGTCTGTTCCTGCCCCGCTTGCTGTTCTAGCAACCTCCTGTTGACTGCTTGGCTTACCCCCCAATCACTGACGGGGAAGGGTAAGCCGGCAGTCACTCAGCTCCAATAGCGAATTGGACCGCTATCGATATGCACGAAGTTGGAACGGGGGTAGTAGCCGACCCCGCCTGCGCCCAGCGAACGGGCAGCCCGGCAGAGATCTGACACTCGCCCGTTTGGCAGACGAACATCCAGAGCCATGGCCTGTATGTGATAGCTGTTACGTGCTACCCCCCGGCGGCTTTCACACAACCGGTCATTGGTAACTGGCGAACGGTAGGCGCTGATCACATGGATTGGAATGCGTGAATCCAACTGTAATTGCAAGGCGTAGAGTTGGTCTAGCACATTGTAATCAAACGGCTTGACCAAGTCGTTGTGATGGTCGCGCAATGCCCAGCTAATCTCCTTGAGAGACTGGCGGATGTAGCCTTCGCGCGGGGTCCAGTAGACCTGGCGAATGGTTTCGCCGGTATTGGAGTTGTAGAATGAAAGATAGCGTTCCCGCCGCACGGCAGCTTCCAACGGTCCTGATAGCAAAGCCAGGGCACCGAGACCACCAGATGCTAGTTTCAGAAACCTACGCCGGCCGGATTCCGGCTGTTTTTCTAGATGATAGCTTTGCTCTTGAAGGACTGCGTCTGCACACATTCCGTACCTCCCTTCGTCGTCGCTTATTTAGACTTTACTTCACTCTAGCCAAATTAAGTTTGATATGGCAAGAATCATACATACAAAAATCTTATTGCTATTAAACAACAATAAAGTTGTCC
>ERZ761602.4792-NODE-4792-length-16770-cov-5.090338_pt1 | contig 16770 bp, 17 predicted proteins | sample MGYA00512165_ERZ761602 | MGnify/ENA primary metagenome ERZ761602 (study PRJEB28899, sample SAMN02445085) | bioreactor sludge metagenome | biome: EBPR sludge; isolation source: Thorneside wastewater treatment plant | place: Australia: Brisbane, Thorneside...
GCCCCACGGTGCCCCCCGTGGAGTACGTTGCTCACACGACTTCAAGCCTGCTGGGTGAGCACTTCCTGTCACAGCCCGGTTGGGCTGTCTGGGTTCAGTTGGCGGCGCTGCTTGTTGTCGCCGCATACATTACCGTCGTGTTGCCGCGCCTGTCGGCGGGTGTCGGTGCTGCCGCGACCGTGGCGCTGCTGGTTCTTCTTTTGGGCTTCGAGTTTGGACTGCTATCGCGTGCCTTCCTGTGGATCGAGTTGGTCCTGCCGGCAGCCATGCTGGTGCTGGGACATGTTGCCCTCACCACCAAGCGATTCCTGGTTACCGAAGCAAGCAAGCTCAAGACCGACGAAGAAAGCGCGGAAACCAATCGGATGATGGGTCTTGCCCTGCAGGGCAAAGGCGACCTGGACATGGCTTTTGACCGCTTCCGCCGTGTCCCCGTCAGTGATGCCCTGATGGACAATCTCGGCCACCTGGCTCTGGACTTCGAGCGCAAACGCCAGTTCAACAAGGCACAAGCCGTCTACGAGCACATGTTCAAACTGGATCCCAAATATCAAGGGCTTGCGGCGAAGCTCAACCGCGCGAAGAACCTCTCAGAGACGGTCATCCTTGGTGGGTCCGGTGGACACCCCGGCGGTACTCTCGTCCTGGGTGATGGGTCTGTGGAAAAACCGATGCTGGGTCGCTATCAGGTTGAAAAAGAACTGGGCAAGGGCGCGATGGGGGTGGTCTACCTTGGAAAGGACCCGAAAATCGGGCGCGTCGTTGCAATCAAGACGATGGCCCTCAGCCAGGAATTTGAAGGTAGCGACCTGGATGACGCACGCGAACGCTTTTTCCGCGAAGCCGAAACCGCAGGCCGTTTGCAGCACCAGAATATCGTTACGATTTTCGATGCCGGAGAGGAACATGACCTCGCATACATCGCGATGGAGTTCCTCAAGGGCAAGGACATGGCCGATTTCTGCCGCGATGGGCATCTGCTCCCGCCAGCTCTGGTTGTTTCCATTTGCGCACGGGTGGCAGAAGCACTCGCCTACGCCCATGCGCAAAACGTCGTGCACCGCGATATCAAGCCTGCCAACATCATGTATGACAGCGCAACCGATACCGTCAAAGTCACTGATTTCGGGATCGCTCGGATTACTGATTCGAGCAAGACCAAAACAGGCCTTGTTTTGGGTACACCCAGCTTCATGTCGCCCGAACAGATTGCCGGCCAGAAAGTGGACGGGCGATCGGACCAATATTCATTGGGAGTGATGCTGTTTCAGCTCCTGACCGGCGTTCTGCCGTTCAGGGGCGATTCCATGGCTGAACTGATGTACAAAATCGCCAATGAGCCAGCCCCCGATATCCGAAAGATCAAACCCGGACTGCCAGCGCGGCTGGGTGCGATTATCGACAGAACACTCCGCAAGAATCCGAACGATCGCTACCCCAGTGGTAATGAGTTTGCGGCTGAATTACGTGCGGTTGCGCCAGAAATCACGGGGGATCCTCCGATGCCTGAGCCCGCGAAGAGTAGTACCGTTTATGATCAGACGACTCAGCTTCCGGCGGCCGATGACCCGTCCATGCTTCCCACCCAAGCTTTGCATCGCCCTCCCCAGTGATGCAAAGCCTCACTTGAACCGCTGATTGTCTTCGCACCCGATGGACTACGAACTCTTCGCGCTGACTGATACCGGCCGTGCACGCGAAAACAATGAAGACTCCGTTGCGATCAAGGAAGCGGCTAGCTTGGCCGTTCTCGCCGACGGGATGGGAGGCTACAACGCGGGCGAAGTTGCCAGTGGCATGACCACTGCCTTCATATCGTCTGAATTAGGCCGGTGGCTGGTCGAGGCGGGAGAGCAGGCGAAGCCCCGCGAGGTCAAACGCGCCATCGAAATCTGTGTCGACAACGCCAACCGGTCGGTCTACAACGCAGCAAACTCGAATCCAAGCTATTCCGGCATGGGGACCACACTGGTTATCGGTGTGTTTCACGGGCGAAACGCCATCTTGGGGCATATCGGCGACTCGCGTGCATATCGTTACCGCGAGGGTTGTCTGACCCAGGTGACACGGGATCACTCGTTGCTTCAGGAACAGCTCGACGCCGGTCTCATCACCGAAGAAGAGGCTGCAACTGCGAGTCACCGCAATCTCGTCACACGCGCACTGGGAGTTGACCCCGCCGTCGCAGTCGAATTCACCGAGTTGGATGTCCAGGAGGGTGACCTCTACCTGATTTGCTCTGACGGACTTTCCGACATGATCGATGATCGCGCCATGGAGGGTTTGTTGCACAACGGAGGAACACTCCCGACCTTGGCAGCCCAACTGGTCAGCGCCGCCAATAATAACGGGGGGCGCGACAACATTTCGGTTATTCTTATCAGAGCATTCGCATCGGCGAAAAAGCAAGGACTACTTTCCAGGCTGCTGAGAAAATGAGTTCGTCCAACAAGTACAAGCCCAGAACAGACAATATTCGGAGGTATGGATCATGCCGAAAATGATCGTTTCTATAGACGGCGTCGTCATCAAGGAGGTGCAGCTGACGAAAGACCGCACCTCACTCGGACGGCGTCCCTACAACGATATTGTTATTGACAATTTGGCGGTCAGCGGCGAGCACGCCGTCCTGCTGCTGGAGGGCTCCCAAGTCTATCTGGAAGACCTCAACAGCACTAACGGAACCTATGTCAATGGCAAGGCGGTGAAGAAGCAGCTGCTTCAAAACAACGACACCATTGAAATCGGCAAGTACAAAATTCGTTACCAAGGTGATGCGGTCGGTGGCGGTTTTGAGAAGACCATGGTGTTCCGGCCGGGCGGAACCGCAGCTGCTGCGGCGCCGCAAATGGCTGCGCCCCAGGCCGGCACTGAGCACCATGCAGAAGCTCACGCGCCGGGAGCTCCTTCTTTCATCCGCGTGCTCACCGGCGCGGCTGCTGGTCGTGATGTGCCGCTGGTCAAAGTCGTAACCACTATTGGCAAGCCCGGCGTTGCCGTCGCGGCGATCACCAAGCGGCAACAAGGATATGTGGTCGCACATGTCAGTGGTGTTGAAAGCACCAAACTGAATGGCGCTCCTTTGGGCCAGGATCCAGTGCCACTCCAAAATGGTGATCATCTTGAATTGGCTGGCATCCAGCTGCAATTCAAGCAAGGCTGACGGACTGCGCGAGTCCCGTCAGAGGCGGGCTTAAGCATGTCTGATTTTCTACTCGCGATCCGCCGGCATGGGCTACGTGTCGGGGTGACTCTCGTTCCGCTACTGTTCGCACTTTTGCATGCGACGGGTACTCTCCATATCGGCGTCATTCAAACGCTCGATAACATCATCTACGATGCGCGGCTACGCCTGACGATGCCGCGAACTATGGATGATCGGGTCGTCATAGTCGACATTGACGAAAAGAGTCTGGCTGAAATCGGGCGGTGGCCATGGTCCCGCGATCACGTTGGCACCATGTTGCGCGAAATCCTCGGGCGCCAAGGGGCAGCCATCGTCGGCTTCGACGTAGTCTTCGCGGAACCCGATACAAGCTCCGGATTGGCAAAACTCCAGCAACTTGCACAAACAGATCTCCAAGGTGTCCAAGGATTCGCCGAAAAAGTCGACAGCCTGAGGGATCGACTTGACTTTGATGCCGCGTTTGCCCGGGCGCTGTCGTCTCAGCCGGTCGTCCTAGGCTATTATTTCTCCAGCGACCGCGATGGTCGACGTGCCGGGGTACTCCCTCAGCCCGTAATGAATGAGCGCTCCATGGCCGGACGTAGTGCGCGCGTGACCAAATGGAACGGTTACGGCTCCAATTTGGCCCAATTCGCCTCCGCAGCGCCAAAGGCAGGCTTTTTCAATGCCATAACCGATGACGATGGGGTCGTACGCTCTCTGCCACTGATAGCGGAATTTGAAGGCCGTTATTACGAGTCCCTCGCCCTTGCGATGTTTCGGCATCTGCTTAACTCGCCAGTGGTCGAGCCCGGGTTTCCTAAAGATGTCGTCTTTGCTCGAAAGTACAACAACCTTGAAAGCCTCATACTGAAGGCGGACGGGCAATCGATCGCGATCCCCGTCGACGACAAGGCGGCGGCACTGGTACCCTTCCGAGGAAACGGGGGGCCTTCCGGCGGGTCTTTCAGATATGTGCCGGCCAGCGATCTTGTTCTGGGGCGGCTTCCTGAGGGGAATCTGAAGAACCGGATCGTGCTCGTCGGAACCACTGCGCCCGGCTTGCTTGATCTCCGCGTCACGCCAATCAGCGAGGCATACCCAGGCGTCGAGACCCATGCCAACCTGATTTCCGGGATGTTGGACGGCAAAATCCTGGTCAAACCGGACTATGCACTGGGTTTTGAAGTGGTCGCCTTGATCGTCTCGGGACTGGTGCTTGCACTTGGACTGCCTCTACTCAGCGCAAGCCGAGCGGTGCTCCTCAGCGCAGTCATCCTTGTTGTTCTGGTTGGTGTCAACATGTGGCTCTATCTCGGCTACGGTTTGGCGCTCCCGCTGGCGTCATCCATCGTTTTGGCAGTACTCGCGTTCGCGATGAACATGAGCTTCGGCTACTTCGTGGAGAGCCGATCAAAACGCGAACTTGCCAACCTTTTCGGCACCTACGTACCGCCTGAGCTTGTCGATGAGATGGTCAAGGATCCCGACAGTTACAGCATGAAAGCCGAAAACCGGGAGCTGACCGTGATGTTCAGCGACATGCGTGGTTTTACCAAGCTCTCGGAGAAGATGGATCCGGTCAAACTGCAGGATTTGCTCAACAGAGTATTCAGTCGGCTCAGTACCATTATTCGACAACAGAGGGGAACGATAGACAAGTATATGGGTGACTGTGTCATGGCATTCTGGGGTGCCCCAGTGCCAGCGAATAATCATGCTACTTTGGCATTGCTTGCATCAATGGAAATGGTGCATGAAATTACCCGCATCAATGCAGAGCACAAAGAAATCGGCTTGCCAGAAATCGGGGTCGGGGTTGGCCTGAATTCCGGACCGATGTGCGTCGGCGACATGGGGTCAGATGTTCGGCGCTCCTACACCGTTATTGGAGATGCGGTCAATTTGGGATCGCGCCTCGAATCATTGACTCGTTTTTACGGCGTCGACATCATCGTGAGCGAAGCCACTCGGAAACAGGCGGAGTGGTCCTATTGGCTTGAACTTGACCGGGTGCGCGTCAAAGGCAAAGCCGAAGCCGTTGCGATTTTCTCGCCACTCACCAAAGAAGAGAGCGAATCCCAGAAGAGTGAACTGCGGCTCTGGCACCAGTTGCTATCAGCCTACAGATCGCAGGATTGGGAACAGGCGGAACTGCTATTGTTGAACCTTGAGCGCATTTCTGCCAAAAAAGTCCTTTGCTCCGTCTACAAGGAGAGGGTAGCCTACCGGAAGTCGCTGCCTTTCGATCCGTCTTGGGATGGCACGACTGATTTCGAGACGAAGTAAGCGTTCCATGGCGAAAATGACAATCAGAGTTCTCGGGTGTTCTGGCGCCATTGCGAAGGACTGCCGAACTACGGCTTTCTTGGTCGATCAAGACACCCTGATAGATGCCGGAACCGGTGTCGGTGACCTGACGTTGGATGAGATGGGCGCTGTTGACCGCGTTTTTCTGACTCATTCCCATCTCGACCATATCGCTGCATTACCACTCATGGTTGACGCAGTGGCATCGCGACGTCACGCCCCCTTGGAGATCTACGCGCTAGAAGGGACCATTCAGGCCCTGCGACAGCACATATTCAATGACCAGATCTGGCCGGATTTCAGTCGAATTCCCTCCTTGGAAGCACCCTTTATTCGGTTTATTGAACTCAAGATCGGCGATCAGTTTGTCTTTGGCGACAAAACCATAGAAGTCCTGCCTGCCGTGCACAGCGTCCCGGCAGTTGGCTATGCAGTCACTCGCAAGGGTCGGTCTTGGGTTTTTTCGGGGGATACCGAGCGAAACCCGGAATTCTGGAGGCGAGTCAATCAACTTTCAGTTTCCTCTTTGGTCATCGAAACTGCATTCAGTAACCGGGAGCGGGAACTGGCCAAGCGCAGTTTGCATTTGTCGCCCAGTGTATTAGCCGAGGAGCTTGACCACATTTCGGAGTCTCAAAGGTTCCCCATCTATATTACGCACACGAAACCAGCGGAAACTGATCAGATCATGGAAGAGATACAACGATTTGATCAGACTCAACCGGCTGACCCCTCCCAGTCGCACGATATTCGGTGGATGCGAACTGGGCAGATACTGGAAATTTGATCTGTTTCACGGAGTTGGCGCGTTAGGACTGCTCACTCCCCAGCGCCGACAGCCGCTTGGCACATTGACCCCAGTGATTCCGATCAACGTCCGGAACCGGGGCCACGCAACAATCGCTCTTCCGCTATTGCAAGCGCTTCTGCCCGTCCCGAAAGAACCAAGATGTCGCCTTCTTTCAGGACGGTATTTTCATCTGCTGAGACACTCTGTCCATCAGTCCTTTTGAAGCTGACAATCTGAACCGGAATCGCGGTCAATCCCACTTGTTCGAGCTGGTGATTGATTGAGCGCGCACCAAGTGGAAGTATCAAGGTCATCAGGCGGTGTTGTCCCACCTCGTTGATCGTATCGTCATCGGCGCCATGGAAATACCCACTCAGCAGGGTGTACCGGGCGTCGCGTTGTTCCTGAACAATGCGGATCACGCGTCGCATGGGGACACCAACCAAGGCCAGTGCATGGCTTGCAAGCATCAGACTGGCCTCGAAGGCCTCCGGGACGACTTCTGTAGCACCCGCAGTCCGCAAGCGATCCAGGTCCGCATCGTCAATGGTACGTACAACTGCGGGGACGTTCGGCGCATGTTCATGTACAAGCCGCAAGACCTTGAGTGCGCTCGGAGTATCTACGTAAGTGATCACGACCGCGCTTGCGCGGTGCAAACCCGCAGCCATCAGGGCCTGCAGTCGGGCCGCGTCTCCAAAAACCACCGAGTGGCCCGCAGCGGAAGCCTGCCGAACCCGGTCTGGGTCGAGGTCAAGCGCCATGTAGGCGATGCCTTCGCCTTCCAGAAGACGCGCCATACTTTGGCCGCTACGGCCATAACCACAGATGATCACATGGCGATCGGCGTTGATGGCTTTGCGAGCAATGCTGGTCATCTGCACCGATTGCATCATCCAATCACTGGCAACCAGTCGCATGACAATGCGATTGCTGTACATGACGATAAACGGCGTCAGCAGCATCGACAAGATCATGGACGCCAGGATCGGGTTGAACAGTGTTGCCGGAACCAGATGGTTCTGCCCCGCCAACGTCAGCAGGACAAGCCCGAATTCGCCCGCTTGTGCAAGATAGAGCCCGACCCGAAGCGAGACTCCAGTGGTCGCGCCACTCAGTCGCACCAGCGAAGAGATCAGCGCCAATTTGAAGATCATCGAAAAGCTCAACAGAAGAAGAACCAAAGGAAGACGGTCAAAAACGAGACGCCAATCCAGCATCATCCCGACGGTGATAAAGAACAAACCAAGCAACACATCATGAAAAGGCCGGATATCCGTCTCAACAAGGTGCTTGTATTCAGTTTCCGAAATCAGCATGCCGGCGACAAACGCCCCCAACGCCAGCGAAAGGCCCGCGCGCTCTGTTAGCCAAGAGAGCAGCAAGGTGATGAACAACAGGTTCAACATGAAAAGCTCATCACTCTTGCGTCGTGCAACCAGCGTGAGCCACCAGCGCATCACGCGCTGCCCTCCGGTCAGGAGGATCGTGAGCAAGACCACGGCCTTCAGCAAGGCCCAGCCCAGAGATGGCAACAAACTTCCGGGCTCTGAGGCCAACGCCGGTATCAAGACAAGCAAGGGCACAACGGCAAGGTCCTGGAAGAGAAGAATGCCAACAACCCGCTTGCCATGTTCTGATTCCAGTTCCAGGCGGTCTGATACCAGTTTCACCACGATCGCGGTACTGCTCATGGACATAATGCCCCCGAGCGCGAGCGCAGTCTGCCAGGACATGTCCCACCATCGGGGGATAAGAAAAGCCAAGGCGAGCGACGCAGCGGTTGTCAGAATGATCGTCAGACCTACCTGCAGGGTCCCCAGACCGAAGACATGTCGGCGCATTGCGCGTAGTTTCGGAAGGCTGAATTCGAGCCCGATGACGAACATGAGGAAGACAACGCCGAACTCGGCCAGATGCCGGATGCCTTCGGAGTTCTGTGCAAGGGCCAAGGCGTTTGGTCCGATGAGCACGCCCACGGCGAGGTATCCCAGCATGGGAGGCAATTTGAAGGTCCGGCACGCCACCACCCCCAGCACGGCCGCAAAGAGATATAGCAGTGTCAATTCCAGTGACGACATGACGCCATCCTAGCAATGAACCATCCACTCGATAGAATCAAAGCATGACTTTCGATCCCGAACGGGTGATTCAATTGGCGCGGGAAACTTTGGAAATTGAAGCCAGCGCGCTACTCGCCTTAAATTCACGCATCTCTGAATCGTTCAGTCGGGCGGTTGAAATCATGCTGAGCGTTCGAGGGCGGATCGTGGTCATGGGCATGGGCAAAAGCGGCCACATTGGGCGCAAGATTTCTGCGACTTTGGCCTCAACGGGTACACCTGCGATGTTCGTCCATCCGGCCGAGGCGAGTCACGGGGATCTGGGGATGATCAAACCGGTGGACATCGTGCTTGCAATCTCCAATAGCGGAGAAAGCGAGGAAATGGTTTCGATCTTGCCGGTTCTCAAACGCTTGGGTGTACCGTTGATCGCCATGACCGGAGATCTGAACTCCACCCTGGCACAACATTCCGATGTGGCAATCGACAGCAGCGTCACAAAGGAAGCCTGTCCGCTGAACCTTGCCCCAACAGCCAGCACGACTGCGCAGCTCGCGCTGGGTGACGCTTTGGCTGTGGCACTTCTTGATGCCCGTGGGTTTCGCGCAGAGGATTTTGCCCGCTCCCACCCCGGCGGGGCACTCGGGCGGCGCCTGCTCACCCATGTGGCGGACGTCATGCGCGCAGGCAGTGACGTTCCATTTGTAGCGCCGTCCGCCTCCTTCTTTGACTTGATGCGTGAGATGAGCGCCAAGGGACTGGGAGCCTCGGCTGTTGTTGATTCGGAACGCCGCGTTCTCGGCATCTTTACCGATGGCGACCTGCGTCGTTTGATCGAGCGAGGAGTTGACCTGCGTCCACTGACTGCCGAGGAAGTCATGCACCGCAATCCTCGTACGGTCCGTGACGATGCGCTCGCCGTCGAAGCGGCGCAACTGATGGAACTCAACCGAATCACCAGTGTGCTGGTTGTCGACGCCTCGCAGCGTTTGTGCGGTGCGCTCAACAGCAACGACCTGATGCGTGCAAAAGTCATCTGAGGTCACTGTGCCATCGGAACTGAAACCCGTTGTTGAGTTCACGCCGGAACTACACCTGAAGGCACAGTCGATCCGTATCGCATTTTTTGATGTCGATGGTGTTCTGACGGATGGCGGTTTGTACTATGACGCCTCCGGCGAGTGCCTCAAGCGCTTCAACGCACTTGACGGACTGGGATTGAAGCTTTTGAACAAGGCCGGAATTGTCCCGGTTGTCATCTCAGGTCGCGAATCCCCGGCGCTACGTATGCGCCTGACCGACTTGCGCATTGCCCATTTCCAGCTTGGAGCAGAGCGCAAACTCGAGGTCGCGGAATCGTTTCTGCGTCAGTTCAGCCTCACATGGTCTGAGGCCGCCGTCATCGGCGATGACTGGCCCGACATTCCCATGATGGCTCGGAGCAAGCTTGCATGCGCAACTCCAGCAGCCCATGCCCAAGTCAAGCAACTTGCAGACTACGTTACCCGCTCTGAAGGAGGGCATGGCGCAGCCCGTGAGTTCTGTGACCTCCTGCTTGTGGCAAGTGGAAACTACGCCCGATTGTTGCGCGCGGTCCAAGACTCCCCATCATCCGGATGAACCGACTCGCACGGCTTTTCTGGGACAGGCTGTCAATCTACCTGCCTATTTTCCTGATGGGCATGGCAGCCTTGGCGACTTGGTGGCTGGTTCGCGGACTTCCCGCACCCAAGCCGCTCGACCCATCCCGGGCCGTACGGCACGAGCCAGACTACACCGTGAACGACCTGAAATTGCGCAGCTTCGACCCGGAAGGTCGGCTGAAGAGTGAGCTCGCGGGCCAGGCAGCGATGCACTACCCCGACACTGACACACTTGTATTGACCGACGTCCGCTTGAAGGGGTACGGACAGGAAGGGTGGCTCACCGTCGGCCGCGCCAACACCGCAACTTCCAATCGAGATGGTTCTTCGGTAACTTTGTCCGGCGCTGTTCGCCTGGAGCGCCGCACGCTCGGGACTTCTGGAGCTGCCAAAACCACTTTCTTCGGCGAGCAGCTTGACTACACCCGCAACCCGAATCGGATTCGCTCGGATGCATCGGTGAGGGTGGAACGTGGCAGAGATTGGTTTACTGCCAACCGGATGGTGCTTGACGACAACGCTGGCACCTTGGTACTGGATGGTGCGGTGAAGGCGCAGTTTTCGCCGCGGGCCCAACCCTGATCGAATTGGAGCAAGGATTGCGATATGACCCGTTTGGTTTTCATTACCGGCGCATCCAGTGGAATTGGTCAGGCCCTCGCTCTTGCGTACTACCGGGGCGGCGCACGCCTCGCACTGGTTGCCCGAAGGACCGAAGAAGTTCGCGCTTGGGCCGAAGTCCAGGGGCTCGCCGCCGACAGGTACCAAGCGTATTTTGCCGATGTGGCGGAAATTGACAGCATTGTTCAGGCGGGTGCCGAATGCCTCCGCAAGCAAGGCCTGCCGGATGTCGTGATTGCCAATGCTGGCATCAGCATCGGAATGGATACGAAAGAACGCGGCGATCTTGACGTGATGGCGCGACTTTTCGCGACCAACAATACAGGCTTGGCGGCCACTTTCCACCCATTCGTAGCAGCCATGGCTGCTCGTGGTTCGGGCACTCTGGTGGGGATCGGGAGTGTGGCGGGCATCCGGGGGCTGCCCGGCCACGGTGCCTACTGTGCGAGCAAAGCGGCCGTGATCGCGTATTGCGAGAGCCTTCGCGGTGAGCTGCAAGGCACAGGAGTGCGCGTTGTGACCATTTGCCCCGGATATATTGATACGCCACTGACACGCAAGAATCCTTACCGCATGCCTTTTCTCATGCCGGTTGACGAATTCGCCCGCAAGGCGTACGCCGCGATCGACGCGCAGACGAGCTACTGCGTCATACCGTGGCAGATGGGCTGGGTGGCCAAGTTGCTTCGCCTATTGCCCAATGCGTTGTTTGATCGCCTTTTCCAGGCCCGCCCGCGCAAACTCCGGCAAAGTTCTTGAAGCTCACCCGCAAAAAATACCCGCAAAGAAGCAATAAAGGCCCCGAAGGGCCTTTTCAATTCAGGGGAAAACGGGGCTCTGATCAATAGCCGCCACCGTAGCCGCCACCACCGCTACGACCACCACCGCCACCACGCGGGCCCGATCCGTAAGGGCTGCGGAAGCCCCCATCGCCACCGCCGCCTTCGCGGCGACCACCACCGAAACCACCACCACCGCCGCCCTCACGGCGACCGCCACCGAAACCACCACCGCCACCGCCACCACCGAAACCACCGCTACGGGGCGGGCGGGCTTCCATCGGGCGCGCTTCGTTCACGACAACGTTACGACCACCCAATGCCTGACCATTCATGCCGCTGATGGCGGCCTGTGCTTCGGCATCACTGCCCATCTCGACAAAGCCAAAACCTTTGGAACGACCCGTATCGCGTTCCATCATGACTTTAGCGCTGGATACCGCGCCGAACTGGCTGAATGCTTGTTCAAGATCGCCGTCACGCACCGAGTATGGGAGGTTGCCGACGTACAGTTTGTTGCCCATGAAGGGGACTCCTAATAAACCAAAAACAAAGCGATGGAGTCCCGAAAACGCATTCAACCATCCGAACGGAAACTGGGAGAGGACGCGAAACTGACCTGTTCACCGCGAAACGCGGCTCAACCCTCACGGATTGAACCAAATACATTATGCGTCAGCTTTTTCCGCTTGGCTATCCGCACGGACCCGTTAATCCCCCGGCGAGCGGGTGAAAACGCCACAGTTCCGGCCTCTCGCCTTGAGAAACGCCCTCCGAGCCCATCGTTCCGACTTGGGTCCCCGGCATGACGCAGTGCGGTAAAATCCCCGTCGTCATTGGGGAGTAGCCTCCTTTCCGCCTTGGAGAGGGCGCGCGTCAACATACTTGTCCTGCTGCGGCGGGCATGGCGTGCGCGGTTTACCACTTGGCGAGACCTTTGATCACACGTGCCTCCACGTCCCAAAGCGGGTCAGGCCGGAGATGCCGTGTGGTCACTGGTTGATCCGGCCTGCCCCCCGCATCATGGAAGCCTTCCTCGTCTCTACCGGCATCGTCGCACTCGCTGAAATGGGCGACAAAACACAGCTGCTGTCGCTCGTATTGGCCGCGCGATTTCGCAAACCCTGGCCCATCGTGCTGGGCATTCTGGTTGCCACCGTTGCCAACCATGCCATGGCGGGCGCGCTGGGTGCGTGGGTCACCACCACCGTGGGGCCTGATACGCTACGCTGGGTCTTGGGCGTTTCGTTCATAGCCATGGCTGTCTGGATGCTGATCCCTGATCAGCTGGATGGCGTGGGGGAAACCGAAAGGCTGTCCCGGCTGGGAGTGTTCGGCACCACCGCGGTCGTTTTCTTCCTGGCCGAAATGGGCGACAAGACCCAGATAGCTACCGTGGTGTTGGCTGCACGCTACAGTGATTGGGCTTGGGTGGTCATCGGCACGACCTTGGGCATGTTGCTGGCGAACGCGCCGGTCGTCTGGCTGGGCGAGCACCTGGTCAAGAAAATCCCCCTCAAAACGGTGCACCGGGTGTCGGCTGGCGTGTTCGCCCTTCTGGGTCTGGCTGCGCTGCTGGGTCGGGGCTGAGGCGGTTGCCTCAGGGCTGAGGCTGGCCACGACGGTAGATGACGTAATAGGTCAGCCCGACCAATACGCTGCCTCCGAGCAAATTGCCGGCGATCACCGGTACCAGATTTGTGGCCATGCCGACCCAGGTGACGGTGCTTTCGGCACCGGAACCCGCTTGGACCAACATGGCCAGCGGGAAAAAGTACATGTTGGCGATGCTGTGCTCGAAGCCTGCGGCGACAAACGCGCTGATCGGAAACACGATGGCAACCGCCTTGTCCACCACACTGCGGCCAGCCAGCACCATCCAGACCGCCATGCAGACCAGGACATTGCACAGCACGCCCCGGAAGAAGGCCTCCGTCGCGGGCAGATCCTGCTTGGCCTGTGCGATCCGGACCACGGTGCGGCCGATGGCGCCACCGTTCATGCCGGTGTGCCCGCTGGCATAGACCAGCAGCGCCATGCCCATCGCCCCGACCAGATTGGCCAGACACACCAGCACCCAGTTGCGCAGCACCTCGGCGCTGGTGATCTTGCCGTCGGCCCAGGCCATGGCCAGCAGGTTGTTGCCGGTGAACAGCTCCGCGCCGGCCACCACGACCAGCAGCAGGCCCAGCGAGAAGGCGACCCCACCCGCCAGCTGCCCGGCGGCGTACCCGAGGGTGGGGTCGGAGCGGACGATGACAAAGAAGAGGGCCCCCAGGCTGATGAACGCCCCGGCCAGCAGTCCCAGCATCAGCAGCGGCAGCGTCGCCATGCGAGCCTTGGTCACGCCCACCGATTCGACCCGGGCGGCGATCTCCCGCGGTGCGTAGGCGTCGGATCCGTACAGTTCAGACATGGGCTTTCTCCTTTCGCGCGGCGCGGCGGGTGTGCAGACCGTATACTAGATGCAGCGCCGATTTGCTCCGGATTGCGGGCGCCGGAATCGTCAGGATTCCGAAAACAGCTAAAGAGGGACTCCGAAACCCGGTCTCGCTTCTTTGGCGTTGCCGGGTTTTTTTGTTGCCATGACGCTGATCGCCACTGCCCAATCCATGACGTTCGACGCGCCGCTGGTGCTGCAAAGCGGTGCGTCGGTGCGCGGCTATTCGCTGGCCTACGAGACCTACGGCACCCTCAATGCGGACCGCTCGAACGCGGTGCTGATCTGCCACGCGCTCAACGCTTCGCACCACGTCGCCGGTGTCTATGAGGGCCAGCCCAAATCCGAGGGCTGGTGGGACAACATGATCGGTCCGGGCAAGCCGGTGGACACCGACCGCTTTTTTGTCATCGGAATCAACAACCTGGGGTCGTGCTTCGGCTCGACCGGGCCGATGCATGTCAGCCCGGACACCGGGCGGGTGTACGGTGCCGACTTCCCGGTGGTGACGGTCGAAGACTGGGTCAATGCACAGGCCCGGTTGCTGGACGGTCTGGGCATCGGCCAGCTCGCGGCCGTGATGGGTGGCAGCCTGGGCGGCATGCAGGCGCTCTCCTGGACACTGCAACACCCCGATCGCGTGCGCCATGCGGTGGTGGTGGCCAGTGCGCCCAACCTGACGGCCGAAAACATCGCCTTCAACGAAGTCGCGCGCCGTGCCATCGTGACCGACCCGGACTTCCACGGCGGGCATTTCTATGCGCACGGCGTGGTGCCCAAACGCGGCCTGCGCATCGCGCGCATGATCGGCCACATCACCTACCTGAGCGACGACGTGATGAACGAGAAGTTCGGAAGGCAGTTGCGAGAGGCGGTCCTGGACAGCGACAGCGGGTATCGGTACTCGACGCAGGAAGTCGAATTCCAGATCGAGAGCTACCTGCGCTACCAGGGCGACAAGTTCGCCGAGTATTTCGACGCCAACACCTACCTGCTGATCACCCGGGCGCTGGACTATTTCGACCCGGCGCGGGCGCACGGCGGGGACCTGACGGCGGCCCTGGCACGGGCCGCCTGCAAGTTCCTGCTGGTCAGCTTCACGACCGACTGGCGGTTCTCGCCGGCGCGCAGCCGCGAGATCGTCAAGGCCCTGGTGGCCAACCGGCGCGAGGTCAGCTACGCGGAGATCGACGCCCCGCACGGGCACGACGCCTTCCTGCTGGACGACCCCCGCTATCTGGATGCGGTGCGCGCGTATTTCGCCAACATCCCGACCGGAGCGCTGGCATGAGTGATGTGCAGATCCTGCAATCGGTGGCCCGCCTGGTGCCCGAGGGTGCGCGGGTGCTGGACCTGGGCTGCGGCGACGGCGAGCTGCTGGCGCTGCTGCAGCGCGAACGCGGCTGCAGCGGCTATGGCATCGAGATCGACGACACCAACGTGGGCGCCTGCGTGCGCCGGGGCGTGAACGTGATCCAGCTGAACCTGGACGAGGGGCTGTCGATGTTCGGCGACCAGAGCTTCGACGTGGTGCTGCAGATCGACACGCTGCAGCATCTGCGCAACGCCGAAACCATGCTGCGCGAGACGGCGCGGGTGGGTCGCATTGGCATCGTGGCGTTTCCCAACTTCGCGCACTGGCCCAACCGGCTGAGCATCCTGCGCGGGCGCATGCCGGTGACGCGCCGTCTGCCCTACGAGTGGTACGACACCCCGAACATCCGCGTGGGCACCTATGCCGACTTTGCGGTGCTGGCGCGCAAGACCGGCCTGCGGGTGCTCGACGCCTACGGCCTGCAGGACGGCGCGGAAGTGCGCTTCATGCCCAATGCCCGCGCGGGCACGGCGGTGTTCAAGCTTCAGCGCGGCGGCTGAGCCGCGCGGTTCCCGCCGCCGGCTGCGCAATTGAAGCTATTTAATTAATAGCAACAAACGACCTTTTCACGCTGGGTATCGGGCATTTTTGGCCTGAAACCGGCGTCCGGCACGCCGGGACGGCTCACTCGCCGGCGGTGTGGGGCGCAAATTCCTTCTCGTGCATCCAGGCGGCGTGTTTCGGGGCGCGTTTGGTCTGGCTCCATTCTTCCAGCATGTCCCACTTCACCTCGTCCAACCGGCGGTACATCTCGGGGGTGCCGACGTCGGCGGCGAGTTCCAGGCGGTGGCCGTTGGGGTCGAAGAAGTAGATGCTCTTGAAGATGGTGTGGTCGGTGACGCCCACCACCGGAATGCCCGACGCCTCCAGGCGCGCCTTGGTGGCTTCGAGCGTGTCGACGCTGTCCACCTTGAACGCGATGTGCTGGACCCAGTCGGGCGTGTTGGGGTCCTTGCCCATCTCGGGCGAGTTCGGCAGTTCGAAGAAGGCCAGGATGTTGCCGCCGCCTGCGTCCATGAACAGGTGCATGTAGGGGTCGGGCGCGTGGGTGGACGGCACCTGGTCTTCGGCGATGGCCAGCACGAAGTTCATGCCCAGGTGCTTCTGGTACCACTCGACGGTTTCCTTGGCGTCCTTGCAGCGGTAGGCGACGTGGTGGATCTTGCGGATGTTCATGGGGTTCTCCTTCGGGGGTGGGGTCAGATGCCGTCGCGCGCAATGGCCAGGGCCTGCTGCAGCGCCGAGATGTCGCCGACCTGGTTGGCCAGAAGCAGGATCAGCTTGGCGTTGAGCATCTGGCTCTGCTCGTCACTGAGATCGCGGTGGGTCTCGATCAAGGCTTCGTAGAAGTCGTCGCCGGGTGTGAAGTCGCGGAAGTAGCGCTGGCCGGGTTCGGCGAGGTTGGGTTGGAGTTGCAGGGTCATCAGTTCTTCTCCTGAGGATCAGGCGGCGACGGCTTCAGGCTGCTGCGCCACGGCGGGCAGCCCCTGCCCGGTGGCACTGGCCAGCGCGGCGCGCACGACGGCCAGTTCGGCGCGGCGCCAGCGGGCGGCCACGTGCTGGTCGGGGCGGATCAGGTAGGT